>Ga0193717_1001129_pt1 | contig 16654 bp, 8 predicted proteins | sample U2c2metaG_FD_145900 | JGI IMG/M metagenome (GOLD analysis project Ga0193717, IMG submission 145900) | Soil microbial communities from a riparian zone of the East river system, Colorado, United States - U2c2 | ecosystem: Environmental > Terrestrial > Soil > Riparian zone | place: USA: East River... | reverse complement strand
CGCCGCCACCCCCTCTTCTACGGGGATCGCCGCCTCTGTTGTTCTGCTGGCCCCTGCCTCCATTCCTGCCGGCAGAGCTACCCGAAGAATTGCCTGAACCGGCTGCCATTACGGGCGCACCTGTAAAAGAGCCAGACATGACATGCGGGTGATCTTCGACCACCGGGATCGGCTTAGCTATCAGCTTCTGAATATCCCGGAGAAATTCTCTTTCTTCTTCGTCGCAGAAGGACAAGGCAATACCATTGGCGCCGGCTCTACCTGTCCGGCCTATACGATGAACATAAGTTTCAGGAACGTTGGGTAATTCGAAATTGATGACATGAGTCAGATCATCGATGTCGATACCCCGGGCAGCGATATCCGTTGCAACCAGGATCCGGGTCTGTCTGGTCTTAAAATTCAACAGCGCCCGCTGCCGGGCATTCTGTGACTTATTCCCGTGAATAGCTTCGGCCCGGATGCCGGCCCGGACCAGTCCCTGGGCTACCTTATCCGCACCGTGTTTCGTACGGGTGAACACCAGGGCCGTAGGAATGGCCGTGCTCTTTAGAATATGGAGCAGTAAGGATCGCTTGTCTTTCTTTTCGACAAAATACAAAGACTGCTGGATCGTTTCCGCAGTAGAGGAAACCGGTGTGACTTCCACGTTTGCCGGATTGACAAGAATGGTATCCGCCAGCTTCTGGATCTCCGGTGGCATGGTAGCCGAGAAGAACAGCGAGTGACGTTTCGGAGGCAGCATCTTCAGTAGTTTCCGGACATCGTGTATGAAACCCATGTCGAGCATTCTGTCTGCTTCATCCAGGACAAAATACTTGATATCGCGAAGACTGATGAAACGCTGTTCGATAAGATCCAAAAGCCGGCCTGGTGTAGCGACCAGGATATCCGTACCCCTTTGTAATGCCTGTACCTGTGCCTGCTGTGGCACACCGCCGAAGATGACCAGGTGTTTCATCCCGGTGTATTTGCCATAAGCGGCAAAGGATTCGTCGATCTGAATGGCGAGCTCACGGGTAGGGGTAAGTACCAGAGCGCGGATTGGGCGTGATCCTCCCTGCCGGGTCTCGGCAGTAACACCTGCAGCGTCTTCGCAAAGAAGTTGCAGCAGTGGAAGGGCAAAAGCCGCTGTCTTACCGGTACCCGTCTGGGCGCAGCCCAGCAGGTCTCTTCGTTCCAGTAAGATAGGTATAGCCTGTTGTTGAATGGGTGTGGGGGTAGTATATCCCTCATTGTCCAATGCTTTTAACAAAGGCTCAATTAGATTGAGATGTTGAAATGACAAAATGATTTCTATTTAAATTGAAAAAAGGCCCATCTACTCATCAATATCCTTCGGGCGTTGATACAGAAGGTTGTCACGAAAGTGATTAGAAAGGAATAATAACAGACGCAAAGGTAACAAATCTCTTATAATTACGCAATTTTCCCGTATGGGATATATAATTATGTGAAAATCAAGTGCTTATGGAGATTGGAAAAGAAAAATGAGATTTTTTTAAAAAAAGATGCGGTCGAATTAGGCCGCAATTGAAAAAACACTTATGTTTGTGTTGTCAACGGTGAAACAGCAAACAAACTCTGATTAAGGCACTCAAAAGGTTGTACCGTGACAAAACAGACCTGCAGGTCATTCACAGCCTGCTCAAAGACCAGTCATAACGTGTAGCCGCTATTCGGCTGGTATTATCCTGATTGTATATTACGTAAACACGGTGCTGTAAAAAGCTCCCGATAAAGATTTTTTAGTTCCGAAGTTTGGTTGGAACAGCAAGGACACAGTTCTTAAGGGCCCCTTGTTTCTACAAGGGACCTGAAAGGATAAGGTTTAAAAGGCCGCTTCATTTCTATGAGGCGGCTTTATTTTTTTTGTCTCTTCTTATTGAAAGGCTATCTGAAACTGCCCTTCGATCTCATAGTAGTAAGAATGATCCTGTCTGGAGAATTTTATTGGCGCGCCCAGATCTTTTAGGACTTTCAGGTACTCATACAGGCTGCGTTCGGAAATCCCCACTTTACGGGCAAACTCGGGCGGAGAGCCGGTTCCTTTTGTTCGAATAAATTGGTCCAGTTGCAGGAGAAGGCTAAGGTATTGCTTCATAAACAGTAAAATTAATTACTAAGTCAGAAGCCTTAACCGTTTAGGTTTGATGTTAGATTTGATAATAAGTTGCAGTACGGCATTAAAAATACTGTAGTCTTCGAATTAGCCCGCAAAGAGAGAATAAAACTTGCGGCGGGTAAGAGATAACACTGAGCAGGTATTATAGAAATTTATCTAAGCCGGCGTAAGCTTCTGTTCAGAACTTACGCCGGACCGATCGTCATATCTTAGATCATCATGCGCAAAGGTTCTTCCAGGTAGCTTTTTACCGTTTGGAGGAAGGCAGAGCCGGTTGCTCCATCCACCACCCGGTGGTCACAGCTCAGGGTCAGCTTCATTACATTCCCGGGAACGATAGCTCCGTTCTTAACAACTGGTACCTGCTGAATGGCGCTGACCGCGAGGATACAGGCATCCGGAGGATTGATGATCGCCGTGAACTCGTCCACGCCGAACATCCCCATATTTGAAATAGTAAACGTACTTCCTTCCCAGTCTGCGGGCTGTAATTTCTTGGCTTTGGCGCGCTGTGCAAGGTCCTTTACCTCTGCGCCGATTTGCGACAGACTCTTCAGGTCTGCAAATCTTACCACCGGCACCAGCAATCCATCTTCAATAGCAACCGCTACTCCAATATTCACATGATGGTTGATACGGATCTTGTCTCCGAGCCAGCTGCTGTTGACAGCAGGATGCTGTTTCAGTGAAATGGCCACCGCCTTTAGCACAATATCATTAAAAGAGATCTTTACAGGAGATACCTCATTCATTCTTGCCCTGCTTTCAACGGCCTTGTCCATGTCTATCGACATCGTTACATAGAAATGGGGAGCAGTGAATTTGCTTTCAGCAAGGCGTTTGGCTATCACTTTCCGCATTTGCGAGACAGGTACTTCATCATAGCTGACCTGTCCGATACTTGCGGGAAGTGTATTAGGAGAAGAGGCGGGTTTCCCACCCGTCACAGGCTGGGTTGCACTGGCGGCCGTCGATGTCGCCTTCTCACCAGGAACATAACTATCTACGTCTTTTTTAACGATCCGGCCATTGTCACCGCTGCCCGGGACCTGTGAAATGTCGATGCCTTTTTCCGCAGCCAGTTTTTTAGCCAGTGGAGAAGCCTTGATCCGTCCGTCAGCGCTAACAGAAAGTCCGGAATGTCCTGATTCTGCCGCAGCTGCCGGGGTTGCCGTTGCTGCCGAGGCCTGGGCACCACCGGCGCCTGCTTCCGCCGCACCAGCTACCACACCGCCTGATGATGCGCCACCTTGACTCGCGACGCCTTGATTCGCTGATGCTTTTATCTTTTCGATATCAACTTTCTTTTCGTCTCCGATCACGGCAAGCAGGGAATTGATCGCTATCTTATCGCCCTTTTGTGCACCTATATATAACAGTTTTCCTTCTTTATAGCTTTCCAGCTCCATCGTTGCCTTATCGGTTTCGATGTCCGCGAGAACATCTCCCTTCTTCACCATATCCCCGACCTTCTTATGCCAGTCGGCGATGACGCCTTCGCTAAGACGGGGCATCAAAATGACCTCATCCATTTTAGACAGGTCCAGACCTCCAGCTGCTGCCGGGGCAGGAGAGGGGGCCGCCTTGGTTCCAGATGCCGCAGGTGCCGCCTGGGTGGCGGATGCCGCAGTACCCGATGCAGCAGGTGCCGCCGCGACCGGGGCCGCCGCTGCTTTGTTTGCTACGGGTGCAGAAGCCGCCGCTCCGCCTTTGACAAGAGCTGAAATATCTTCACCAGGAGCGCCAATAATGGCCAGCAGCTCATCGACCTGTATTTTTCCGCCTTTTTCCGTGCCGGTATATAATAAGGTACCGTCTTTATAACTTTCCAGGTCCATCGTCGCCTTATCGGTTTCTACTTCTGCCAGCAATTCTCCTTTTTTGACGAGGTCGCCCACTTTTTTGTGCCATGCGGCAATCACTCCTTCGGTCATCGTGTCGCTCAACCGGGGCATTTTTATAACTTCTGCCATAACGCATTATCTTATTTAGATAGAATGAATTGAAATCGAGCCGTGAAATTAAGACAAAAAAATGTGCTGGAAATGGGCTCCTCACAAAATTAGCCCATTTCCAGCAATCGGCTGATTTCTGTCCTTCGGACAAGCCGCCGGAGGGCGGCTTATGACCAATTCCCCATCCAATAGTGCCCTATCAAACCGTTTTTACGTTGCCTGTCCGCTTGAGAACACCCCAGTGTTGTAATTCACCTTTAAAGGCCCGGCGTACGGCTCTGAAGAGCACCAGCCAGGTCAGCCAGCGCCAGATCAGTCGCTGGGGGATCAGCCAGACCAGCCGGCTTAGCTTTTCCTTTTCGAAGCTAAAGGCCAGCAGAGCAACTGCGAGATCGACCAGCATAAAGACCAGGTAATAACCACCGATCTTTGAGGCATTCCCGGTCAGCAGGCCCACGATCATAAAAAAGTCGGCGAGAGGTATGACAAACGGTATGATATATTGAAAGATCAGGATATTTGGAAGAGCAGCCCAACCCAGCCAGCGATATTTCCAGTTCAGCAGGGCATCCCGGTTTTTCCAGAAAGTCTGCATGACACCATAGCTCCAGCGAAACCGCTGTTTGAAGAACTGTTTCATGGTTTCCGGCGCCTCCGTCATGGCGATGGCCCGGTTGTCGTTCTCGATGACATAACCACATCGCAGGATCCGGATCGTCAGATCACAATCCTCGGCCAGCGTATCCATGGTAAAACCCCCGGCCTCTTCGATGGCTTTCTTCCGGAAGGCGCCGATAGCACCCGGCACTACGGTTATCGCGTTCAGGTAAGCGAACGCCTTGCGATCAAAATTTTGGCTGCTGATATATTCGATAGCCTGCCAGCGCGTCATCAGGTTTACCTGGTTACCAACTTTTACGTTACCGGCAACGGCTCCAACCTTTTCCACCAGCTGCCCTGTTTTCTTCCCGCCGCGGGTTCCCCCGAAATGCTGCATCAGCAGGCTGACAGCATCCGGTTTCAGCTTCGTATCCGCATCGATACAGATCACATACTCCGCGTCCGAATGGCTGATGCCATAATTCAGCGCCGAAGCCTTACCGCCGTTGGGTTTCGTCAGGACCTTTACCTTAGGACTGCCGGCAAAAGCGGCGCTGACCCTTTCATAGGTCAGGTCATTGCTTCCGTCGTCGACGAAGATGATCTCATAATTGGGATAATCTCCTTTCAGCAGGCTTTCCACCGAACTCACGGCATTGATCTCTTCATTATAGGCCGGAACGATAATGCTTACCAGCGGCGCATTCACGCCATCAGTCAGCCAGAAAGGATGCAGGGCATATTTTTTTTCCCTGAAATGTTCCTTGCTGGCGATGAAGGCGATAAAAAGTACCCGGCTTACCGACAGGAGCATAAATACGATAAACATGGAAAACAGGATATGACCGCTCCAATAACCCAGCTCGGCAAAATAATAGTTGATCTGCAACAGATAAAATCCGCTGCCCCTCGGCACCGGCGGCATAATATCATCTCTTGTCTTACCCAGGTAATCGGCTACCGTAATAAACTGGAAACCTCTTTTTTGAAAATGTTCGATGATCCGGGGCAGAGCCTCCACCGTAGCCGTGCGGTCCTCTCCGCCGGCATCGTGCAGCAGGATAATACTCCCGCTGAGACCCGCCCTCGTCATCTCATCCTTACGCCGGATCACCCGGTCGACAATACTGTCGGTTGGCGTGCCAGGCTCCCAATCCAGCGGATCGATGGATTCCCCGATATCCAGGTAATTCTTCTTTCGTGCTATGGCCACCGGTATCAGTTCCTCCCATTTCTCCGGCTCGAAATCCGCGTTGTAAGGCGCCCGGAACATGATGGTCGAACGCCCGGTGATACACTCGATCAACAGCCTTGTCGACTCCATCTCGAGGATGGCGCGCCGCTGGCTTACTTTTGCAATATTCGGGTGGGTAAAAGTATGATTGCCGATCTCATGCCCTTCCTTAAATATCCGTTTGACGATGGGGATATTGTTCTCCGCGTTGATGCCTACCACGAAGAAGGTGGCCGGTACATGGTATTTGCTGAGGATGTCCAGTATCTTGGGCGTATAATTGGGGTCCGGACCATCGTCAAAAGTGAGGACCAGCTTCATCGAGTCCTGCAATCCATACTTCCTGGCTACAAACCGTGAGGGCAGACTGTCATAGGTTTCTTCGCTGATCAGCATCTCTCCTGTATTGACCTCCGGCGTGATCCGCCCATTGGTTGGCGTGGCGATGACATCCAGGACTTCCCCGGTACCTTCATAGTCCACGAAGTCCGCATTCGTCATAGCATCCACCTTGCTGAACTCGGAAAAATTAAAATGTCCCATTACCGACTTCTGCATGTCCTCGTCATAAAAATACCATGTTCGCGGGTCCTCATCCCCCAGCCGCCAGAGGGCCGTCCCGGCCAGTCCATATTCCGTGGCGAACCGCAGGGCATTGAAGGTCGTGGCAGCGTCCGTGAATTGTACCTGGTGTCTTACATTATTATCGTCGTCGTAGTCGTAATGAAGATTGTAGGAATCGTCATCGAAGTCGATCTTCGCCTCCTCATCCTTTGCCGTATACAAAGCCTGCTGATAGCTTACCGTCCGGGATGACATCTCCTTACCTAACCGCCAGTCATAGCCATACGCAGCAAGACAAAGGATCAGCTTTTGGAGAGGTATATTCTTAACGGCATCGTCCACGGCTCCCTCGATCCATTTCTGATGCGCAATTGGACCAGGACCGGACGCGTCAGAGAACTGGTCATACGCCATTAAGAAAATATAATCGTTGTATTTGGACAGCTGCTTGAAATTGTAGTCCTCATTGAATGGGATTACGTCCTGGGTCACGAGTAAATTTTTCGCGTGCAGGCGCTCGTACAGGTCTTTCTGAAAGGACACCAGCTTCTCGTTGTTCTTTTCGTCCAGCTCTTCGAAGTCGACATTGACGCCGACAAAATTATACTGCTCCAGTATCCGGGTCACGTCCTTGATCAGCCGCTCCTTCTTTACCGGGTCGTTGATGATCCGATGCACGGCATCCCCTCTGAATACTTCTTTAAAGTTATTCGAGAGGATCGGCAGGATCTTCACCCCGGACTTTTTCATCACATTCAACGCCCTTGGATCGATATCCGTAAAAATGGTATCTGCATTAGGGTCGATAAAGATCCATTCCGGGATCACCAGGTTCATCTTGTCGATGTACTGCTGAAGAGAGAGAAAGGATTGGGCGTCCCAGTCTACATAAAAAGCGGCCCGTATGCCGGCAGGGAATTTGTTGAAAGACCTGAAATTTGTATCCACGTTCCTGGCCCTCAGGGCCGCCAGTGAATCCCGCTTCGACTGACCGGGAAAAGCTCCCGCCCGGTACGGTACTTTTTCATTGATGTATTTCCGGAAACCGCCATATTGTTCGATCAGGCTGTTCTTGAATAAAAAGGTCTTATTGGTATCCAGCACTTTTTTGTAAAGCTGGCTTTGTTCTGTAAGCCGGGGCAGCGCTGGTGTATAATTCCGTGAAACTGCGATAGAGAAAATGACAACTCCCAGCAGAAGGACCATGAGCACGATCCTCCCACCCCATTTGAACCGCTGCCAGCGGCCTGGTGAATTAGTTTGAAAAATCTGCCTTTTCGAAGTAGACACTGGTGTCGAGTTACCTGTCATAGATGCACATTGGCAAAATTCCCGCCAATTAGGGATATGTCAACAATCAAGGAGTGGTTTTAACTGACATTTTAGATTTTAACATTTTCAATAGTCCAGCTCCAACCGCAGACGATCTTTCAGCTCTTTGACCAGCGGATACTGCTCTATGATCTGGATGAACTGTTCCCTCTTGTTCAGCGGCCTTTCGGTCGGCTCCTCTTCAACATGGGCTCTTTCTTCCACGAGCACTGAAAAGGATACCGTCTTATTCGCAAACGCCTTCTGCAGGTGATCGGACAGGCCGCGTTTTTCCTGTTCGATGAACTTTTGCTCGAGGTTATTGCTTGTTATGGCTTCAAAAGTATTGGCGTCGACAATTCGTAGTGTAGCAAGTTCCAGGCTCTGTACGGCCGGATTGCGGTTCTCCCGGAGGTAATCGGCATATTGTTGCCAGACCTGGTGGAGGGTTTCCACTTCCAGCGGCTTACTTTGATTGCCCTCGGCGCTGGCCTGCCGGTCGGCAAACTGCTGTCTTATTCTCGATAGAGACCCCAGCGAGGCCCCGCCTTTCGCCGCCGTGCCACCCGTCGCCGCATTTCCACTCGCCACGCCCGCCATCGCCACGCCCGCCATCGCCGCACCGCCCGTTGCTGTAGCGCCCGTTGGTGTAGCGCCCGTTGGAGTGGTACCCGTGACACCCGACCCTACTATTTCCGCGCGACCTACAGGATCACTCATCTGCCCGGCGCCCTTTGTGGCCTGATCCAAACTCTTAGCCGGCTCTGCCACTATTGCTCCATCGGCTCCCGCCTCAACCAGCAATTTCGCCCCACCACTTTTTGGCGTATCTGCGCCAGCTCCCCCGTCACCCCGTTTCACCAGCTCCATAGCAGGAATATTGCGGAAGGATACCGGTCTTAATTGATCAGACTTTTTTTTTCCCGGATCCCCGCTTGCAGTTACCTGCAATGCCTGGGCCAGATAACAGAGCTTGATCAGGGCTAGCTCCACATGCAGCCGTTTGTTACGGGCTGATTTATAATTGATCTCCGCCTCGTTCAATACATTCAGCATACTGATCAGGTAAAGCGCATCCGTATTTTTCCCCGCTGCTACATATCGGTCTTTGAAGCTTTCCACCACTTCCAGCAAGGCCGCCACTTTTTCATCCTTACAAACCAACAGGTTCCGGACGAACTCCGCCAGCCCATTCAGTACCAGGTCCCCTTCGAACCCCTTCCGGTTGATGTCATCATAGATCAGCAGCGCATCGGCAAGATCCTGCCGTTGCATGGCATCCAGTATACGGAAATAATAGTCAGCATCCAGGATGTTCAGGTGCTCAAGGGTGTTTCGGTAGCTCAGCTCGCCATTAGTAAAGCTGACGATCTTGTCCAGGATGCTCAATGCATCCCGCATACAGCCTTCGCTTTTTTGAGCGATCAGCTGCAGCGCCGCTTTTTCAGCCTTTATCTCCTCCTTTTGACAAATCTCATCGAGATGATCCACCGTGTCCGCCGTAGTGATCCGCTTGAAGTCAAAGATCTGACAGCGGGAGAGGATGGTGGGTAAAATTTTATGTTTTTCCGTGGTTGCCAAAATGAATATGGCATAAGGCGGCGGCTCTTCCAGTGTTTTCAGGAAGGCGTTGAAAGCCGAAGTGCTTAACATATGCACCTCATCGATAATATATACCTTGGACTTACCTTCCTGGGGTGCAAACCGCACCTGCTCCACCAGCGACCGGATATCGTCTACCGAGTTATTGCTGGCGGCATCCAGTTCATGAATATTGAGGGAAGTACCTTCATTAAAAGACACACAGGAATGACATACGTTACACGCCTCACCTTCCGGGGTGACATTTTCACAGTTTATAGTTTTTGCTAATATCCGGGCACCGGTCGTCTTTCCAACCCCCCGAGGACCACAAAATAGAAAAGCATGTGCAAGCTGCCCATTCCTGATGGCGTTCTTCAGGGTGGTCGTGATGTGCGACTGTCCCACTACCGTCGAAAAATTCTGAGGCCGATACTTTCGCGCCGAAACGATAAATTTATCCATTAGTTTAGCTCCTGTAGCAAACGTACAGCAAATACTAAAACAGGCAATGAATGGGCCATAATTTCTTGCCGGGCTGACGGAATCGCTCCCGCCGCAGAATTCTTACCTTCGGTAAAGTTTCTCAAAAAATAATTGGGAAAAAATTTGGATTATTTACACTGTTAAGTAAATTTGTGTTGTAAATATTTTATTATGGGAATCCTCGAACGTAAAGAAAAACAAAAACTGGAGGTCCGAAACCTTATCCTGGATGCGTCCATGAAACTGTTCGTAGAAGAAGGGTTTGGCAACGTCACGATGCGCAAGATCGCGGACCTCATCGAATATAGCCCCACCACAGTCTATTTATATTTTAAAGATAAGGACGAGATCTTTTTCAGTCTTCACGACATCGGCTTTCAAAAAATGGAAGAGATGAACAAAGACCTGGTCACTATCAACAATCCCTTTTTGCGCCTGCACAAAATGGGCGAGAACTATCTCGAATTCGGGATGTCGAACCCGGAATTTTATAATCTCATGTTCATCCAGGACGAACCCATGAACAAAATCACCGAGCTTGGCTGTGACTGGGTCAAGGGCGATTCTGCTCTCAGTCGCCTCAAGGAAACGGTTACCGAATGTATAAATAAAGGGCATATAAAAGGAGACCCTCATCTTGTGAGTCTTGCTGTCTGGGGTTTTGTACATGGCCTGGTTTCCCTGGCCATCCGTGGACGGATGGAGAAGTTTGTCCCTGAAAAGGAGATGATCCTGCCCGCGATGAAACAGTCGCTCAATTGGTTCGTGAATAATATTGAAGCAAGCCCGGAAGGGACCCGAAACCCAGCGTGAAGTTAGCTGTTCGAAGCTAAATCAACTGATCCACCCGCGTGGGCGAGGCCAATCTATGTCCCGCCCGCCAAACAACATAAGCCCGCGAGGCCATTTTTTTTGCTTGTTAAATGAACAATGTTAATTTAATTTATATAAGTAATAAATAGAACGTTATGCCAAAACAAACCTTTCTGTTCTTGCTTGTTTTTTCTGCGGGCCTGCAAGAGGTTGCGGGTCAGCAGGCCTCCTACTCCCGGCACGGTTCCCCGGATGCCTTTTCCATCCTGGACAGCTATATTCGCACCGGTCTCGACAGTAACCTTGCCCTGCACCAACGCAACTTCGACCTGGAGCGCGCCCGGATCGATCTCAAAAGGGCTCAATCCCTCTTTTACCCCCAGGCAGGCTTCAGCTCCCAATATACCCTCGCCGACGGTGGCCGCACCCAAAGTATCCCTGTTGGCGACCTTCTCAACAATGTGTATTCAACCCTAAACCAGCTCACCAATTCCAATAAATTTCCCCAGGTAGGCAATCAGTCGATCCAGTTCCTGCCGAATGACTACCATGATACAAAGATGGAGATCACCCTTCCCATCCTCAATACGGAACTACAGCATAATAAGGAGATCAGCAGCGAAACCATCAGCGCCCGCCAGGCAGATCGCGACGTCTATCGCCGCGACCTTGTACGCAACATCCGCCAGGCCTATTATCAATATCTGCAATCCGGCAAAGCGGTCGACATCTATCATACCGCGCTCGACCTTGTAAAAGAGAACCGGCGGGTCAGCGAAAAATTCGTCGAAAATCATATGGCTACCCGTGAGATCGTCCTCCGCGCGCAGGCCCAGGTCAGCGAAGTAGAAGCATCTTATATTGAGGCAGGCAATCTTCGCCGCAATGCTGCCGCCTATTTTAATTTTCTCCTCAACCGGCCGCTGGACAGCGAAGTTCTCACCGATTCCACTCTTATGGCGCTGGACGTCGCACCCGGCGGCGCTGGTCCATCCACTGGCGCGGCCACGCCCGGCGGAGCCGCTACCTTCACAGGCGCCGCCACCTTCACTGGTGTGGCTACCCCCGCCGACCTACTCGCTCACCGCGAAGAATTCAATCGTCTCAAAAGCTTTCAAAGAATAACAGCGTCCAATCTGAAATGGGATCGCGCCTATCTTGTACCAAAGGTCAACGCCTTTTATGACATCGGCTTCCAGGGCTATGGCTTTCACTTCAACGGCAGCCAGTTCTACCAGCTGGCTGGTATCCAGCTCGTATGGCCCCTGTTTAAAGCTAATGACAATAAATACAAGATCCGCCAGGCCCGGATAGACATGGCTGCCATCGACGAACAATACCAGCAGCTGACGCAGCAAGTCAGTCTCGAGCATGAAACGACCATTAATAACTATAATTCGGCAAAGGAATCCCTGCGCTCCCTTACCGACGCGGTCAGCAGCGCCCGCGAAGCTTATCGTCTCGCCGAGCGACGTTTCAACGAAGGACAAGCGCTGCAAATAGAGCTCATTGATGCCCGTACGCAGATGACCAACTCCGAGCTCCGATATTCGCAGGGTCGGCTTTCGCTTCTGAACAAAGCTGCCGATCTGGAACGCATTACCGCATCATATAATTTCTAAAATCTCCAAACAACAAGTATATGAATACGAAATTGCCTGACACCCTCCGCTATTTTCTTCCGGTTATTTTTGCTTTTAGCATGGCCGGCTGCGGTAATAATGTCGCAGCGGTAACCCCGCCTGTGGACGAACCGATTCCCGTAAAGGTACAATCAGTGACTACGGGTAATCACAACCGCATACTGCAATATTCGGGGCTCATTGCTTCCAATTCAGAGGCGCGTCTTTCTTTCAAGATTGGGGGCATCATTTCAAAGATCTATATAAAGGAAGGTGATCATGTAGCTGCCGGCCAGCTACTGGCTACACTCGATCTTACGGAGATCGACGCCCAGGTACAACAGGCAACCCAAAATGTCGAAAAATCACAGCGGGATGAAGGGCGCATGACCAATCTTTACCGCGACACCGTCGCCTCCCTCGAACAACTGCAGAATTCCCATACCCAGCTTACCGTGGCTAATGAAGCTTTGCGTATAGCCCGTTTCAACCAGCAATATGCCCAGATCCGGGCTGCCACCGCCGGCACGATCCTGCAAAAGCTGATGAACGAAGGCGAATATGCTGCTGCAGGTACGGCCGTACTGCAATTCAATGGTACGGGACAAAATGACTGGGTCGTTCGGTTTGGCGTGTCGGACAAAGACTGGGCTATTCTCAAAAAAGGCGACAGGGCTGCTATTACTATTGACGCCTATCCCGATCAGCCATTTTCCGGGATGATCACCAAGCTGGCCGAAGGAGCCGATCCCAATGGCGGGACATATGCCGTAGAAGTAACTGTAATTCCCGAAGGACACAAGCTGGCTCCGGGACTATTCTGTACTCTCCGGTTACAGCCTCCTGTGGGGAAGAACCTCCTTTTTATTCCGGCCTCGGCGCTTGCCGAAGGTGATGGGAATAAAGGATTCGTATATACGCTGAATGACGACAAAAGGACCGTAAAAAAAATACCCGTTCAAATCGCGTGGCTTCAGGGTGATCTCATCGCCATCAGCGGCGGCCTGGAAAAAGTCGGGCAGGTAATAACCAGCGGGGTAGGTTACCTGACAGAGAATTCCATCGTCAAGCTTACTTCTGACAATAGCATCCGAACAAATTAATACGCCTTACAATGAATAATCCAAAACGCCGGGGGCTCACTGAATTCGCCGTCCGTAATTATCAGTTCACGCTCATCGTATTCGTAATGCTGGCTGCCATTGGGATAAATTCCATGGTGAACATGCCGCGTGGCGAGGATCCCGACACCGAAGCACCCACTTTCTCCGCCATCGTCATCTACCCGGGCACCAGTCCCAAAGACATGGAAGAGCTGGTCGTCAATCCGATTGAAAAAAGGTTCAACGAGATGGACGATGTCAAACGCATCCGCTCTACCATTGACGACGGCCTGGCCGTTGTGCAAATAGAATTTAAATACGAAACGGACCCGGATAAAAAGTACCAGGACGTGATCCGCGAGCTCAACGCTGTCCGGACAGGTCTTCCACAGGATATCCTGTCCATAGACATCCAGCGTTTTACCCCTTCAGATGTCAACATCCTCCAGGTAGCCCTGCTCAGCGAATCCGCACCTTACAGAGACCTGGAAGAATGGAGTAAGAGACTAAAGGAAAGACTGGAAAAGATAAAGACCCTCAAAAATGTCGACAACTGGGCCTTCCCGCAACAGCAGGTTCGTATATCACTGAACCTGGAAAAGCTTTCCCAGAGCCACATCCCTCTAAATGCCGTACTGCAGGCCATCCAGCGGGAAAATGTCAATATTCCCGGCGGCAGCATCGATATGGGAGCAAGAAAATTCAATGTCAAGACCAGCGGAGATTATAAAAGCGTCGACGAAATAAAAAATACCATCGTCAGCAGTGTCAATGGCAAGATCATATATGTAAGGGACATTGCGGACGTCGCATTCAATTATGAAGAGCAAAATTATATTGGCCGGCTCAACGGGAAGCGAGGTGTCTTTGTTACCGCAAGCCGCAAGTCGGGCACCAATATTTTCGCCGTCGAAAAAGAAATGGAACCGGTGCTGCAGAAGTTCAGAAAGGAGCTGCCTCCTTCCATAGTCTATGAAAAGAGTTTTAACAATGCACAGAGTGTTCATACCCGGCTTGGGCATTTCGCCCGGGATTTCGGAATCGCCATCCTGCTGGTCATGCTTACCCTTTTGCCGCTGGGGCCCAGGGCGTCCATAGTCGTTATGGTATCGATACCGTTATCCCTACTCATCGGTTTGTTCCTGCTCGACCTCTTTCATTTTACGATCAACCAACTCAGCATCGTCGGAATGGTGGTGGCTTTGGGCTTGCTGGTAGATGACAGCATTGTCGTGGTGGAAAACATCGAGCGCTACCTTCGGATGGGATACTCGCGGATAGACGCTGCTATTGCTGCTACGAGGCAGATAGGATTAGCTGTGCTGGGCTGTACGGCTACTCTCATATTTGCCTTCCTGCCGCTGATGTTCCTCCCGGAAGCGCCCGGGGACTTTATCCGAAGTCTGCCTGCCGCGGTGGTTAGTACTGTGCTGGCTTCTCTTTTTGTGTCGCTTACTATAGTACCCTTCCTCTCCAGCCGCATTCTCAGCAGTCACGAGCATCCTGATGGCAACTTCTTCCTGCGGGGACTGCGCCGGTTTATCAATGGCTCCTATCGTCGTCTCCTCCATGCCGCGATTGCCCGGCCGGTATTGACCCTGCTGGTGGCCCTGGGCATTTTCGTGGGTTGTCTTGCTCTCATCCCCCGCGTCGGATTCAGCGTTTTCCCTTCCTCGGAAAAACCCATGTTCCTCATCAATATCCAGACGCCCCTTGGGACCAGTCTTGCGGCTACGGATACTATTGCCCACTGGGTCGAACAGCAGATCAGTCATCTTCCCGACCTGAAGAACTATGCTACCAATGTGGGCCGGGGCAACCCGCGGATCTATTACAATGTCATTCCACAGAATGAACAAAGCAACTATGCTCAGCTTTTTGTTCAACTGAATGAGACGCCGCCATTTAAGAAAAGACTTATGATCGACTCTTTGCGGCAGCGGTTCAGGGACTATCCCGGCGCTAAGATCGAAGTAAAGGACTTTGAGCAGGGGCCGCCGATAGAGGCGCCGATTGCAATTCGTCTCTTTTCCGAAGACCTCGATACTCTCCGCAGCCTGGCTTTCCGGGTTGAGGACATGCTCAAGAGGACGGATGGAACGATGTATGTCAACAATGAGCTAACCACCCTGAAGACGGACATCAAGGTCACTGTAAACAAGGAAAAAGCGGGCATCCTCGGTGTTCCCGTCAATGAGATCGACCGCACCGTCCGTCTGGCTGTAACGGGTCTCGACATCGGCAAATTCAGAAAGGATAATGAAAAAGGCGATGACTACAACATCAATGTATGTCTGCCCCGCGGACAGCGCCAGACCATCGACGCCCTGGACAAGGTTTATGTCAATTCTTTTACCGGCGCATCCATTCCCCTCAGCCAACTGGCGGACATCAGGTTCCAAAGCTCCCCTACGAGCATCCGGCACTATGATAAGGATCGCTATACGACAGTCACAGCCTTTGTTCGCAGCGGCTACAACACAACCCGCATCACACAGGGGCTTCTGCAGCAGCTGGACAAAATGAGCTTCCCCAAAGGAGCGACTTATATGGCTGCCGGCGAGGTCGAAAGTAAAGAGCAAAGCTTTGGTGGTCTGGGAGCTATCATTCTTGTTACGATCTTTGGCATACTTGGTATCCTGATCCTGGAGTTCAAAACTTTTCGCGGCACGCTTATCGTTTTGTCCGTCGTGCCTCTTGGCATCATCGGCGCAGTGCTGATCTTGCTGGCCACCGGCAATACCTTTTCTTTTGTAGCGGTCATCGGGATCATTGCCCTTATCGGTATCGAGGTCAAGAACTCTATCCTCCTCGTGGATTATACCGACCAGCTCCGCAAGGGCGGCATGGGTCTTGACCAGGCCATCCAGGAAGCCGGCGAGACCCGGTTTGTGCCGATCATCCTCACCACTCTCACTGCAATCGGCGGTCTGATCCCCCTTGTCGCCGAAAGCAATCCTCTCTATTCACCGCTGGCTCTCGTCATCATTGGTGGTCTGCTTAGCTCGACCATCCTTACCCGCATAGTCACTCCTGTACTTTATAAGTTGCTTGCTCCGCGCATCGAACCCGACCCTGCTCCGGAGCCGGTAAGCGTTGCGATCGCCTGACCGGTTGCGCGTCGCTTCAAATAAAAAAACCGGGCTGATGCCCTACCGTCTGGACACAATTTTATCTTTATTTTTGGGATAAAAGGTGCAGAGCAGGTATTTTTATGAGATAAAAGACAAGCGATTAATGAATAGGAGTAATGCTATTCT
>Ga0193717_1001127_pt1 | contig 16661 bp, 21 predicted proteins | sample U2c2metaG_FD_145900 | JGI IMG/M metagenome (GOLD analysis project Ga0193717, IMG submission 145900) | Soil microbial communities from a riparian zone of the East river system, Colorado, United States - U2c2 | ecosystem: Environmental > Terrestrial > Soil > Riparian zone | place: USA: East River... | reverse complement strand
ATCGGCCCGGATGAACAGTTCCGCCTGCCTGTCTCGGTGTTCACGAGTGAGGCGGCGATCAAGGAAGTGAAACTTGAAGTGCAGACTGACGCGCGCTTCGCCGCTGTGGGTTCGTCGTCGACTACGCTCTCGTTCACGCGCCCCGAAGAGAAGCTCGGCTTCCTCGCGGTGAAGTCGGGCTCGAAACTGGGCAAGGGCAAGATCCGGGTGATCGCGACCAGTGGCAAGTTTCGCGCGATGAGCGAGGTGTGGCTCGAAGTGCGCACACCCAATGTGCCGCAGACCCGATTCGAGCGCGCGACGCTGGCGCCGGGCGCGAACTGGAATTCCACGCTCAAGGGCTTCGGCCTCGACGGAACCCAGGTGGCGACGCTCGAGGTCTCGGCGTTGCCGCCCATCAATGTTGATGGCCGCATGCAGTACCTCATCCACTATCCGCACGGATGCCTCGAGCAGACTACCTCCAGCGTGTTTCCGCAGCTCTATCTACCGTCGCTGATCAAGCTCACGCAAAACCAGCGCCTGCAGGTGGAGAACAACGTGCGCGCCGGCATCGCGCGATTGCGCACCATGCAGCACACCAGCGGCGGCTTCGCCTACTGGCCGGGCGTGTGGAGCACGGATCCGGCACTCGGCTGGCGCAACGACTGGGCCACGACCTACGCCGGGCATTTCATGTTGGAAGCGGAAAAGGTGGGTTACACCCTGCCCGGCGACATGAAGTCCGGCTGGATCCGTTACCAGAAGGAACGCGCGCAGCGCTGGACGTCCGGCAGCTACGAATGGCCGAACGAGAAACCCGAGGTCCGCATCGAGGCGGCGCGATATGCACAAGCTTATCGGCTGTTCACGCTCGCGCTGGCGGGGGCGCCGGAGATCGGCGCGATGAATCGCTTGCGCGAGTCGACTTCGCACTCCATCGGCGAGCGCTGGCTGCTGGCTTCGGCATATCAATTGGCCGGCAAGCCGGAGGTCGCCAAGGTGCTCGCGCAGGAAGATCGCCTGCAGGCCTTCGTGTTCACCGAGCCCAATCCTTACACCTTCGGCTCGCTGCTACGCGATCGCGCCGTGGTGCTCATGGGTCTCACGCTGCTGGGCCGCGATGTGGAATCCAGTACGCTGCTGGAAGACGTGTCCGCGCAACTCTCGGATGAATCCTGGTACAGCACGCAGTCGGTGTCGTTCGCGCTGGTCGCTGTGGCGCAGAACGCGGGCACGAAGCCGTTCAAGGGCTTCAGCTTCGATTACACCGCGGGCAAGGCGAGCAGCACCATCACCGGGGAATCGCCACTCGCAAGCGTCCAGCTGCCCGCGCCACCCGCCACTGGCATGCCGCTATCGCTCACCAACAGGTCGGACCGCAAGCTGTATGTGACCGCCAGCGTGCGCGCCGTGCCGCGCAGCGGCGAGGAGCGGCCCTCGGCGAATGGCCTCTCGCTCAACGTCACGTACAGCGACGCGGACGGCAATCCCCTGGACATCGAGCGGGTTCCGCAAGGCATGGACCTGATCGCCCAGGTAACGGTCAGGAACACTGGCTCACGCGCGCTCGACAACCTGGCGCTGTCGCAGATCTTTCCGGCCGGCTGGGAGATCCGCAATGACCGGCTCGAGAATGTCGACACCACGGGCGAACGCACACAGGACGACGCCACTCGCAGAGCGTATGGGTGGGTGCCAGCGCAGTGGCGCAACCAGCCATTGCGCACGGCGGAATACGTCGACATTCGCGACGACCGGGTGCAGCGCTACTTCAGCCTGCGTCCCGACGAGTCAATCTTCTTCGAGACGCGCCTGAACGCCGCCTACCTCGGCAAGTACTATCTACCGGGCGCGAGCATCGAAGCCATGTACGACGCCAAACAACACTCGAGATTGCAGGGAACATGGATCGAAGTCGTCTCACCGCAACGCTGACGCGCCGCCGCGTCGCGGCCGCCGCCGTGGTGGCCGCGGCCGCGGGAGGAGCGTGGTTCTGGGCGCTGCTGCCGGCCAGGCTGTTCGCGGCGCCCGAGTCCTACGTGCTCGAAGCGCGCGACGGCACCCTGCTCAGCGCTCGCATCGCGAGCGACGGGCAGTGGCGCTTCCCCGCGCGATCCGAAGTGCCGCAAAAGTTCCGCCGCGCGCTGCTGGTGTTCGAAGACAAGCGTTTTTATGCGCATTCCGGCATCGATGGCCTGGCGGTCGCACGCGCCATTCGCCTGAACGCACGCGCCGGGCGCGTGGTGAGCGGCGGCAGCACGATCACCATGCAGGTCGCGCGGCTGTCGCGTGGCAGCGATCGACGCAACCTCTCCGGCAAGATTTCGGAAGCGCTGCTGGCGTTGCGCATCGAGGCGTCGTACGGCAAAGACGAGATCCTGGCGCTGTACGCCGCGCACGCGCCATTTGGCGGGAATGTCGTCGGTCTCGAAGCGGCCGCCTGGCGGTACTTCGGCCGCGATCCCGACACGCTGTCGTGGGCCGAGGCCGCCACGCTCGCCGTACTGCCCAACAACCCCGCGCTGGTGCACCTCGCGCGCAACCGCGAGCGGCTCCGGGCCAGGCGTGATTTTCTGCTGCGGCGCCTGCGCGAGGCCGGCGATCTCACGGCGCTCGACCTGGATCTCGCATTGAGCGAACCGCTGGCGGCCGTGCCGCACGACCTGCCCGACCTCGCGCCGCATCTGCTGGAAACGCTGCGTGCGCAGAATCCGGCTCGCCATCGCACGACGACCACGCTCGACGCGCGTCTGCAGACCGAGACCACGCGTGCCGTACAGGCGCATGCCGAACAGCTCGCGCGCCAGCATGTCCACAACGCCGCGGCACTGGTCATCGACAATCAGACCTTTGAAGTGCTGGCGTATGTCGGCAACGGCAGTGAGTCGTCCGACCCCACGCGAGGGTCTGCCGTCGACATCATCCGCCGTCCACGCAGCACCGGCAGCATCCTCAAGCCCATGCTCTACGCCGCGATGCTCGAAGACGGCTCGCTGACGCCGCGCATGCTGCTGCCTGACGTGCCGACCCACTACGACGGCTTTGCGCCCGAGAACTTCGATCGCCAGTATCGCGGCGCTGTGCGCGCCGATGAGGCGTTGGCCGCTTCGCTGAACATCCCCGCCGTGCGCATGCTCAAGGCGTACGGCGTCGCGCGTTTCGCGGACCAGTTGCGAGCCGCGGGAATGACCACGCTGACGCGCCCCGCCGACGACTACGGCCTCACGCTCATCCTGGGTGGCGCAGAGGGCAACCTATGGGATATCTCCGGGATGTACGCGAGTCTTGCCGACGTCGCGCGCGCCGGCGCAGCGGACGCTGCTCCGCGGTTCCACGAACTTGCCATCCTGCATGGCGTGGCTCCGCGCAGCCGGCGCGCCGCGATCGGTACGGGCGCTGCCTGGCTGACTCTCGACGCGTTGTTAGAAGTGCCGCGCCCCGGTGAGGAAGGTCACTGGAGGTCCTTTGCTTCCAGCCGCCGCATCGCGTGGAAGACGGGCACCAGTGTCGGTATGCGCGACGGCTGGGCGGTCGGCAATTCGAGCCGCTACACCGTGGGCGTGTGGGTGGGCAATGCCAGCGGCGAAGGGCGGCCTGGCCTCACCGGCTCCACCATGGCCGCGCCGCTGATGTTTGGCTTGTTCAATTCGCTGCCCGCGAGCGACTGGTTCGACATGCCGACACACGCGCTCAAGCGCATCGAGACCTGCGAAAACGACGGCTTCCTGGCCAACGGGAACTGCCTCAAGGAACGCACCTGGGTGCCGGTCGACAGTCATTTCGACGCGCTCAGCCCTCACAACCCGCGCGTCAGTCTCGACGAGATGGCCAAACAACGTGTCGACAGCAATTGCGAATCCCCGGGCCGGATGATCCAGGCAAGCTGGTTCGTGTTGCCGCCCGCGCAGGAATTCTATTATCGCCGCGTACACGCCGAGTATCGGCCGATGCCGGCGCTGCGCGCGGACTGCGGCGCGGCGCGTGCGAGTGGCCGCCCCGCGCTCGCGCTGCTATACCCGGATCCAAATTCAAAGGTGTTGATCCCGCAGGAGCTAGATGGACACCGTGGACGCACGGTCTTCGAGGCCGTGCATCGGCGCCGGGACGCCACCATTTACTGGCATCTCGATGATCGATACCTTGGAGAGACGCACACTTTTCACCAGCAGTCGTTGGACATCGACCCCGGCGAGCACATACTGACCGTGGTGGATGACGAAGGGGAACGCCTGGCTCGGCGCTTCCAGGTCATCGCCACGCGGAAAGGCTTTTAAAGGTGGTGTCGTGTTCGATGGATTCACGCTAACAACAGTCGAGACCGACGAAGTCACCATCCGCCTGCGGCACGGCGGTTCGGGACCACCCCTCCTGCTTCTGCACGGATTCCCCCAGACTCACGCCATGTGGTCGAAGGTGGCCCCGCGTCTCGCCAAGAACTACACCGTCGTGTGTCCCGACCTTCGCGGCTACGGCGGCAGCAGCAAGCCGGAATCGAGTGCCAACCACGAAACCTATTCAAAGCGCGCCATGGCGCGCGACCAGCTCGAGGTCATGAAGAAGCTCGGCTTCGACAAATTCTTCGTGGCCGGCCACGATCGTGGCGGGCGCTGCGCCTATCGTCTCGCACTGGACTCACCCGCGTCGGTCACCAAGCTCGCGGTGCTCGACATCGTGCCGACGGGTGACACCCTGCGCCGCGCCGACTGGCGTTTCGGCATGGGCTACTGGCATTGGTTTTTCCTCGCGCAGGCGCATCCCCTTCCTGAGCGCATGATCAGCGCCGACCCCATCGCCTTTCTGTTTCGACATGGTCAGGGTTCGTCGGACTTCGAAGCCTACGAAGACTTTTTGCAGAATGCGCGCGACCCGGCGGCGATCCACGCCATGTGCGAAGACTATCGCGCGGCGGTGAGCGTCGACTTCCAGCAGGACCAGGCGGACCGCGGCACGCGCAAGATCGAATGCCCGACGCTGGTGCTCTGGGGCAACCGGGGTGTGTTACCGAAATGGTACGACGCGCTCGCCATCTGGAAAGACTGGGCCAGCAACGTGCGCGGCGAAGAAATCGAGAGCGGCCACATGTTGGCGGAAGAAGCTCCCGACGCCACGTACCAGGCGCTTCGTACGTTCTTCGACTGAACGGCTAACTAGTGCTTCGAGGTTTTGCCGCCTTTGGACGGCTCGACGCGCGGCGCCGCGCGTCGCCGCAGCGCCGGATCCTCGCCCTTCGCACGACGCTTGCCCGCAGCCTCGGCCGCTTTCATGTCCTCGGCTTCACGCGCCGAGGTCGGCGCAGCGCGGAGCGCCGCCTTCTCCACGTCATTGTTGTTGACATACTCGTCGGTGCGTTTGCGATAGCGGCGCGTGGCTTCGTAGTCACCTTCGCCTTGAATCTTTTGCTTCGGCATGGGGGTTCCTCCGTCTGAGGACTCCATTAGACCCGGGTTTTACTTAGCAAATGGCGCGCTGCGGCAACGTCCTACGCCACAATCAGCAGACGTGCAGAGTTCATCGAATCCCGGTTTGCGAGACTGCAGGCCATCAAGGACTGATTGTCGGAGCCGGGGAAATGGCAATTTCAATGACCGTCTGCGGGGGCCAATTCCCGCTCATCGACCGCAGCCTCCCGCCCGATGCGCAGGATGGTTCGCCGCGTCAAAAACTCGATCGCCTGCGGGAACTACGTGCAGTCATCGAGACGCTACGCCATGAACGGGAGGCGCAGGACCCCTTGCTGGTCTGGGTCGTCGAACGGGAAAGAGTAGAAATCCAACGGCGCGATTGAACGGGGGGTCGTCGGGCTGCGACAATGCGCGCCCCGCCGGCTTCCACGGGTATTCTTCACGCGTCATGAACGCGCCACCCCTTCGAGTATTGATCGCCGAAGACAACGAGGACCTGCGCGCCTTGCTCGTCACGCTCATCTCCGCCGAGCCCGACCTGAAATGCGTGGGCACGGCCGCCGATGTGGAAGCGGTGATCGCCAGTACTGTCGAGAACAAGGCCGACGTCCTGGTGCTCGATCTGGAACTGCAGGGGCGTTCGAGCATCGACCTGCTGCGAAGCGTGCGACGCAACGGCAGCAAAATCTCGATCGTCGTGTTCTCCGGGCATTCACACCCGGAAATGATTCGTCACACGCTGGCGGCCGGAGCCGACGCCTATATCCCGAAGGGCGGAGACTACGAGCTGCTGCTCGATGCCATCCGCGACCGGCGCGCAACCGTCTGACGCCGGAACGCACGCGCGCTCCGGCGTCAGAAGGCATCCGCTCGAGAACTTAGAAACGCCAGGCGGCGGTCAGCCACAACGTATCGGCATCATCCAGTCCTTCGAGATCGAACTTCTCGTACTCGAAGCGGATGTTGAGTTTCTCGCCGATGTTGGCACCGATGCCGGCACCATAGACGAGGTCTTCCGACTCTTCGTCAAACTCCACGCGATTGTCGAGCTCGTTCTCCACGCCCACGGTGGCGTCATAGAAGAAGTAGCCGAGGCGGGCATAGACCTCAAAGAAGTTGCCGAGCGGGACTGTGGCTACGACGTATGGAGCAAATCCATCCACCGCCGCATCGACATTGAAACCCGGAACGACGTCGCCGGAAGGCTCGCCCAAATTGATGTAGTCGAGCTCGAACGCCAGCACCTTGTTCAGGCGATAGCCCGCGAAGAACTTGTATGCGGTGTCATCGTTGTCCCAGCCGTTGATGGTGTCGTCGACCTCATTGACGTCGTCGATCTGCGCGTTGAACTGACCAACGCCACCACCGAGATACCACCCTGCATTCTCGTCGGCAAAGGCTGCTGGCGCAGTCGCTACTGACAATACGGCGAGTGCCGCGGCGAGTTTGAGCTTCATGTATGCGTCCTTGGGTTGATTTGAACGAACGCGAAGTTAGGGGTTGCATGAATGCACCACACTCAGGCATGACCACTCATACCTGTCGGCCCTCTCCGTCGGCCTGCGAGGATCGGACGAGTCTTACCTGACCCCTCGTTTGGCGGCGATTCGTCATTCCGCGCGCGGCGCGCATGCTGGCGGCACTGGTCAATCTAAGGAGAGAATTGTGAGCGCCGATGTATCCCGTCAGACCTATCCGTTCAGCCTGCCCGACCTGCCCTACGCCTACGAAGCGCTCGAACCGCACATCGACGCCGCGACGCTGCGCGTTCACCATCGCGAACACCACGCCACCTATGTGAAGAAGCTCAACGAGGCGTTGTCGAAAGACGTCGAGCTGCAACGCATCTCGCTGACACAGCTGCTGCGCGATGCCGGCAAACTACCCGAGGCGATTCGCGCCGCGGTGAAAAACAATGGCGGCGGTCATCTCAATCACGACTTCTTCTGGAATTCGCTCGCGCCGGCACCGTCGCGTGCGCCGCGTGGAGCACTGGGCGATGCGCTGGAGCGCGACTTCGGATCGTTCGATGCGTTTCGAAAAAAGTTCAGCGACGTCGCGGCGAAGCACTTCGCGAGCGGCTGGGTGGCGTTGTCTCTGGAACACGCCTCCAAGAAGCTCGCCATCGCGGATCTCAAGGATCACGAAGTGCTGCAGAGCGGCGAAGCCACGGTGGTCCTGATCCTCGATGTCTGGGAGCACGCTTACTATTTGAAATATCAGAACCGCCGGCCCGAATTCATCGACGCTTTCTGGAACGTCGTTGACTGGAACCAGGCGGGTGAGCGGTTTGCGCGCGGCTCGTCAATGCAGGCCGTGTAGGATACATCTGACTGAGGTACCGCCCGTGCGCCGGACAGGCGCCGAATCTTGCAAATGTAGACTTCAGCAATGCACGAGATAACTCAACAAGTTGTGGAGACCTCCCGGCCCATGAATCGCACCAGAGTCATGATTGTGGACGACCACCAGGTTGTTCGTGCCGGCCTTAAAACCCTGATCAACGGGCAACCGGATCTCGCGGTGGTGACCGAAGCGAGTTCTGGCCGTGAAGCGATGGAACAACTCCGACAGCACACCATCGACGTGTTGTTGCTGGACTTGTCGTTGCCAGATGTTTCCGGCCTGGATGTGCTCAAACACGCCAAGGCCCACTACGAGTCAGTCGGTGTACTCATTCTCTCGGCGTTCCCAGAGGCGCAATACGGGCTCAACGTGCTGCGTGGTGGCGCCAGCGGATTCGTCGGCAAGGGCACTGAAGAATCCGAGCTGTTCCGCGCCATCCGCACCGTTGCGCGCGGTGGTCGTTATGTAGGACCTGAGCTGGCAGACCTGCTGGTCGCCGGCGTACGCGGTGATCCGAACGCGCCGCTGCACAGCATCCTGTCAGAACGCGAGTTCCAGATCTTCTGCAAACTGGCACAGGGCGAGTCGGTATCCGAGATCGCGAATCGGCTTTTCCTCAGTGTCAAGACAGTGAGCACCTACCGCAGCCGTATCCTCGAGAAGATGTCAATGAAGAGCAATGCTGACATCACCACATATGCGCTGCGGAATAATCTCGTCCAGTAGATAGAAGACGACATTTTCATTTACTGGCTCAGGCGCCACGGACGAGGCGATGCCCCCTTCATTGGAACCGGTATCCGGAACATCGGCGGACAGCAAACGCCACAATTCGAGCGACACGGTCCGCCCCAATGGCGCGCCGGGCAAGCCGCTGCGCATCCTGCTGATCGAAGATTCCCCACTGCTGCGCAGCCGACTGGAAAGCATGTTGTCGCAGTTCGGGGCGTTCAAGGTCACGGGCCTCGCCTCCGCCGAGTCCGAAGCGGTGGAAAAACTCGACACGGTTCCCTATGACGCCATCGTGGTGGACGTGGAGCTGCGACCGGGCAGCGGCATCGGAGTGATTCGCGCCGCGCGGGCCCGTAACCCTGACAAGGGCAACGGTGATCACGTGTGGGTCATCGTGCTGACCAACTACGATTTGCCGACGGTGCGCGAGCGCTGCATGGCGGCCGGCGCCGACCACTTCCTCGACAAGATGCGCGAAATCGATCAGCTCATGCCGATCCTGCTGCAGATCGCGGGACGAAAACCCTGATCTGATTGCCCTGCGCGCGCGCCTCGGCGGCGACACTGCCGCCGGCGCTCTGTATTCGATGCCGCGCGCTCGGCATGGAACGCGTGAGATCGGTATCCGCGGGCGCGCCGTCATCGCCGATGACCATGACGTAGCCGTCATTCTCGGCCTCGATCACCACTTCGACATGTTTGGCGCCGCCGCGCGCGATGATGTTCGCCAGCGCTTCCTGCGCGACGCGAAAGAGGCTGAGCTGCGTCACCAGGTCCAGTTCCAGGCTCTCGTCGGGCAGCGTCGCCACGCATTCGATACCGGCTCGCAAGCAGTGTTCATCGAAGTGACTGCGTAACGCCACCGCCAGCCCGAAGTGATCGAGCAGCGAGGGCCGCAGGTCTTCGACCACGCGCCGCTTGAGCATCATGGCCTGGTTGAGCATCTGCAATACCGAGTCGAACTTGTCGCGGCTTTCCGCGTCGAGCGAACCGCCCAGACGCGCGGACAGCCACGACATGTCCATTTTCGCGGCGGTGATCAGTCCGCCGAGTTCGTCGTGCAGCTCCTTGGCAAGCGCCGACCGCTCCGCCTCCGTCCGCCGCAGCAGGTGGGTAGACAGAGTGGATAATTCTTCGGTGCGCGCGGCAACGATCGCCTCGAGCTCCCGCTCGCGTTGTTCATCCGCATCATGCATGTCAATCTTTCGGCAGGTCCTCGAGCAGGTCGACGAGATCTTCAGCGTGTTCTTCTTCCTGGGCGAGGATGGACTCGAGCATGCGGCGCGTGGTGGGATCGCGCGGACCGATGAAATTGATCATTTCGCGGTAACTCTCGATGGCGATGCGTTCGGCGAAGAGGTCGGCCTCGAGCATCGGGCGCAAGGACGTTGCTTCATCGTATTCCGAATGGGAGCGCGACAGCAGCGTCGCCGGATTGAGATCCGGGTCCTCGCCGAGCTGCACGATGCGTTCGGCGATCTGGTCTGCGTGCGCCTGTTCTTCTTTGGCGTGTTCGAGGAACTCGGCCGAAACGAACTTCGCGCGAATGCCGTGTGTCGCGTAGTAGTGCCGCTTGTAACGCAATACGCAGACGATTTCCGTGGCCAGAGCCGTATTCAGCAGTTCGACGATGGCCTTGCGGTCCGCTTCGGGAAAACTCGGGGTGACGGCGCCCTTCATCATCTGCTCGCGTGCGCGCGAACGCAGCGCGCTCAGATCGGAAATGAACGCGTTCTCCTGGGGTTGCGGTTTGATATGGGGTTTCATGATTTCACTTCTCCTTGTTCGCGCGGCGGCGGTACAGGTTGACCAGCAGAGTGATTGCCGCGAGCCACAGCGATCGATGTTTCAGGGCGGACATACCCAGCATGCCGAGCTTCAGCGCCCGCAGGCCCGCCCAGGGCGAATTGCGCGCCGCGCTCGACATTTCGCGCAAGGACAGTTCGAGCCACGCCCGCTGCAGGCTCATCTCCGCGTCGAGCAGCCGTGCACGTTCAAGCGGCGAGATCATTGGCATCACTCCTCGTGGATTCTTCCGGCGTTGCGGCTGGCACTGGCGCCTGCCGTGCAGGGGTTTGCGCGAGAGTGCGCGTCAACACATCCACGTCGAGCTTCAGACTGTCGAGGAACCAGGTCATCGAGCCGATGTCGCGCGAGGCAACCCTGCGATTCGCGGCGAGATGTGCCCACACAGCGGCTAGCACGAATGCGACGATGACCGCGGCCAGAACCGGAATGCGCAGATGTGGTGGCAAGGCTATTGCCAGCAACACGATGCCTCCCCACAGCGCGATGAACAGCGACGCAGCCGCGATGAGGCGCAATTGCAGGCGCGACGAAAACGACTGCAGTTCCGCCTGAAGAGCGATGCCCGCCGCGTCCATGCGCGTCTCGAGCATGCGCAGCACGTGCAGCGCCTTGCCGGGTTCGTCGCCGGGTTCGTCGCCGGGTTCGTCTTCCGCGGGCGTGTCCGCCGGCTCGTCGTTCTGACCTTCCATCATCACTGACGATTGGCCGACTTCGTGACCAGCAGTGTCAACACGCCACCTAACAATGCCGCGATGGCGACGGCCTGCCAGGGATTGGTGCGCACGTAGCCGTCGGCGCGATCGGCAAGCGACTCCACGACTTCTTCGGCGGTGGTGGCGGTGGCCTTGAGCTTCGACTTGGCCTGGTGCAGCGTCTGGCTGACGCGCTCGCGCACGGCCTCGGCGGCTTCGCCGCCTTCTCCGGCCAGCGAACGCAACAGCGATTCGGCTTGTTCGACGATCCGATTCAATTCTTCGATGGCGGGATCCACGGTTATCTTCGGCTCCGATTTGCTGGCGGTATCAATCATTGGTTTTCCTCTTCATCACACAATGGACCCCGTCTCACCGGGTCACATTCGGATTTGCTGTGCACGGGTTGTAGGATCTTGCCGACGCCACGATGGCACACCTGCCGGGCGCGCCGCAACGCGGGCGCGAGCGATACTGCATCCTGTCTAGTGGAGTAGTGGAAGATTGACGCGACGAGCCCTCCCCTCGAAATGATTTCGCGTCATGCGACCACCGGGCCCTCCGTCCACCGGCGGGAAAGCCGCCGGCGGACGAAGTGGCTCGCACCTGCCATTATCCTGGCAGCGATCTGCACCGCACTCACCGGTTGCCACGTCCTTCCCGAAATGCAATTCGCGCGCACGCTGCCGTTGTCGCGTTCGCGCACCACCCCCATCGACATCGAAAGCGCCGACGGCATGGTGAGCCGCGCGGAGCGCGTGCGCGTGAGCCGCAAGCTTAGCGCCACGGGTGACACCAATCTACTCGACTACCATCTCGCCGCGATGCGCGACATCGGCGCGCCGCCGCTCATCACCGGCAACAGCGTGCGGCTGCTGGTCGACGGTCCGCGCACGTACGAGGCGATTTTCGCGGCCATCGAACAGGCCCGCCACTACGTGCTCGTCGAGAGTTTCATCTTTGAAGAAGCGGCCGCCGGCGACCGCAGCTTGAGTGCATTGCTGGTGCAGGCAGCGCAGCGCGGCGTGCGCATATCCGTGCTCTACGACGCGGTGGGCTCGCTGACGACCGACCAGGCCTTCCTCGCCGGCCTGACCGGCGCCGGCATCGCGCTCTGCGCGTTCAATCCATTAAATCCGCTCGATGACCGGTTTTCGGGGGTCAACCACCGCGATCACCGGAAGATAGTCGTCGTGGACGGCGAGCTCGCGTTTGCCGGCGGAGTGAATTTCAGCCAGGCCTATCACATCGCGTCCAAGCAGGCGCGGCGCCGGGGAATGTCCAAGCAGGCGTCACTGCACGAGGGATGGCGCGACACTCACATCGCCATTCGCGGCACCGCCGCCCGGCAGATGGAGGACCTGTTTCGCGGGACCTGGCGTGATGCCGAGTGCAAGGGCGAAATGCCGCCCGCCGCACCGGCCGTCGAAGCCGGCGGCACGCTGGTGCAGATCGTTGCCAGCAGCCCGGACGATGACACCAACGACATTTACGCGACGATGCTGTCGGTCATCACGTACGCACAAAGCCGCATCGACGTCACGATGGCCTATTTCGTACCAGACGAGACGCTCGAGAATGCGCTCAAGGATGCGGCACGCCGCGGCGTGGTCGTGCGAATCATCCTGCCCTCGTACAGCGATTTCTCCGGGGTGTTCTATGCCGGGCGCGCGCACTACGACGAGTTGCTCGAAAGCGGCGTCAAGCTATATGAACTCGAGGACGCGTTCCTGCACTCGAAGAGCATCGTCGTCGATGAGGTGTGGTCCTCCATCGGCTCCACCAACTTCGACTGGCGCAGCTTCGTGCACAACAACGAGATCAGCGTGTGCGTGATCGGCGAAGAGTTCGCTGGGCAGATGTCGCGAATGTTCGCCACCGACCTGGCCGATTCGAAGGAAATCACGCTCGCCACCTGGAAGAAGCGCGGCCTCCGTGAGCGGCTCAAAGAGTGGATGTGGCTCCCCATCCAGTACTGGTTGTAAGGTGATACCGGCCCGAGCCGGTACCACCTTACCGTCTATCTAACGCCCGTCTCGATCCGAGTCGCCGGGAATGAGGCGTTCGACGCTATTCCACGCCGAGCGGATGGCCTGCTTTGCGTCGACCCACGCCAGTTTCGACTTGCCCTTGGCAATGTCCCAGCCCGCCTCCAGGCGTGTCTCGAGATCCTCGAAGCGCGCGTGCGGATTCTCTTCGTACGACTTGTACGCGTAACGATACGCCGGATCGAAGTCTTCCCAGGAGTAATTCTCGCTGTAGTAAGGCTCGTCCTTGAAGGCTCTCTGCCAATGCGTGGTGAATCGTTCGATGCGATTCTCGGGTTTCATGGGGATCTCCTGTTGCTGGAAGGCCGCAATGCCGCGGCAGGTGCACACTCTGCCGTCGCGGCTGTGCGTCGGAAGTCGGTGTGCAGCACGGATTCCTGTAGGCCAAAACAAAACGGGGCCGGAGTGTTTGCTCCGGCCCCGCCGTAGTCACCCGAAGTTCCGGGTTTGACTGCGACTACTTCTTGACGTCGAGTTCGTTATCCACGGACTTGACGTTGTCGACTGCGCGGGCGAGTTCCTCGGCCGTCGACTTCGCTTCAGAACTGTCGACGAAGCCCGAGAGCTGCACCGCGCCTTCACGCGTTTCGACGTTGATCTGATGCGCCTTGGTGCGCGGATCGCCAGCGAGAGCGGACTTCACCTTGGTGGTGATGACGCCGTCGTCGATAACCGCTTCACCGCTGCGCTCAGTCGTCTTCACAGTCAGGTTGTTGCGAACAGCGGTGACGCCCTTGGCGTTCTTGGCCACTTCGGTCGCACGCGTCTTGCTCGCCGAGGTATCCACGAAACCGTTCAGCTGAACGGTTCCCTTGAACGTCTCGACGTCGATCTGGTGCGCCTTGGTGACCGGATCGGCAACCAACGCCGCTTTTACGCTGGCCGTGGTCACCGTGTCATCCACCTGCTCACCAGCGGACTTGGTCGTGCGCGTGGACGCGCAAGCGACAGCCGCCAGACTCAACACGATCATGACCGCACTGATAAAGCCTTTCGATTTCTGCATATAAACCTCTTATCTCCGAGCCGTATTGGCTATGAAACTGACGATCGCAAGGATGAGGAAGACGAAGAACAGGATCTTCGCGATTCCCGCTGCACCCGCGGCGATGCCGGCAAACCCGAACACGGCTGCGATGAGCGCGATGACAAAAAAGATGACTGCGTAGTGAAGCATCGACTTCTCCGCTGTGTGGACACCGATACTCGGTGCCGGCGGAACACATCATTGCCGTTCTGCAATTTGCGCGATGCAGGGTTGCGGGCGGATGGCGCGTAGGTGCTCGCCCACGTGGCTGTGGTCATTCGAGACTACAAGCGTGAGACGAGAGTGCTAGCGGGCCGGATTCTCGGGAAACCCGACCCGGACCGCCTGGTTTCAGTCGTCGGCGAGTTCCACGACTTCGTCGCACTGGTGTGCGAGCTTCGGATCGATGTGTCTGCGGTCGTCCGCCCCTAACAATACGACACCGTCGTAGGATTCGATGCGCTGGCGCAGCTGGGCGATGTCGAGATTTGGAAAGCGGCCCGAATCTTCAGTGTCCGAATCCGTGCCACCAAACAGGTGATCGGTATCGTCGAGCAACAGCACCGCATCGGAGGCTTCGGCAGCCTTGAACAGCGCGTCCAGATTCTTTTCGGTATCGCCCACGTATTTGCTGACGAGCCGATCGAGGTCGATCTGGAACAAGTCGACCGACAATTCGTGCGCGAATAGCTGCGCCGCCAGCAACTTGTTCTTTCCGGAATGACACGTGAACAGGACGCGCAAACCTTTGCGTGCGCCGCTTTGCGTGTCTTCGACTTTCGCGCGTCGTGTCGCCAGCAGGCGATCGAGCATCGGGCGCAGCTGTTCGTCGTGCATCATTCGAAACCCCGGCCGGGAAATTGTCCCTTGAGCAGCGGTCGCCAACAGTCTTCCGCCAGCCGGCGGAACCCGGTGCCGCTAGGATGAATTTCGTCCGCCCAGTGAACGTTGTCCACGGGCAGCGCGGCGCGCATGTCCACCACCTGGAAGCGGGTCCGGGCGGCGGCCAGCGACTTGAGCCGCGCATGCAGTTCGTCAATCAGGTAACGCGCCAGGTCGCGCCCTTCGCTGTCGGGATCGATGCCCTTGGCCACGAGTACCGGCCGCATCCACGGACCGGCCTTACCCAGACCGAAGGGACCGGTGGCCTTGCGTCCGGTGGGTTGGAAGTAGCAGTAGCTGTGCGCCACCACCACGCACTTCGGGCGCAGCGCATCGCGCGCGTCGAGCAGGCGCGTGTACCCCGCGACGATGTCGTCGAGCACGGTAGTTAGCGCGGCGAGCTTGACGGCGCTCTGCCAGGTGGCGCCCACGGTCTTCTTGTTGAGCACCTTGCCGAGCTCGCGGGATACCAGGTCATTGCCACCGGCGCTCATGAGCACCGCGTCCACGGGATAGTTCTTGAGGTAGTACTTGATCTTCTTCAACTGTTCGCTGCCGGGCCCAAGAATTTCCCGCGCCTCGTCGCCGTTGTGCTCCAGCCGCAGCAACGAGAAGTCGTTCATCATCTCGATGTAGTCGGCCATGTTGGCATTCAGCGGATAGCTGAACCACGAATCGCCTTCGGTGAGCATGACCAGCCGCTGTGGGTGCTGCTTGATGCTGGCGGCGAACACCGCCTGCTTCGGACGTACGTCGGAAACCCGATTGACCGGCTTCGGCATGTCATCCCCCTCCCTGACTTTTTCGACGAGGCACTATACTCTCCATACCGCAACTTTCATGCGCACTTCAAGACGCGGCGGCGGCGCGGTTTCGAAAACCTTGCGAAAAGTCCTAACAACACGGCACGGGGAAACTCTTACACTTCCCACGTTCTTCAATGGAGTCACCGACGATGCGCTCCCTCATCATCGCCTTGTTAGCTTTTGCCAGCGGCAGCGCGCTGGCTGCACCCAGCCTCACCACTCCGCCCACCGCGACGGCTGGTTCGACCATCGTGTTGCAGGCTGCCGGCACCGGTAATCCACAGGAGTTCGTCACCGTGGTGCCGAAGGGCACGCGCGAAGGAAGCTACCTCGCCTATGTGTACGTGAAGCCCGGTGATCTCAAGCTCGTGATGCCGGCGGCTCCGGGTGACTACGAGCTGCGTCTGTGCGAAGCCTCAAACGGCTACAAGACCATGCTGGCGAAGCCCATCAAGATCACCGCCGCGGGCGCCACGGTGAGCGCACCCGCCTCCGTCTCGGCCGGCGCACCTTTCGAGGTGAAGTGGACCGGGCCTAACAACGAGCGCGACTACGTCGCCATCGGCGAGACCACTCCTGGCGGACGGCTGTACCTCGACTACAAGTATTCGCGCGACGGCAGCCCGCTGAAGCTCGCCGCTCCGGAAAAGCCGGGCAATTACGAAGTGCGCTACATCCTGGGCGTTGGCGATACCGTCATCGCGCGCCAGCCCATCACCGTCGGCGGCGTAACCGCCTCGGTGACCGCTCCCGCCCAGGTGGCCGCGGGTGCGAAGTTCAAGGTGAGCTGGACGGGCCCCAACAACGCGCGCGACTTCGTCACGCTGGTCAAGGCCGATGCCGCCGAAAAAACCTACGAGCGCTACGAGTACACGAGCAAGGGCAATACCCTCGAACTCACCGCGCCGGACGTGCCGGGCAACTACGAACTGCGC
>Ga0193717_1001126_pt1 | contig 16664 bp, 11 predicted proteins | sample U2c2metaG_FD_145900 | JGI IMG/M metagenome (GOLD analysis project Ga0193717, IMG submission 145900) | Soil microbial communities from a riparian zone of the East river system, Colorado, United States - U2c2 | ecosystem: Environmental > Terrestrial > Soil > Riparian zone | place: USA: East River... | reverse complement strand
TCTTTTGCTTATAATGATCTCTGCTATGATGAGGTTTGGCACCCAGCACAGCCATGATACAATTTGGTAAGCCGGTATAAAATCATGGAATATGATAGCTGATAACAATGGCAGCCATATTCGTAATGTAACTGCTGCAAAGGTGAGCGCATAATTACGTATCATCCAGCTTTCATGCTGGTTGATGTCTCTTTTAAGTATACTGGTATAAGCCATTATTATGGTTATAAACCATAAAATAGCTAATATGCCAAACCCTAAAACATTACCAATGCCACCTGTAGCAAAAAAAGCGATAAACAAACCAGCAAGGCTGCTTAAAAAAACAGCAGTAACGTAAATTTTCCCCACCAAACGATGGGTGCTTAAATATCTGTTGCGTAGTTTTTGGCTAAACTGTGTCCAGCCGATTAACAGGGCTATACCCCCAAAGGTGATGTGCATATAAAATGCGGTATGCCATATGGTGCTGTTTAATAACTCCTGGGGTTTGGTACTCAGTAAACCATTATTTTGCATGTCCACAAAATAATAAATAAGCGGATACAGGCCAATAATGATAGCCAAAAAGACAAATGGAAACCAGGATAACTTACTCAGTTTCATATAGTTTAATATTGAAATAATCTATAGTTTGCTTTTAGATAACCGGCTCCGAAAATTTGTTACAGTTGAAAATAAAATTTACTTACCCGGTCTGAAAATCATGCAATCGTTTCCGGGAACGATTGCACGATTTATGTCGTTTAATTGTATTAGGGTAAACCTGATAAATCCCTAAAAATCTCGATTTTTACAGTAATTTAGCCTGATCATAAATAATTCCTTATTATTTTAAAACCGTTTGATCTCAACAATTATATACAGGATCACAGAACTAAATTATGTTTGAATCTTACACCATAAAGGATATAGCAAAGGCGCTTGGTTTATCAACATCAACGGTGTCAAGGGCCTTAAATGGGAGCTATGAAATAGGTGCCGAAACAAAAAAGCTGGTGCTGGAGTATGCGGAGAAAGTAAATTACCGGCCCAATCCCATCGCGCTAAGTCTTAAAGAACAAAAAAGCCATTCTATTGGTGTGGTGGTATGTGAGGTTGCCAACAATTTTTTTTCGCAGGCTATTAACGGTATCGAATCCATCGCTTATAACCGTGGTTATCATGTTATCATTACACAAACGCATGAATCGTTTGATCGCGAAAGTGCTAATGTTCAGCATTTACTATCAAGACATGTAGATGGTTTGCTGGTTTCACTATCTGCCGAAACAACTGATACATCACAATATAAATATCTGCTCGAGAAAGGGTTTCCCATTGTATTTTTTGACCGGGTTGCGGCTGATGTTAATACCCACAAGATTATTGCAAACAATTATAAGGGATCATTTGACGCCGCGGAACTTTTAATAAATGCTGGCTTTACTAAAATAGCCCACCTTACCAACTCAAATAACCTATTGATCAGCAGAGAAAGATTTGATGGCTTTAAAGCTGCTCTTGATGAGCACAGCCTGGATTTTAAACCCGGATATTTAAAATACTGTAACCACGGTGGTATGATACAGGATGAAGTGGAATTTGCCATTAAGGAACTATTAAACATGGATGAACCTCCCGATGCCATTTTTATAGGCAGCGACAGGCTCACCATCAGCTGTATGCACATATTAAAAAAACTGGGTATAAAAATACCTGATGATATGGCCATAGCGGGTTTTACCAACTCTGATGTTGCTGAATTATTTGATCCTCCTTTAACTGTAGTGCGGCAGCCTGCCTTTCAAATAGGGCAAATGGCTACTGAAATGCTCATCAAAACCATTGAAAGCAAATGGCCGGTTGAAGAGTTCACTACTGAACAGGTAGAAATCGAACTGATAGCCAGGTCATCATCCCAAAAATTGCATTAATGTAAAACCAGATAAAGAAAGGCCGCTATACCTGCACCAACAACAGGACCTAAAATAGGAATCCACGCATAGGTCCAGTCGCTTGTACCTTTATTTTTCATAGGTAAAATAGCATGCATAATACGTGGCCCAAGGTCACGGGCAGGGTTAATGGCATATCCGGTTGTCCCCCCAAGTGATAGGCCAATTACCCAAACCAGCAAAGCCACCGGGATAGCGCCTAATGAGCCCATACCAACCGGTGTTTTGGTTGAAGTGATCTCAGCACCTGAAAAATAAAATATGGTGAATATCAGCACAAAAGTGCCTATAATTTCACTGGCGATATTGGATACATAGTTACGCACCGCCGGGCCGGTACAGTAAACCGCTAGAATAGACCCAGGGTTATTGGTACGCTGAAAGTGGTCAAAATACATGAGCCATACCAGGAAAGCGCCAGCGGCGGCGCCCAAAATTTGCGCCGCGATATACGGTAGCACACTTGCCCAGGCAAACTTACCTGCAATAGCCAGCCCAATTGTTACTGCGGGATTCAGGTGCGCGCCGCTATATGGGCCTGCAACAACCACACCTACAAAAACAGCCAGCCCCCACGCGGTGGTAATAACCATCCAGCCGCCATTATTTCCTTTAGTATCATTTAAAACAACATTGGCAACTACGCCATCACCTAAAAGTATAAGCAGCATGGTGCCTATAAATTCGGCCACGAATGGAGACATATAGATAATTTTATTGGTAAATAATTAGTTGGCTAAAAGTAGTTAAACAGTTTCAGAATCCGGCAGTTCATCAGTCCATGATTGGGCTGCATGAATAGCTTTTCGCCATCCCTGCACTGCTTTTTTTATTTTAGACGAATCGCCCGCAGGTGTAAACTCTTTTTCAGATTTCCATAACTGCTGAATCTCCTCTACACTTTCCCAGTATCCTACAGCAAGGCCTGCCAGGTAGGCGGCGCCCAAAGCCGTTGTTTCCACCACATTTGGTCTGATCACCTTGCAATTCAACAGGTTCGACTGAAACTGCATCAATAAATCGTTACTTGTTGCCCCTCCGTCAACCCTCAACTCTTTAATTTCCATTCCACTATCGGCCTGCATAGCTTTTAACACATCCATGGTTTGGTAGGCTATTGATTCAAGCGCTGCCCTTGCAATGTGCGATGAAGTAGTTCCGCGGCTAAGCCCCACAATAGTTCCTCGTACATCCGGCTTCCAGTATGGTGCGCCCAGTCCGGCAAAAGCTGGTACAAAATATACACCCTGGGTATCATCTACAGCCAAAGCCAGCTTCTCTACGTCTGCAGAGGATTTAATAATGCCCAAACCGTCGCGCAGCCATTGAACTACCGCGCCGCCAATAAATATACTGCCCTCAAAGGCGTATTGCATCTTACCGTCAATTTTCCAGGCAATGGTGGTTAACAGGTTATTTTTCGATTCTATAAACTCATTGCCGATATTCATCAACATAAAGCAACCGGTACCATAGGTGTTTTTAACCATTGCTTTCTCAATACACATCTGGCCAAAAAGCGCCGCGTGCTGATCGCCGGCTATACCTGCAATAGGAACCTTCGAGGCGAAGATGGTGGTTGCTGTTTCCCCGTATATCTCGCTTGACTGTTTTACTTCAGGCAGCATACTTTTAGGGATATCGAAAATAGCGATCAGTTCATCATCCCATTGTTGTGTACGGATATTAAAGAGCATGGTACGGCCCGCATTGGTAACATCGGTAATATGTACGCGGCCGCGGGTAAATTTCCATACCAGCCAACTATCAACCGTACCAAATGCCAGTTCGCCTTTATCGGCTTTTTCACGGGCGCCCTCCACGTTATCCAGGATCCACCTGATCTTTGACGCCGAAAAATAAGCATCGATCACCAAACCGGTTTTAGAGCGGATCAGGTCGGTATAGCCATCCTGTTTTAACTTATCGCAAAAAGCGGCGGTCCGACGATCCTGCCAAACAATGGCGTTATAAACAGGTTCCCCACTCACACGATCCCACACAATGGTTGTTTCGCGCTGATTGGTAATGCCAATGGCTTTCAGATTAGTCCCGTTTATACCCATCTTAACGGTTGCCTCTGCTGCCACGCTTGCCTGTGTAGCCCAGATCTCATTAGGATCATGCTCTACCCATCCCGACTGCGGAAAGATCTGCTTAAATTCCTTTTGGGCAACAGATTTGATCTGTCCTTTATGATCAAATACAATGGCCCTGGAGCTGGTAGTACCTTGGTCTAAAGCTAAAATGTAATCTTCCATAATGTATGTATTTCCTTGGTTTTGGATATTTAATTGGTTGTATATGGTATCTATTTGGCCTGATAAGGTTCAAGCAGGTAGCCATTGGCCAAGCGGGTAAAAACCTCCACCTGTTCTTTTTCCCAGGCTGCATCCTTATTAAGCTCTTTTGCTATTAAACCGGCAACAATTGGGGCCATATCAATGGCAGCACGCGCGTTCAGGAACAAGGCCCTTACCCGGCGTGCCAAAATATCTTCCACATTACGGGCCATTTCATGCCTTACCCCCCATATCACTTCTGCCTGAATATAAGGCATATCGGGATGCAGCTTTTCGCCCCATTCCGCATGTTCATTGACCAGGGCAAGCAAAGCATTCTCATCGCTGCCATAAACATATAAATGATCGTTACGGTTTACATTGAGCTTACTACCATGAATCGGCAAATTTTTGGTAGTGCTTGGTTTCGCGGTTAAATTACCAATTTCAATGGCTTTATCAATGGTATCCTCTCCCATGCGGCGGTAAGTTGTCCATTTGCCCCCGGTTATGGTGATCAACCCCGATTCAGAAACAAGTAGTTTATGACTGCGCGATATTTCTTTTGTTTTTGATGAGCCGCTTTCCGGAGCGGCTAATGGGCGAAGGCCAGCGAATACACTGAGCACATCTTTACGGGTTGGCGCTTTGGTCAGGTATTTTTCGGCGGTACGGATGATAAAATCTATCTCTTCTTGTAATGCTCTTGGCTCCAGGCTATGCCCATCAAGCGGGGTATCGGTAGTACCAACTACCAGCTTATCATGCCATGGAACAGTAAAAAGCACCCGGCCATCTTCTGTTTTAGGAATCATCAGGGCATCCTCACCGGGCATAAATGATTTGTCGAGCACCAGGTGCACACCCTGGCTTGGCCTAACCAATGGCTTTTTACCCGGCTTATCCATCTGCAGCAGATCGTCAACAAATACGCCGGTCGCGTTAATTACTGTTTTTCCTTTTAGCTTATATGTTTGCCCGGTTTCAATATCTGTGGCAATAACACCCGCGATTTTCTGCTGATCGTTTTTGATTAAACTAGCTACACGAAAATAGTTGAGTATAGTAGCCCCCTGCTCCAAAGAAGTTTGGGCAAGGTTAACAGCAAGTCTGGAATCGTCAAACTGTCCGTCATGATACACCACCCCGCCGTACAAACCTTTTTGGTTGATGGTAGGCAGTTTATTGATCACCTCTTTTTTGGAGATATGCCTTGCGCGGCCAAAACCAAGTTTTCCGGCCAGCAAATCATACAAGGTTAAGCCGATAGTATAAAAAGCACCACCCCACCATTCATAATTCGGGATGATAAACGATTCGTTTTTTACCAGGTGCGGCGCGTTTTTAAGCAGCAATCCCCGCTCATATAAGGCCTCACGCACCAGGCCAATATCACCTTGCGCCAGGTAACGCACACCACCATGCACCAGTTTAGTACTGCGACTGGATGTTCCTTTGGCAAAATCGGCCTGCTCCAGTAATAAAGTTTGATAGCCCCGTGAGGCAGCATCAAGGGCAGCCCCTAAACCTGTGGCCCCGCCCCCTACTATAATGACATCCCAAATTTTTTCAGGATCGGATATAGGCTTTATAATATCATTTCGATTAGTTCCAATCATATTTTTGTTTCAATTTCAGCACAGAAATACATTTCGATTTCCAATCAAATTTATGAAATAATAATAATTCGAAATAAAACAAAATATAAAAAAGCTTAATTTTTATCAAAAACGTGTAAATTAGCTTTATAAATAATGATTTATTCATTTAAACAGGCTTCAAGATTAAACAATCGAAACAAAACGGAACACCCTGTTAATTCAGTAAATTAAATGATCTAGCTATTGGCGTTGTATAGCGTAAAGATTACTTTGTTCACAATAGTGACGTGTTTAGCTATATAATTGCTATTTTTGAGAACTACATTAATTGAACATGAAGAGTATAACGGAAAGGCATCAGTTGATCCTGAAGAAATTACAGGATACCGGGCACGTTAATGTACAGGAGCTAAGCACCCAAATGAAAGTATCGGAGGTCACTATTCGAAAGGACCTGAAACTCCTGGAAGATAAGAACTTGCTTTTCAGAACCCACGGTGGTGCATCAAAAACAAACCCCTATACCAGCGATAAACCGGTATCTGAAAAAGAAAAACTAAACGCAGAAGAAAAAAACAAGATAGCCAAAGTTGCCGCAAGTATGATTGGCAATAACGATTCCATTATTATTGCTTCGGGTACAACCATGGTTGCCCTGGCCAGGTCAATTAATCCGCAGAAACATTTAACGGTAATTACTTCGGCCCTTAATGTGGCTATGGAATTATCAAGTCATCAAAACGTAGATGTTTTACAACTGGGCGGACAACTGCGTCAAAATTCATCCTCAGTAATGGGTCCCTATGCCGAACAAATTTTACAGGATGTATCATGCAGCATTTTATTTTTAGGTGTTGATGGTATTGACCTGGAGATGGGCCTGACCACTACCAGCCTGATGGAAGCGCGTTTAAATCAAAAAATGATCGAAGCTGCTCAGATCACCATTGTTTTGGCCGACAGTTCAAAGTTTGGAAAGCGGGGTTTAGGAAAAATTTGCGCTCTTGATCAAATTCAGCATATTATAACGGATAATGGCATAGCGCCAGCCCTGGTAAAGTTATTGGAAGACAGAGGCATTAATGTTACCATGGTTTGATAAAAGGAATAGTTATCAGGGCAAACGCATTAAAATTTCAGGAGCATGAGTAAATATTTAAAATCCCAGGATGCGATGTTCTTTTTTCTTCGTATGCTAATGTTCCTAGTCTGATCATTTTTGAGGATATTTAAAGCAACCTTATTGATCAGAGAAAAGTTTTGCGCTGCATGTTTGTTTCTTTTTCTGTCTGCATCTTCCTGAAACACAACGTCAAGCGTCCAATGAAGTTTGTTTTCTATCGCCCAATGTCCCCTGATGTTTTTCTGGTAGAAAGCAGCATCGGCAGGTTTGCTTCCGATATAGTAGCGTATCGATTTCTCGATTTTTCCGGTTGCTTTAAAACATCTTTCACTCTCCATCTTTATTAAAACGGTTAAGTTTTCCCACCTTTCAGGCTCTTCAATATGTGCTAAGTCTGTTATGATAGTGCATTTTCTGGTTTCTATCCGCCCATGATCAATATCAATTGTTTCATCATGGCCTGCCGTTTTTAGAAACCGGAATGAATCTTCCATATTTTGATACAATGATGCCTGGTTGTTTTTTACTGCCAGAAGATAATCTCCTTTGCCTGTTATAATACAGGCAGCAATATCTTCCTGGCAGCCCATGGCATCTATGCTGATTACGCAGTCTTTTATAAGCAAACTCTTTAATAGTTCGGGGATAGCTGTGATCTCGTTGGATTTCTCAGTTACCTTTACTTGTCCCAAAACCATATTACTATCACTTGCCCAAGCACTTACCATATGGATTGGTGATTTTATTCCATGACTTTTAGCCCCTCGTATGGTTTTCCCATCAATGCTGATTAGCTGACCCGCATGGCTTTCAAGGATAGAATCCACCCAGTTTCTGAAACATGCTTCAAATTTAAGCGGATCCATGTTTGCGAACACCCGGTTAAATGTATCATGTGAGGGTATCCCGTTTGGAAGCGCTAAAAAAGTTTTTAACCAATCTTCCCTAACCACCCCGAAATCTTCGATGTCATTATAACTTTCAATGCCACATAACGCCGCAGCTATCGTAATTGTAATAATGTCTGTAAGTAAATGTTGCTTTTTCCTGTCTATACGAAAGTCCTGCATTTCGCTAAAATAGGTGAAAATAGTGCTTGTCTTGTTTTTTGTATCCATCTGATTGTCAGATAAATATACAAAAACTCAACCATAAAAACAACATAAATATCTGATAATCAGATATTTAATTTAATTCGATTGGCCTACTATTTTAATGCGTTTGCCCTGGAATAGTTATATAACGGACAAGACTTATCATCATATTTGGCTATATTTATCTGATAAATCCTCAAACCAATGCACCTGATCATCAAAATACTTATTGGTCTTATTGCTGTTATACATTGCTACATATTATGGCTGGAGATGTTTGCCTGGACAACCCGAGGTCCCAAAGCATTTAATAAATCGCTTGAGGAGTTGGAAAACAGCAAAACGCTGGCAGCAAACCAGGGGTTATATAACGGCTTTTTAGCAGCAGGCTTATTCTGGACATTTTTTATTAGCGATAAGCTTTGGCACAATAACGTTGCTTTATTCTTTTTGATCTGCGTAGCTGTAGCCGGACTGTATGGTTCATTTACCGTAACCAGAAAAATATTTTACATACAAGCTCTTCCTGCCCTGCTGGCTATTGCACTTATATTGATTAGCAGGTAAAGGAAATACTTTGGGGAACCTTATTTCTTTGCAAGGCTTTTTAAGTTCGTCTTAGACTACAAACCTGTTCATTTGAGCCCCTTTAATTTCAGTATTCAGATAAAACAAAGAACCACTAAGCGGATATTTTTGTAATTGCTCCTCATTTAACCCCTTGCGTGCAGTGGTGATAAACAATTGTTTCATATCTGCTCCGCCAAACGCGCAAGCGGTAACGTTTAACGCGGGCACCTCCACTTTTCCAATCAGATTCCCGCTAAGTGGATCGTACCTGTTCACACAAGCTCCGCCCCACATGGCTACCCACAACATACCCTCTTCATCTATGGTCATCCCGTCGGGAGCATAGCCGGGTTCTTCTACACTTACAACTATCCGTTCATTGGAAATATTACCTGTACCTGCTTCAAAATCATAAGCTTTGATATTATAATCGAGGGAATCAATGTAGTACATCACCGAATTATCGGCTGACCAGCAAATACCGTTTGATATGCTTGTTCTATCTAATTTTCTCTGTAAAGAGTTATCAAGACAGTATAAAGCGCCCTGGTGTAATTCTTCCTGTATACTCATGGTACCTATCCATAAACGGCCGGCAACATCACATTTACCGTCATTGCAGCGGTTACCTGGTTTATCCAGCTCAACCTTTGTTATCTCCTGCCTTATACCTGTTTCAAAATCTAATGCTTCTATGGAGTTTTCCAAAGCAATAATGAGCCGGCCATTTGTGGCAGGCACTACTGTCCCTATTCTTTCCCCAACCGCTCTTTCCTCAATAATTTTTGTTGCAAGATCAATGCGGCCAACCTGCTTTCCTTCAATATCTACATATAAAAACTTTTTCCATTCTGCATACCAATGCGCGCCCTCACCAAGTATCAGTTCGGTTTTATACAGTAACTCCGCATTCCAATTTTGAATGACAATTTGCTTATTCATTTATACAGATAAATTATCAATAACAAAGTAAGTGTTTTTTAGTACTTAGCAGCATTTACATTTTTAATAACAATCTTTTAAAAGCTGATTACTTATCCAGACATTATTACACACGCAAAAAAAAGGGGCCCACCAGATACTCCCGTTCTCTATTATCAATTGAGTATAAAATAAGTAAGCCGTTTCAAATAATTTGAAACGGCTACTAAATAATAAATCAGAAGCATTAAACAGCGTCTGATAGGGAGCTAAATGTAAAGTCCCTGATTTTCATGGGTGGTATCAGGTAACTGCGATAGCTTTCAACACTGATACTACGTTCCTGTTTACCAAGGGCTTCCAGGTTATTCAGCATAATTACCGGACTTTCGTTAAAGCGGAAGTTTTTAACCGGGAATTTGATCTTACCGTTTTCTATATAAAATGTACCATCGCGGGTAAGGCCGGTAAGTAATAATGATTGCGGATCAACCATACGAATGTACCAAAGACGCGATACCAGGATACCTCTTTCGGTACTTTTTATCAGGTCTTCAATACTGGCGTCGCCGCCTTCCATAATGATATTACCTGGATTAGGCATAGGTTTTACCCCCTTTTTATCGGCCCAGTAACGGCTGTAGCTCAAATTTTTCACCACGCCCTTGTCTATCCACATGGTTTTTTCGCGCGGCAGCCCATCGCCGCTCCAGGTTGATGAAGGCAGATCGGGATTAAAAGGGTCTGAGTAAATGGTAACCTTAGGATCCATTAATTGCTCGCCTAAACGGGTGCCTCCACCTTTTTTACTCAAAAAGCTGCGTCCCTCCTCTGCACTGCGGGCATCAAAACGGAACATATTTTCCATCATATAGGTGGCCGCTACCGGCTCCAATATTACGGTATACTTGCCGGGCTCAATGGCTTTAGCTCCTGACGAGCTGAGACACTTGCCTGCTGCTATTTTAGTTGCAGCAAAGGTATCCATCTTATTTACATCGGTAAAACCTCTTGCGGCATAACCCGAAGCTGTACCAGCCTCATTACGGGTGGTTACCGAAAAGGTAACATCATTCCCTTTATTGTAGGCAAAAAACCCTTTTGAATTCATCATGGCATTAAAACTTGTTGAATTTTCAAGGAAACCGGCGGCGGTTAGTTTGGCTTCTTTGGTAACCGACAAGCTTTTAGCTATCATTTCGGCGCGGCTGTCCGGCGTCATGCCGGCAGTATTCGCATTATAGGTAATCGAATCAGGAAAATTCTGCGGACCTAACATCGGCATATATTCAGGATTGGCAGGTGCTAATTGAGCCAGCTCTTCAGAACGGCGCACTACCCTTTCCAGAGCTGCATCATCAAATTCATCGATGGTGGCAGTTCCTGCTTTTTTACCAAAAACAGAGGTAACAGCCAAACCCATGATACTTATATCGCCTGCAGTTGATACCGCGTTTAAAGCAGTCCTGATGTTGCCACCCTCGCTGCCATTAACACTTACCTCGCACTCTTCGGCTTTTGAATAGGCAAGCACTTTCTTTAATAAAGCCTGTGCTCCTTCTTTATTTAATATAGGCATAATTCTGTTATCCGATCTTTCTTTTAGTGTTGATTACATTAACTCCCTTAAACAATGCTGTTGATGCACCATGCGATACCGCGCTCGATTGGCTTGGCTGACCCTTACCATCATTAAAGGCTCCGCCTAAACGATAATCACGTTCATCACAAACCTGCGCACATGAGTTCCAAAACTCCTGTGTATTGGCCTGGTAAGCTACATCATTGAGCATTCCTGCTATTTTCCCCTCTTTGATCTCATAAAAAAGCTGTCCGCCAAATTGGAAATTATAACGCTGCTGATCAATAGAAAAAGAGCCGTCGCCAATAATGTAAACGCCTTTTTCAACATTTTTTATCATATCATCAACTGCCAGTGGCGTTTTACCTGGCTGCAAGGAAACATTTGGCATACGCTGAAACTGTACATCCTGCCAGCTTTGCGAGTAGCAGCACCCTTGTGATTCATTGAGGCCGATGATGTGCGCCTGATCACGGATGGCCTGGTAATTGACCAGGATACCATCTTTAATGATATCCCATTTTTTACACTGCACACCTTCATCATCATAGCCCACTGCGCCTAATGAGCCAACCTGTGTTTTATCACCTACAATATTTACAGCCTTACTGCCAAAGTTAAACTTGCCCGATTTCCATTTATCCAATGTGAGGAAACTGGTACCGGCGAAATTAGCCTCATAGCCCAAAACGCGGTCAAGCTCAGTGGGATGACCAACAGACTCATGTATAGTTAACCATAAATGTGAAGGATCAAGAACAAGGTCATACTTACCCGGCTCTACCGATTTTGCTTTTAATTTATCGCCTGCCTGCTGAGTGGCATATTTAATATCTTCCAGCATATCATAGCGTTTTTTATAACGGGTGGTTACACCCAAAACTTTTTCGCTGGCAAGCGGGTCAAGGTATTCATAACCCATACCAACCGGCGAACTTAGCGAACGACGGGTTTCAAATGAACCAGCCGTTGGATCTATTTTAGTAACCGTAAAACTTGGATAAAGGCGATGAACATCCTGATCTATGTAAGAACCATCGGTTGACGCGAAATACTTTTGCTCATTAACAGCAAACATGGTGGAGTTTACAAAATTGGCCCCGCCTGCCATGGCTATACCATTGGCATTCAACAAAAGATCTACCTTTTCTTTTATTGGCACCTCAAACGCGTTTTTTGTTAAAGGTGTTTTCCAGCTTACTTCACCATATCCTTTTTGAGGAGCAAGCTGCACCGGCGCGCCGCCAATTTTTGCATTGGCCTTTGCCACTGCCACTGCTTTTAATGCGGTTTTGGCCATACCTTCTTTGGTTACATCATTAGTAGCTGCAAATCCCCAGCAACCATTGGCAATAACCCTGATGCCGATACCGTATGATTCGGTATTGGCTACGTTTAGCACCTTGTTTTCGCGGGTTATTACAAACTGGTTAAGGTAACGGCCAATCCTTACATCGGCATAAGTAGCGCCGTTTGATTTGGCGGTGTTCAAGGCTACATCGGCCAGTTCTTTTTTAATTTTTACATCAACGCCTTCAAGCGCCTGTAAGGGGTCAATTGTTTTACCAAGTGCATTCAAATCGGGGAGCATTAATGCCCCGGCACCGATACCGGTCAAATAAATAAAGTCTCGTCTTCTCAAAGTTTGTTCCTCCTTTTTTATGCTGTTATATTTCTCTGCTATTGCAGAAGTTGTGAAAATGCATTCTATAAAAACTTAGCCTCGACCCACAGCAACACGCACGCCATTAGTAGCAAAACATAAAAATATATTTTAGGTACAGCAATTGTGTTTTTTTCGTGTATATGTTTTGTTACATTATTCACAATTGTGTTTTTCGCAATATAAGCTTTAGTATCAGTTTGCTTTTTTTGTGTGCGGATACCCATCCATTCATCATCTTTATACACATACCACCAGTTTGCTATACCGTTGTTTTGTTTTACCGTTTGCCAACCCGTACTTTGAGGCAGATAGCCGACTTTCCATTCAAAGGGGGTCAAGCTATTTTGTTGTGGCGGGGTAATAATGTCGTTTATTTTGATCATTGACGGAGCAGCGGCACTTTCCAGTTGCAATTGAACCGGGTTTGATACAGACGGCACTGCTGATAGTACGTTTCCGTTTTCTGTTACCTGTACTTTGCGGGATGCCTTGCTGATCAATAAAGACCACAGGTTTGAATAATCCTGCTTATTGCCGCTCAACATCCAGCTAAAGGTATTATTTAGGTGAGTAAATATGATTTTCCCTGCACCAGCCAAAGTACTGCCGACTAACATGTGTCCATGTTCATCAATCACTAATGGCTGAGTGTCGTTTTGACTATCAATATACATCAGTCCGGCATTTAGTTTGGCTGTCCTTCCTGTTTTGCCCTGCAGCAGGAGCGGTAGCGGGGCGGGCTCCTTTACAGCTAAGCCCTTAGACGGAAAATCATGTTGCAGCCATGAGGTTGATCTTAATGTACTATCGGCCCGAACAATTATCCCTAATCCTTTTTGGGTTACTTCCTGCCGCAACGCGGCAGCCCCTGCCCCCCTTAATGACTTCAACACAGCCAGATCGCCAATTAACACATCAAATTTACCCAATACAGGAGGCGTAAGCTGATCAAGCGGGAATTGTTCCAGGTTTATAAACTCTTTACTATATTTCTCTTTACTAATGGCTGAGCGTATAGCAACGGCATACCCATTAGCCGAAAGCCTGTTTTTCAAAAACCTGCTCTCAAAATCGGGAGATGCAGTAAGCATCAACACCTTTAAAGGTTTTACGGGATCAATTTGTACAGGGAGGCTTTCCTTTTCAAGGGTATCGGTCCCATCCATCGCCACTAAGCTGTAAACAATTTTACCTGAATTTTTGGGAGTGGTAGTCAACTGAAAGTCTGTTGTACTTGCTGAACCAATAACAACAGAATCCAAAACTGTACTTAGCCCCTTAAGCAAAAGCTTCACTTTTTTTGTAGATGAATTTTTAAACCTGCCCTGAATTGTTAATTCATCCCCGGTATTCATTTTTTCATTCCAACTGATTGCCGTAATACCATTTTTAGGCGCTTGCGGATAAAATATCACCGGTAAATGATTTAATTGGAGTAGATCTTCCTCATCAGGGCCATCACCCAAAATACGTAATTGCGTAATGGTGGAATCAGCGGCAAGTTCACTGAGGCTATGCAAGGCAACAGCTTTAGGGACAATATTTTTTATCTTCTTGTCTAACGTAAATAGCTTTCTGGCACCATAATAATTCAAACTATCTTTATTAAAGCCACTGGTTATTAATACAGCTTCATTTTTATCTTGTTTTGTAATATCAGTATGGTAAGCTAATGGTAGAGCAATACAAGCCAGCGCGATTACTACTGCTATAACAGCGATGATACGTAAACCTAAGCGCGACTTGTTGCTGCGCGTATACTCCTTCCACACGGCAAATGCCGCGACTAAAATGCAAATGATGATAACAACGCTATTCCAGTTCATCTGCAGCTATCTGTTTAAATGGTTAAGATTTTTATAATAATCCTGCGATAAACCCATATCTGCCGGGGCTTGTGTGGCTGCTGGTATTTTTTTAACCGGCATCAGTGTTTTTTGGATGGCCTTTTCAACCAGGGCTATATCATTCAGTTTGATATTGTTCTGGTTTGACAAGATCCTGCGCATGGCGCTTAAAGCCGGCAGGTAAATGCCCGGCTGAACCGATGCTTGCAGGCCGAGCTGTTGATTGGCCTGTGAAAGTACATGCAGATCAGCATTGGTTACTTGAGGCTTAACCTTTAATTGGGCTAAAACCCCTGCCGCTTTCTTAAGATTTTCAAACTGATCCGTACCCGGTTTTATATCCTGTTTATTTACCGGCTGGCTGATCTTTGACAGGTCTCCGCTCAACCGTTTATCTAATTTTAAAGGTGGTGGATTATAGGAGGTTTTGGCCACATACATCCTTGATTTTTGCTGCAGGTCTTTTAATAATCGCAGCGCCTTATATTCAAAAGGTAAAGCGTCCTGTGGTTTATACAGCCTTAATTGCAACTCGGCTTTCCACATTTCGGTCAGCGTAGCTTTAAGTTGTGCCTTTAAAGCCGGGTCAAAAAATTCCGCATCCTCTGCATTATCGTGTTTATCGGTGTATTTATCCAGGATCACGTTCGCGTTACCATAGTTTTTAATATCACCCACCGGATCGTCCTGCCCATCGCCCGGGTTAATATCTGATTCCGATTCCTCGCCCAAAAACTTGCCATAGCGTAAACGCAGCAGTTTTTGATCAACGCCAAGGTCGTTACTTCTGCTTTTAAATTTATCTGTACTGATGCTATCCTTTTCTTTTAACAGCTTTTCGGTGTCCAGGATGATCTGTCGCTCGCTCCTGAAAAACTCAGGTTTTTGATTTACTCCGCTGAGCATGCCGTCCATACTTAACAGTTGGGCCGTATCCTGTATAGAAACAGTGTAAACATCGGTACGGCTTTGCTGTTGATGGGTATCCGTAGCCTGTACATAAAAGTAAAGCTCATCGCCAGGCTCCATATTTAAAGCGGGCAGACTAATCATTTTTTGTAGGTTGTATTGAGAACGATGCCCGCTGAATGACGCAGAAAAATCAAGTTTATACTCCTTAAACTTAACTGCTTCGCCACTACCCTTGGCTACAGTTGCAAAAACAAGGGCATTACTAACGCCATAATCATCATTAGCAGTTGCATTGATATTTACCTTTTGTGCCTCGCCGGCATCAATATAGGTGTACTGCTTGGGCGTTTTTATATGGATCACAGGCGGCTGGTCCTTGATAACCTGCACCTGGTACAAGTCCGAAAGTTTGCTATCCACACTCACCTGGTAAAAACCGGTTTGAGTAACTGCCTTTTGGGTTTGCCACTTGGTTTTATCGGCGTTCAGGCTCTTTAATGCGACAGATATTTTATCATTGAACAACAATGATACCCGGTTAACAGCAATATTGGTTGATATTCTCCAGGTTACGGTGGAGCCATCTTCCACATTCAAGGTAAATTTGTCTTGCTGACGCTTCGTTTTGCCGGTATAGGTCGGCGGGCTAATCATGATATCAACAGCGGCTATCTGTGGTAATACCTTTTCTGGCATTGCTGTTTTAATGATTGATGCACCCGGAGCTTTATCTGTATGGCTTTGTACAACATACTTGCCGGCTGCCCAATTTATGCCTAAAGCAATGATCAATAATAGTAAAGCCTGCTTTATACGCCTGAAAAAAGAACTGTGCCACAATGGTATCTGATCCAATTGCTCTTCTACTTTTGCTACCTGCAACGTTTCAAGCAAGTTCAGTTCATCGGCTGATTTTAACACCAGTCCACTGCTTTCTTCGAGTTGGGAATAGTGTTGATCAAGGAAACCTGAAATGGATAGGTAACTAACCTTCCATACCCTGCGAATAAGTAATAAAATCAGCAAGCTTATCACAAATACAAGCGCCATCCAAAGCTTCGAAAGCGAAAACAGGTAAAACAACACGCCTCCTGCCGCAATAGAAATCGCTGCGGCAAAAAGTACATCT
>Ga0193717_1001125_pt1 | contig 16670 bp, 16 predicted proteins | sample U2c2metaG_FD_145900 | JGI IMG/M metagenome (GOLD analysis project Ga0193717, IMG submission 145900) | Soil microbial communities from a riparian zone of the East river system, Colorado, United States - U2c2 | ecosystem: Environmental > Terrestrial > Soil > Riparian zone | place: USA: East River... | reverse complement strand
CTCCTGCCATACTCGCCAGAATACGCCCCAGTCGGGATCCGAGGGCCAGCCGAGCGGCGTCAGCAGGATGTCGAAGTTGTTGCGCAGGCTGTTGAGGGCCATCAAGGCCAGCGGGAAGGCCACGGAGAACGCCGCGGCGCCAAGCAGCACATAGACGAACAATCGCGCAAGTCTTCCAGTGCCCAGTTCCATTTCAGACCTTCTCGCGGCGCGCCTGCAGGCGGAGGTAGACGACAATCGCGGCCATGCCGAGCAGGCTCATCGACAGCGAGTAGGCGGACGCCCGGCCGACCTCAAAGGATTGGAAGGCTGTCTTGTAGCCGAGCGTCGCCAGAACCTCGCTCGAGAAGCCGGGCCCTCCCTCGGTCAAGACGTAGATCCAGTCGAACACCTTGAACGACCAGATGATGCTCATCAGCAGCATGAACATGATGGTCGGCAGGATCGATGGGCGCAGGACGTGCCAAAATGTCTGCCAGCGCGACGCGCCGTCGACCAGGGCCGCCTCGATGAGCGATCGATCGACCTGACGCAAGGCCGCGAAGTAGATGACCGTCAGGTAGCCCCACCAGCTCCACATGTCGACGAACAGCACGCCCAGCAGGGACGTATCCGGGTTGACGAGTGGATTGTCGACAGGAATGCCGACCGACTGCAACCAGCCGACGACGCCGCTGGTCGGGCTGTAGATCATGCTCCGCCAGATCTGGGCGAGAATGACGGTGGCGATCGTGACGGGCAGGAAATACACGACCTGGAAGAAGGTCCGCCCTTTGCGGATCGTCATCAGCAGCAACGCCGCGAACAGCGAGCAGATCATCGGCAGCGTGGCGAACAGGAAAGTGTAGACGCAGTTGTTGCGGAATGCCGCCCAGAAACGCGCCTCGCCAAGGATGGTCACGAAGTTCGCCAAACCCACCCAGTGCGGCATGCTGAAGCCGTTCCAGTCGGTGAATGCCAGCAGCGTGGTCACGACGACGGGGATGAGGACGACGCAAAGGCTTACAATCAGCGCCGGCAGAAGGAAGAGCCATTTGCGATTCGGCGGCTTTCTGCGCCGCATTGGACGCACGATGCTGGTGCTCAGGGCGCCCGTTGCCGTAAGAGCGAGCGCATCGGCTGCCGACCGGTCGGCCATGCTCAGCCTCTCGGCGGCGGTTTCTTGACGAGGCCTTCCTTCATCTCCCCCTGGAAGATGTCGTTGACCCGGTCGCTGAACTGCTTGGGCGTGATCTGCTTCAGCCAGACTTCCTCGATGCCGCCGCGCATGTAGTCGTCGGTCTTGGCCGGCCAGAAGGTCCATGGGGCATAGCCGTAGCGGCCGTTCATCATCGCCTCCGTGATGCCGGTGCGCAGCTCGGCGGCATCGGCCGCAGTCTTGTCCTGAGTGACGACGGGCGGCGGCGCCTTGGCGAACGGGATGTTCCATTCGCCCTCCCATACCTGGGACATCTTGTCGACGAAGCCGTAATCCATCAGCCGGTCGAATACCATCGCGCAGCCCTCGGCAACCTGGGAGGCGGCGTTGATCGCCAGGTCCGCGCCGATGCCGAGAACGAAGACCGGATACGGCGCCTTGGGCGAAAGCTGGGGCAACGGCGCCACGCCGAGCTCCTGCTTGGTCTTCTCGAACGTGTCGGGCACCCACTGGAAGGCCCACGTGCCCTGCATCGCCATGCCGGCGCGGCCGGCCGCGAGCACAGCGAAGGACTGGTTCATGTTCATGGAGAAGTAGCGCTGTCCGCCGAAATAGCCGCGGTCCCACCAGCTCTTCAGCAGCTCGACAGCCTCGATGAAGACAGGCGCGTTCCACGGCGTCTCGCCGCTCAGCGCCTGGTAGACCACCTCGGGCGAGCAGTAGTTGTTGTAGAAGATGCCGAGCAGGTGCCGATTGGCGAAGCGCTGGCCGGCATTGCCGGCGGCGAAAGGCTGGGTTCCCGCCTTCAGCATGCTATCCGCGAGCTTCTCCGCCTCGGCGAGATTCTTCGGCGGCACCCACGATTTCTGCTTAAAGAGCGTCTGGTTGTAGAATAGCGCCTGCGTCTCGATCGTCTTGGGCAGCGCGATCAGCTTGCCGTCGTAGCTGCCGAGGCGCAGCACGATCGGTGCCAACTTCTCCTTCCAGCCGAACTTCTGCGCGAACGGATTGAGGTCCAGCAGCTTCTGTCCGGTTACGAAGCGCTGCGTCCAGGCCGGCCCGTTGGTCAGCACGATGTCCGGACCCTGGCCGCCCGCCAGCGCGACCAGCAGCTGGTCGGGCAGCGCGGCGCCGCGATACTCGATCACCAGCCGATAGTCGGACTGCGACGCGTTGAAAGGCTGGGTGAGATATTTGTCGAGGGCAGCCTGCTGGGCGGGCGTCGCGCCCTCGTACCACCATGCGATGGTCTTGGGGGCCGCGAGACTGGGGCGACTCGCCGAGGCGATCACCGCCGTTGCGGCACCTGTGATCAGGAAACGACGCGTGGGCTTTGACACGTGCATGGGCTTCCTCCGGTTCGTTTCTTCTGCCGCAGCCCGTCACCCGGCCAGCGGTTGCCAGCTTCGCATCTCGTTCCGGGCCTTCTGCCGGGCGACGGCGACGAGCCGCACCGCGAGCGAGCGCTCGCGCTCGACGATCGGCGCGGGAAGCGACTTGAGGGCGTCCTTCACGGCCGCCTCGTCACGGCTGAAAGCGCCGCACACATAGCCCGCCATGCAGGCGATGGTATCCGCATCGCGCCCGAAATTCGCGCCGTAGGTCACCGCCTTCCAGGGGTCGCCGCCGGCGAGCTGGCAGATCGCGAGCGTCGCCGGAATCGTCTCGCGGCTGTCGCAGGCGATCGCCCGCCGGAAGCGCTTGTGATAGGCGGAGCGGAAACTGAAGTAGTCGTTCGAGGTCCGCGCGAGCTCGAGGGCCGTTTCGATGAGCTGCCGCATGTCGCGTCCGCTCCACGGCTTGATCGCCGCCGAAGCGCTCGCGATGACCTCGTCGATCGTCGCCGCCCCGCCCAGCGCCGTCGCGACGGCGGCAGCGATGGCGGCGGCGCCATCCTGGCAGAAGGCGACGTCCGTGACGTGGATCAGGCTGCCGAGCTCCATCGCCTGGGCGGCGGCGGCGCGCGGATGTCCGGCATTAACGATGCCGACCGGCGCGATCGCCATCGCCGAACTCGAGCTCGGCATGTTGCCGGTGGCGATCATGCGTGGCGCATCGCCGTAGCGCAGCTTCGCGGCGGCATGCAGGACGGAGGGGAAGAAGCGCCCGACCTTCTGCCCGAAAATCTCCTTGTGCTGGCGCATCCATTCGGTTGCCCAGGAATCGGCGTCGGCATATCCACCTGTTGCGATCAGCGCGTCCGCGATCAGGTTGCGCATGATGGAGTCGTCGGTCCCGTCACCCTCGAAGGTCTCGACCCAGCCGAACTTCTCCTGAATCTGTTCGGGCTCGAGATTCTCCGTCGGTGTTCCCATCGCGTCGCCGACGACGCCGAAGGCGAGGCTGGCGAACGCCCCGAGTTCGAGCTGTTCCGACTTCAGCATGGCCGTTTCTCCCTAGACCACATCCTTCGCGGTCGAATTGATTATTCTTAGTTATACGTATAATATCTGACTGATTGAACCGTCAATCTCGAGATTTCGCAGGCGATCCATGACCGGCAGGGTGACGAGCAGGACACGCAGTTCCGCCCGCCCGACGCAGAAGGATATCGCTGCGGCTGCCGGCGTTTCGCAGGCCGCCGTGTCGATGGTCCTCAACAAGGCAGAGACGCCTTCGGTCCCGACGGCGACACGCGAGCGAATCCTGAAGTTGGCCGGGAAGCTCGGTTACCAGCCCAACCACACGGCGCGGATCCTGCGCAGCGCGCGCACAATGATGCTCGCCTGCATCGTGCCGGACATCACCAACCCGTTCTATCCGGGTCTGGTGCGGGGCCTGCAGACCACGGCCGCACCGGCGGGCTACGACGTGCTGATCTACGACACCGACGGCGTGCCGGAGGGCGAGCGGCGCGCGGTCGGCTGGCTCCAGCAGGGGCGCGCCGACGGCGTGGTCGGCACCTTCTTCCATTTGACGGCGTCTGACCTCGCAGTGGTCGCCCGCAACAATCTGCCGCTCGTCCTGCTGGGGCACCACGACAACGACCTCGCAACGGCGCCGATCGACAGCGTCTTCATCGACAATGACGAGGCGGCTGCGGCGATGACCAGGCTGTTGATCCGGCGCGGCCATCGCCGCATCGCCATGATCCTTGCGGAATTCGGTCCCGGGCGGCGACGCGCACGGGGCTACGCGCGCGTGATGAGTGAAGCCGGGCTCACACCGGCCTTCGTCACCGACACGACCTATTCGGAGGAAGCGGGCGCGCGTGCGATGCAGACGATCCTCGCGCGCGGCGGCGAGCGGCCGACAGCCGTGTTCGGTGCCAACGACATGCTGGCGATTGGCGCCATGCAGGCGGCGCGGGATGCCGGGCTCGCGATTCCAAGCGACATCGCGATCGTGGGCTTCGACGACATTCCGACAGCCAAGCTGCTCGGCCTCACCACGGTTCGCCAGCCCGAGTTCGAGCTCGGCGCGCTGGCCGCCCGGACCCTCATCCAGCGCCTGCAGCCCGGCGGGCTGGAGGCTCCAAAAATGAATCTCGAGCTGAAGTTCGAGATCGTCGAACGCTCGTCGGCATGACCGGACGGAACATCCTCGGAGACACGCGTGACATCAATTCCGCATGACTACGCCGAACGCGTCTATGCCGGCGTCCTCGGCAAGCTGATCGGCGTCTATCTCGGCCGCCCCTTCGAGGGTTGGACCTACGAACGCATCCTCAGGGAACTCGGGCCGATCAACTACTACGTCCACGACCGCCGCGACGTGGCCCTGCGCAACCATCAGCTCGTTGTCACCGACGACGACATCGCGGGCACCTTCGCTTTTCCGCGCGCGCTCGCCGACAATGGCTACCCGCGCCAATTGACCGCAGAGCAGATCGGGCAGACCTGGCTGAACTACGTCGTCGAGGAGCGTTCGATCTTCTGGTGGGGCGGCATCGGCAACTCGACCGAGCACACGGCCTACCTGCGCCTGAAGTCCGGCATTCCCGCGCCGTGCAGCGGCTCCATCGCGCTGAACGGCAAGACCGTGGCCGAGCAGATCGGGGCGCAGATCTTCATCGACGGCTGGGCGATGGTGAGCCCGGGCAACCCGGAGCAGGCGGCCTATCTCGCCGAACAGGCCGCGCTTGTCAGCCATGATGGCGAGGCGGTTCATGCCGCGAAGCTGCTCGCGGCGATGGAGGCACAGGCCTTTGTCGAGGACGACGTGCAAAGGCTTCTGCAGGTCGGCCTGGGTTTCGTTTCGAAGGAGTCGCTGATCCGCCGCGTGGTCGAGGACGTGCGCGACTGGCATGCGGGCGACAACGAGCACGATTGGCAACGCACGCGCGCGCTGATCGCGGAGCGATATGGCTACGATAAGTTCGCCGGCAACTGCCACGTCGTGCCCAACCATGCACTTATCATCCTGGCGCTGCTGTATGGGCAAAACAGCTTCCAGGAGACGATGCACATCGTCAGCACCGCGGGATGGGACACCGACTGCAATGCCGGAAACGTAGGCTGCCTTTTCGGGATCAAGAACGGGCTTTCCGGCATCGACGCCGGCCCGGACTGGCGGACGCCGGTCGCGGACCGCATGTACATTTCCTCGGCGGACGGCGGCGGCGCAATCACCGACGCCGTCATCGAAACCCGTTCGCTCGTGGTTTCAGGTTACCGCCTCGCCGGCGAGCCCGTCCCCGCCGCCCCGAAGGAGGGCGCCCGTTTCCACTTCTCGTTTCCAGGCAGCCTGCAGGGCTTTTCCAGCGAGACCAGCTCCTCCGCCCATCTGCACCCGGCGATGCTGGAAAACGTGCCGGGCCATAGCCGACGGGGCGCCCGGAGCCTGGCCATCGCCTTCCGCCATCTCGCGCCGGGCCGCGTCGCCCGCGCGGCCTCCCCTACCTTCTTCGGCAAAGACGGACTCGGCATGCCGACCTATCAGATGGTGGCCTGCCCGACCCTCTATTCAGGGCAGACAGTTTCCTGCGGCCTGGAAGTCCACGTCGCAAAGGGCGGACCGGTGACCGCGCGGCTCTATGCCAGTGTCTTCTCGCGGCTTCGTCCTGGACTGGCAGATTCCCGACACGGGCGGATACCCGATCTTCGACATCGGAGTGGAGATCGAGTCGCACGATCCCCGCGGAGTCGATGGCACCGTCTATCTCGACTACCTGCACTGGGACGGCGCGCCGGACATCACGCTGCGACGGCCGGACCCCGACAGCACGATGTGGAAGCACGCCTGGGTCAACGACGTCAGCCAGTTTCAGACCCGATGGGAAGGGCTACGCGTGTCGAAGGACGCGGGTGTCGGCTTCATCGCGCAGGGCACGCGGGACTGGAAGGACTATGAAGTCACCGCGGCCATCGTCCCGCTTTTGGCTCAGGAGTGGGGTCTCGCCGCCCGCGTCCAGGGCCGCGAGCGCTACTACGCCTTGATGTTCGACCCGTCCGAAGGCGGGCGCGTACGGCTCACCAGAAGACGCCATGAGGAAATCGTGCTCGCCGTCCAACATTTCCCATGGAAATTGGACGAGGCTTACCGGCTCTCACTCCGGGTCTGCGGCCGGCAGCTTCGCGCTTCGATCGACGGTCGACTGCTATTCGAGGTGCAGGACCACTCGGACGATGCGCTGGACGGCGGTGGTGTCGCGCTGATCGTCGACACGGGCTCGATATCGACGGGGGAAGTTCGCGTATCCGCGGCAAGAAGCGGAAGAGATGCGTAACCAGTTCCGGGCGCCGAGCGTCACGCATTAAACAGCACGCACCGCCGACCAGGCCGCGGCAGCCCTCAATATGCGCCTCGCACATGAGACAATAGAACGAAGAAAGCCCAAAAGTGTCTCACCAAAAAGCGTAGCTGCGGTGTCTCACTTTTTAGCGCGTTGAAATCGTTGAGCGATTTCGAGCGATGGTGCCCCCGGTCGGAATCGAACCAACACTTCCGTGAGGAAACCTGATTTTGAGGCAGAAAGCCCAAAGAGGGCAAGCCATTGAATAGAAAGACACTTTCGGCAATTGAAGTCGAACGTTTGTAGCCACTCACCAGCCGATTTAAGGCCACGAGTTGAACGTCTTTCCTGGCCATCTGTAAGAGTCCCAAACGGTAGCCCGTAGAAGTCCGTATATCGGCAAATCCCAACGGTCTGGGCAGAAGCTCAAAATCCAGCATTAGACGAGGCAAGCCACTCGATTGCTTATCCGCCCTCTCCGATCCGACCCTGCCATAGACCAGCACACGGCCTCCTCATTGCATGTAGGCGCCGCCATTGACCGAAAGAGCGCCGACGATTCCCGCGCCGATGCCACGGGTGCCGCCCGTCACCAATGCGACCTGGCCCTGTAACCGCTTCATGACGCCCTCTCCGAGGTGCTCATTTGGCCCAAGTCCTACCGCGGCATGATCGGTGGCACCTGCAGGATCGCCGCTTCGTCACCATTGCGATGCGCGATACATTCGACTTGGACCTTGGCCCGGGCATCGGAAAGCTGGCCGAGCACTGTCGCGCGAGGAACGTAGGGCTCCGGCATGTTGGCTCCATAGCCGGCGTTGAAGCCGGCATAGTCGCGCCAATCGGTGAGGATATTGTTGGTCCGGACGATCGACTCCGGCGTGAAGCCCGCGGCATCTATCAGACTATTGAGCCGTTCCCACGCGATCCTGGTCTGGCGCTCGACGTCACCGGGCTCCGCAGCGCCCTCGGCAAGACCCATCTGTCCGCCCAGGAACAACGTGTCACCGGCCACGACGGCTGGGGCTGCCCTGCCGGCCACCAGCGGCGCAGCCTTACTCCCGAGGCACTGCCCACCACCCGCTGCCGCGATCGATTCGATCGTGAGCCGGAAATCCGGCCTTTCCAGGGGCGCTCCGACGACTGTCCAGGTCGGCAGGGATGCACCGAAGAACTGCCGGAATTCATTCTCCACGAGGGGCAGGTCGCGAAGATCCGCGAGGGTGACGTGGATGCTGCAGACATCCCTGCGCCCCAGCCCGGCAGCCGCGAGCATCTTGTCAAGATTGCCCAGCGACGCGATCGTCTGTCCGCGGCCCGTTTGTGAGGCCGTTTTTCCGCCAACATCGACGGGAAGCGCCGTGGCGTAGTGGAAGCCTCCACACAGCACGCCGGCTGTTGCGCACCCCGGAAGGACAGGCAGCTCTCCTGACTCGAGGACCTGCGCCCCTGCGTCGATGATCGCGACGGCATCGAGCTCGATGGCCGCCTGCGGCAGCGGGAAATCCCATGACCCGATCACCGTATGGGCAGGCTTGATCCGGGAGAAATATCGGCTGTAGACCTCGTTGTACCTCCCAATCTCACGTGGGAAGGCGACGTAGGTTTTGAGACGCACGACATGCGAGAGCCGCGCGCCCATCAGCTCGAGCTCCGTTGCGAGATTCTCGAACATCCTGTCGATCTGGGCGGAAACGTCGATGCGCCCTACGCTGTCGCCCGCGAGTCTCAGATCTGGGAATACGCCTGCCACCGCCCCGATATGGACGAGGTTGCCGACCCTCGAAGCGTGCGAGAAGTGGGCGATCGGCCGCATTAGGCGATCGGTAAAAATAACCTTTTTCTTCGACATTTACCTGCTCGGATGGCAACGCCTGCGGTCAATCAGACGACAAGCTCGGTTGATACGCCCCGGACATCCATCTCGTAGTCGAGATCCTGGACTGGCGGTCGGGCAAAGTGCCAGCTCAACCCGTTCGACGCCGCCCCCCGGCCAACGATCTCGCGTTCGAGGAACGGATGGACGTCGTACACGGTGTAAAGATGTGTGCCGGTACTATCGACCCACGTCGCGCCGAGCGCCTTCATGCGACGCTCCATCTCGCCAAGCACCCACCGGGCTTTCTCCAGCAGGCCATCGACCGAGTGGTCGCCGAGGCGAATCGCATGGTCGCGATAATTACTCTTGCCTTCGGGTGCCTCCCCGCTGCCGGCGACGACAAAGCTGCCTGGCCTCCCCGTCGTCTTAGGCCGCGTATAGGAAAACGCATAGAGGTTGACCGATTTGGGTGGTGCGACCTGAGGGCAGACATTGGTGCGCGCCACCGGGTTCACGCCATCTCGGATCAGGCCCCAGTGATCGAGCCAGCCGACATATTCCTTGTTGAAACTTGCAAACCCGTCCTCGGTGAATGGAGCGGGGGATCGAAGCTCACAGGAGCAAAAGGCTGCCGGAGGACGCCCTTCTGCCGCGAGATGGGCTTCGACGGCGGGAAATGCCTGTGCCAAAGGGAGCAGCTCACGGAAACGCACACGGACGATCTCGAAACCGTCGCCGGCCCTCACACCTGCGGAATACTGGAAGACTCCCGGAATGAAGTGATACGCGCCAGCAGCAAACGAAGCCAGATTTGTCATCCTGTCCATCAAACGTCGGAGTAGCGGGATCTCAAGTGCAGGAGTCCAGATCAGGAGGACTGGATGATCTTGATCAGGTCGGCCGCTCCGGGAGTCGACTTGCCGAACGCGTCCCAGACCGGGCGCATCAACTCGACCCACTTCTCGCGGTCCGTAAGCTCAAAGAACGTCATACCGTTCTTCTTCGCTTCCTCGAGTGCGCCCTTCGTGCGGTCTTCAAATACCTTGCGTTCATACACGGCCGCCTCCTGTGCAGTCTCGGCAAGGACCTTCTGGAAATCCGCCGGCAGACCATCGAAGTAGGCCTTCGACATGATCACGGGCCGGGGCTCGACCACGTAGCTGGACCATGTGAAGAGCTTCACGACTTCAAAGAGTCTAGCCGACGTCACGGTCAGTAGATCGTTCGCAGTGCCGTCCACCGTACCCTGCTGGAGCGCGGTGTAGATCTCCGGATAGGGAAGCGGCGTGGGAACCGCGCCCAGGGCGCGGAAGCCGTCGATAAGCGCGCGGTTCTGAATCACGCGCATCTTCAGGCCCTTGATGTCCGCCAGGCCGCGGATGGGCGTCTTGCGCGTCTGGAAATGCTGGTCGCCCGCGCTGTAGTAGGACAGGACCTTGAAGCCCTTCTCGGCGGCCTGTTCGGCAAGCTTTGTTCCCAAGGCGCCATCGGCGAGGCTGTACATTTGCTTGAGATCGCGAATGAGGAACGGCAGCTCGACGACGTTGTAGGCGGGAACGAAACCCGCCCACGCGCCTGCGCCGATACCGGCCTGGATCGAGCCTGCGAGAATACCTTCATTGATCGTGCGCTCGTCACCGAGCTGCGCTGTATGAAAGACCTGAAAGTCCACGTCGCCGCCGGTCCGGCTCTCGACGGCTTTCTTCCAGAAGTTCAGGCCATCGACATAGGGAAAGGACTCGGCCGTTATCGTTGCGGCCTTGAGCGTGATCTTCTTCGGCAGCTTTATGATCGCGGGCTGCGCAAGGCCGCTGCCTTGCGACGCGAGCAGAAGGGAGGCCGCCCCGAGGGTGGAACCGCTCAGGAATTGACGACGACCTGCATGTCGACGTTCTGGCTTGATCATTGATCGGTCCTCCAAGGCGGCGTCAGCCGAAAACAAGATGCGGGATTACGAGGGTGAGCCAGGGAAACAGCATCAGGATGACGATCCCGAGAGCCAGCACGACGGTATAGGGGATCATCGCCCGGAACGTCTGGTCCGCATTGAGGTTGGCGAACGAGCTCGCGATATAGAGGCCGATGCCGATGGGTGGCAGGAAGAGGCCGAGCCCGGTCGCCGCGACCACGACGATCGAATAGTGCAGCGGGTCGATATGGAACTTGGTAGCGATCGGTAGAAAGATCGGCAGGCAGATGATGATCGCGGGCAACCCTTCCAGCACCGCGGCGAGCAGCGTGAAGATCGTGATGCTGAGTATGAAGAACATCATAGGCGACGACGACAATCCCAACATGAGGCTGGCGAGTTGTGCCGGGACCTGTTCGAAGGCGAGGATCCAGGAGAAGCTCGAGGCGGCTCCCACCATGAAGATCACGATTCCACTGGTCACTGCGCTGTCGATGAAGATCTTCGGCAGCTGGTCCCAGCGGATCTCCTTATAGACGAACACACCGATGATGAACGCATAGGCGACAGCGAGTACCGCCGCCTCCGTCGGATCGGCGATCCCGCTCAGGATCGCCCCGAACACGATGAGCGGCATCATCAGCGGAACGAGTGCGCGTACGAACGCCCGCCCCCTTTCCGCCCAGGTCGCCCGTTCGTCACCACCGATGCCTTCGCGACGCGCCTGGAAATAAATCAGAAGCATCAGGGCAGCCGCCAGCACGGCGGCGGGGACGAAGCCCGCCAGGAACAAGGCTCCGACCGAGATGCCGGCGATCTGCGCAATGATGACCATGACGAGGCAGGGCGGTATGAGAATGCCCATTGCCGACGACGCCGACACGATCGCCACGGCACGATCGGGTTTGAAGCCTATTCGGATCAGCGAGGGCACCATCAAGGAGCCGATCGCCGACACGTCCGCGACTGTCGAGCCCGAGATTCCTGAAAAGAACGCCTCCGCGATGACGACGGCCATGCCCAGGCCGCCACGGACATGCCCGATTAGGACGCGTGCAAGCTCTACCAGTCGAGCCGAAATGCCGCCCGTCTCCATCAGGGCCCCGGCCAGGATGAACAAGGGAATCGCCAGCAGCACGAACGAATCCGCGCCTGCGAGAATGCGTTGAGGAACGACAAGCAGCGGCGCCGCGTCGGCGATCACCAAGCCCAAGGTGGCCGCGACGCCGATGGCGAACGCAACTGGACTCGTGAGAAGCAGCATGATCGCGAACGCGATGACCATGACAATTATGGCCATCAGACGGGTCCTTCCAGACTGCTGCTCGTCTGCACGGGATGAGCGGCATGCGGATCGTGGGCGGCCCCCGGTACGGGCAACGATTTGCCGCGAAGGGCATTCCAGAGATGCTCGAGCGCAAACACGAACATGATGGCCCCTGAAACCGGAACGATCGAATAAAGGTATCCCATCTTCCATTCCATCGTCGGCGACGTCTGGAACCAACTCACCTGGGTGATCGCTATGCCGTAGCGAACCAGGATGGCCGCCATCGTGAGCACGACCAGTATCGACAAGATTTGCGCTGCCGCGAGGACTTTCGGTGACATCCACTTCGTCGCGACGAGAAGCCGGAAATGCCCCCATTCCTTCACCGCGGCGGCGGCCGCGACAAAGGTCATCGCGATGAGCAGAAAGCGCGCAGCCTCTTCCGTCCAGCCGAGGCCGATATGAAGGAAATAGCGAAGGAAGACGTTCACCAGAACGATCAGGACGATCGCCAGGAGCATGATAGCTGCAAGCCAATGCAGGAATTTCTTGAGCCAGTTGGTCAACTATGATCACCCTTCGCAGGGGCTCTCGCCTTCTTGCGTCCGCCGCAAGCTGAAGGCCTTGACTGGTTTGCGACAAGATCAATTTTGTCGCCAGTATGTTGCCTTATAAGCAACGCTCGTCGAAGCGGATCCCGAAGGCCCTCGCGGCTGGCGATATCCGTATGTACCGCGATTCACCTGCATCGCAGGCGCCAGGTCGTCGATTTCACATGTTGTTGCAAATAGATGGCAGGATCCGTACCGTTTCACAAATCAGAACAATAGAGAGGCCACATGTCGTTGACGTCATTGCGTTACTTCAACGAAGTTGTGCGAACAGGGTCGATCCGGGAAGCAGCCGAGCGGCTTCATGTCGCCCCGTCCGCAATCAGCCGCCAGATGCGCAACCTCGAGACGGAATTCGGTCTGCCCTTGTTCGAGCGCCACGCCAGGGGCGTGGTCCCGACGTCAGCTGGCGAACTCTATGCTCAGTACGTGCGGGAAGCGCTGCTTGATCAGGAAAGGATAAGCTCGGAGATAGACGACCTCAAGGGATTGCGCCGGGGTCATGTGCGCATCTGCTCCGTGGAAGGCATCGTCGCCAATGGCCTGACCCTTGCCGTGGCGACCTTCCGCAAGCGCTTCAGTGGCGTTAGCATCAGCCTCGATATCACCGGCACGGAATCGGTGATCTCCGCGGTCCGCAACGGAGAGGTCGACATCGGTATTGCTTTTACCTCGAACCCCGACCCCGACGTTCACCGGACCTTGCGTCTCAGGGATCCGCTGTTCGCGATCATGGCCGCCGGCCATGCCGCGGCGAAGCATCGTCGGCTGAGCCTCAGCGATACCTTTGCCTATCCGATCGCCGTTCCGCAAAAGCACTTCGGGATCCGTACCCTGCTCGATACACGCTGCCGGACCTCCCAACTGACCATGAAGCCCACTCTGGAGACCAACTCCATCGAGGCGTTGCGCGGCTTCGCACGCTCGGGCTGCGGCATCACCTATCTGCCGCGGCTGAGCGTCAAGCGCGAGATCGAGGCTGGACAGGTCGTGGCGGTGCCGCTGACGGACAGGGACTTGCAGCAGGCAACCATCGACGTCTGCGTCTTGAAGGGTCGCACCCTCCCTGCCGCGGCCAAGGGGTTCCTGCACCATCTGCAGGAAATCCTGCCGACCCAGCGATGACAGGGGACGGGGAACAGGGGCCTCTAGAACGATGGCGGCGTCGAAACCCACACGACTTCGGCAACGGTGCCGGCGGCGTTCTGCCATCGATGAGGCAGCTCGCTGCTGAAAGAAATGCTGTCACCCTTTCCGAGTTCGTACCAGACGCCACCGATCTCGATCCTTAGCCGGCCCTTGAGCACGATCACCGTGTCCTCGCCATCGTGGACGAAGACCGGCCCGCTCTCGGCGTGCGGCGGCGCCTTCAGCCACAGCACCGACATGCGGCGGCGCAGGTCCGGCGTAAGCATCTCGTATTCGATCTGGGAATCGGGAAAGACGACGCGCTTGCGGTTGCCGCGACGAACCAAGCCTATCCCGATACCGCCCTTGCGGCTTTCGGCGCCGAACATCAGGGATCCGGCGGGAATGTCGAGCACATCGGCAATCCGCTTCAGCGCGCTGACCGATGGCGTGAGCAGATTGCGTTCGACTTGGCTCAGGAAGCTGATCGACAAGTCCGCCTTGCCGGCGACCTCCTGGAGAACCATTTCCCGGTCGAGCCGCGCCTTGCGAATGACGCCGCCCAGGCTTCCCGCCCGAGCCTCGACAGGCATTGCCGACTTTCCTGCCACCGATTTTGTCTTGATCGCCTTGCGCACGTTATTTCTCTTGCTTCGATCGGGGCATTGGAAGCTGCTGATGACGGGGATTGTCGGGCTGCCGAACTACTGGTTCGACCCGGGAGGACGGAGCCGACCCAGAAAAGCCTGCTCGACCCTATCCCCTGCGGCAAGTTCCGAAGACGTCCCTTTCAATACCACTCGGCCCTCGCGCAGGATATAGGCGCGGCGGCTCATGGTGAGGGACGCCGCCACGTTTTGCTCGATCAGGAGGATTGCCACACCCTCGCCGTTGACCCGCCCGATCGCTTCGCCAACTTCCGCGCGCATGTAGGGCGACAGGCCGATGAAGGGCTCGTCGATCAGTAGCAGCCGCGGTTCGCTCATCAAGCCGCGGGCAATGGCGCACATCTGTTGCTCTCCGCCCGATAGCGAGCCCGCCATCTGCCGCAACCGCTCGCGCAGCCTTGGAAAAAGCGCATAGGCCTTCTCCAGGCCACGGCCGATCTTGTCACGGGACGCTCCCGGCCCCGCCCCAAGCTGCAGGTTCTCCAACACAGTCATCTGGGGGAACAGCCGGTGTCGCTCGAGAACATGCGACAGGCCGGTGCGAGGAAGCCGATGCGGCGGCAATTCATGCAAGGGCACGCCGTCGAACACGATCGTGCCAGCGAACCGGTCCACCAACCTGGAGATCGAGTTCATCAGGGTACTCTTGCCCGAGCCATTCGGCCCGAGCAGGGCGACCACTTCGCCGTCCGATACGCGAATGGAGATGTCCCACAGCACCTGATGGTCGCCGTAACCGGCGTCCAGATTTGCGACTTCAAGCATGGGCCGACCCGCTTGCGCCGAGATACGCCTGGACGACGCGGGGATCACGTGTCACCTGCTCCGGCGCCCCTACCGCGATGACTTCACCCAAATGCATCGCGATCAACCGGTCGACCAGACGATGGACCGCCTCGAGGTTGTGCTCGATCACCACGACCGTGACGCCTGAGCGCCGCACCTTCTGCAAAAGTTCGATCAAGGCATCGACCGACGGGAGGTCCACGCCACCGAATGGCTCGTCCAGGAGTAGCAGGCGCGGCTTGGTGGCCAACGCGCGCGCAATCTCAAGTCTTTTGCGCTGACCTGTGCTCGCCCACGCGGCCGGCACGTTTGCACGCCCTGCCAATCCCACGGTATCGAGCTGCTCAATGGCGATACGACGCGCCGCGGTGATGCCCGCGACGTGCGACAGTGCGGCAACCATTACGTTCTCCAGAAACGTCATGGTGCCGAACGGCCGGGACGTCTGAAACGTCTTGACCAGGCCGCGTCGCGCGACGGTTTCGACAGGCAGCCCGGTGACGCGCTGGCCGTCGAATTCCACGGCTCCCGAATCGGGCCTGATCTGGCCCGCGATCAAGTTGAACAGCGTCGATTTTCCTGCACCGTTTGGCCCGATGATCCCGAGGATCTCATCGGACGCGACATCGAGCGAGACCGAGTTGACCGCCTGCAAGCCGCCAAACGCCCGAGATACGTTGTGGACCGACAGCCGGGCGACCACGATCAGTCCTCGACAAGCTTGATGGCGATCGGTTCGCCACCCTGGCGCCACACCCGGTCGCCGATCTCGCGCAACAGGTCGTATTGAGCGGGATCGATCCGGCCGAATACGTTCACCGGCGCATCACCGCGCCATTCGCGAACGATCTCCGCTCCGTAGAAGATGCCGATGTTCTCGAATCCCGTGCGATCGTAGCTATCGCCCCATTCCTGGAAGTAGATGACGTCGCCGATGTTGGCGCGAATGCTCTGGTTTTCACGGACCGGCTTCTGCTTCAAGTTGACCGGTATGGCGATTTCACGCCCCGACCAGCGGGCCTGATAGACGGTCGAATCGATCGGCCCTTCGGCCTTGAGGGCACTCGCCGTCTTCGGTGCCTCGCCAAGAGCCGTTGCGCGCAGGACCCCGCCTCGCTTGAAGGTGAATTCGAACTTCATTGATCTCATCCTTTCGTGGAAACACCAGTCCGCTGGGAGAGATTGCTCAGCCGACGGAACCATCCGATCAAGCCGTCCGGTTGGTAAGCCGCGATCAGCATGATCATGAAGCCGTACACCAGAAGGTCGACGTTCCGTCCGCTGCCGGAGAAGGCGATGCGCGAGTACTCCGACAACGGCACAAGCACCGCCGCGCCGAGAATTGGCCCGAACAGCGTCCCGGAGCCGCCCAGGATGGCGAACAGTGCCACCAAGACCGAGATTTGCAGCCCGAGCACGCTGAACGGATCGACGAACAACACGTACTGCGCATGGAACATACCCGCCGCACCCAAGATGGCCGCGCTGATCGCCATGGCGATGGACTTGTATGCCTGAGGTGAAAATCCGAGGCTGCGCAGTGCCGTCTCGTCGTCGCGCACGGCGCGCAGAAGGAATCCAAGACGAGACCGCCTGAGCCACCAGATACCGACAGTAACCAGGACGAGCATGCCGAGGGCGATGTAATAGTACGACGTCTTGTCGCG
>Ga0193717_1001124_pt1 | contig 16688 bp, 16 predicted proteins | sample U2c2metaG_FD_145900 | JGI IMG/M metagenome (GOLD analysis project Ga0193717, IMG submission 145900) | Soil microbial communities from a riparian zone of the East river system, Colorado, United States - U2c2 | ecosystem: Environmental > Terrestrial > Soil > Riparian zone | place: USA: East River... | reverse complement strand
TCAGCGGCATCGGGAGGAACGCCACCGCGGTGGCCAGCGCGCTGACGCCACGCTGCTGCTGAAACGCGAGGCTGTTGACCAGCAGCATTCCGTAGGTGCCGAACGTCATCGCGAAAGTTGCTACCAGGGCGATCACCAGGCGCCGGTTGCCGAAGAACTGCGGCGGGAGCGTCGGGTTGGTGACCCGGCGTTGCGACCAGACCAAACCAGCAGCTCCTGCGGCGACGACGAGGGCCAGCGCCATGGTCCACACGATGCCGAGCATGCGGCCTTCGACGAGCACCACCGTGAGGGTGCCGAGCGTCAGCATGGTGAGCGTCTGCCCGAAGGGATCGACTTTGCCTGCGGTCGGATTGCGCGATTCGGGAAGGTACCTAAAGGACATCGCAAGTGCGACAACGCCAACGGGTGCGTTGAGCCAGAAGATGTAACGCCAGCCGAGCGAATCGGTCAGCACGCCACCGACGATCGGGCCCAGCGCGGCGCTGGAGGCCGCCGCCACCGCCCACGCTGCGGTCGCTCTGGCCCGCCCGGCCGCATCGGGGAACGCGGCCGCTGCGATGGCCAGCCCCTGCGGCAACATCAGCGCAGCGCCGACCCCTTGCGCGGCGCGGGCCGCGAGCAGCACGCCGAGGCTGGGGGCCAGCGCACATGCCATCGATGCGACGACGAAGGCGAGCAGGCCGGTCCGTAGCACGCGCCTGCGACCGAAGCGGTCGCCGAGCGAACCTGCGGTCAACAGCGCGGCGGCGAACGTCACGTTGTAGGCGTCGGCGGTCCATTGTGCACCGGACACGCCGCCGCCGAGGTCGTGCTGTATCGCAGGCAGGGCCAGATTCACGGCATTGCTGTCGATCAGCCCGACGAACAAGCCCAGGTAGGCGGCGATCAATACGGGTGTAGAGGATCGGTTGGAAGCCATGACCGCACGCTAAGTGCGGAATGATTCGACGCCGGTCGAACCGTTGCCGCGAAGCAGTCAGGTCACGTCGCGGGCCAGCAGGTCATCCCAGGTGTCGCGACGAACCACCAGACGCGCCGCCCCACCGGTCGCGAACACCACCGGGATGCGCCGGGCGCCGTTGTACTGGTTGGACATGGTGTAGCAGTAGGCCCCTGTCACTGGTAACGCCACCAGGTCGTCGACCACCGGATCCCGAAGCGCCACACCGTCGATCAGTTGATCTCCGGATTCACAGTGCCGTCCGACCAGGCTGACCGAGGTGCCGCCACCGACGCGGTTGACGACCGTGGCCTCGAACCGCTGCCCGTACAGCGCGACCTCCATGTTGTCACCCATGCCGCCGTCGACCGCGACATGGGTGAGCTCGCCGCGCTTGACGGTCGTCACCCGATACACGGTGCAGGCGGCGGTCGCCACCATGCTGCGGCCTGGCTCGACGATGATCCGGCTGTCGGCAGGCAGCAGCGCATCTGCTGCCCCGACCATGGCTTGGGCGTATTCGGCAAGTGTGGGCGGATGCTCGTCGTAGGTATAGCGAACCCCCAGCCCACCGCCGAGGTCGTAGGTGTCGAACGTGCCAAGCGCGGCAAGCGGCGCGACGGCCTCCGCCAGCTGTTCGACGTTGAGCAACTGCGAGCCCACGTGGGTGTGCAGGCCGTCGCAGCGCAGCACACCACTTCGGTCGATGCGTGCGATCGCCCTTCTGGCGTCATCGGGCATCAGCCCGAACTTGGAGCCCGCGTGACCGGTCGCGACGGAGGCATGGGTGGCGGCGACGACACCGGGGATCACCCGGACCAGGCACGGCTGGACGTGCCCAGGAGGCACGATGCGCTCCAACCGGTCGATGTCGTCGAAGTTGTCGACGACGACCAGCCCGACGCCGCTTCGCACCGCTAGCTCGAGTTCCTCGTCGGACTTCGCGTTGCCATGCAGCACCAGTCGGGCGGCGTCGGCGCCGGCGGCCAACGCGGTGATGAGCTCGCCGCCCCCAGCGACGTCGAGGTGCAACTCCTCCTCGACCATCAACCGCTGAACGGCAGTGCAGGGGAAGGACTTCGATGCGAATGCCACGTCGCAGCGTGGTCGGCGGCTGCGGAATTCGTGCAGATACTCGCGGGCCCGCGCCCGCAGCGCACCCTGGTCGACCACCATGACCGGGGTGCCGAACTCCGCGGCCAGATCGTCGAGGCGACACCCTCCGACCACCAGGGTGCCGTCACCGTCGGTGTGGGTGCCCGGTGGGAACAGGTCGAGTATGTCGTTGGCGTTCACCGAAGCTCCCTAGCGCTAGCTGCGATCGGGTAGCGCGTGCTCGACGATCATCCGGCGCCGATGCGGTTCGCGCTCACCACGTTTGGCGGCGAGGTATACCTGCGCGGTCTCGGCGGCGACGGTGTGCCAATCGAAGTCGGAGGTGAGCCGCGCCCTGGCGGCCACCGCTCTGCGTTGTGCCGCGGTGGGATCGTCGAGGACTACCCGCACGGCGGCGGCCAGCGCGGCGATGTCCCGTGGGGGGAACGAGACGCCGGTCTCGCCGTTGATGACGGCCTCGCCGAGGCCACCGACGTTCGACGTGACGAGTGGCGCGCCCGTCGCGGCGGCTTCGAGCGCGACGATGCCGAAGGGTTCGTAGTGGCTGGGCAGCACGGCCGCGTCGGTGTCGTGTAGTAGTGCGACGAGTTGCTGATGATCGACGCGGCCGACGAACTCGATCGCCTTGAGTACCTTGTGTTTTCGGGCCTGGTCGACGAGGAAGTCCTGTTGCGTGCCATCGCCGGCGATGGTCAGCGTGGCACCAGGGTGGGTGCGCCGGATCCGCGGCATGGCGGCGATGGCGTCGTGGATGCCCTTCTCGTACTCGAGCCGGCCGAGGTAGAGCAGCCGGGCCGGGTCGCGACGGGGCTTGCGCTTCGCGAACGGCCACATCCCCGCGTCGATCCCGTTGCGGATGACGCGAAGCTCCGCAAGGCCAGGGCCGAAGAGTTCGGTGAGCTCGTCGCTCATCGACGCCGAACACGTGATGAGCGAGTCGGATTCGTGCACCAACCAGCCCTCGACGGCGTGCACCTGCCTGCTGATGCGGCCGGACACCCAACCCGAGTGCCTGCCCGCTTCGGTGGCGTGGATCGTGGAAACCAGTGGTACGTCGAAGCTCTCGGCCAACGCGATCGCCGGGTGGGCGACCAGCCAGTCGTGTGCGTGCACGACGTCGGGCCGCCACGGCTTGCTCGGACGTCGGCCCCGGGTCTTCAGCGCAAGCCCGGCGCGGACCATCGCGTGCCCCATGGCCAGCGTCCACGCCATCATGTCGGTCCCGAACTCGAACTCGTGTGGATCCTGCGCCGCCGCCACGACCCGCACGCCCTCGCTGAGCTCGTCCGTCGACGGGTGGCTGCTTGGGTCGGTGCCGAAGGGGCGGCGGCTCAGTACGACCACCTCGTGACCGGCCTCGGCGAGTGCGGTGGCGAGGTGGTGGACGTGGCGACCAAGCCCGCCGACGACCACAGGCGGGTACTCCCACGACACCATCAGCACCTTCACTTGGGCAGGCGCCTCGCATCGAGGGCGCCGAACAAGCCGTCGGCCCGGTTCCAGCCGTCAGCCAGGCGCTGCGCATGGTCGCGACGACCCGAGGCCAGCGCATCGGCGATCTCTCGGGTCGCGTGGGCGTGAAGGTGGGCCCGGTAGCGGGCGTAGTCGGCGGCGGTGTCCTTGCTGACCATGAACGGCCAGTCGCTGGACACCGTGAGCAATGCCTCCCGCAGAATCTGGTCGGCCACTCTGTCTCGGGGAGTGGGGGCGCCGACGGAGGCGTTTTGCGCGAGCGCCTTGTCGACCGTCGAAAGTGCGGCGTCGACGACCTCGTTGTTGAGTTGCACGATGTCGGCGACCTGCTCGCCGGACCACACCTGCCAGTCCTTGCCGGAACCCCAAGAGCTTGCCGGCAATTCGACCGAGTTGCCAACGAAGCCCTCGCCGATCGCGTCCGATAGCGTGCCGATGCGGACACCGGCCTCGGGCAGCGCGCGCAGCACCCGCTCCAGCCACACCGGGCCCTCGTACCACCAATGACCGAACAGTTCGGTGTCGAACGCCGCGATCACGTGCGCAGGCCGGCCGATTCGTTCCGACTCGGAGTGCAGGCGCCTTCGCACCACGTCGACGAAGTCGGCGACGTGCACGTCGATGGCGGCGTCGGCCCGTTCCGGGTCGTACGGCGCCTTCTCCTCCGAAGGAACGGAGCGGCCCGTCACCCTGGCCGGCTTCAACCCCGTCAGGTGGTCGTAGGTATAGAAGTCGCGATAGGCGGCGTGACCCGGATAGCCCGACTTCGGTGACCACACTCGGTAGCTGACCTGCAGATCGCGTCCGAACGCGATGACGTCGGAGGAGGCCACTGGCCTGCCCAGCGCGGTGTCGCCGTGCAACGAAGGTCCGTCGACCATGAAGTGCGTCACACCGGCGGCGGCGTATCCGTCCTCCATGCCGGGCGCGTATGCACATTCGGGTGCCCAGATGCCTCCCGGCGTGTGGGCGAACCGCTGCCCGGCGTCGGCAAGGCCCTCGCGCAGGGCGAACTCACGCAGCCTCGAATTGAGCAGCGGTTGGAATGGATGCGACAGCGGGCCGCCGAGCAGTTCGATGGTGTCCGCGTCGATCAACTGCCGCAACACCGGGCTACCGCCGTGGCGCCATGACGTGGCGAGTTCGTCGAGTGCGCGCCCGGCTTCGTCGTGCTCACGAATTCCGAACGCGCGCATGGCTTCCGGCGTCGCGTATGCACCGTCGCCAGCGCTGGACCGCAGCGTGGCCGCCTCGCGTGCGCGGAGTTGCCAGTTGGACGCCCAGTGCTGCATCCCCGTCAGGCAGTACGGGTCGTCGAGTTGGGCGGTGACCACCGGAGTCATGCCGAGCGTGACGAGGCGGCGCCTGCCTTCACTGGCCAGCGTGCGCAGCACCCGCACCAATGGCAGGTATGACGCCGCCCAGGACTGGTACAGCCATTCCTCGCCGACGGGCCACCGACCGTGATGGGCCAGCCACGGCAGATGCGTGTGTAGGACGAGGGTGAAGAGGCCGGGCGTGGGGTTCGGCACCGGCGGATAGGAGCGGAGCGACCCGGGAATGGGCACTGTGCTCACGGGCGTACCGCGATGGCGACGAGATCGAGGCTCTCGTCGATGTTCCGGCTCTCGGTCCCTCCCGTTTCGACGAGTTCGAAGTCGCCGGTGGAAAGCCCGGCCACGTCGGCAAGCAGGTCGGCGGGCCATGCGGCGTCGGCGACGGCGCGCGCAATTTGTGCATCGATGATGGAACCGCCGTGCTTCTCGTCGAGCTCGACAAGGCGCGGGCCGTGGAAGACGCCGAGCATGGCCTCGACGGTGAAGCCCGCGTCGACGAGCAACTCGGTGAGTTCGGCGGCGTTGAGCTCACGCGTGTGGAACGGATTGAGCGGAGTGTCCCGGCCGGGGGAGAACGTGATGCGGTTGGGAGTGGACATCAGCAGTACCCCACCGGGTCGCAGCACCCGGTGACATTCGGTGACGAATTGTGCCTGGTCCCAAAGGTGTTCGATCACCTGGAAGTTGACGACCACATCCACTTCACCCGCGGGCAGCGGCAGTTCTGCGAGGTTGCCGTGGCGCATGTCGATCCGGGGGTACCTGGCCCGCACGTGCGCGACGGTCTGCTCGTCATAGTCGAGGCCGATCACCCGGGTTGCGACGTCGGCGAGCAGGTCGGCCCCGTACCCCTCGCCGCAGCCCGCTTCCAATACGTCGCGGCCCGCGCAGCGCTGCGCCAGCCGCTGGTAGACGACTTCGTGCCGGCGGAACCAGTAATTCTCCTCCGCCAGCCCTGGGACCGTGCGCTCGCCGGTGAGGGGGAGGTCGGCCGACGGCTCGTGGACGGAAAATGCACTCATTTCAAACGCAGGCTAACGCAGGGAAGTGGTTTGTCACCCGTTCGCGAACGGGTGACCGACTCGGTGACCGACACAAGGGGAGGCCAGCACACAAACTAAGACCAGTTATGGTGATCCTGCGTATCACCTTAAGTTACCCACGAGTAATATGGTGGTCATTGCGGAAGACGTGATAAGACAGGCCGCTTTCCGGCCTCATCGAGGAGGACGAACCACACCCATGACGAACATCGTGGTCCTGATCAAGCAGGTCCCAGACTACGAGAATCGCCAACTCTCGGATGACTTCACGCTGGACCGGGCCGGTAGCGACCCCGTGCTGGACGAGATCAACGAGAAGGCGGTCGAGGTCGCGCTACAGCTCAAGGAGAAGCACGCTGACGCCGGCTACAACGTAGTCGTGCTGACCGCCGGGCCTTCGAGTGCCGAGTCGGCCATCCGTCGCGCGTTGTCGATGGGCGCCGACGAGGCGTACCACCTCTCCGACGAGGGACTGCACGGCTCGGACGCCATCCAGACTTCGTTCGCACTGGCGAGCGCGCTCGGGCAGATCGAGGACGTCGGGCTCGTCATCGCGGGCAACGAGTCCAGCGACGGCGTCGGCGGTGCCGTCCCCGCGATGCTCGCCCACTACCTCGGACTGCCCCAGTTGACGCACATGCGCAGCATCGATGTCGCCGACGGCAAGGTCACCGGCGAGCGCGAGACCGATGACGGCGTGTTCGAACTCGAGGCCACGCTGCCCGCGGTCATCAGTGTCAGCGAAAAGATCGTCGAGGACGCTCGATTCCCCTCCTTCAAGGGCATCATGGCCGCGAAGAAGAAGCCTGTCTCAGCGCTGACGCTGGCCGGAATCGGTGTCGAGGCCGACGAGGTCGGTGGCGCGAACGCGTGGTCGACCGTCGAGTCCGCCACCCCGAAGCCCCCGAAGACCGCGGGCGAGAAGGTGACCGATGAGGGCGAGGGCGGCAAGCAGATCGCCGACTACCTCATCGCGCAGAAGCTCGTCTGAGCCCCAGACCCCACCGACCCCACGCAGAGAGCGATTCAAAGGCAATGGCAGAAGTACTCGTGCTCGTCGAGCACGCAGAAGGCAAGTTGAAGACCATCACCGGTGAGCTCATCACCGCGGCCCGCGCGCTGGGCGAGCCGTCCGCCGTCGTGGTCGCCGCTCCGGGCACCGCAGCGACGCTCACCGACGCACTGAAGGCAGCGGGCGCGGCGAAGATCTACGCCGCGGAGTCCGACGTCGTCGACCAGTACCTCGTCACCCCCGAGGTGGCCGTGCTGGAGGCACTCATCGAATCGGCTTCCCCCGCGGCGGTATTGGTCGCCTCCACGGCCGAGGGCAAGGAAGTCGCGGGTCGCCTCGCGGCCGCGACCTACTCCGGTGTGCTGTGGGACGTCGTCGGCGTCAACGAGGGTCCGGTCGGCGTCCACTCCGTGTTCGGCGGTGCGTACACCGTCGAGGCGAAGGCGGCCAGCGACGTCACGATCATCGCGCTGCGTCCGGGTTCGGTCGAGGCCGAGCCCGCGGACGGGGCAGGCGAATTGGTGACCGTCGACGTGCCCGCGCCCGCGGAGAACGCCACGAAGATCACCGCCCGCCACCCTGCGCAGAAGAGCGCGCGCCCGGAGCTCACCGAGGCCAAGATCGTCGTCTCGGGCGGCCGCGGCGTCGGCAGCAAGGAGAACTTCACGGTCATCGAAGACCTCGCCGACGCATTTGGCGCCGCGGTCGGCGCTTCCCGCGCCGCCGTCGACTCCGGCTTCTACGAGGGCCAGTTCCAGGTGGGCCAGACCGGCAAGACCGTATCGCCACTGCTGTACATCGCGCTCGGCATCTCCGGGGCGATCCAGCACAAGGCCGGTATGCAGACGTCCAAGACGATCGTCGCGGTCAACAAGGACGAAGAGGCTCCGATCTTCGACATCGCCGACTACGGCATCGTGGGCGACCTCTTCAAGGTCGCGCCGCAGCTGACCGAGGCGGTCAAGACCCGCAAGGGCTGAGTTTCATCCCGCTTCCCCTTCCATAACTGCGCATGGGCGCGCCTGGGTGTGTTCTTGCACACTCCAGGTGCGCCCATTCGTCACTCAGCGTGCATGGACACGTCACGCAGCCGTAGTCGGCTCGCTTACCGGCTCAGCGAACGTGCTGGTTATGAGCACCGCATCAGTACTCATAGCCGCTGACGAGATCGGTGGCGCGGGCCCGGGCACGACTGGGCCGCGCTACACCCTGCTCCTTTCGACCGACGCTGCGCTCATCGATGCCGCGCAGCGGCTGCGTCACGACGTGTTCACCTCCGAGCCCGGCTTCGACCTATCCGGGGCCGCCCCGGGATTCGAAGCTGGCCGGGACGCCGACCGGTTCGACGAGTTCTGCGACCATCTGCTCGTTCGCGAGGACGATTCCGGCGAGCTCGTCGGCTGCTACCGCATGCTCCCTCCGCCCGGCGCCATCGCCGCAGGCGGCCTCTACACGGCCACTGAGTTCGACGTGAGCGCTCTCGACGCGCTCAGGCCGACTCTGGTGGAGATGGGCCGTGCCGTGGTCCGCGAGGATCACCGCAACGGCGGGGTCGTCCTGTTGATGTGGGCGGGCATTCTGGCCTACCTCGATCGCAGTGGATACGACTACGTCGCGGGCTGCGTCTCGGTGCCCCTGGACGGCGGCAACGGTGAGCCGCTTGGCACGCAGATCCGCGGGGTGCGCGACTACGTGCGCAAACGCCACGCGGCCGAGTACACCGTCCGTCCCTACCGCCCGGTAGTCATCGACGGCAAGAGCCTTGACGACATCGCACCGCCGGACCGGCTGGGTGTCCCACCGCTCATGCGGGGATACCTGCGACTCGGTGCGAAGGTCTGCGGCGAACCGGCGCACGATCCGGACTTCGGCGTCGGTGACTTCCCTGCGCTGCTCGACAAGCGCGAGGCCGATGTCCGCTACCTCAAGCGGTTGAGATCGGTGTCGCAAGCCACGGAAGTAGCTGGCGACATGACCCAGGGGGCATCCGAATGAGCAGCCACGAGCTCACCGAAACTCCGTGGCTCCCGCGGGCGTCATGTGGGGCCCACTGCCTCAGAGCCGATGCGAACGCCTCAAGGGCCTCGATCGTCGCGGTGCGCACCACTGGCCGAGTGATCTGCGCGCTGCTGCTGTTCGCTGCGGTGCCGCTGCTCGCCGTGCCGCTGCCCGGCCGTTCGCGGATTCAGCGCGTCTACTGCAGGCTGATGCTGCGGTGCCTTGGCGTGCGAATCACGGTGTCCGGCGGTCCGATTCGAAACCTCAGTGGTGTGCTGGTCGTCAGCGGCCACGTGTCGTGGGTCGACATCTTCGTGATCGGCTCGGTCCTGCCGGGGTCGTTCGTCGCGCGTGCCGACCTGATCGACTGGCCCGCACTGGGCTTCCTCGCCCGGCTCATGAAGGTGATCCCGATCGAGCGCACCAATCTGCGTCGGCTGCCCGACGTGGTGCGCACGATCGCCGCCCGGTTGCGCGCAGGGCAGACCGTCGTGGCCTTCCCCGAGGGCACCACGTGGTGCGGGCTGGGCTACGGCGCGTTCCGGCCGGCCATGTTCCAGGGTGCGATCGACGCGGGCCGCCCCGTGCAGCCACTGCGCCTGAACTACCACCATCGCGATGGTCAGCCTTCGACGGTGCCCGCATTCATCGGCGACGACAGCCTGCTTCAGTCCATTCGCCGGGTTATCACGGCGAGGCTCACCATCTGCCACGTGCAGGTGCAGTCGTTGCAGTTGCCTGGCGACGACCGCCGCGACCTGACCGCGCGATGCGAGGCGGCCGTGCGCGGGACTTCCGTCCGAGTCGCCGGTGGGCACGCGTTGGTCGCCTGAGTTGGTGCGGCCCGTAAACTAGACGAGCTATGCGTGCCGTCTACCTGGATCATGCCGCCACCACCCCGATGCACCCCGCTGCCATCGAGGCGATGACGGACGTGCTGGCGACGGTTGGCAACGCGTCCTCGCTGCACACCGCAGGCCGGACCGCGCGCCGCCGGATGGAGGAGGCCCGCGAGACGCTGGCCGGTCTGCTCGGCGCCCGGCCGTCGGAAGTCATCTTCACCGCGGGCGGCACCGAGAGCGACAACCTCGCGGTCAAGGGCATCTTCTGGGCCAGGCGCGATTCGGCACCGCAGCGGCGCAGGATCATTACCTCACCCGTCGAACACCACGCGGTGCTGGACGCCGTGGCGTGGCTGGTCGAGCACGAGGGTGCCGAGGTGACCTGGCTTCCCGTCGACTCCGATGGCGCCGTCGCCCCATCGGCGCTCCGCGAAGCGCTTGAGGCGCACCGTGATGCTGGAGACGTGGCGCTGGTGTCGATCATGTGGGCCAACAACGAAGTCGGCACCATCATGCCGATCGCCGACCTGGCCGCGATCGCCGCCGAATTCGACGTGCCGATGCACAGCGATGCGATCCAGGCCGTCGGTCAGATCCCCGTCGAGTTCGCGGCCAGCGGGCTCTCGGCGATGAGCATCGCCGCCCACAAGTTCGGCGGTCCCACCGGAGTCGGGGCCCTGTTCCTACGGCGGGACACCGCCTGCGTGCCGCTGCTCCACGGTGGCGGCCAGGAACGCGACGTACGGTCTGGCACTCCCGACGTCGCGGGAACCGTCGCCATGGCCGCGGCGGCCCGGGTCGCGGTCGAAGGCCTCAATGACAACCGGGCTCGGCTGATCGCGCTGCGCGACCGGCTCGTCGACGGGGTGCGCTCCGCGATCGACGACGTCGACCTCAACGGAGCCGTCGGGGACGCACGCCTGCCCGGCAACACGCACTTCACCTTCCGCGGGTGCGAGGGCGACGCGCTGCTGATGTTGTTGGACGCCAAGGGCATTGAGTGTTCGACCGGTTCGGCGTGCACGGCCGGAGTGGCCCAGCCTTCACACGTGCTCATCGCGATGGGTGCCGACTCGGCAAGCGCACGTGGATCGCTGCGATTTTCGTTGGGGCACAACAGTACCGAGGCCGACGTCGATGCGGCGCTTGACGTGCTGCCTGCGGCCGTGAGCCGCGCCCGCGAAGCGGCGCTCGCCAGTGCGGGGCACGCGAAGTAGTCATGCGAGTTCTTGTTGCGATGAGCGGCGGGGTGGACTCCTCGGTCGCCGCCGCCCGGATGGTCGCCGCCGGTCACGACGTGGTCGGCGTCCACCTCGCACTGTCGGCGGCTCCCGGAACCCTGCGCACGGGGTCGCGCGGATGCTGCTCGAAGGAAGACGCCGGCGATGCGCGTCGCGTCGCCGACATCCTCGACATCCCCTTCTACGTCTGGGATTTCGCCGAACGCTTCAAGGAAGCCGTCATCGACGAATTCGTCGCGTCCTATGCCCGCGGGGAGACTCCCAACCCGTGTGTGCGGTGCAACGAGACCATCAAGTTCTCGGCGCTGTCCGCCCGCGCGCTTGCGCTCGGTTTCGACGCCGTCGCCACCGGCCACTACGCCCGGCTGTCCGACGGACGACTGCGCCGCGCGGTCGATCAGGACAAGGACCAGTCGTACGTGTTGGGTGTGCTCACTGCAGATCAGTTGCGGCACGCCGTGTTCCCGATCGGCGACACCCCCAAGCCGCAGATTCGCGAGGAGGCGGCGCATCGCGGGTTGGCGGTCGCCGACAAGCCCGACAGCCACGACATCTGCTTCATCCCCAGCGGTGACACCAGGACGTTCCTCGGGACGCGCATCGGCATGCGGCGCGGCACGGTCGTCGACTCCAGTGGCACGGTGCTGGCCGAACACGATGGCGTGCACGGGTTCACGATCGGACAGCGCAAGGGCCTCGGCATCGCCGGACCCGGTCCCGACGGCACTCCGCGCTACGTCACCTCCATCGACGCCGAAACCGGGACCGTCCGGGTCGGCGACGTCGAGGAACTCGACGTGTGGACGTTGACCGGCGAGCGTCCGGTCTTTACGTCGGGTGCCGCGCTGGACGCACCCCTCGAATGCGAGGTGCAGGTGCGCGCGCACGGCGGGCTCGCAGCGGGCGTCGCCGAATTGCGTGGGGACCAGTTGGTGGTCGACTTGCGCACCGCGCTACGCGGCGTGGCGCCCGGTCAGACGATGGTGCTGTATCGGCCCGACGTCGACGGTGACGAGGTCATTGCGAGCGCGACCATCGCATAGTCAGAACGGTGGTTTGTCGTCGCCGGGTTTCGGCGTTGGACGGGCGCTGGGCGTTGATCTTGTTGCGCGCGAGCGCGGTGCGGGCCGCTTTCTCGCGGCGCCTGCTGCGTTTTCGTGGTGTCGGTGCGGCGCAGGCCGGTCGCAGCTGGGGGAAGAGTTCGGTGCCGGCCGGGGTGTTGCGGTAGACGCGGCCCGTTGGGGAGGTCAGCACGATGGTTCCGTCGGGGAGCTGCACCTCCTGCCACCCGTCGGGCCCACCGTGAAAGGTCTTGAGCCGATGGTGGTAGCGAATTGCCGAAGTACATTTCAATGTGGCGAATACAGCACTGTCGACTGCTGCGCACAGGAACTTGTCCCACACCGTGTTCAGCCGACTCGGATTGTCGGTACCGTTCAATACCGACGGGAACACGCAAGGTCGCGGCAGCAGCAGCGTTCGACGCCCGAGAGCCGGGGTCCTTTTAGTTCCCAGCGCATAGGCCCTTAGTCGGATGTTCGGAAAGGCCGTTTGATGACGACTTCGGAGGAACTGATTGCTCTGGAAAAACGCGGATGGGAGGCACTCGCGACCAGCGGCGAAGCCGCTGCGGACTTCTACCGGCAGGTCCTCGACGACGACATCGCGATGGTGTTCCAGGGTGGCATGTCCATTTTTGACCGCGATGCCGTCATCGAGTCGATGGGCGGCGAGCCATGGTCGTCGTTCGACCTAAGCGACATCCACGTGCTCATGCCCGTCTCCGATGTTGGCATCGTCACCTACCGCTCGACGTCCCAACGCGGAGATCAGCCCCCGTATGTAGCCCTCATCACCAGCCTGTACACGCGGCGGGGCGACGTTTGGAGGCTGACGCTTCACCAGCAGACTGCCGTCTAGCACCAACGACACCGGGGAGAAAACGATCAGCACCGGGCCCGGCGGCCAGCGCGCCGAATGGCGTCCGCATGATCCGCTGCCGCTCAAACACTTCCACGCGGCGACCCAGTATGCGCTGAGCCGATGGTGTTGTCGGCAATAACACTTGTTGTTGCCCGGCACGGTCAGCCCGCCGGCGGAGGGTCTGGTGTGGTTGAAGGCGATGGTGTGGTCGATGTCGGCGCCCCAGGCCGGTCGGTCGCAGCCGGGGAAGCAGCAGGACAGATCGCGGCAGCGGATCCAACGCTCCAGTGCCGCGGTGGGCTGGTAGCGCAACGCGGCGGCGTCTGAGACCTCGGGTTCGGACAGCAGCCGAAGGATGCGCCAATCGATGCGCCCCTGGGCGAGCAGGCGTGCCACCTTGGGTAGCCGAGTGTCGAGTGCTTCGGCGTGGCCGACCATTTGGCTGGCGGCCATGAGCGACATGTTCATGGCCGCGGACACTTCGGCGCAGGTGCGGGGGAACCCGGTGATCAACGCATAGCCGGGGTCGTCGCAGGGGGCGTGCTCGGCTTCCCCGGTCCGGTGCCACAACAACGCCGCGATCGCCGACATCCGGCGGGCGATGAGTGTCGACTCCTGGCGTTGGCACTCCTCGAGTTCGCCGACAACCGCCGAAGTTATCCACAGCACCTAGTTGGGAACGTGCTCCAGCAGGTTCGTCATCACGATGTCGGGCACCGACGGCGAGAACCGGCAGAACGTCACCTCGACGAGCACCACCGACTTCACCTGGTAGTCCCTTCCGCAAGAGCCGTTCCGAAGCTGAAGGGAATCCGCGGTAGCGGTCACGTCGCCTACGAACACGCTGCCGTCCCCACTCGACTCGCAGTCGGCGACCAGCCCGGCCAGCCCGTCGAACGCGCGGCGAGCCGTCGGTGGATCCCGGTACGCCGCGGCTCCTTGCGAGATCAACCCGGCATCGGGCGGATCCTGGTAGGTCGTCTTGTGAAACTCCTCGACCTCGGGTCCGAACGTCTTGGTCTCCTCGAAGAACCATCGGCAAGGCGCGGGCGTGGGGTCGGCAAGGACTTCGATGTCGACCGGAAACTTGCCGTCCATGCTCGGGATGACCGTGAGGTCCTCGCCTGCGCCCGTGATGGCCCGCATCTGGGCCTGTTCGAGCATCACGGACTCGACGTCGACCGGCGAACGGGAGTCGTCATCGAGGCCCGGTGTGGCGCGGACCGCGGCCCCGGGGAGGGTGTGCGTGCAGGCCGCGACGAGCATCACGGAACATCCGGCCACCAGAGCCGACCACCCGCGGGCCGACGACCGTCTGGCGGAGCCGGGCATGATTGAGGGTAACGCGCGACCATCGAATACTGTGGCCGCGTGAGCGATTTCGCCGTAGCAACGGGCATCGGTTCCTGGCCCGGCACGGTTGCCCGTGAGGCCGCCGAAGTCGTGGTCGGAGAACTGCATCAGCTGACGCATCTGGTGGAGTTGCCCGGCCGCGGAGTCGGGGCCGACATGATCGGTCGGGCCGGGGCACTGCTGGTCGACATCGGCATCGACACGGTGCCGCGTGGATACCGGATCGCGCCGGGCCGCAGTTCGGTGCACCGGCGCGCGGTGAGCCTGCTCGGCGAAGACGTCGATGCGCTCGAGGAGGCGTGGGAGCTCGCGGGTCTGCGGGGCAGCGGGCGCAAGGTCAAGGTGCAGGCTCCAGGTCCCATTACGCTGGCCGCCCACCTCGAACTCGCCAACGGCCACCGCGCGATCACCGACCGGGGCGCGCTGCGCGATCTCACCCTGAGCCTGGCCGAAGGGGTCGCCGCCCACCGGGCGCAGGTGGCACGCCGCCTGGAAGCCGACGTGGTCGTGCAGTTCGACGAACCGACGTTGCAGGCCGCCCTGTTGGGTCGGCTGACCGGGGTGACCGGCATGACCCCGGTGCACCCGGTGGATGAGGCCTTGGCGATCAGTCTGTTCGACGATTGCGTCGCTGCCGTCGGAGCACCCGTAGCCTTGCACAGTTGCGCTCCCGAGCTTCCATGGAAGCTGTTGCAGCGCAGCAGTATCAATGCCGTATCCGTTGACGTGGCGACCTTGACCGCGGCCGATCTGGACGGGATCGGCGAGTTCGTCGAGTCGGGTCGAGTGGTCATGTTGGGCGTCATCCCGGTGACGCCCCCGCATCATCGTCCGTCGGCGGAGGAGGTGGCTGCGGCCGCCGCTTCGATCACCGACCGGCTCGGCTTCAACCGGTCGGTGCTGCGGGAGCGGATTGGCATCACGCCGGCCTGCGGCCTCGCAGGCGCGACTCCGCAGTGGGCCCGAACGGCCATCGAGCTGGCGCAGAAGGTCGCGGCCGGTATCGAGACGGATCCGGACTCGGCTTAGGCTGGCGTCGAGGTTCGCGACAGCAAAGTACTAAGGCATGCGAAGATCGAGCAGCGGGTAGTCCCGCACGATCGAGAGGTGACTGTGGCGCAAGCACGCCTGCGGGTGGCAGCAGGTGCTGGACTGGTCGCCGCGTCACTGACGATCGTCGGACCCAGCGTCGCCGTAGCGGCCGCAGATCCGGGCGGTTCTGGGCAGGGCCACTCCAGGGCCGACAAGGACGCGGGACGCGGTCACGACGGTGATCGTCACGGTCGGGACCGCGGCTCCTCGGGCGACGGTCGTCAGGACCGTGGCAACGACCAACACCGTCGCGGTGACGACCGTGGCGGGAAGTCCAACGCCGGAGGTTCGAAGGGGGCCGACGACACCGAGGACGTCCAGGTGGCCTCCAGGCCTGTATCGAGCGCCACTTCGTCGAACTCGCTCGTCGCCGCGCAGGCCCCGCAGGCGGCGCCAGCCGAGGTGCCCGCGCCAGCCGAGGTGCCCGCGCCAGCGGTCGGCGGCGGAGGTTCGGGCGGCGCGGCCCAGCCGGCGTTCTCTGCGCCGACGGTCACCTTCGGTAACGGCAGAACACCCGGCTTCCTCGGCGGCGTTGACGAGCCGTCCGTTGATGCGGGACAGGCGCCAGCGCAGGTGAATTCCGCGCCCGCAGCGGTGAGCCCGTCGTCGCCTGCCCCCGAAGTGATGCCGCTGACGACGATATTGCATGAATTCGATTCGCAAGGGCCAGAATTCATCGATCGAATCTGGGCCCCGCTTCGCCCGGCGTTCCCTGGCGAGCTGGTGTTCGGGATAGCGGGCCTGTTGCTCGCGCCGCTTGCAGGCGTGTGGCTCGGTTACCGTCAGGCCCGCGCCGCCGAGGCCGCGGACCAGCACGCCGATCGCTAGGTGCGTAAGTCCTTTCGCAGGATCTTGCCCGACGCCGACTTCGGGATGACGTCGATGAAGGCCACCTGCCGCACCTTCTTGTAGGGCGCGACGTGCGAGGCGACGAACTCCATCACCTGCGCTTCGGTGAGCTCGGCGCCGGATTGCTTGACCACGAACGCCTTTGGCACTTCCTCGCCGGAGTCCGCATCGGTGGCGCCGATGACGGCGGCATCGGCGACGTCGGGGTGGGTGAGCAACACGGCCTCGAGCTCGGCGGGCGGCACCTGGTAGCCCTTGTACTTGATTAGCTCCTTGAGCCGGTCGACGATGTAGACGCAGCCGGTCGCGTCTACCCGGGCCACGTCGCCGGTGTGCAGGAAGCCGTCGGCGTCGATCGTCGCCCGGGTGGCCTCCTCGTTGCCCAGGTAGCCGGCCATTACGTTGGGACCCTTGAACCACAACTCGCCGGTGTCGCTGAGACCCGATGCGGGCAAATCGATTTCGG
>Ga0193717_1001123_pt1 | contig 16688 bp, 20 predicted proteins | sample U2c2metaG_FD_145900 | JGI IMG/M metagenome (GOLD analysis project Ga0193717, IMG submission 145900) | Soil microbial communities from a riparian zone of the East river system, Colorado, United States - U2c2 | ecosystem: Environmental > Terrestrial > Soil > Riparian zone | place: USA: East River... | reverse complement strand
TGTTCCTACCAAAGGGTCTGGCAAGCAACATGCTCATTGATAGTATAAATCCGCTTACGCGAAAGAAAGGAGAAACTGACATGAACAATATTTTCTACATAGTTGGTGTAGTTGTAGTAGTGATGTTCATTGCCGGCTTTTTAGGACTGAGGTAACCCCCAAGTCTCACGAGGGACTATCCCGTTGCTATTTGCATGCCCGTCTCATACTTAGGGACAATCCGTCGCGAGTCGGGAGAACTTTCAAGCCTAATTTAACCCCGGTGTAACGTCGGTCGTGCTGTTCTGCTATTGACTGGGCCAACTTGAGAGCGGGTCGTAAACATACTCCCTAAGGTTAAAAACATTCCAGGCCGGGGGTTCACTCCTGAGGTTACTTAAAATTCTTCAAGCAAGCGATCTCACCATCGTAGCTTAGGCCGACCGAAGGAGATTGAAATGTTCGTCTCTCTTTAGCTGATGATTTGAGGGAGCTGTTATGAGATTACCGCCGCCAGCAACTCACGGTTCTTTATGCGCACGATGAATGAAATAGGCAGGATAGAAATAACTAAGTTTCAGCGAGAACGATTTGTTCAATTCAAAACGGAGGTTTAGATGGAATCGATAGACACACAAACGTGGACTATAATTGCGGCCGTTGCGGTCCTAGGATTGGTTGCACTTGGGGCATGGTTTTTCTCCCAAAAAAAGCGTTCGCATAAGCTCCAAGAACGCTTCGGTCCAGAATACGACCGAACGGTAAATGAATACGGCAGCCGAACAAAGGCCGAGTCGGATCTCAAGGCGCGTGAAAAGCGCGTGGAGCGGCTCGTGATCCTTTCGTTGACGCCGGCGGAAGCGGCCAGATTCACTGAGGCTTGGCACGCGTTACAAAGCCGATTCATTGATAACCCCAAGGGGGTGGTCGTTCAGGCCGAACAACTGGTCAGGGAATTGATGGAAAAACGGGGTTACCCCATGGGTGATTTTGAGCGGCGTGCGGGCGATATTTCAGTCGATCATCCTGATGTTGTAGCAAATTACCGCTCGGCGCAGGCCATCGTCCTGCGCGATCAGACGGGAACAGCAGATACTGAGGAGCTGCGCAAAGCGGTTGTGCACTACCGCGCCCTCTTCGATGAACTGCTCGAGGTACGCGAGCCGATGCAAGAAATCATCGAAGAGAATCGCTTAGCCGTGCGATGATAAAAATATAGCCTGAGGAGGAAAGCCACATGGAAAGAACTTACAAGAAAATCGAAATCGTCGGCGGATCTGAGATAAGCTTTGCCGAGGCCACGCAGAACGCCGTGGCGAAGGCCTGTCAATCACTACGCCATGTAGATTGGTTCGAAGTAACGGAAATGCGCGGGTTGGTTGAAAACGACAAAGTCAAGGAATTCCAGGTCACCGTTAAGATCGGCTTTCGGCTAGAAGAGCAGGCGGCCTAAAGGCAGAGTAAAGACGGCGTGGAACGATGGAGTAGCGGAGTGATGGAATGTTGAGTTCCATTACTCCGCTACTATGCATAGTTGATTTCAAACTCTCGGGGTGTTTTTGAGAGATTCGTTTGGTCATTAACTTCCCCACCGGTTTCCGTTCGACCGGATCGTTGCACCGATTATCGGTCGAAGCATTTTATGGGTGTGATCAAAGGAAAAACCGTAGCCTTCAAAATCGCTTCGTTGAGGTTCGCGCAGCATTTATATTGAGCTGGCGATTTTCATGATGGACTCTCCAAGATGGTGCCAGGACGCGCCCGACACGGGCCGCACAAGGCGAAAGCCACCACTGTTTATCAGATTGTCTAATACTGAACTGACACTCGTCGCGGTTTGGTATATGAATTTTTAAAGCTAAAATGTCGGTGGGGATGGAAGCCCATTCGCCCATTGGAGTGAACCGGGGCCGTGCGACTATATTTAAGGTTATTCTTGCCATCGTGATCTAAACAAATAGCCCCACTACGATTTTCGTTGGGATTGTCTTGTTACCGTTGAGTTCACGGATCGTTCTTCGCACACGGGTCGCGGCGCTCGGCCGTAACCAACAACCGTCGTCTTTGGAGGCTGCTCGCGCCCGGCGCGAATCACCCGCTGGTTCGCTCGCGAGAGAATGACTTTCGACCTTCTGGTCGAAGGCCTCGATAGATTCACCGTTCTGACTGTCGGAGTCACTTGATACGTCTTGGAATGGTTAGAGAAAGTCACCTCTGCCTGGTGCCACCGAGCGGCACAACAGTTGCGCCACGGAAGGTTAGGTAAGAATTTTGGTGGAGGAAAAGTAATGAAGAGATTAGGATTCGTATTAACACCGATGGTCACGGCAGCGGATATTTTAGCGTTGGCCGGTGTGGCCATGGCTCAAAGAGACGGCGATGCAATGGGCTGTATAGGCGGCATGAGCCATGAATTGGTCGCGAGCGAGCCGCTGTGCAGCGCATCGACCGATGCCTGCTGGCAGCGCGACCGTCGAGTCGACGTAGGATTTCGTACCGGCAATTAGGTAGTTGGATCGTTCGTTCTGGCAGAATAGTCTAAAGACCAGATGGGCAAATCGACGAGCCTGGGACCAACCGACCCCGGGGGTCGTTGTGCGTCCGCGGGAATCGTATCTATAATGCCTTCTTTTATGAAAAGAGTGTTCCTGCCGCGTCACTTCCTTGCATCTGGTTTGCTGCTGCTCATCTTGGCGTCTCTCTATGTTTTCTTTGAAGCCCAGCGGCTTCAGCAAGAACTCTTGCGCCAGACTGAGGATAAGGGGACGGCGCTGGCAAAGGCCATGGAGACCAGTGTTAAAAACGCGATTGTCGGCAATGCGCTATTGGAGGATTTGATCCGGCAGCGTTTGGTGGATAATGCCCGGCTGATCGACCAATTGCTTATGTCTCGTCATGTCGATCAAGCGCTGCTTACAGAGATCAGTGCGATGAACCGCCTGCAAAAAATTGATCTCCTCGATGAGCAGGGCCGGCCCTGGAAACTTGCGGCACTGCCGACCGTCATAGCCGGAAAAAAAACGCGAGATGTGACCTTTCAGCCGCACCGGCCGCCCATAAGCTACGCGTGGGGAAAGCGCTGGCGCTTGCCCACGGAGAAACCCGAGGAAAAGACGGGTGAGCCGCCGCTCGGTGTCAAGGACAAAGAATTCTGGAAAGGCAGTCCTTTCGGCGTCGCCGTGGGCGCGAGCAGTTTTCCCGGGATTATCGCGATCCACGCCAACGCCGACTATATTTTTAACTTCGAGAAAGAGATCGGCGTGCAAAGTCAGATCGAAGATCTCGGCCGTCAATCGGACAGTGAGTTTGTCGCGTTTCTCGATAGCGATTTGAATGTTGTTGCCCACACCGACCGGCGTCGTATTGGACAGCAGGAAAAAGAGCCTCTGGTATTGAAAGCCAAAGTCGACCGTCAGCTTTTCAGCCAAATCGTCGACGGCGGCGGGGGCAAACGGTATCTTGAAGTGGTTCAGCCGGTTGCGCTGGACGAATCCAATCTGGGATTTCTCAAGATAGGTTTATCCCTCGGATCGATGGAAATAGCCTGGCGCAATAGCCTGCGCGCCATCGTCATCCTCAGCTTGGCCATTGTCGCCGCGGGGATTTTGGGAATGGCGGCGATTTTTCACAACCAGAATACTCACCTGATCCAGGTCAAAGCTCTGGAGGTGGAGGTGGCACACCGCGAGCGCCTGTCGGCGCTGGGAAACCTGGCGGCGACCGTCGCCCACGAGGTGAGAAATCCGCTGAACGCTATTTCGATGGGGCTGCAGCGTCTCAAGGCGGAATTTCTGCCAAAGGACGATCCGGAGGATTACTCTCGTCTTACAGAACTGATGCTCGGGGAAGTACAACGCCTCAACTCGATAGTGGAGCAATTTCTCTCGCTGGCGCGGCCGATCGAAATCAAAGCCGAAGCATTGCCGTTGGCCGCAGTCCTGCAAGAGCTGGCCGCATTGGAAGACGGCGAAGCTAAGCGATCGCAAGTGCAAATCCGGGTCGTCACCGCGCCCAATCTGCCGCCACTTAAGGCCGACCCCAGCCATCTTACCCAAGTCTTGCTGAATCTCATGCTCAATGGTTTGCAAGCAATGCCGCACGGCGGAACATTGACACTGGAGGCAAAGGCGTCGAGCAGTAATTTTCTCATTGCCGTTACGGATACCGGAACCGGGATCGCGCCGGAAAATCTGCCGCGCATTTTCGAGCCCTACTTTACGACCAAGACACAGGGCTCCGGACTGGGGCTGGCGATCTCACGCAGGATTATTGAGGCTCACGGCGGAACGATTACTGCCGCGGCCGATGAATCGGGCGTCGGGTGCCGCTTCGAGATTTCCTTGCCGCGCGACGGTGTGAAGGTGTAAATGCCCAATCGCTTTCATATCCTGGTCGTCGACGACGAACCGGTGCAGCGCGAGATGATCGGGGGGTTTCTCAAAAAACAAGCCTTTGAAGTGATCGCCGCCGATAGCGCCGAGAGGGCCTTGGAACTCTTTCGTCAGGACGCCTTTGATCTGGTTCTTACCGATCAAAGGATGGTGAACATGTCGGGCTTGGAGTTGCTGCAAGCCGTGCATGCCATCAACCCGGAAACGCCGGTGATCTTGATCACTGCTTTTGGCACCATCGAAGCGGCGGTGGCGGCCCTCAAGCAGGGCGCTATCGACTACCTGACCAAGCCGCTGAATTTGGAAGAGTTGCTTCACCGCATTCGACTGGTGAGCGAGCGCTACCGCATTCTCAATGAAAACCGCGAGCTGCGCGAAGCCTTGCAGGAGCGTCATCGCATCGAGGGAATCATCGGCGAGAGCGGGCCGATGCTCGAAGTCCTGTCATTGGTGCGGCGGGTGGCGCCCAGTGAAGCGACGGTCTTGATCCGCGGCGAAAGCGGCACGGGAAAAGAACTGATTGCGAAAGCCATTCACTTCGGTAGTCCAAGAGCGCGCGGTCCGCTCGTCAAGGTCAACTGCGCGGCGCTTCCCGAAGCGCTGCTCGAATCGGAACTATTCGGCCACGAAAAGGGCGCTTTCACCGGCGCTCTCACGTCGCGCCAGGGACGCTTTGAATTAGCCAACGGCGGGACGATCTTTCTCGACGAAATCGGCGATCTTCCTTTGCATCTGCAGGCGAAGCTCTTGCGCGTGCTTCAGGAGCGAGAATACGAAAAGGTCGGCTCCAGCCGTTCGGTCAAGGTGAATGTCAGAATTTTAGCTGCCAGCCATCGACCGCTGGAGGCGCTTATTAAGGCCGGACAGTTACGGGAAGATCTCTACTATCGGCTCAATGTCGTCACGATTCTCATCCCGCCGCTGCGCGAAAGACGCACCGATCTTGTACTTCTGATCGAACATTTCCTGCGCCGCTTCGCAGAGAAGAACGGCAAGACGATCCGCGGTCTTACACCTGAAGCGCGGGAGATTCTTTTACGTTACGATTATCCGGGCAATGTCCGGGAGCTGGAGAATATCGTCGAACGCGCGGTGGTTCTCACCAGGGATGACGTGATCGGCAGCGGCGATCTGCCTTTGACGGTTCAGGAACCGGAAATCGCTGACGGCGGCGACCGGGAAACAAATATCACGGTGGCGGTGGAAGCGCTGGAGCGGCGCATGATCCGAGACGCGCTGGCGCAATCCGACGGCGTCCAAACTCGCGCCGCAGACTTGCTCGGACTGGGTGAACGGGGACTGCGTTACAAATTGATAAAGTACGGCTTTCGCGAAGAAGATCCCGAGTCATGACCCGCGGTTGGTTGAAATTTCCGCGCGGCTTCCTCGCAACGTGACTGGGTCTGATAGGAGAATCACGCGGATGCCATGCTGAGCAACAGACTGTGTGAAAACTCTCTCGGAGCCCTTCGACGCTGCTCAGGGCGAACGGATAGGTACTCAATTTTTAATGAGACCACAGCGTCGTGGTGAGACTTAGTCGAACCATGAACGCTGTTTTCACACAGTCTGGCAACGCGAAGCATCGCGCATATTTCGTCACTTACAAGGACGAGATCCTGCGTCGAAGTTTATCCTGAGCGAAACCGAAGGGCCTCAGGATGACATTGCAACACATTCTCATTGCAGCGCAGAGTCGGAAACCTATTTTCGGGTTCGGAGGATTATATGCTCGTCAGCAAAAACTGGTCGAAATGGTGGCGTCGGTTTCTCGATATCGGTCCCGACGAAGCTCCCAGTGCCGTCGATTTTTTACGCCAGCGCTATGTCGAAGAGATGCAGCGGATCGAGCGGTTTAAGCAGCATGCCGCGAAGATGCACTATCCACAGTACCGCGAGAAATTTCTGCGCATGGCACAGGAAAACAGTCAACATGCCGAGCGCATCGGCGCGAAGATCATCGCCCTCGGGGGCGCGCTACCGGACGTGGCGGAGCGGCACTTGACGGATGAAAACAATTGGCAATCTTTGGCAACGGCGCTCGATGAAGAAAATCGCGCGGCCGAGCGTCTGCCGGGGCAACTCCGGGGTATTGAATCCGCGCACCCCGACATCGCTAAGCTGCTCCAGCAGATTGCCCAAGAGCAAGACAATCATCGCGAGCAACTCAGGGGCATGTTGATGCGCAGCGATCCGTTCGCGCAATCGCTCGCATAACCATGTCCGGTTAACACGGTCTCAGCGGAGTATTGGCTTTTGTTAATCGACGCGGATCGATGCCCCGTAGTTTGCTGCGTAAGGCCGATCCCTGCTCCGCCATTCCCTCATGCTTGCAGCGACGCTAGGCGAACACTAATCAGCGCCCAATTAACCATTCGAGATTGACGGTCCTGGCGAGAGATGTCAGGGAGCAAAGAAAATGGAGGATTTTTTGGTGATAATTTGATATTTAAGTCGCGGTTTCGGTTTTGAAACGTACTTACGTGCCCACGTCTATTTTGAGGTTTTGAAGGGAGTGGCCGTAGGATCTTCTGGACTGATGGATGATCTGCCGGCAGATCTCCAACATCCTGATGAGGATAGGGTCATTCGAATGAGAGTTCTGATTGCCGACGATCATCCGATTTTCCGCGCCGGGTTGAAAAATATTCTGGGTAAGGAGAAGGATGTGGAAGTGATCGGCGAGGCGGACAATGGGAGTAGAGCTCTCGACCTGATCCGCAAGCAGCGCTGGGACGTGGTGTTGCTTGACCTCACGATGCCTGGAAAAGATGGCCTGGAGGTTTTGCAAGAACTGCGGCACGAACGACCCAACCTTCCCGTGATCATTTTGAGTGCTCATCCGGAAGATCAGCTAGCTGTGCGGCTGCTTAAATCGGGGGCCGCCGGATACCTCACCAAAGACAAAACTTCCGAGATTCTGATAACCGCTGTCCGAAAAGTATTGCGCGGGGAAAAATATCTAAGCGAGTCCCTGACCGAGAGGATCGCCTTGAATGTTATTTCCGGCGCCGCCTCCTCTCTCCATGAGACGCTTTCTCATCGAGAATATCAGGTCCTGCGCATGATTGCTTCCGGCAAGACGGTGAAAGCGATCGCCGACGAGCTCTTTCTCAGCATCCGTACGGTCAGCACGTACCGCACCCGGGTGCTTGAGAAGATGAACATGAAAACCAATGCAGAACTTATCCGCTACGCTTTACAGAACAAACTTGTAGAGTAGCCGAACTCCGTCGCGGGCGTGACCCCGTTCATCTTCCGCCACCATCCCTGGAATACTCGCCGTGTAGTACTTGAGCGGACACAAGAATCGTCGTTTTGGCAATTGTTTGAACGCTGCTCGATCCTTTAGAATACGTTGCAGTTCGAGGGTTTATCAGGACGTGCTTCGGAGCAAATTTTTCTCTGGTGGGGATAAAATTCTTGCTTCGAGCAGCGCCGAGTACGTTGCGGTCTAGCAGCAGTTGTTAACTGGCAGCAACACCGGGAATCCTGGCTTCCCGCCGTGAGTAAGGAGTCGAGGAAAGACAGCATGGGAGATCCTAAACCGCCCGTTAGGTGTTTTACTTCCGGTAAGTTTCGCGATTGGATCGCGCACGAGTTGGCCAATCCATTACACGGCATGCTCTGGAGCGTCGAGGCGATGGAGAAATACTTGAAGGCGAACCCGCCTGCCAAGGAGGCAATCGGTGATTTGCCGGGATATCTAAAAGAAGAAATTAAACGCTTGATTGTGCTGCTCAACCAGCTTCGTTCCTCCGGCGTGCTGGTCGATGTCAATCTGCGGCCGACATCCTTGCCGGAGCAGATTAGAAAGCTACTGGCGGTGGAATCGGACTATTACAAAAAGCGCGGCATCCGCATCGACCTAGATCTGTCTTCAGGTTTGCCTTTGATTATGGCCGACAGAGACAAACTCAAACAAGTCATTTTAAATCTTTGCAATAACGCGGTTGAAGCCATGCCTAACGGTGGGTCGCTGCGGCTGCGGAGTTATACGAGCGGCGGATGGCTCTGCTTGGACATCGGCGATACCGGAGGTGGGATTCCGGAAGCGATGCGAGTCTTTGAACCCGCCGTCACTAACAAACCCCAGAGCACCGGTCTCGGTCTGGCGATTGTGCGTGAGATCGTTAAACAGCATAAAGGGCGGATCTCCTATACCAGCCGGCTTAGCGAAGGAACTACGTTTCACCTCAAGTTTCCAATCGAAGTGCGACGAGCTGTCGAACGGACGTCCCGTAACGCACCCGCATGCTTGGTAAGATGAATAGGAAATCCAATAGCAAACTCATCCGCGGGAAGACTATCGACATGGGCTCCGTCCAAGTCACCGCCGAAATCCAGAAGATCATCTTGCTCGCACCTTTATTCGGCGCCTTGACGCTTATGTGGATCCTGTGGCTTGTGATGGAGCGACGAGGTCGTAGTTCGCCTGGTGGAGGATTTTTCACGAAGTTGGACCCCAAGGATACACGCTCATGATTCAACGGCCTCCTCGAGCCGACCCGTTCAAGGAACAACTGCGCGAGTCATTGCAGCGTGCGACCTTGAATTCTCGGGCGGTCAAGATTGCACGGCACGCCAACGTCTACACCTGCGGCGATCAGGACGCGACCGTCTATTTCATCGAGAGCGGGCAGGTCAAACTGCTTATGCTTTCGCCTGAAGGTAAAGAATGCCTGCTCGCGATCCATGGCGCGGGAGATATTTTCGGCGAGCTGTGTCTATCCGGGTTGGGCGCTCGTCTGGAAACCGCCACGGCGATGAAAGGGACGATTTTAAAACAGATACCCTCTTCTCAATTCTTGGCGCGCTTGAGCCACGACTCGCTGCTTGAAGGTTTCGTGCGCTACCTAGCCCTGCGCATAGCCGCCCAGCAGCAGGTTATCGCCAACATGGTAACGGTGGATAGCGAGCAGCGGCTGGGCAAGACGCTGTTGCAGTTGGCGCGCACGCTGGGCCAGAAAAATCCGCACGGCCTGCGCATCGACACCAAGATCTCGCACGAAGAGTTGTCGGAGATGGTCGGCACGACGCGGCCCAGGGTTTCCATGTTTATGGAGAGATTTCGCAAGCACGGGCTGCTTGAGACCGGCAGCGAACACTGTCTTGTCGTCAATGAAAAGAAGCTGACCGATTATCTAATTCGGATCGCCATCGAAGGCGGGCATCGGCGCAACGCTAGCAACCATTTCTTTCCAGCCGTCCCAGTGACTAGTCAATGACAATTTTCCAAACTATAGAACCAGCCGAACATCCTATCGAATCAACAGGAAGGTAACTCGCTTGATGATTGTACATTTATCCACCAATGGACGAGAAGCTGACAGTTTTTCATGATTGTTGCAGAAGCTCGTCCTGCTTCCCTCTATTAATTTCGCAAGTGAAAATGTCGGTGGTAACGAGAAAAACAATGGGTTCGCCCCAGGGAGAGTTGACGATGTCGGCAGGAAAGGTCGACTGGATGGCTCAGTCCCGCGCTGATCCGTGCTGCGGCTCGCTCCGAACATCTGGCAGAGGCATAGCAACCACAGGAGAGTAAAACGATGGCAAAGTCGGAACACGCGCAGGAAAGTAAACCCGAATCATTTTTAGGAAACAGTGCGGCGATTTTTGGGCATGAAGCGGCCAACTCCCTAGCGCTAATCTCCTCGTCGTTGCAATACGTCGACGCGGCTGTTGAAAACCAGGAAGTCGATGCTCACACCCTTAAAACCACGCTCGCGCGAGCCATTCGAGAAATCGATGATCTCGCTTTATCGCTCCGGGAGTTTTGCTTATCGGTTGTCCAATCACAAAGACTTAGATTCGAGATCGGCGATCTGACGAAGGTTGTCGAAGATGTGTTGGCTTTGCAGAATTTTGTTTGCCGGTCTGCCGGTATTGCCATCAAATTTGAATGCGAAAACGCGCTGCCCGCGATCCGCTTGGATCCCGCAAAAATGAAGCAAGTGATCCTGAATCTCTGCAAGAATGCCGTCGAGGCGATGCCACAAGGCGGCTGCTTGACCGTCAAACTTTATCGCTGCGCGGAATCGATCGTGTTGGAGATCAGCGATAGCGGTGTCGGTCTGCCGGATTCTGTCAATGTCTTTGAATTGTTTACGACCACGAAACCCGGTGGCAAGGGTATTGGCCTTTTTATCGTACAACAGATTGTCACGGCGCATGATGGAACAATCACCCACTGGAGCGAACCGGGCTGCGGGACTGGGTTTAAGGTCGTTTTTCCCATCGCGAGATAAACAAGCATCCCCGGGCATTCTTCGTTCCAGGCCGCTTGCCGCCGGTTGAGTTTGTAGATCCTCCGTTGAGCGCGGCCGTTGGTTCAGCACGCGGCCGGATTTACGAACTGTCTAATATTGGACAGAAAGTGGATTGCTTAATCGCATAGAGTTGTACCCAGCCTTTATTTGTATTCTGGAGCTAAGCAGGAGGAAGACATGCAATCCACACGCATGCCGGCGTACCGCGACAAAGGGTCGGAGCCGGTATCTGGGGGACGCGACGCCTGGTATGTTCGGCCGCCTCACGACGAGCTCTCCTCACAGTCTTTTTTTAACTCCCGGGCGTCTCTTTCTGAGGTTTCTCCGGAACTGGCATTGATGTACGCGGTGCTGGAAGACGCCTTTCTGTGCCTGCAGCAGACAGGCGTGGCGGCGCCGCGGCTTCGGCGCCGGGCTTATCAAGCTGAAAAGTGGTTTTTCAGCGACGATTACCGGTGGATCTTTTCTTTCATCTCTATTTGCGATGTGCTCGGGCTCGATCCGGCGTACATGCGTAAGAAGCTCAAGCAATGGCATTCGACCAACCAGGATGCGATGCAGGAGCGATAGCCTCATCGAGAAAGCGATCGATCGTCTTGGCGGATTCACTGAGCAGTGCGGATCTTGCTAAGCCCCTATCAAAAAACTCCTCCCGTAACCGATAGACCCATGCCTCTGAGGCCTAGTGCCGTTCGGCGATCTTTCCTATCGGTTTTCCTGGCTCGGCCCTGATCTGTCCTCTCGACGGTTTCTCTCACTATCCATAGCCACTTCACTGTTACTCAGTCGGTGTGCCGATTCGGGTAGGACGCGACAGAAACTGTCTCAAACTAGACCGCAACTCGTCGCGCTTTTCTATACTAAATCTCGCAGTTGGAATATCGGTGAAGCCGCCCTTTGTTAGGCAATCATCGGCCGGTTAAATATCAGTAAAAACGTCTTATTATAGTACGAAAAACCGTCCTGGGTGTGCTATACTCAATTCAAAGTTCAGGTCAGAAGAATAATGTTTATCAAGCAGACAAACGAAAAGATGGGCTGCAACGCAGCGAGATTTGACGTAACAAGCACATGGGAATAAAGCCGCTGAAAAATTCGGGACACCCACAAGAGAATAAGACCGAGTCGTTTTTAGGCAACAATGCCGCGATTTTTGGCCATGAAGCGGCGAATTCTCTTGCGTCAATTTCCTGCTCATTGCAATACGTCGACATGCTTCTTCTAAATAAAGAAGTCGACACTTCCGCTCTCACAACTGCGCTCAGAAGCGCAATTCGAGATATCAATGATTTAGGTTCATTGCTCCGTGAGTTTTGCTCCACTCCCCAATCACAAAGAATTCAATTTGAGATCGGCGATCTGACGAAGGTTGTCGAAGATGAGTTGGCCTTGCAGAGTTTTGTCTGTCGGTCTGCCGGTATTGCCATCAAATTCGAATGCGAAAACGCGCTGCCGGCGATCCGCCTGGATCCCGCAAAAATGAAGCAAGTGATCTTGAATCTCTGCAAGAATGCCGTCGAGGCGATGCCACAGGGCGGCTGCTTGACCGTCAAACTTTATCGCTGCGCCGAATCGATCGTGTTGGAGATCAGCGATAGCGGTGTCGGTCTGCCGGATTGTGTCAATGTCTTTGAATTGTCTACGACCACGAAACCCGGTGGCAAGGGTATTGGGCTTTTTATCGTACAACAGATTGTCACGGCGCATGACGGCACAATCACCCACTGGAGCGAACCGGGCTGCGGGACTGGGTTTAAGGTCGTTTTTCCCATCGCGAACTGAACAGATACCCTCCTCCGACACTCTTCGTTGAATTTTCTTCCCACTGTTGAATTCTTCGATCGTTCTTCGATTACGGCTGGCAAATGGCTTGCGCACCACCCGTCTCTCAGGGTATATACACCCCCCAGAGTAAAGCGGATCTTGTCAAGCCCTCACACCTTAGACTGCAGTCGCCATCGACGTGGGCTTCGAAAGGAAGCGGGATGGCGCTTCAACAAATTCCCCAAGCAAACGAGTTCAAGCGTAAGTTGCGCGATGTGTTGGAGCGCGAGACGCTCAATAGCCGCGCGATCAACGTTGCGCGCCATGCTAACGTCTACGCCACTGGCGATCAGGACGATACGATCTATTTCATCGAAAGCGGTCAGATCAAGCTGCTGATGTTCTCCTCGGAGGGCAAAGAGTGCCTGCTGGCGATCCACAGCGACGGGGATATTTTCGGCGAGTTGTCGTTATCGGGGATCGGCGCGCGCTCGGAAACCGCCACGGCGATGAAAACGACAACGCTGAAACAAATAGCCGGCGAACAGTTTTTTTCCTGTTTAAAGCGGGACTCGTTGTTCGAGGGTTTTGTGCGCTATCTGGCGGTGCGGGTCGCCGATCAGCAGCAGGTGATCGCCAACCTGGTGACGGTGGACAGCGAGCAGCGCTTGGGCCAGACGCTGTTACAGCTGGCCCGCACCATGGGCAAGAAAGATCCGAACAGCATCCGGATCGAGCTGCGGATATCGCACGAGGAGCTGTCCGAGATGGTGGGCACGACGCGGCCGCGGATCAGCTTATTCATGCAGCGATTCCACAACCTTGGGTTGATCGAGACGAATAGGGATCATTTTTTCATTATCAAAGAAAAAAAACTTACCGATTATCTCGCACAGATCGCTTAGAATGGCGGCAGCGGGCGGGTGAACGCGCGTTCTCTTTTCTCAAGAACGGTCGCACATTGTAATTGAAAAATTCACGATGCGGTATGAGATCGATACGCTGGTAGTGACTCATTTTGGGTGGGTAGCATGACTACTGGACGAGATAGCAATGGGAAAGATTCTTCGCTTCGCTCAGAATGACACCTTTTGGGTTGTCATCCTGAACGGAGTGAAGGATCTGATTTTGAAATTGACTCACTACTGATACGCTGAGCTGCTATACTGTGAGACGCCACCGCAAGCATTTGGACAACTTACCTCGGTAGTTAAACGAAGGAGTGTTTATGAATGCCAAACCGATCATCCAGGTTGGCATCGCTCTCATTTTCCTTGGACTTACGGCGTTTATCCACCGGGGCGCTAGTCCGTCCAACCGGGAGCTGCTTGTCGCGGTTGGCCTCGTACAATCCGGCACTGATGATCCGAAGTTGGGTTTTCTTTCACCGCTCACGGGCGGGTTGGTGGTTGCGAGTGGAATCGTGCTGGTTTTTATCGGAATCAAAAAATCAGATTAGCGCCAATCGTACATTTACCCGGCGTCGCTGCGCGCGGAAAAGAGCCTGTGATACGAGTTGGGTCGTGCTTTATATTTGGCATCGGCTCAGATATAGTGAAGACCTACGTAACTGTTGGCATGGTTGTCATTTGCGCTTGTTGTCAACCCATAACAAAGAGGTGTGATCATGGAAACATTCAAGAAAAGACAGAAGGCTTGGGCCAGGAAAGAAAAACAGCAGAAGAAAGCCGCTCGCAAAATTGAACGCCGCAGTGAGAAGGCAAAGATGCCGAATGAAAATGAGATCGAGGAGAGCAATCCCATCCTGACCGAATTGAATAATCCCCCGGCGCCAACTATTTTGTAAGAGCAATGGTCGCAAGCAGATTCAGCCCGCTCCGGCAAGCCGTGCGTGATGGACGAACCGGAACCGCGGCAAACTATGCGATGACCATTTTGTTCGATTGAAAAATTGCCGCGTGAGCAGATGAGGAAAGACACCCCGTACAAGAATTATTTGATCCGCGGCGAGTCGTTCCAGCGCGAGAAAAACGGCAGCTGGATCCCTCAGTATACGGTGACTCGCCAGGATGCTCCGGCGAAGCCTCTTGACTATCCTTCGCACCAATATCAACTGCAGCATGCCTGCGGCACGGAACGCGAAGCGGACGAGTTCGCCGTGCGCAAGGCCCAGGACTGGATCGATAAACACTGATAAACTCGCCGCGCTGCTCCGCACTTTGGCGACCTAGCCGCGAGCCTTTGCCTTCCCCCGCGCGGCAACGCTTATTTATTTGGCGTCCGGCCTCTGGTTTTCATGCAATCGTCAAAAGCTGCCGCTCGGCTGCCGACGCCGGCCAAAGCCGCCTTTTGCTCGCATTCATAAGCGTCGCGGCTTAGGGTGTTCGAGGTTTTGCTGGTGTCCGGTGAGGTGTTGCTGGTGTCGGGTTTTGCAGGTTGTTGGGCCGCGCAGCCGCCCAACAAGACCATCGTCACAAAAAATAGTCTAAGCTTCATGCCTCATCCCTTCTCGTATAGTTTTAACATTTCTCAGTCACGGCGCTAGCCACGATGCGCTTTTAACCGGCGGTCTCCGCGCCGGCCCGGCGCCGCTCTAAAGTCGAAGGGGCGTCTTTAGAGACGCCCCCTTACCGAGAATTTGTCGCAAGAAAGATCCGGATGATTTACGCGCCCAGCGCTTTGCGCAACTGGACGAAGGCAAAAAGCTGGTTTTGATTGACTGAAATCTGATTATCCTGCGCCACGTACAGGGTGCGCTGGGTGTCGAGCAGCGTCAAGAAGTCGATGGCGCCGGCATCGAAGCGAGCCTTCGCGATGTCATAGGCGTTTTGCGATTCGGCGACGGTTGCACTCGACAGGGCGGCGCGATCGTTGGCACTTTTGAGCTCCGCCAGCGCGTCTTCGACTTCTTGAAACGCTGTCAGCACGGTCTTTCGATACTGGGCCGCAAGCTCTTTCTGGCGCGCGGTGACATTCTCCAAATTGCCGGTGAGTTGGCCACCCGTGAAGATCGGCGCGATCAAGCTGGAAGCGATCTGTGTTGCGGCCGCCGCCGGACCGCCAAAGCCGGCGGAGAAAACTGTGTTCAAATCCAATGTGAGCGACGGGAAAAATGCGGCACGCGCGACGCCGATGTCAGCGTTGGCCGCGCGCAGACCGGCCTCCGCGCTTTCTATGTCCGGGCGTGCCGTCAAGAGTGTAGCCGGCAAGGTCAAATTGGCCGGTGGCAGAGTGAGCGTGGCTAGGGTCACGCTCGGCACCGGAAAGTTTTGCGGTGCCAGTCCGAGCAGGATCGCCAAGGCATTTGCAGTGGTGCTGCGCTGCTCGACAAGTGTCGCCAATGCAATGCGAAAACCGTTTACCGCGACGCGCTGTTGAGAAACTTCCAGGCCGGAAACACCGCCCTGAGCGAAGCGTGCTTCGATGATGCGCAGAATTTCTTCGGCGTTTTTGAGATTGAATTCGGCGATGCGGATGCGGTCGTTGAGGCTCAAGACCTGCGCATAAAAATTAGTTGCGTCTGAGGTAACCACGAGGCGCAGCGCATCGCGGTCGAACTCGGTGGCGTTGAGCCGAAAGTCGGCGGACTTCGCCGTGTTACGATTCTTGCCCCAAAGGTCGACTTCGTAGCTGACGCCGCCGCCGATGTTTGCGGAGTTGGTGTTTTTGGGATTTTGAAAGGTGCGCGAAGACGAGCCACTGGCGCTGACATTCGGGTAAAGCGGCGAGCTGGCGATCTTGGCCTGGGCACGCGCCTGGTCGATGCGTTGGAGCGCGGCTTCGAGGTCGAGGTTTTGCGCCAACACTTGATCGATCAATCGATCGAGTTCGACGCTACCGAGATCCTGCCAAAACAAGGATGTATTTTGTTGCGTCGCGCCGACACCGGCGACGTTGCTCCAGCCGGTGGGCAGCGCCATCTCGGGGCGCTGGTAATTGGGCGCCATACTGCAGGCCGACAGAGCCAAAGACAGGGCGACGGTTCCGTTCAATAGATGTTTACGCATAATTCACCTCACTCGGAAGCTAGGGCAACGACGGGGTCAAGCTGGGCGGCCTTGCGCGCCGGCAGATAGCCGAACGCCAGGCCGGTGGCGGAAGCGCAGGCGAAGGCGAGCGCTGCCGGCGTCACTGAAAAGATTACGGTCATACCGCTGTAGCGCAGCACCAGGCCGGCGATCATGCCGACGAGGATACCCAAGACGCCGCCGGTGGCGCAGACCACCGCGGCTTCGATGTTGAATTGCAGCATGATGTCGCGCATGCGCGCACCGGTGGCCATGCGAATGCCGATCTCGCGGGTGCGCTCGACCACGCTCACCAG
>Ga0193717_1001122_pt1 | contig 16704 bp, 18 predicted proteins | sample U2c2metaG_FD_145900 | JGI IMG/M metagenome (GOLD analysis project Ga0193717, IMG submission 145900) | Soil microbial communities from a riparian zone of the East river system, Colorado, United States - U2c2 | ecosystem: Environmental > Terrestrial > Soil > Riparian zone | place: USA: East River... | reverse complement strand
TCATGCCGTTGCTCGGCGATGACGACCCGTTGGGCGTCGACACCTTTGCCAGTCACGTCGTTCCACTAGACGAGGCTCCGCATGCCTACGACATCTTCCAGAAGAAGCAGGACGGCGCGGTTAAGGTGATACTCAAGCCGTGATGCCGAGTGGCTACTGGTGCTCTGCTTGACGGCGTTCGGCCAGGGCGGCGAGTCGCCAGGTGCATTCGCGGTTGCGTGGGAACGCCGAAGCGAGTCCAACGCTGTCGGGCAACCAACTCAAGGGCGCTGACGCTGGCACCTCCGACATCTCGATGCGACACCCGCCACCATCAGTGTCGAACAGGCGCAACGTGACTCGCGCCTTTCCGAACGGCCTGCCGTTGGCCAGTAACACCAACTCCCGAAGCGGTGAGCTGCTTAGTACCGCGGTGCTGTCGTTCAGGAGAACCGGCCAGACGCCGATGGAGTGATGAATGGTGCTACCGGCGTCGGGCCAGTGCGGGTCCACCGCACGCATCCGACTATTGCCCACCACCCACTGCGAATAGGTCCACCCGTCGGCCATCACGTCCCATACCCGTTGGCGCGACGCCGAAGTGTTCCGTTCCACAGTCAGCCAGCTCTTGGCTTCCCTGGGCACTGTCATGAGGCGGAGTCCACTGTCAGCGGCGGGTGCGCGAAGCTCCGCGCTTACCGGTGATGCCGAGATACCCGGCGATCAGCACGACGGCGAAGATGATGCCGACGAGGAACGGGATGATCTTGAAGCCGCCGTTCTGATTGGAGTATCCGAGTTTGTAGGACACCCACGTGCCGAGGAACGAGCCGACGGCACCCAGCACGACGGTCATGACGACGCCGATGCTCTGCTTGCCCGGCATGACGAGTCGGGCCAACACGCCGACGATGAGACCGACGACGATGGCGCCGATGATGGTTCCGATCACGGTTTAACTCCTTTGTTGGATTTCGGAATGCTGATACCCGGTGACATCGTCTTCAATCGCCTTGCCTCCGTTTACGTGGCGCCATCGAGGGCATCCTTCGGTCACCCGACGGCGCAGGGTCCCTGCGACAGCCCGCCGCGGTTCGAAAAGGAGAAGGTTTCATGGCGATCAACGACGACGACATCACTACTTCCGGCGGCGGCGAGGGTCCTGCTGACGGCGGTTCGAATCCTGAGGGGCATGACGGCGGTGCGGACGGCAGCGCCGCTGGCGAGGGTCCTGCTGACGGCGGTTCGAATCCCGAGGGGCATGACGGCGGTGCCGATGGCAGCGCCGGCGGCGAGGGTCCTGCTGACGGCGGTTCGAATCTCGCGGGTCACGACGGGGGTGCCGACGGCACCGCCTAATATCTCAGCGAGATGCTGAGTCGCTGCATCAAGACCGACTCCCAAACGTTCGCACGCGAATACTGGGGGCGTGCCCCGCTGCTCAGCCGGTCCGACGCGCTACCCCGCGACTTCAGCGACCTGCTCTCGGCGCCCACCGTCGACGAGTTGCTCGCCGAGCGCGGGGTCCGCGCGCCGTTCATACGCGTGGCGAAAGAGGGCGAGGTCGTGGCCCGAGATTGCTATCTCGGACCTGCCGGCTTCGGAGCGGAGATGCCCGACCAGGTCGACTCGGCGCGGGTCCTCAACCAATTCGGCTCTGGTGCCACGATAGTGCTGCAGGGGCTTCATCGGCTGTGGCCGCCGCTCATCGACTTCGTGCGGAGCATGGTCGACGACCTCGGACAGCCCGTCCAGGCCAACGCCTACATCACGCCGCCGGAGAATCGTGGCTTCGACGCCCATTACGACGTGCATGACGTGTTCGTGCTGCAAATCGCTGGCCGCAAGCACTGGACCGTCCACGAGCCCGTGCACGCCGACCCGCTTGCGTCGCAGCCGTGGACCGACCATCGGGCGGCGATCGCGGAGCGCGTCAAGGCCGAGCCGACCGTCGACACCGTGCTCGGCCCGGGCGACGCGCTGTATCTTCCACGGGGATGGGTACATTCGGCTCGAGCGTTGGGGCAGGTGTCGATCCATCTGACCATCGGAGTGTCGATCCTCACCGGCATTGACGTCTTGCGCGCCGTCGTCGACCAGTTGGAGCACGTCGCCGACCTGAGGAAATCCCTCCCGATGGGCATCGACGCGACTGATCAGAACGAGCTGACCGCGATGACCACCAAGCTCATCGCCGAAGTGTCCGAAACGATGCGCGACCGCACTACGGAGCTCGGCGAGGAAGGCGCAGCACGACTGGCACAGCGGTTCGCGGAGCGGACGCGCCCCGTGTCGGTGCGCCCGTTGGCCTCGCTCGAGGCTGCCGAACACGCGTCCACCGTCAGCGTGCGCTGGCGTCACGGCTTGGTGGCCACGGTTCAGTCGTCGGGCGAGCGGGTGCTTCTGCGATTGCCAGACCGCACGATCAGCTTTCCCGAGTCGTGCGCGGACGCGCTCGCCGAACTGCGCCGCGGCCCGATCGTCGATGCCAGTTCGCTACCCGGATTGGACAGCGCCGACGGCGAGGTGGTGATCCGCAGGCTCCTGCGCGAAGGGGTCCTCCTCCCGGTGGATCGGGGACAGCACCCGGGGGCGAGCGACGGATGACCACCGCCACCGATCGTGCGCCGTGCAGCGACCAGTCGCTGGCCCGCGACGATCCGATGTACGGCACCGCGTCGGCGGGCGTCGACTGGTTGATGCTCGAACTGGCCGGGCCCTGGGGCATTTCCGCGTTCCTACAGTCGCCGACGATCATCGAGCCGCAGCTCGGGCGGGCGATCGTTCGCCGTGCCGAGGCGGCGGGCATGCGGATCGCGGCGATCCGCCGGCACGGCCGCCGGTCCTCCGAGCCGAGGTGGCGATGGTTCGTCGCGCACTCGCGGGTGGGCGAGGAGACGCTCCACCACGGGGAGGTCGGTGACCCTCGCGAGTATCTGGACCTCGCGCTGGACGGTTCCGACGGACAGGTGGTTGCTGGCCCACTCGTCGCGGTGTGTGCACACGGAAAGCACGACCAATGTTGCGCGGTGCGTGGACGCGGAGCCGTGGCTGCGATCACGGCGCAGTACCCCGAACTGACTTGGGAGTGCTCGCATTTGGGTGGTGATCGCTTCGCGGCGACGATGCTCGTATTGCCCGAGGGGCTGTGCTACGGACACGTCGACGCGGCCGATCCGCCAGACCTCGTGCGCCTGTATCTCGATGGGCGAGTGGACAATGCGTTGCTGCGCGGGCGCACTTCCCTCCCACATGCGGTGCAGGCGGCCCAGTACTTTGCACGTGAGGCTTCCGGGGACGACCGCATCCACGCCCTGTCTGTGATGCAGGTCGACCCGACCTCCGAAGACAAAACCATCCGCGTCGTACTGCAGGGCGAGTCGGGTCCCATCGACGTTCTGCTCCGGGAGCAGATGTCCGATCCCTTACTATCCAAATGTGGCGCAACGGCGCCTGGCCGCGTACGTGTCTTCGCTCTGGTGTCGATCACGGCGGAATGAGTGCCGCCTGCCTCACCGCAACATCCCGGATTCTGACTGGGTCCTCCCGACGCGACGGAATCCGACTATGACCAAACGGTGACGTCGACGTCCACGTTGCTGGGTTTGTGGTTCGAAGAAACAGATAGTCCTGGCGCGTCAGCTAATCGCCGACTTTCGGTCCGTGAGCGGCAACACGACACTGGCGGAGCGCTCGACATACGACATCCTGCTGCTGACGGTCCACGCACGAGTCGGGAACCCTGACCTACGCCGTCAGGTCGTCGTCGTCCCAGTCGCTGGAACCGGCGTCCTCCAGCGACGTCAGCCTGGCCCATGTCCCCACGATGGCAACCATCACCATGGCGGAGTGCCCGCGCCGATCAGGCCGGCTACGTCCGAAGCAGACGCGTTGGCGAAGGCGTGAGGCACTCCGCTGTCGAACCGCGCACAACTGCCCGTGGTCAAGAGATGGTCCTCGTCGCCCAGGTGCAGGTGGACCTCTCCGAACAGAACGTAGACGAACTCCTCACCTGGATGCGCGATCGGATCGTCCGCGTATCCCGACCCGGCGTCGAACATGATGCGGTAGGGCTGCAGCGTGTGCTCGCCGTGCCCGCCGACCAACGTGTAGTGCACGCCGCGTCCGCGCCGAATCGATCCCGCTCCGAGGTCCGCTGGTCGGCTGATTTCCAGCCGTGGAGCCTCTGTGTTCGGAGAAACGTCATTGGAAAGCAGGTCGGAAACGCTCACTCCGAGGCTATGGGCTACCGACTGAAGCCGCTGTAGGGAGATTCCCGCGATACCACGCTCGAGTTCGGACAGCGTCGACGGGCTGACCTGCAAGAGGCTGGCTTGTTCACGGACGGTGAGTCCGCGCATCTTTCGCATCTCGCGCAGTCGTCTACCGATGGTCGGTGTGAGGTCGGCGTCCACGGCTGTCTCCTGCTCGATTCAATGCGCTGTTGACTTCGGAAAGCCGTTACCCTACCGTCCCTCCTACCGAACAAGAATACATATTTGATCGGTAACACCGAACAATGAGAAGAGTCACGAGTATGCCGTGCACGCGAGCCCAACTGCGGCAAGCGCTTTCCCAACAGCCCCGGCTCGGCTTGGCCAACCTGCCAACGCCGCTGACGTATGCGGCCCGATTCTCCGCTGCAGTGGGAGGGGAAGTGTGGCTCAAGCGCGACGACCTGACCGGCTTGGCGTTGGGCGGTAACAAGGCGCGAAAAATCGAGTACATCTTCGGGGAGGGCATCCGGCTAGGCGATGTCGATGCGGTAGTGACGGTCGGAGCGCCACAATCCAATCACGCCCGAAGCGTTGCTGCGGCAGCACGTTTGGCTGGCTGGGATTGTCACTTGGTGTTGGGGGGTGACAAGCCCGCTCGGCCCAGTGGCAACCTCACCTTGGACGTCGTCCTTGGCGCTCAGTTGCACTTCTCCGGAACCGACGACTGGGACGCACTCGAAGCGATTGCCAGTTCCCTGGTCGAGGAGCTGGCTGGGCAGGGCATCCAAGCGTTGATGATCCCGATGGGGGGCTCGACACCGACAGGTGCCTTGGGCTTCGTCACGGCGTATCTCGAGCTGCTCACGCAACTCGACGAGCACGGTATTCAACCGAAGGCGATCATTCACGCCACCTCCACCGGTGGCACGCAGGCAGGGCTGGATTTCGCCCACCGCGTGCTTGGCGAGGGTCCTGAGGTAATCGGCGTCGGCGTCGCCAAGACCGAGACTGATCTGGAGCGCGACATCGTGGGCATCGAAGACGGGCTACACGCCCTGCTCGGTGTGGATCCCGGCGTCGTTCGGCCGACAGTACTACCCGGGTATTTGGGCGAGGGCTACGCCGTGCCAACGAGCGGAGGGCAGGCCGCTTTCGATCTGATGGCGAAAAGTGAAGCGGTGCTCACTGATTCGGTGTACAGCGCCAAGGCTTTACACGCCGTGGTCGATTACGCACCAAGGACCAACGGTCCCCTCGTCTTCTGGCATACCGGCGGCGTTCCGGCGTTGTTCTCCGATTCCGCCGGACTCACCGACTGGCAGCAGTCTGACCTCGCCACAAACCCGTCCACTCCCTAGGTAAGGATCGTTCATGAACGCACCGCCAGCTGGCATCGAACAATTCGGCTACAAGCAGCAATTCGATCGCACGCTGAAGTCGTTCACGTCATTCGCGGTCGGCTTTTCCTTCATCTCCATCACCAGCGGAATCTTCACCACCTTCGCATTCCTGCTCGCAACGGCCGGACCACGCGGGCTGTGGATGTGGATTCCAGCGGCCCTCGGGCAGCTGTTGATCACACTTGCCTACGCGCACTTCGCCGCGCGAATCCCCCTCGCGGGCTTCTCATATCAATGGGCGTCGCGGCTTGCCGGTCCCAAGGTCGGCTGGATATTCGGATGGCTGTCGTACGCGTTCTTGGCAGTGGTGGTCGTCGCAGTCAACTACGGCTTCGTCACCCAGGCGTTGATGCCACTGCTCGGCCTCAGTCCGAGTCTTGGTACTGCACAGGCGATCACGATCGCCGTCGCCGCAATCGAAGCCGGGGTGATCATCTTTTCGACCCGGTTGACTGCCCAGATCAATGCCGCCGCGGTCGTCACCGAGATCGTCGGCGTCGCCGGTCTTACCCTGGTACTGCTCGTGCTTGCCTTCGTCGGCAAGGGCGACCTCAGCAACGTCACCTCTACCGGCATCGTCGATGGCGGACCGGGCTACTACGGGTTCAACGGTCCGTTCATGTTGGCCGTACTGCTGGGCGCCTACACCATCGTGGGTTTCGAGTCGGTCGCGAATCTGGCCGAGGAGACCCAGAATCCGACCAAGGTGGTACCGAAGGCCATGATCCGGGCGACGGCCGCCTCCGGGTTGTTGGGTCTGCTCTTCTTGATCGCGCTGTGCGTGGCGATGCCGAACGTGACCGAGATCAGTGCCAGCGCCACCCCGATCACCGACATCATGCACGCTCGCCTCGGCGGCCCGATCACGGATGTCTTCCTCGTCATCTTCGTCATCTCGCTGTTCGCCAACGGCTTGGTCATCATGATGACCGGCTCACGGATGGTCTTCGCGATGGCACGCGACAAGCGCTTCCCGGCGAGCCGCCTGTTTGGAACGGTCGTCAAGCGCACCGACAGCCCGGTCGCGGCAACCTTGCTGATCTTCGCGGGCCTCGTGGTCATCATGGTGGCGGTGGGTCATCAGAGCGCCGCGTTGAGCAATCTGTTCACGGCAGCGACGATTTTGCCCGCCATCATCTACCTGGCCACGGTCATCCTCTTCGCGTTCACCCGTAGCCGGCTACCTCAAGTCGATGGCGTCTTCACGCTGAACCGGTCGGCGCCCTACGTGATCGCCGGATCCCTGCTCTGGTTGGCCTTCGAACTCAGCGCGCTGCTGCTGCCCGAGACCTTCCGCACCGCCGTCGTCATCGCCGCAGTCGTGCTGGGCATCGGAATCGTCGTCTTCATCGGATACCTCGTGTTGTCGCCGCGCTCACTGACCGAAGAGTCGGGCGGCGTACTTCCCGACGACTCCAGAGTCGGATAGGAACAGACCATGTCGGACTTGTCTGGAAAGGTCATCGTCGTTACCGGCGCAGCCGGAGGCATAGGCTCGGCGATCGCGTCGCTGGCGTTCGACCGGGGCGCCACCGTCGCGGCAGCGGGGCGAGACGCTGCCGAGGTCGGCCGTCTCGAGGAAGTTCGAAGCGATCAGCGGTGGTACCCCGTCCAGCTCGACGTCGCCGACGAGTCCAGTGTGGCAGCGGGTTTCGCCGCCGTGACGGATTACGCCGGGCGCGTCGACGGGTTGGTGAACAACGCCGGAGTGCTGATCCCAAACGACGTGCCGACGAGTTCGCTGGCTGAGTTCGACGCGATATTCGCGGTCAACGTACGGGGCACGTACCTGTGTTGCCGTGCGGCACTTCCAATCATGATCGAGCAGGGTGCTGGGTCGATCGTCAACATCGGTTCGATCAACTCGCTGGGCGCGGAGAAGAAGCTCGCGCTCTACGCGGCGAGTAAGGGTGCAGTCCTGATGCTGACCAAGGCGATTGCGTTCGACCACGCTTCCCAGGGAGTCCGGGCCAATCTGGTCTGTCCGGGCTTCGTGGACACCCCGCTGAACGTGCCGCACTACGAGATGCTTGGTGGGCGTGACGAGTTAGAGCGCTCACTGGCCGAGTTCCAACCCATCGGACGTCCGATCGAGCCTCGCGAGATCGCCGATCCGGTGATATTTCTGTTGTCTGACGGTGCAAGCGCGATGACCGGCGCCGCCGTCGTCGTCGACGGCGGAGTGCTTGCCAAGGCGTGAAGCGGGCGGCCGTCCTACGCCGTCAGGTCGTCGTCATCCCAGTCGCTGGAATCGGCGTCCTCCAGCGACGTCAGCCTCGGGTCGGCGGTGGCCCTGGTGCGCTGGCCGCCCTTCGTGCGCGCGACGTACATGTTGGACGTCGCGATCGTGATGAGTTCCTCGATGACGTCGTGCAGGGGGTGCCCGACGAGCGGAGCAATCGGCGTGGCCACCACGCCGATGCTGGCGGTCAGTCGATAGGGGGCCGTGCGGACGCTGTGTTGCAGTCGGTCCGTGAGCACCGTGGCGTCCGCACTCGTGAACGCATCGGCGACGAGGTACTCGGATTCACCGACGTGCGCGAGGAGGGCGTCGCGCCGCAGCGTCTCGCCGAGCCGGTGCCCGACCGCCACCCGCGCTTCGTTGGCGCCTGCGGCGCCGTTCATCGCCGTCAGTAGCGAGAAGCTGTCGAGGCTCACGACGACGATCGCAACGTAGCGGTCGTCGTCCCTGTCGCGGGCGTTGACCATGGTCGCGACGCGGTCGAAGAACGCCTCGCGCGACAGCAAGCCGGTCAACGGCTCGAGCTCGCTGTAATGGACCTGGGTGTTGACGAGTCGAATCAGGTTGCGGCAGACGAACACCACGAACAGATTGATGAGTACGAACAGCCCTATCCCGGACACGGTGATCGCGGGTTCGATATCGCCGCGACTGACCGCCAGCGCGACGAGTGTGGCCGCCGCGACGATCCACGTGTACGCCAGCAGTCGCCCGTCGTGGAACAGCGCGGTGAACGACGACACCACGATGAACGCGCTGGCTCCCATGAGGCCGAGTCCGGGGTTGGCCTCGATGAGGCAGGACGCGGCGATGCAGAGGCTGCCGATCACCACGCACAGCTGGGACTGCACGCGAGTTGGCCAGCCGGACCTCAACCACAGCGACCCCATCACGATGCAGCAAACCGATACCGCGACGGCCAGCCAACGGTTGCGCGCACCCGTCGGGCCGAGGTTGCTGAGCATCAGGATCAGTGGAATCACGCTCAACCCGAGCATGTTTGCCGCGATCAGCCGGCAGGTGGTGCGCTGAAGTCCTCTGGCCGCCAGATATGACGTGATCCAGTAGTAGTGGTCTTCAGTATGAAGCCAACGCCTCGCCGTGTTCAGCACCGTTGCGAGCTCACAGCAAAATCGGAGCCCAGACCGTGGCGGGCAAATAGAAAAACGCGACCGAAATGCACGCCAAAAGATTAGCTGACCGCTTTAGCAAGTGGTTAATTATTTGAAGGGGTGGGCGCGACGCGCGGTACCGGCCGGGGCCCGAGCCATGTCGACTCCCAGACCTGAAGGCCGGCAACCGCGCGATGGCCGCAAAGCGACTCGCAACGGACTGAATCGGGCGCAATCGGAGATCCATTCCCACAGGTCCGGGCATAAATTTAAATTATTTGACGCCGATTTCCGAACTTGCCCACATCGGGATCGGCACGTGGCTAGTGTGACGCAGATCACAGCCATGAGTGGCGACGTCCACTCAATTCTCATCGACGAGAGCTGACGGGTATGACCACAACTGAACACGCAGACGCACCGCGTGACGCGACCGCGGAGGATGCCAAACCCGGGTTGGTCTATCCGAAGATGTGGGTGCTGTTCATAGTGCTCATCTGTTGCTTCACCGCATGGGGCATCGCGGCCGACCTCACCACTCCGATGGTTGCGGGCTTCAAGCGCATCTTCGAGATGAACACCTTCCAGGCCTCGCTCGTTCAGCTGGCCTACTTCGGTGCGTACTTCCTGCTGGCGCTGCCCGCCGCGTTCATCAATCAGAAGTTCGGATACAAGGCCGGTCTGCTCTCCGGCGTGCTGCTTGCCGCCGCGGGTGCCATGGCGTTCTATCCGGCGAGCAAGATCATGACCTACGAGGCCTTCCTGGTCGCGCTGTTCGCGATCGCGGCCGGCTGCTCGATACTCGAAACCTCCGCCAACCCCTACGTGATGTCGCTCGGGCCCGAGGAGACCGCCACCCGAAGACTCAACTTCGCGCAGGCCTTCAATCCCGTCGGCACCAATATCGGTGTACTGCTGGCCGCGACGCTCATCCTGCCGAAGCTAGACGAACCGGTGAACATGGCCAATCTGGACCCGGCCCAGGAGCAGACCGTCCGCGCCGGACAGCTGGGCGCGGTGATGGGCCCGTACCTCGGTCTGGGCTTCGTGCTGATCGCCATCGGGTTGGTCATCGCGATCAAGAAGTCGCCGCCGATCGTCGAGGAGTTCGAGTCGGGTGATCTCGACGGCCAGTCGCCGTTCCGAATCCTGATGTCCAACAAGCGATATGTATTCGGCGTCGTCGCCCAGTTCTTCAACGTGGCTGCGCAGGTATGCACCTGGACGTACCTCATTCAGTATTCGCAGCAGGCGCTGAACGGATCGCTGCAGTTAGGTGGCTATCTCCTCCAGGTCAGCCTCATCGTCTTCCTCATCTCGCGGTTCATCATGACGTGGGTCATCGGGAAGATCCGTGCGACGAAGGTGCTTTCGGTGCTCGGCGCCTTGGCCATCGTGTTGTGTGTGTTCGCGATGTTCTCGCCGAACGTGGCGGGGGTGGTCGCCGTCGTCGCACTCTCGTTCTGCCTGTCGCTTATGTTCCCGACGATCTACGGCGTTGCACTCACCGGTCTGGGTCCGGCGACGAAACTCGGTGCGGCCGGGCTGGTGATGGCGATCGTCGGCGGGGCGATCATGCCGTTGATCCAGGGCGCCATCCTCGACGCGACCAGTCCTGCGATCTCCTTCATCGTCCCTGCCGTCTGCTTCGCCGTAGTAACGGCATACGCCGTGTTCGATCTCAAGGCCGCGCCACACAATCCCGCTCAGCACAAGGTTGGAGAACCCGCATGAAGCGTCTCGTGATCGCCGCGGTGGCACTGCTCGTCGCCGCATGCGGGAGTGGGCAAAAGGCGAACTTCTCCGATGCGACCGATCGGCTGGAAATCGTGTCGTGGTGGGTTTCACCTTCGGAGCACCCAGCCTTCGAGGTCTTGGTAGATGCGTTCAGGAAGCAGAACCCCAACGTGACGGCGATCGACGGAACGATCGCAGGCGGCGGCGGGAGCAACGTCCAGGTCGCGCTCGCCGCCCGCATGCAGGCCGGCGATCCGCCCGATGTCTGGCAGACGTTCCTGGGCAGTTCATTGCGCGCCTGGGTGGATGCCGGCAAGCTCGCCGATGCGTCCGAGGAGTTCGAGCAGGCCAACCTCGGGCCGAACCTTCCCCCGACACTGCTCGACGCCGCCACCTACCGGGACAAGCAATGGGGCGTGCCCACCGGGTCGCACCGGGGAAATGTGTTGTGGTTCAACCAACGTGTGCTCCGTGACGCAGGCGTTGCGGCGCCAGGGCCCGGATACACCGCTGACGCCTTCGCCAGTGATCTGGACAAGGTGGCGGCCAGCGGTGGGACGCCGCTGTGCCTCGGCGGCAAGGACCGGTTCACCTCTACCGAACTGTTCGAGAACACGCTGCTCGGGGTCGTCGGGAAGGCGGGCTGGCAGAAGATCGGTGACGACTCCTTCGACTGGAGGGGTGCTCAGGTCACCGATGCGTTGAACCGGTTCGAACAGGTCGTCTCCCACGCCGATCCGAATGCGGGCGGACTCACGTGGGATCAGGCCGCGAAGAAGCTGGCGACAGGCGGTTGCGCATTCCTGTCGATGAACGACTCCGTCTACGGAGAGCTCGTCACCTCAGGTGCCAAGGAGGGCACGGACTTCGGTTACGTCGCGTATCCCGGCACTGCGGGAGCGTATTTGGCGATCGTGGACACCTTCGTCGTCTCGAAGGATGCCACGGACGGCGTCAACGCGATGAAGTTCCTGCAGACCGTCGCCGACCCCAACGTCACACTGGCGTTCAACAAGGCGAAGGGTTCGGTGCCGGTGCGCAAGGACGTCGACGTGTCCTCGCTACCGCCCTATCAGCGCCAGGCTTCCACGTCGTTGTGGAGCGACCAGATCCTGATGTCGATCACGCACGGCGAGCTCATGTCGTCGGCCTTCCAGCAGGCGGTCTACGACGCGGTCGCGACGTTCGTCCAGAGCAAGAGTCAGAAGGCCTTCATCGATACCCTGCATAACTCGGTCAACGTCCCCGTCACGGGGCGGTGACACTTCAGACGTCTCCCGAGGATCGAACATCGTGGTCACTTATCGCAACATTCTTCGATGACGATGTCGGCGATCAGCAAGGCAGCGGTGAGCGCAAGTGCGACCGCAGCGACGATTGCAATGCAAGGACTCCGCTGACCGGACCCTGTTGCCCAGAGCGACAGGCCGACGGCGGCCGTCGCTGACACGACCGCACCCACGTGGAGTCGCGCAAACTACCGGCCACATTGTTGAAGAAGTCTGCGTTTCAAATTCGAGTCACACATGACGCCCCCCGACGTTCGACTGCCGCTAAAGCAGATTACGCCGGTGCAGGTCCGACCAGAAGCTGCGTGATGACGGGCTCGGCCCATCGGCTGAGTTCGTCGCGGCTTATGTTCGCAATCGGCGGATTCTCGAGCACGTATCGGGTGGTAGCCAGCCCGATGACGAACGACCCCATCAATCCGATCCGCTGCAACGGATGGTCGGGGATGGCGGTGAGCAGTTTGGGCGCAACTTGTTTGGCGAATACCTCGCGGAATGTCTCGGCGGCGATGTCGCTCGTCGTGGCGGCCCGCAACAGCGCTACGAACGTCTCGTCCTCTTCCCACACCGCGAAGAACCGCGGCAACAGGATGCCTGCGACCTCATCGGGCTCGACGTCGGACATGTCGGGCAGTTCGATGGTGAAGTCGACGGCGGCTGCGAACAACTCCTGCTTGCTGCCGAAGTAGCGGATCACCAACGCAGGGTCCACGCCGACGTCCGCCGCGACCGCGCGCAACGTGGTGCGTTCGTACCCGTTGGCTCCGAAGCTGCGGCGTGCGGCCGCCAGGATGTCGGCCTGCGTCTGGCTGGCGTTGCGGTCACGCGTCGTGGGGGAGGTCACGACGGGGCCTGTCCGGCCAGTAGCTGCTCGAAGACGGGGCCCGCCCAACGGCTGAGTTCTTCGCGACTGAGGTCGCCCACCGGCAGGGTGGGGAGGACGGATCGGGTCATGGCCAGCCCGATGACGAACGCATCCGTCAAGGCAATCCGCACGTCGTGATTGTCCGGGGTGATCGCATGCAACGTCGGCGCCACGTGCGTGGCAAGCGTCTGGTTCAGGGTGTCCGCGGCGACCCGGCTCGTCATCGCGGCCCGCAACAGCGCCAGGAACGCCTTGTCGTCTTCCCACACGGCGAAGTACCGCGGCAGCAGCTTGGCCGCGATGTCGTCGGGTTCGACGCCCGCCAGCGACGGCAGCTCGATCCTGAACTCGGTGGCCGTCGCGAACAGGTCCTGCTTGCTGCCGAAGTAGCGGATCACCAGGGCGGCATCCACCCCGACGTCGGCCGCGATGGCGCGCAGGGTGGTGCGTTCGAATCCTTCGGTCGCGAAGCGGTGGCGCGCCGCCGCGAGGATGTCGGCGCGTGTCTGGGCGGCATCGCGTGGCCGTTGGGTGCCCATGGCCCCAAACTCTATGTCATCCCCCGTTGACCTTGGGTCAACGACTGGCCCGGTGTGCTTTCATGTGGTCATGACGGATCCTAAGGTCAGCTCAATTGCAGGAGCGCCGAACTTGTTGCTGGGCGCCTATGACATCGCCACCCTGGGCTATCGCGCCGAGGAGTTCTTCGTCTCGGGGACTGCATCGTCTTACGTCCCCGTCGGTCCGCTGAGCGCCGACGGTAAGTGGAACGTCGTCCCTGCCGAAGGGTCGGACTACACGACGCGCATCGTGGCGCTCGTGCCGGAGGACGACGCCGCCTTCAACGGAACCGTCGTCGTCGAATGGCTCAACGTCAGCGGCGGCATCGACGCTCCGGCGTTCTGGTCGATGGCCCATCGCGAGCTAGTGCGCGAGGGCTACGCGTACGTCGCGGTCTCGGCGCAACGAGTGGGGGTCGATGGCGGCGGGCTCAGCCTCAGCGGTTTCGACATGTCGTTGAAGACCCAAGATCCCGAACGCTATGCGAGCCTGCATCATCCGGGAGACGCGTTCGCCTTCGACATCTTCACTCAGGTCGGCCGACTCGTTTGGGAATCGGATAGCAATGGAATACTCGGCGAGCTGAGCCCGGAAATCGTTCTGGCGGTGGGTGAGTCGCAATCGGCGATCTTCTTGACCACCTATGTCAACGCCGTCGATCCGCTGGAAGAAGTCTATGACGGCTACCTGGTCCACTCCCGGTTCGGACCGGCGGCGCCACTTGATGGGGACTCGTTGCTCGATGCGTCGGGCGCAGCTTCGACTCAGCCCGTTCAGTTCCGGGACGACTTGCGGGCGCCGACGCTAGCGTTCATCACCGAAACCGACTTGGTGGGCGCGATGGTCGTCTCGGGCTATTACGGAGCGAGACAGCCTGACAACGATTTCTTGCGCGTCTGGGAGGTGCCCGGCAGCGCGCATGCCGACAACTACACGATCCAGGTGGGCTTCATCGACAACGGATTGGTGCCGCTTGGCGACCTGGTGGCGGCCTACGCACCGACGAACGTCCTGATGGGACAAGAACTGTCGTATCGCATCAACTTCGCTCCCCAGCACCACTACGTCCTTCAAGCCTCGCTCGCCGGGCTGCACGACTGGGTGAGCTCCGGCAAGCCTGCGCCGACCGCACCGCAGATGGAATTGAGCCAGTCGGACCCGCCCGTATTCGCGCTCGATGCGAACGGACTTGTCGAGGGCGGCATTCGAACCCCGTGGGTCGACGTTCCGGTGGCGAAGACGTCGGGCATCGGCGGCGGCGAGACCGAGCTGGCAGCGCTGTTCGGGTCGGGCGAACCGTTCGACTCCGCGACGCTGCAGCGACTCTATCCCGGCGGGCTCTCTGAATACCTCGAACGGTTCACGGCGTCGCTCGATCAGGCCATCGCGTCCGGCTTCCTCCTGGCTGCCGATCGCGCCGAGATCCTTGAGCTGGCCGAGGCGACCTACCCGCCCGGATGATCAGGGCGCGATCACAGTCGATCGCCAGGTCGCACGACTAGCATCTCGACATGACCGCACAACTGCAGGCGCCGCCCATACGCGCCACCGCCAGGAACGGTATTGGCTACACCGCACTGGCCCTCGGGATATTGGCCTTGATCACCAGTCCGCTGTTGGTCGGACTGCTATTCGGCAGCCTTTCGGTGACGTTGGGCCTGGCCGGCCTGGACGCGGTCGAGGACGAGCGGGCGACCAACCGCAAGTCGACCATCGCCGCCGTCGTACTCGGCGTCATTGCGAGCGTCATCGGAATCGTCGCCCTGGTGGTCAGGATCTGGTTCCTGGTATGTCGGTTTGGCTAGCCGGCGATGACTGATTCGCCGAACTCGGCGATCGACTCGGGCGGGGCGAAGTCGGCGAACCATACGTAGAAGCGCTGTGCCCCTTGGCTTTCCAGGGCGGCGAAGTGATCCTTCAAGGCATCGGCGTCGCCGCAGACCAGGCCGGCGCCGAGGTGGCCCCACCGCCGCCGGGCCTGTTCGGTCACGGCCTCGGCGTCGTCGCCCTTGCGCACGAACGCGACCATCTGTTGCACCGAAACGCGTGCCGACCCAATGGATGGCAGCAGCTCGGACAGCCGATGGACGGCATTGGCCGGCAGATTCCACCAGTCGGCGTGCCGACGGACCAGCCCGAGCATCCGCGGTCCGACGCCGCCGAGCACGATCGGGATGGGTTGGCTGGGCGTCGGTGTCTGTGCGCGCTCGCCGCCGACCGCCCAGTACTGCTCGAGCGCGTCCAGGGTCTCCCCAAGTGCCGTGACGCGCGCGCCCGTGGTCGCGGCCCCGACGCCGAACTTGGCGAGCTCGTCGGGCATCGAGCCGGATCCGAGCCCGAGTTCGAAGCGGCCGCCGGAGGCCTCGGCCAGTGTCACGGCCTGCTTGGCCAGTACCGCGGGGTGGCGGAAGGCGTCGCACAGCACGAGGTGGCCGACCTTGAGCCGTTCGGTCCGCGCCGCGACCCACGTCGCGACGGTCATCGCCTCCCAGATCGGGCTGGTTGGCGACATCGGCGTCTCGAGGTGGTCGAGGAAGGCGATGCCGTCGAACCCCGCCGACTCGGCGGCCTGCGCGCGGACCACCAGCTCGTCGATACGCTGTCGGCTCTGCGGGACGTAGAGAAACCATTCCGTCACGTGTTGCCCCTGCCTATACTCATGCGGGCCAATGATAACGGCATTCTCCATTACTGAGAATCCGTTTCCGTAAATGGGAAGGTCGGTCACATGGGAGCCTGCGACGGACGGGTGGCACTCGTCACCGGCAGTAGCCGCGGTCTGGGCAAGGCGATTGCGCAGCGGTTGGCGCTCGAAGGCGCGACGGTCGCGTTGACGGCCCGCACGTTGGAACCCGACCCGAGGTACGAGGGCTCACTGCTGCAGACCCGCGACGAGATCACCTCCGCCGGCGGTCGGGCGATCGCCGTCCAGGCCGATCTGTCGGCGACCGAGGACCGCGAACGGCTCTTCGCCGAGGTGGTGGAAGCCGTTGGCGCTCCAGACATCCTGGTCAACAACGCGGCCGTGACGTTCCTGCGTCCGCTCGACGGCTTCCCCGAGAAGCGGGTCCGGCTGATGATGGAGATGCACGTCGTCGCACCGCTGCACCTGAGCCAGCTGGCCATCCCGACGATGCGCGAACGTGGGCGCGGTTGGATCCTCAACGTGACCTCGGTGGGCGGCGACCTGCCGCCAGGACCGCCGTTCTCCGAATTCGACACCACGGCCGGCTTCGGCATCTACGGAACGGTCAAGGCTGCCTTGAACCGGTTGACGAAAAGCCTTGCGGCCGAACTGTACG
>Ga0193717_1001118_pt1 | contig 16712 bp, 12 predicted proteins | sample U2c2metaG_FD_145900 | JGI IMG/M metagenome (GOLD analysis project Ga0193717, IMG submission 145900) | Soil microbial communities from a riparian zone of the East river system, Colorado, United States - U2c2 | ecosystem: Environmental > Terrestrial > Soil > Riparian zone | place: USA: East River... | reverse complement strand
CCGGGCCGCTCTACAGCCCGCGCGATAAACCGCCCGTGGTGTCGCGGGGCTCACCGGCGCCGCGGTGCTGTTGGTGCGGCAGTTCGTCTGACCGGTCAGAGCGCGTCGAGCACGAGGCGCACGCTGCCGGCCGCGTCGGCGACCCCGAGCTCGCGGCGTTCCGGCCCCAGCACCTGGTAGCGGCCGTCGGCCAGCGGCTTCACCCCCGGTCCCGTCGAGTGTGTGTTGCGCACGGTGGGCCGGAAGCCGAGCGTGCCCATGGTCGTGAACGGGAACAGTGCCCGCAGCCGTGGCTCCCGCACGGCCTCGGTGACGAACGCGCGGAGCTGCGGGTGCTCGCGGTACCGCTCCCACGTGTACTCGATGGCCGCGCCTCGCTCGCACGCCTCGGCCCACGCGCTGACCTGCGTGAACCGGCTGGCGGCACGCAGCTCCCGCACTGTCGCGCCGGACAGCCACCGCCGCACGGCGTCGGCGACCGCACGCAGGTCGACCGTATTGCCGCTGGTGACCAACACGCCGTCGGCCCAGCACTGCACGGTGAACACGCGCTCGTGCAGACCCATGACGACGTCGGTGGCGCGACCGGCCACCGCGACGCTGGCGCCGATGTGCCGCCAGCCGAGTGCGGTCGGCACCTCGGCGGTCAGCTCGTGCCCGGCCTCGTCGAACTCGCCTTGCAGCGCGGCCCGGAGGCTGCCGGCCCGCGCGATGTCCGGGTACCGCACCGCGTCGACGTCGCCCACGTGGCCAGCCTACAAAGCCGGCACGTGCACCACGTTCGTCAACGGCTCCCCCGCGACCAGCCGCGCGACGTTCGCCCTGATCTCCGCCGCCCGGCCCTCGAACGTCTCGCGTGTGTGTCCGGAGTGGTGCGGCGTGAGGATCACGTTGTCCAGCAGGTCGAACCGCCGCGTGTACCCCCTGCCGTCCTCGGGGTGGCTCCACCACACGTCCAGCGCAGCGCCGCCGAGCTGCGCCGACGCGAGCGCCTCGAACAACGCGTCCTCGTCGACCAGCGGGCCACGCGCCACGTTGACGAGCAACGCGTCCCGGCGCATCAACGCGAGCCGGCGCGCGCCGATCATCCCGCGGGTCTCCGGTGTGAGCGGCACGGTCAGCACCACGATGTCCGAAGTGGACAGCAGGTCGTCGAGGGCGTCCATCCGGTCGACCCGGTCCAGCGCCAGGCCGGCCGGCACGACGGGGTCCCGTCGCACCGCGCGTGCCCGCATGCCTAGCCCGGTCAGCGCGCGCACGACCGCCTGGCCGATCTCCCCCAGCCCCACCACCCCGACGGTGCGGCCGACGAGGGTGCCGCCGAGCCGAACGTCCTGGTCGACGGCCACCGACGCCCAGACTCCCTGCCGCAGCATGCGATCCGCGTGCAGCACGCGACGGGACAGCATCAGCGACACCATCAACACATGTTCGGCGATCGACCGGCCGTGGTGGCCACAGTTGCACACGGTCACCCCTGGCGCGAGCGCCTCGAGTGCGACACGGTCCAGTCCGGCGCCGGTGACGTGCAGCAGCCGCAGCCGGGTCGCGGCCCTGGCCATCGCGCGTGTCACGCGGGACGCGACGAGCACGTCGGCATCAGCGAGCCGTTCGACGACCTCGTCGTCGGACCGCCCGGTGAGCACCGTCCAGCCCGGTTCGTCGAGGAACCGGGCCATGATCGGGTCGGTCAGCACGACCGTGGGTGGGGTCACCACCGAGGTGCCGTCGGGTCGAAGTCGGGGACCGTGCGGCGGTAGTAGGCGGTGTCGTCGCGTTCGGTGCTGCCGCACACGAGGTACTGCTCGTGCAGGCGCGCCAACGCGTCCCGGTCCAGCTCGACACCAAGCCCCGCGCCGGTCGGCACCGGCACGGCGCCGCCCTCGAACCGCAGCACGCCGGGCACGACCACGTCGTCCGCCGCCGCCTTCCACGGCCAGTGCGTGTCGCACGCGTAGGTCAGGTTCGGGGTGGCGGCGGCCAGGTGTGTCATCGCCGCGAGGCTGATGCCGAGGTGCGAGTTGGAGTGCATCGACAGCCCGAGCCCGAACGTGTCGCAGATGGCCGCGAGCGACCGGGACCGGGACAGGCCGCCCCAGAAGTGGTGGTCGGACAGGATCACCTGGACGGCGTCCGCCTCGACCGCGGGTCGCACGTGGTCGAACGCGACCACGCACATGTTGGTGGCCAACGGCATCGGCACCTCGCGGGCGACCAGCGCCATGCCCGCCATGCCCGTGGTCGGGTCCTCCAGGTACTCGATCGCGCCGTCGAGCTCCGCGCCGACCCGGATCGACGTGGCCACGCTCCACGCTCCGTTCGGGTCGATCCGCAGTGGCAGGTCGGGGAACTCCGCGCGCAGCGCCATGATGGCCGCGACCTCCGCCGCGGGCGGGAACACGCCGCCCTTGAGCTTGATCGCGGTGAACCCGTACTCCTCGACCATCCGGGACGCCTGCACGACGAGCGCGTCGGGGTCGAGCGCCGCGCCCCACACATCCGGCTCCGCGCCGGGATGGCCGGCCCACTTGTAGAACAGGTAGGCGCTGTAGTCGACGCGGTCGCGGACGGCGCCGCCGAGCAGGTCGCTCACCGGGCGACCGATCGCCTTGCCCTGGACGTCCAGACAGGCGACCTCGAACGGCGACAGCACACGGTCGGCGGTGCTGCTGCCGGTGACCATGCCGCTCATGCCGTGCCCGCCCGCGCCGGCGTCGACAACAGCCTTGATCCGGCGCGCGATCTCCTGGACGTGCCAGACGTCGACACCGGTCAGCTCGGCCGCGGCGCGGCGGAGCCTCGCGAGGTGCGCGGCGTCGCCGTAGGTCTCGCCGAGCCCGTGCAGTCCGGAGTCGGTGACCACCTCGACGATCGCCCGCAACGCGAACGGTTCGTGGACGCCGACGGTGTTGAGCAGCGGCGGATCGCGGAAGGCGACGGGAGTGATGCGGATGTCCTGGATGCGATGCGGCTCAGTCATGCACGCTGCCGACTACCGCGCCTTCGCGATGGCGCCGAGCTGCGGTTGATCACTCATGCCTCGACTCTCTCACGGCACAGCCTGTTAGCGGTTGTTAGTGCCTTGTTAGCGAGGCACCTGACACTGGCCGGGCGCGGCGCCGTCGCGCGTGACCAACCACTGGAGGATGATCATGTTTCTCGCCCGTGCCGCTGACGCGGTGCTGCGCCGAATCGTGCCCACGGTCGAGGCCTCGGCCGCGTGCACGCCTGGTTGCCGACTCCGCTACACGAGCTGCGGCTCCTGCGCCCCGCGCCAGACCGAGCGCTACTACAACCGCAGTTCAAGCTGCGCCTGGGGTACGGCGTGTAAGACGGTCACCTGCGGCAACCTGCCGTGCGACTGACCGACAACACCTGAGCGGTCCTGCCGTGGGGCGCCCCACGGCAGGACCCCGTTCCCTGGAGCCAACATGAACGTGCTCGCCGTGGTGGTCGCGCTGCTCGCCGTGGTCACCGCCCTCAACCTGTTCATCCTGCTCGGCGTCGTCCGCCGGCTGCGGGAGATGTCGGCCTCGGCCGCCGCCGCGCCGGTCGACGACGGTCTGCCCGAGCCCGGCACCGCGGTCGGCGGCTTCATCGCCACCACCCCCGACGGTGGCACCGTCACCGAGGCGGACCTCGCCACCGGCCGGTCGCTCGTGGTCCTGCTCACCCCGACCTGCGCGCCGTGCCGGGACACCGCCGACCGGCTGGTCGCCCAGCGCGACCGGCTGCCCGCCAACACGTTCGTGCTCGTGGACGCCGAGGGCGACGAGCCGGAGCTGGCGCCGTTCCTCGAGAAGCTCGCCGGGGTACGCACGGTCGCCGTCCTCGCCCCTGGCACGTCGTCGCACCTCACCTTCGGCACCGAGGGGTTCCCGACCAGCCTCGTCATCGAGGACGGTCGGTTGTCGTTCGCGTCCTTCCGGCTTGGCGACGCGCTGAAGCGGCTACCGGACCGGGCACTCGCTACCCCGCGGTGACCGCGAAGACGTGCATGTCGCCGCCCGTCACGGCCGACGGCAGGGTCACACTCCGCAGCGTCTTGCCCGGCGTCAGCGTGATCGGCGCCGTGGCGAGGACGTGCACCGGGACCGGCACGGTGAAGCCGTACAGCGAGTTGCGGTAGGGCGTGCGCACCGCGACCTTGTTGCCGTACTGCACGCCGCCGGCGAGCGTCCAGTCGGACAGGCCGACGTCGACGCGCTGTGTGGTGCCGTCCGTGTACGCGATGGTCAACGTGCCACTCGCGGCACCACCCGTCGCGCTGCCCAGCAGCGAAAGGCGGGTCGCGCCGGGCGCCGTCACGGTGACCGTCTGGCCCTTCGCGACCACGTTGTCCGGCTCGCTGACCTCGACGGAGGGCCACCTGTGCGCGAGGCCGTCGACCATGATCGTCGCGCCCGGCGTGACGCCGGCGGCCGCCAACGCGTTCGACGAGTAGTTCCACAGTGGGTCGAACGAGGCCACCGACTGGTTGTCGTCCGGGCAGACACCGACGTTCGAGTACGCCTCCCGCAGCCCACCCGGCGCGGCGGCGAGCACCTGGATCGCGTTAGGCGGCAACACCGTGCCGTCGGCCATCGTGAACGTGACCGGGATGCGGTAGGCGGTCGACGGCGTGCCCGGCGCGACGCGGACGACCACCTGCCGGCTCCCCCGGGATCCCGTGCGCAGGTCGAAGGAGCCGGCCGACGGCTCGACCGTCAGCCCGGCGGGCGGGGTGGCCGTCCAGCTCACGAGACCGCCGACCCCGCGCAGGTCGCGGACCCCGATCTCGGCCGTGCCCGCGCTGCCGGCCGGGGTGACGAGCCGGCCGGGGCTGACATAGCCGCGCTGTGCCGCCTCACCGTCCCGATAGGACGGCGGCGCGTCACCTGCGGCGCGGCCCCACGAACCACTCGGTGTCGCCGACATCCGGTACTCGACCGTGCCGCCCTTCGTCACCAGGGACTCCGGCAGCCAGGTACGGCTCGCGTCCACCCCGTTGACCTTCATGCCGACGATGTACGGCGACTTGGTGCCCGCGCCGGACGCCGTCACGGTGATCCGCGCGCCGGTCGGCCGGTTGATCACCACCTCGCTGAACAGCGGCCCGTTCACCACCAGCTCCGCGCGACCCGGCGTCACCGGGTACATGCCCATCGCGGCCCACACGTACCACGACGACAGCTGGCCGAGGTCGTCGTTGCCCGCGAGCCCGTCCGGCGCCGGCGTGTACAGCTCGGTCATGACGCGACGCGCCACCTGCTGTGTCTTCTGCGGCGCGCCGGCATAGTCGTACAGCCACGGCGTATGCATGATCGGCTCGTTGCCCATCCACGCGTACGGCAGCTCCGGGCCGGCGTTCAGCTTCAGGAAGAAGTCGTCCAGCCGGGACACGGCCGCCGCGTTCCCACCCATGGCGTCGAACAGCGCGCGTGGGTTGTGCGGCACCAGCCAGCGGTACTGCACCGCGTTTCCCTCGACGAAACCCTCGCCGTTGACCGGGTCGAACGGCTGCCGGAACGAGCCGTCCGCGTTGCGGAGCTGGAGGTAGCCGGTGGCGGGGTTGAACAGGTTCTGCCACGCCTGCGACCGTTTGCTGAACGTCGCCCAGGTGCCGTTGTCCCCCAGCCGTTTCGCCAGGTCCGCGATCGCGAAGTCGGCGCTGGTGTACTCCAGCGTGGTGGCGGCGGCGCCCCAGACACCCGTCGCGCCGGTGGACACGTACCCGTGCTGCTGGAACTCCGGCAGGCCGGGCCGTTCCTGCGACGGCTGGGTCGCGCCGCGCACCATCAGCGCCAGTGCGTTCTTCGCGTCGAAGTCCCGCGCGCCGAAGGCATAGCTGCTGGCGACCATCGCGTGGTACGGGTCGCCGTTCATCACACCGGTGGAGCCGTTCGCGATCGTCCAGCGGTCCCAGTACCCGGCCTGCTCGGCGAACGAGATCATGGCGCGGACGATGTCGGACGTCTCGGCAGGTGCGATCAGTGCCAGTAGCTGGATCTCGGAGCGGTACACGTCCCAGCCGGAGATGTTGGTGTACTGCACATGTCCTGGCTCGGTGGTGTGAATCTTGTTGTCGAAGCCGGGGTAGCGGCCGTCGACGTCGGAGAACACGTTGGGGTGCAACAGGCTGTGGTAGAGCGCGGTGTAGAACGTGGTCCGCTCGGCGTCCGTGCCGCCAGCCGTCGTGATCCGGTTCAGCCGCTCGTTCCACGCAGCTCGCGCACCGGCGGACAGGTCGGCGAAGGTCCGCTGCCCGCTCTCGGCCGCCAGGTTCGCCTTCGCGCCGTCGGTGGACACATAGGACAGACCGACGCGGACGGTGATGTCCAGTCCCGGCTGGAACGTCACGAAACCGCCCGACCTCGCGCCGGTCGCGGTCGTCTGTCCTCTCGAGACGGTGCCGTCCTGCCACGTGCCGACCGACACGAACGGCTCACTGAACCGCGCGTGGAAGTACACCTTGTAGCCGTGGGGGTAGCCACAGAAGTTGCCGCTGGCGGCCCACCCGCTGATCGAGTCGGTGCCGATGGTCACCGCGGCGTCGGAGACGCTGTTGACCGAGCCCGCCGTGTTGACCAGCAGCGACGCGGGTGCGCTGGCCGGGAACTCCAGCTCGGCGACCCCCGTGCGCTGGGTCGCGGCGAGCTTGACCGACACCCCGGAGTCCAGCCGCACGGCGTAGTTGCCGGGGCTGGCCTGCTCGTTGGCGTGGGAGAACGTGGACACGTACCGGGCGGCGTCCGTGGCGGGCGAGGTGGTGACCGCGCCGGCGAACGGCATGAACGGCACGTCCTGGTACACCGTGCAGCCCGCGCCGGACAGGTGCGTGAGGCTGAACCCCTTGATCCGGTTGTCGTTGTAGTTGTAGCCACCCACCTGGGCGCTGACGGTGTCCGGACTCCACTGCACCATGCCGAACGGCGCGACCGCACCGGGGTAGGTGAGTCCGGTGGCGGTGCCCTTCTTCGTGCCGACAAACGGGTTGACCCACTGCGCGAGGTCCCCGGCCGCCAGCGTCTGTGGTGCCGCCCCAACGGGAACCGCGGGCGCGAAGGTCAGCGCCAGCGCCAGGCTGAGCACCGCGGCGAGCCGCCGCCGCCACCGGGTAACAGTCATGGCCTGTCCTTCCGGAATGCGCCGCCGATGGCGCCCGTCGTGATCGGCAGAGTCGCACGATCCCGGCCACCGGAAAGGAACTCGGCGGTAACGCGCGTCCAGTTCGGACACGAGCGAGCCTCGAGTGGCGGCCCGTCTTCAGTGAGCCTTCAGTGACCGTCCAGCGCGGCCGCCTAGTCAGGACCCATGTTCACCCGGTACGCGCTAGTCGTGGTCACCGACCGACGGCTGGTCGCCGACGCGGCCGCGCGGGCACTCGACGGCCTGCGTGGCGTCGGCGACCGACCGGAGTGGACCGACGCCCAACGTGAGGTCGTGACCAGGGCCCGCCGCTACCTCTACCACGCCGCCCGCGACGCGACGTACCCGCTCGTGGTCGTCGAACGCCTCGCCGACGTGCCGGCCGCGCTCACCGAGCCGGGAGTACTGGCGCTGCTGGTCATCGACCACACGGCACACCGGCCGCGGTTCGGCGCGCCGTCGACCACCGCGGCAGAGCTGGCCGAACTGGCACTGCCGGAGCACGTCACGTTCCAGCCCTGCCCCGCGTCCGTGCACGTCTACACCGAACCCGACGACGTCGCACTCGCCGCGGAGCCGTGGACGACCCGCTGGCTGCCGGAGCGGGAGTGGGTGATCGAGGCCGACCTCGTGTGCGCGTTCACCGACGCGATCCAGAACCACCACGCCGACCGGTTGCGCGTCCAGCCCCGGCCGACCGCCCTGTCCATCGCGCTGACGACGTTCCTCGACGAGCAGGCCGAGGGCCGCTGGGGACTGCACTACTACACCGGCTCGGTTGTCGCCAACCTCATCGACGACCTGGAGCGGCACGCCGTCGCCAACGGCAACCCGGTGGTGCGCGGGCCGAGCGAGCACAGCCTCGCGTGTTCGGCTCTCGCCCGCTGGCAGCTCGACGGCGTACCCGCGTTGATCACGGTCACGAGCGGGATGGCCGACGAGTTCCGCGGCACACTCGCGAACCTGAGGGACGCCCGCGCCAGAGGGTTCATCGTGTGCGCGGACTCGCGGCCGGGTCAGTGGTTCCCTTTCCAGGGCACGATCCACGGCTCCGAGGACTCTCGCGCGGTGATGCGGGCACGCGGCCTCGCGACCGTCCACTGTGACCGGCCGGACCGGATGGCGGAACAGCTCGCCAAGGCGTTCCGCGCCTACCACGCCGACACCGGGCCGGTAGTGCTGTTCGTGACCCGCGAGGTGCTGGAGACGACCGAACCCGCTGCCGTGCCGACGGTTCGACGGCCCGCGACACACACGGCGCCGAGCGAGGTCGACGAGCTGGTGCGGGTGCTCAACACCGAACCGGTGCGGCTGCTGTGTCAGGTCGGCCCGGTCGAGTCCCCGGACCTGGTCCACACTCTCGCCCGCGAGGCCGGGGTGGCGCTCGCCGACACGCTCACCCACCCCGGGTCGGTGTCCCGGCACCGCGACGGCGCGGTCGTCGAGGAGTACCTCGGCACGCTGAGCCTGTACGGGTACTCCGCCCGCGTGCACGAGTTCCTGCACCGGGACGGGAAACTGCGGCCGCGCACCGAGCAGGCGTTGCTGTTCCTCAACTCGCGGATCGCCGAGGTCGACACCCCGTTCTCGCAGCTCGCGACCCGGCGCACGAAGCCGCTGCAGGTCGTGCCGCACGCGGCGGAGGTGGCGCCGTTCGCGCAGATCGGGATCACCGGGCCGGTGCCGGCGGTGCTGCGGGCGGTGCTGTCCCGCCTCGACGTGGACCCGTCGGTGCTCGCGCTGCGCCGCGCCGCCATCCGGTCCACCGCGAACTCGTTCTCGGACGTGGTCGGGCTGCTGCCGGTGCTGCCGATGTCGCCGAACTACTTCTTCCGCCGCCTGCACGGAGTTCTCGAGGCGCTGATCCGGGACGGTTACCGGTACACCGGCGTGTACGACGTTGGCCGGGCGGCGCTGTCCGCGGTCTGCAACCTGCCGAGGACCGGGCCAGGCTTCTCCGGCTGGTTCGGGCGGGCGCTGATGGGTGACGCCCTGTCCGCGCTGCCGGGCATCGTGCTCGGGCGGCGGGACAACGTGCTGGCGTTCGTCGGCGACGGCGCGGCCGGGCTGGTGCCGGACATCGTGCCGACGCTGGTGCGGCAGGCGGTGGCCGACCGGGTTTCGTTGCCCCGCAACGTCTCGATCTTCACGTTCGTCAACGGCGGGCACTCCGTGATCCGCACCTACCGCGAGTCGATGCGGCCGGACGCGGTCGGCGCGCAGACCGGCGTGCTGACCCTGCCGGAGTCGGACTGGCGACGACAGCTCGGCGACCTGACGATGACCCACCGCCGCCTGACGGACATCGACGCGCTGGCGACGCAGCTACTGGAGCCGGGCCTGAACACCTACACCGTCCCGCTCGGCCACAACAACGAAGGTGACGGCCTCAGCCTCATGGCCGCGGTCGGCTGGCAACGGGACGAGCTGACCAGCCGCACGCTGGCCGTGCTCGGCGCGGAACCGCAAGAGAGGCGTGTCGCATGAAGTTCGGGTTCCTCGCGCATCCGGTCAACGTCGCGCAGCGCAACGAGATCCGCGCCGGCGTGCTCGTCGCGGGCGCGCTGGCCGAGCGGACCGGCCGGCCAGCCCCGACCCGGCATCTGCACCTACCCGCGTTCGCCGACATCACCTCGGCGGCCGGCGCCCACTGCACCGGCGAGGTGCGCTACCTGCCCAACACCGCGGACGAGCTGCTCGGCGGCCGGGGCGCGGCGGCCGGTTTCGTCGTCGACCAGGTCCGGCAGCTCGCCGCGAACGGCGCCGACCTCGTTGGCCTCGGCGGCGCCACGTCCATCCTCGGCGGCCGGGGCGTGCACACCCAGCAACAGGTCGACATTCCGCTCACCAGCGGCAACTCACTGACCACGTTCGCGGCCCACGCGCTGGTCCGCACGATCCTCGCGCGACTCGGTGACCACGACGAACCCGTCGGCATCGTCGGGTTCCCCGGTGCCATCGGCCTCGCGATGGCCCGACTGCTCACCGACGACGGCCTCCCCGTCGTACTCGTCTGCCGCAAGGGTCGGGTGCGGGTGCGGGACCTGCGCGACGAGCTGCCGGCCACCGCCGACGCGACGATCACCGACGACGTTGCCGACTGTCTCGGGCGGACCCGGCTGATCGTCGCCGCGTCGTCGGCCGGCGGGGTGCTCGACCCGGCCGCGTTCCGGCCCGGCACGATCGTGGTCGACGTGGCACTCCCCCGCGACGTCCGGCCCGGGTCCACCCGGCGGGACATCCTCGTGCTCGACGGCGGACTCGTCTCCGCGACCGACCGCGTCCGCGTCGACGGACTCGACGCCGGGCCGACCGAACAGCTCAACGGCTGCCTCGCCGAGACCATGGTGCTCGCGCTCGACGGCCGCGCGGAGTCGTTCTCGCTCGGCCGCGAGCTGGACGTGGACCGGATCCGCCAGATCGGCGCCATCGCCGCGCACCACGGGTTCGTGACCGCGCCACCGGCCAGCAACGGCAGGCTCGTCCCCCTCGACCGGATCGCCGAGGTGCGGGGCGCGGCCAGGTCGGCGGCCGGCCGGTTCGCCGCCAACGTCAACCCGCCGCTCGCCGACCTGTACGCGGCGCACGGCATGGACCGCGTGTTCACCGGCGGCCATGGCGCCACCCTCACCACCGCCGACGGCACCGACTACCTCGACTTCGTCGCCGGCTACGGCTGTCTGAACCTCGGCCACAACCACCCGGCGGCGACCGGCGCCGTGCAACGGTTCCTGGCGAGCGGCGAACCGACGTTCGTGCAGTACACGTCGATCCCGGCGCGCACGGCCGAGCTGGCAGAGCGGCTGTGCGCGATCACCCCCGGCCGGCTGGAGCGGGTGTTCTTCGGCAACTCCGGCGCGGAGGCCGTCGAGGCCGCGCTGAAGCTCGCACGCGCGGCGACCGGCCGGACCAGGTTCGTCTACGCCGAGAACAGCTACCACGGCAAGACGTTCGGCGCGCTGTCGGTCACCGGCCGGAGTGTCCACACCGGACCGTTCGGGCCGCTCGTGCCGGACTGCGTCGCCGTGCCGTTCGGTGACGAGCAGGCGTTGCGCGACGCGATCGGCGGCGCGGCCGCGTTCATCGTCGAGCCGGTGCAGGGCGAGGGCGGCGTCATCGTGCCGCCACCGGGGTACCTCGCCGCGGCGGCGCGGGTCTGCCGGGCGGCCGGCGCGCTGCTGATCGTCGACGAGATCCAGACCGGGCTCGGCAGAACCGGCACGATGTTCGCCTCCGACGGCGTCGACGCGGACGTGTTGTGTCTCGCGAAGTCGTTGTCCGGCGGGCTGGTGCCGATCTCCGCGACGCTCGCCACCGCCGAGGCGTGGGACGCCGCGTACGGCACCACGTCCGGCGCGATGCTGCATCCGATCTAACTCGGCGGCGGCAACCTCGCCTCAGCCGTCGCGCTGGCCACCCTGGACACGCTGCTGGCCGACGACCTGCCCGGCCGCGCCGCACGACTTGGCGCGCGGCTGCGGCACGAGCTCACCGAGGTCTGTGCGCCGTTCGAGTTCGTGCGCGAGGTGCGCGGGGTCGGGCTCATGAACGCGATCGCGTTCGACGGCGGCTACGAGGGCGCGGCCGGCGCGATGGTCGACGACCTGCTGACCCGGCTGCCCGGCGACCTGCACGCACTCGCCGACACGCTGCCCGACACCGTGCGCACCGCGTTGCGCGCCGCTGGGTCCGAAGTGGAGCGTGCGCTCGGCGACCTGCGGTGCCTGCGGTTCGTCGGTACGCTCGGCCGCGAACACCGGATCCTCACGTTCGTCACCGCGAACAGCAACCGGGTGGTGCGCATCCAGCCACCGCTGGTGATCACCGACGCCGACGTCGACCGGTTCGTGAAGGCAACCAGAGCGGTGTGCGAGTCACTCGACACCGGGCTCTAACCACAACAGGAGGAACGATGGACCGCAGCCACGCGCTCACCAGCGTGCGGACCGTGCTCGCCGACGAGCTCGGCCTGCCGGCGGAGGAGATCACCCCGACCGCGAACCTGCGTGAGGACCTCGGCATGGACTCGCTCGACCTCGTCGAGCTGGTCACGTCGCTCGAGGAGCAGGTGGGACAACGGGTGCCGCGCGAGCAACTCGAAGGCGTGCACACGATCGACGACGTCGTCGATCTGGTGCTGATCCTCGCCGAGCTGGGCGTGCCGGACCAGCGGGCGGCATGAGAAGGGACGTCGTTGTCACGGGGATGGGCGTGGTGTCCCCGGCTGGCGTGGGACTCGACGAGTTCCACGCGGCCCAACTGTCCGGGCGCAGCGCGGTCCGTGGCCTGTCCCGCTACGCCTGCGCGGCCGACCCCGTGCGGATCGCCGGTGAGGTCGACCTGCCGCCGGATCTGACGATGAGCCGCCGCGACGCGTTGCGCACCGACCGCTGTGCACAGCTCGTCGCGGCGGCAGCGGACCTGGCGGTCGCGCACGCGAAGCTCGACCTCGCCTCGATCGACCGGACGCGGGCCGGGGTGGTGATCGGGTCCGGCATGGGTGGCGCGTCGACCTGGGAGGCCAGTTGTCAGGCGCTGCAACGCGACGGCGCGGCCGCGGTGCGCGCGCGGACCATCCCGATGTCGATGCCGAACGACCCGGCGGCGTCGCTATCGGTGCGGTACGGCACGACCGGGCCGTGCACGGCGGTCGGCACGGCGTGCGCGTCCAGCGCGGACGCGCTCGTCGCGGCGTTCCACATGATCGCGACCGGGGAGGCCGACCTGGTGCTGGCCGGCGGCGCGGAAGCGCCTATCGTGCGTACCGTGGTGATCGGTTTCTCGCGGCTGGGGGCGCTGGCAGAGAACAACGACGAGCCCACGCGCGCCAGCAGGCCGTTCGACGCCGGCCGCCGCGGGTTCGTGATCGCCGAGGCGTCGGCCGTGCTCGTGCTGGAGTCCGCTGCCCACGCCGCCGCACGGGGCGCGCAGGTCCATGCCCGGTTCGCCGGCTTCGGCCGCAGCTCCGACGCCTATCACACGACCATGCCGCACCCGGACGGCGCGGGCGCCGCCGCCGCGATCACCGCGGCACTGCGGCATTCCGGCGCCGTGGCGGCGGACGTGGCGTTTGTGAACGCCCACGGCACCGGCACCCCGCTCAACGACGCGGCCGAGGCCGCCGCACTGCGACCGACGCTGCCCGGCGTGCCGGTCATCGCCACCAAGTCGATCACCGGGCACCCGCTCGGCGCGGCGGGTGCGGTCGAGGCGATCGCCACCGTGCAGGCACTCACCAGTGGGCTCCTGCCGCCGACGGCGAACCTCGACGACCCGGATCCCGCGCTGGGACTGGATGTCGTGCGCGGCGAGCCACGCGCGGTGTCCGGCGACCTCGCGCTGTCGAACTCCTTCGCCTTCGGTGGACACAACGTCGTGCTCGCGTTCGCCAAGGCCGCGTGACGTGCTCGGCCGGCTCGGCGCCGCCGTCGTCCGTCGGTTCCGCACCGTCCTGGTGCTCGCCGGGCTGCTGTGTGTGCTGGCCGCGGCGTTCGGGGGCACCGCGCTCGACTCGCTGGCCGGCGGCGGGTACACGCCGGCCGACTCGGAGTCCAACCGCACGCAGGACCGCCTCAACGACGACTTCCGTGGCGGCTCGCCGAACCTGATACTGGTCGCCACCGCCGACCGTGCGCTGGACTCCGCCGGAACCGGTCTCCAGCAACGAATCGCGGACTCGGACGACGTGAGCTGGGTCAGCTCGTACTGGTCCACACAGGACCCGTCGCTGTTGTCGAAGGACCGGCGGTCCGCGTTGTTCCTCGTCCGTCTCGATGGCGGGGAGGACCAGGCGCTGCGGTCGGTGCGGGAGCTGGTGCCCGAGTGGCGGCGGGCGTCGCCGGGGCTGACGCTGGCGGTCACCGGTGAGGCGCAGATCAACGCGGAGGTCAACGACCAGAGCGAGCAGGATCTCGTGTCGGCCGAGCTGTTGGGCGCGCCGATCGTGGCGCTGCTGTTGCTGCTGATCTTCCGTACCCCGCTGGCCGCGTTGCTGCCACTCGTGATCGGGGGCGCGTCGGTCGCGCTCACCACCGCCGTGCTCGCGTTGCTCGTGCAGGTCACCGACGTGTCGCTGTTCGCGCTCAACGTGACGACGGCGCTCGGCTTCGGGCTGGCGGTCGACTACAGCCTGTTCGTCGTCACCAGGTTCCGGGAGGAGCTCGACCGCGGCCGGTCGGTCGACGACGCGATCGCGGCCAGTACCGCGCTGGCCGGCCGGACGGTGTTGTTCTCCGCGCTGACCGTCGCGGTGTCGATCGCCGCGCTGCTCGTGTTCCCCTTGTACTTCCTGCGGTCCATGGCCTACGCGGCGATTCCGGTCGTGCTGGTCGCGGCGGCCGCGAGTGTGATCGTGCTACCGGCGCTGCTGCGGCTCACCGGTCGCCACCTCAACCGGTGGGACGTGCTGAGCCGGTTCGTCGGGCCGCCACGCAGCAGCAGCGAGGGCTGGCGACGGCTCGCGAGCGGGGTGATGCGCAGGCCGCTCCTCGCCGGACTGCCGGTGATCGTGCTGCTGGTGCTGTTCGCGACGCCGTTCCTGAACGTCCAGTTCGGACTGACCGACCACCGCGTGATGCCGGCCGACGCGCCGGCGTATCGGACGGCGACGCTGGTGGAGCGGACGTTCCCGGCGGCGAGCAAGACGTCGCTCGAGGTGTTGGCGCCGCCGTCGGCAGCGGCCGCACTGTCCACACGGGACGGTGTGGAGTCGGTCGTCGGCCCGACCGGGGTGTACCGCGACGGCGCCGTGGTCGCGCCGGGACAGCCGACGCGGGCGGACGGCGACACGGCGTGGCTGACGGTCGTGGTCTCCTACGCCGCGGACGACTCGCGCGCGCAGCGGCTCGTCACCGACATCCGTGCCGGCCCGGATGTGGCGGTCGCCGGCGTGCCGGCCATGTTGGTGGACACCAAGGAAAGCATCGTCGATCGGCTGCCGTGGGCGCTCGGCCTGATCGTCGCCACGACGCTAGTGCTGTTGTTCCTGTTCACCGGCAGCGTGCTGATCCCGCTGAAGGCGATCCTCATGAACACGTTGAGCCTGACGGCGAGTTTCGGCGCGGCGGTGTACATCTTCCAGGAGGGGCACCTGCGGTGGCTCGTCGGCGACTTCACGGTCACCGGCGCACTGGAGATCACCACGCTGGTGCTGATGTTCTGTGTCGCGTTCGGACTGTCCATGGACTACGAGGTGTTCCTGCTGTCCCGGATCCGGGAGCGGTACCTGACGTCCGGCGACAACGCCGACGCGGTCGCCACCGGCCTCGCGAAGACGGGCCGGCTGATCAGCGCCGCGGCCGCCGTCGTCGCGGCGGTGCTGCTCGTGCTCGCGACCTCGAGCCTGTCCCTGCTCAAGCTGCTCGGCGTCGGCCTGGCGATCGCGGTCGTCGTCGACGCGGTACTGGTGCGCGGCATCCTCGTGCCGGCGTTCATGCGACTGCTCGGCGCGGCGAACTGGTGGGCGCCGGGCTGGCTCCGCGCCGTACACCGCAAGGTCGGCCTGCGCGAGGACGTCCGGACCGCCGAGCGCTGACCCTTTCGTCAGTTCCAGATGGCGCCGTCGGTTTTGGTCTGGATGACCACACCGCCGCTGTCGGAGCTGTCGTTCTCCACCTCGACCGAGATGACGACACCCTTCGTGTCCCGGGTGACGTGCCGCACGATGCCGATGTGCGACCCCGACGCCTTCTCCCACACCGCGCCGATCACCGCGCCGCTGAGGTTCGCCGACAGCTTCGTCAGGGTCGCCAGCACCTCGGTGACCCGGTACTTGAAGCCCGCGTCGCAGACGTGCGTGGTCCCGGTCGGGCCGCCCCGCTGGTGTGAAACCCAGTGCGCGCAACCGGTGCCGTCGATCGGCCCCCAGCCGATCTTGGTGCTCTTGAACTCGACGAAACAGTCCTTCGGCTCGATGTGGGCGGGCACCTGCAGGATGGCGTCCGCCTTGCTGCGGCCCGCCGGCTTGGCCTTCGTCTTCGTCTTCGCCGCGGCCGGTGCGCCGAACTCGTTGGCGGTCGGCTGCCATTCGCTGCCGTCCCACTGCCACAACCCGTCCTCGGACAGGAGCCTGTCGGACGAGTCCGCGACCGTCTCGTTCACCGGTTCGGCCACCGCCTCAGCGACCGGTTCGGCCGCCGCGTCCGTCGCCTGCCATTCCGTGCCGTCCCACCAGTACCGGCCGTCCTCCGACCACTGGACCGCGGCGGGCTCCTCGGCGACCGGCTCGCTCCAGACCGGCTCCTGGCGTTCCAACGCCTCCCAGGTGAGCGATCCGACCCGGCCGTCCTGCTCGTGGCCGCTCGTCTCCTGGAACCGCAGGACCGCCTCCTCGGTGGCCGGCCCGAACTCGCCGTCTACCCGGCCCATGTAGTGGCCGAGTCGCAGCAGGTGCTCCTGCAGCGTCGTCACGTGCTCGCCGGTGTCGCCGGTCGCGGCGACTGTCTCATGGAACATGTCACACCCCCACCGAAGAGGTGGCGGCACCGCCGGCGCAGATACAAGGGATCGCTAGAACGCCGGCGCGAGGAGGCCGTCGTCGAGGAACTTGTCCCGGATCTGTCCTGCGTCGCTGGAGTGGCCGAGGC
>Ga0193717_1001117_pt1 | contig 16713 bp, 16 predicted proteins | sample U2c2metaG_FD_145900 | JGI IMG/M metagenome (GOLD analysis project Ga0193717, IMG submission 145900) | Soil microbial communities from a riparian zone of the East river system, Colorado, United States - U2c2 | ecosystem: Environmental > Terrestrial > Soil > Riparian zone | place: USA: East River... | reverse complement strand
CCAAGTGACCGGCGTGGGACGGGTGCCGGAATCAAGCAGCCCGCCCGTCCCCATGCCTTCCGATCTGTTTCGTCCGCTGGGAGGTCGTGATGACGAAACCAAGCAGAACCAAGCCGGTCGCTGTCCCGCAGACGTTAGGACAGGGCCACAGTGACGTACTCAGGCGACGCCCACCGGCGGACTCGACCCTGGTGGTGCAACGCAAGTTCCACCAGGACAACAAACGCCTCTACGAGAGCCTGTCGGACATCGACCGGGCGCACCATCACGAGATTTTGTACTGGGTCGAGTACGAACGTCGCAAGGTCGAGTCCCTGACCGAGCAGATCAGGAAGGGACAGACCACGAACAATCCACAATAGGCACAACCGAGAAGTATCCCACCACGAAGGAAAAACGCACGTTTCGACGTGTGGCGATGCCGCATGTCCACATTCGGATTGCTTGGCACGTAAGGCGCAGAAGCGGAACCCGGCTACCGACCTCGCCGCTCCTGCGCTGTCCACAACCTCACGGAGTGAACAGTGAAAGGCGATGGCGTTGCAACTGGGCGATTGCACGCTCCCGGCGACGGGGTAGGGATCGCTTACGTTGGGAGAAACTCGGCCTGCTGCGGGTAAGCAGTGGACTGATTCCCGGGAGACGCATGATGTGCGTGGGCTCAAGCATCGTGCGCCGAAGGAGCGGCGGCATGCTCCGATTCCTCCTGCGCTCGTGGCGATTCTGCGGCTACATGTCGACACTTTTAATACTGCTGCGGATGGGCGGTTGTTTCGTTCACCCAATGGTGGAGCGGTGCAGTCGTCGACGTACGTCCGGATTTGGCAGGAGGCTCGGCTATACGCGCTCACCGACGCGCAGCGGCGAAGCTCTTTGACTGGCAGGGTTTACGACCTGCGGCACGCGTGCGTCTCGCTGTGGCTCAATTCTGGCGTTCCGGCAACGGAAGTGGCGGCGCGGGCGGGTCATTCGGTGGACGTGTTGCTCAAGGTGTACGCCAAGTGCATCGACAGGCAACGAAACCAGCCCAGTTCACTTATTGACACTGCGTTAGAAGACGAGTGAGAACGACTCTGCGCGTCGCCCCTGGGACTACTGCCAGGGGACTCATAATCCCTTGCCCGACGGGCGCAAACTGTCCCATGGATGGCGGCAGACGATGCTGATCAGTGATAGAGCCTGGGAGATGTGATGATCAACTTACGTGCACGATCTGAGTGGGCCGGGTCGGGCTCGAACCGACGGCCAAGGGATTATGAGTCCCCTGCTCTAACCAACTGAGCTACCGGCCCCAACACACTGAGCCTGACGCACCGCAGGCGAAGACGACCCGAGCGGGCTGCCGTGCGTTTGCTAATGCATACTAGTCCCAGTTGGTTTCAAGTTATCACAGCACGGATTCGCTCAGACGCAGTAGGCCAATCAGGTAGCCCTCCTCGGCTCGGAGCGCTGGTTCGTCTAGTTTTCAATGACGTCGCGTCGCCAGGATGGTGCCCCATGCCCGCTCCGGAAGTCTTCAAGCACAGCCGCGACGCGATCGTGCTGGCACTGCTTGATTCGTTGACCGCCGGCATAGCCCTCGGCTACCTGGCACATCAGCACCGGGAGGCACTGGTGGCGAACTCCGCGACGATCGGCTTGACCGTGGTCGTGCTCGTCGGCGCGATCGCGGTTCTCCGGGTGACCATCCGCGTGCTGAGCCGGGCGAACCGGCGGATCGAGGCGATTTTCGCTGACGAACTACGGGATCGGGCCGGCGAAGCGAAATTTTGACCGCACCGAGACTCTGCCGTTCGAGAGTTTTCCATCGCGATGAGACTGGAACGTCTACGATGGTTGACGGGACCCCGGCGCCCACCTCCCCCTCGGAGCGCCGGGGTCCCCCTTATTTCACACGGCAGATGACCGAATGTCCTTTATGGACGCTTGTTGGATCTCCGCAGTGCGGGAGAACGCCGTTCAACGGGTTCGGGACCGACCGGACCCGGAACGCAAAGAAGCCCAGGCCGCTGGCCTGGGCTCTTGCTCCCCCACTTGGACTCGAACCAAGAACCCTCCGATTAACAGTCGAATGCTCTGCCAATTGAGCTATGGGGGAAGGTCACTCCGCTGTTCGGATCGCTCCGTCCAACGAGGAGAACTTTATCGCATGCCCTCAACGCCCCGTGAAGGGACCCCCACTCTTCGGGCGACGCCATGGAACGCCCAGGTAGGGAACAATGGACGGTGGAGACGGGCACCGACGGAGAGGCGTGGAACGTATGAAGAAGGTCCTGCTTGGGGTGGCTGTGGGGTACGTGCTCGGCGCGAGGGCGGGGCACGGACGCTACGAGCAGATCGTGCGTACCTACCGGAAGGTCGCCGATCATCCCCTGGTGCAGGGCGCCGCCGGGATCGCCAGGGCGAAGATCAGCGAGGCGACCGGCGGCCGTAACCGCGGCCGCTAGGGGATCTGGGCGGTGAAGAAGATCCGGCGGAACGGGAACCAGGTCGTGCCGTCGGAGCGCGGCGGGTACGCGGTGTCGAGGATCGGGGCGAGTTGACGGCGGAAGCGGGCCCAGTCGTCGGCGTCCAGTGCGGCTTTGACGGGGCGTAGTGCGGTGCCGGTGATCCATTCCAGTATCGCGTCCTGCCCACTTAGACGCTGTACGTAGGTGGTTTCCCAGGCATCGACGGCGCAGCCTGCTGCGGCGAGCAGTTCCGCGTACTCCGCCGGTTCGCTGACGGTGCCGTCCTCGCGGAAGACGACGTCGGCCAGCTGCGGAGCCCATTCAGGGGTGGCCGCGAGCTCACGGACGAGTGAATGCGAGGGCGCGTTGAAGTTGCCCGGCACCTGCACGGCCAGCCAGGCGCCGGACGGCAGCTCGGTGACCCAGCGTTCGAGCAGGGCCTGGTGGCCGGGCACCCATTGCAGGACGGCGTTGCTCAGCAGGACGTCGGTGTCCGGCGCCGGCTTCCAGTCGCGGACGTCGACGACCTGCGCGTCGAGGCCTCTGTCGCGGGCGGCGGCGACCATTTCCGGCGAACTGTCACTGGCTTCCAGGGTGGCGTCCGGCCAGCGTTCCGCCAAACTCACGGTCAGGTTGCCGGGGCCACAGCCCAGGTCGACGACGCGGCGCGGGTCGGTCGCGGGGACGCGTCCGAGCAGGTCGTAGAAGGGGCGGCCACGAAGGTCGCCGAGAAATCGAGGTACTGCCGGGTCCCACATATGAGCCTCCCAGTACGACCGTACTGCTAAAGCTCGGGGTTCGCCATCTTCGTCGACGCTTCGCTCGCGATCGCCGCGACGACGTCCAGGTCGGTGCCGGGATCGGGGCGCACCTGCAGCACCGCGGTGTCGGTGCCGGGGACCTTCCGCCACACGAACCACGCGCCGCCGGGCATGAGCTCCTTGCGGTAGCGCGAGCGGATCGAGCCGTCGACGCGCTGGCGCACCAGGTACGGCACCCTGGCCGGCTCGTCGAGGGTGAACCGCACGGGCGCGAGGTCGGCCAGCAGCACGGCCTCGCCGGCTTTGCGGGTCTCCTCGGCCTCGGTCAGGGTGAACACGCTGTCGGCCCAGGCCGCCTTGGCGACCAGATGCCAGCCGACGCGGCGCGTGCCGTCGGGTGTCGGGATCCAGAGCCCCAGCTGGGTGACGATCAGATGCCCGCCACCGGACACCGTCGCGACGCCGAGGACGTCTTCGCCACGGTCGAGAGTGCCGGGGAAACCTTCCGGCAGCCTGTCGCCGAAGAGATGCCGGAGCCAGCCCATCGTCAGTCCATTCCGCCGATTGCCTGCTCGCGCAGCGCCTTCCGGTACTGCTCGAGCGCGATGAGGTCACCGAACAGCGCCTTGTACTCCTCGGGCGCTTCGACCGGTGAAGACCGCTGCAGCTTCGACTTGATCTCGTTGATCTGCCTGCCGACGAGGTTCTCCTGCACCGCGGCGAGCACGCCGCCGATGTAGCGGGAGTCCACGTCGCCCTTGGAGCGCAGCGATTCGACGGCCAGTTCGCTGAGCACCCGCCGGACCGTCCCCTGTGGACAGTGCGGGGTGGCGGCGTCGATCAGGGCCGGGCCGGTGAGCCCGGACGCGGCGCCGCCTGCCGCGAGGATCGCCTTGTGCACCGCGGCATAAGCCGGGTGGGTGAACGCGTCCTCGGGCAACGCGTCGTACTCGGGCCCGGCGATGGCGGGCTCCTGCAACGCGGCCTTCAGGGCCTCACGCTGCGCGGTGAGCCGCGGGTCGTCGCGCTTGGGCACCGGGATGTCGGGTGTGGTCGGCGCGGCACCGCTCTGCTGAGGCTCGGCCGGGCGCCGCAGCGGCTGCTTGGACGACGGCTTGACGCCTTTGCTGCCCCGCACCTGGCTGACGACCATCGCGACGTCCTGCCAGCCGACCCACCACGAAAGCTTCGTCGCGTAGCCGTCCCGGCTGGCCCTGTCGCGGATCTGGGCGACCACCGGCACCGTCTTCTGCAGCGCCGCGACCTGCCCGTCGACCGAGTCCAGGTCGAACCCCGCCAGCATGGACTTGATGGCGAACTCGAACAGCGGGATCCGCCGGGCCACCAGGTCTCGCACCGCGGCGTCACCCTTGGCGAGCCGCAGGTCGCACGGGTCCATCCCGTCGGGCGCGACGGCGATGTAGGTCTGGCCCGCGAAGGTCTGGTCGCCTTCGAACGCCTTGAGCGCCGCCTTCTGCCCGGCCGCGTCGCCGTCGAAGGTGAAGATGATCTCCCCGCGGAAGGCGTCGTCGTCCATCAGCAGCCGCCGCAGCACCTGCATGTGGTCGTCGCCGAAGGCCGTTCCCGACGACGCGACCGCCGTCGGCACGCCGGCGAGGTGCATGGCCATCACGTCGGTATAGCCCTCGACGACCACCACCTGGTGGCGTTTCGAGATCTCCCGCTTCGCCATGTCCAGCCCGAACAGCACCTGCGACTTCTTGTAGATCGGGCTTTCGCTGGTGTTCAGGTACTTCGCTTCGATCCGGTCGTCGTCGAACAGCCGGCGCGCGCCGAAGCCGACGACCTCGTTGCCGACGTCGCGGATGGGCCACACCAGCCGCCGGTGGAACCTGTCGATCGGGCCGCGCTGACCTTCCTTGGCGAGCCCGGCCGTGACCAGTTCCTTGACCTCGAAACCCTTGTTGAGCAGGTGTTTCGTCAGCTTGTCCCAGCCGCTTGGGGCGAACCCGCAGCCGAACGTCTTCGCCGCAGCCGCGTCGAACCCGCGCTGGTTGAGAAAGTCACGGGCCGCCTGCGCGTCCGGGGTCGCGAGCTGCTCGGCGTAGAACGCCTGGGCCGCTTTGTGCGCCTCGATCATGCGCGCGCGGGTGCCGCGGTCGCGCTGGACGCTGCCGCCGCCACCTTCGTAGGTGAGCTGGAGGCCCGCCCGGTCCGCGAGCCGCTCCACCGATTCGACGAACGAAATATGCTCGATCGACTGAATGAACTTGATGACGTCGCCGCCCTCGCCACAGCCGAAGCAGTGGAAAGTGCCGTGCGTGGGGCGCACGTTGAACGACGGGGTCTTCTCGTCGTGGAAGGGGCACAGCCCTTTCAGGCTCCCCCCGCCCGCGCGCCGCAGGGCGACGTAATCGCCCACGACCTCGTCGATCCGGTTGCGCTCACGCACCTCGGCGATATCGCTGTCCCGAATCCGTCCTGCCACGATGACCACTCTAGTTCTGGCTCACTCGGCGCCGTGCGGCACACTCGGTGAATGAGCAGAGTGCCCTCGGAGTTCGACGTCCTCGCCGACGAGTTCGCCTTGTACCGTTCGCATCTGGTCGCGGTCGCCTACCGGCTCACCGGTACCGTCGCCGACGCGGAGGACGCCGTCCAGGAGTCCTGGTTCCGCGTCACCAGCCTCCGCGCGGCGCAGCGGGCCGAGATCCTGGACCTGCGGGCCTGGCTGACCACGGTCGTCAGCCGGATCTGCCTCGATCACCTGCGCTCGGCCACGGTCCGCCGCGAGCAGTACGTCGGCGAGTGGCTGCCCGAGCCGATCGTCACACCTTTGGGTCGCACTGTCGGGGAGGATCCGCTCGAGTCCGTCGTGCGCGACGACGGCGTCCGGATGGCCGCGATGGTGGTGCTCGACAAGCTCACCCCGGAGCAGCGGGTCGCGTTCGTCCTGCACGACGCGTTCTCCGTGCCGTTCGGCGAGATCGCCGGGATCCTCGGCTGCAGTCCGGAAGCCGCGCGCCAGCACGGTTCGCGCGGACGCCGTGCGCTCGCCGACGCCGATCCGCCGCCCCGTGTCCCGCTCGCGGAGCAGGAAGCCGTGCTCGAAAAGTTCATGGCGGCTCTCCTGACCGGGAACGTCCAGGCCGTGGCCGAGGTGCTGCACCCGGACGTCGTCCTGATCGGCGACTCGAACGGCAAGGCCCGCACCACCCGCCGGATCATGGTCGGCGCGGAGAAGATCATGCGGTTCTTCAGCGGCCTGGTCACCATGTACGAGCCCGAAGCGATCGCCGCGGCGCGCGCGCTGATGGTCAACGGCGACCTCGGCTTCTACCTCCCGGCGAAGCCCGCCACCGCCGGCTTCCGCGCGCTGGACGCGCACCTGGACGCCATCGACATCCGGGACGGCAAGATCGTGGCGATCTACGACCTGGCCAACCCGGACAAGCTGACCCGCGTGCCTACGGCATAGGAACGCGGCAGGCGTCGCCGGAGGTGAAGCCCTGGTCGGTGATGCCCAGCGCGCTGTTCATCCGGCCGCGCTGGTTCTCGAGCGCGATGAGGTAGGTCAGCTCGAGCAGGCCTTTGCGGCCGAATTCCTGTTCCAGCTCGGCTGTCTGCTCGTCGGTCACGGACGTCGGTGTCGCCGTCATGGCGTCGGCGTACGCGATCGCGAGGCGCTCCTGCTCGGTGTAAGCCGGTGAAGTGGCGTAGTCGTCGATCTTCTTGAGCCGCTCGATGTCGAGCCCGTCGAGCCGCTGCAGCATGGTGCCGAAGTCGACGCACCACGAGCAGCCGAGCTGGGTGGCGGTGCGGTACACGGCGAGTTCGCGCACGCTGACCGGCAGTGTGGCGGCCGCCTTTTCGACCAGCAGCTCATGAATCACGCTGGCGCGCAACAGTTTGCCGTGGTGCGCGACGATCGCCATCGGCTCGGGCACGGCGCCGAACCGCTTGCGCGCGACGCGGTAGAAGAGCTTCAGGAACGGTCCGGCTTCGGTGGCCGGGACGGCGGTGATACGAGGCATGTCATCTCCCCTGTTCGGTCGGTCAAGAAGCAGACGAGACCGGCGGAGAAGACGTGACAGCTACGGGGTGAGGGGCTGGACGTCCCACACCCAGACGCCCCCGACGAGCTCACTGGGGACGTTGAGCAGAAGGTCCACAGTGGACCGCAGCGCGGCGTCGTTCGTCCGCGGCGGCAGCACGACGACGTCGGCGTTCCAGTACCGCAGATCCTCGACGGCCTGCGCGCGCTCGACGTCGGTGATCTCCGGCGTCACCCCGGATTCCTTCACGTTGTCGAGCAGGATCGACGTCGGCCGCTGGATGGCGCCGTAGCGGCCACGCCGGTCCGTCTCGCTGTTCGGGCCGATGAAGTAGCCCTCGGGCATCTTGAAGCCGAGGTCCGCGTCGATCTGCCAGTGCAGCGGCTCGGAGTTCGACCCGCTGGGCAGCGGCACGGTGACCAGCGTCCCGTTCACGCCGACGTACTGGCGCCAAGTGCCGTCGGTGAAGAACACCGGCGTACGCGGCCTGTCCTTGACGACCAACTCGGTCGGGGCGATGGGCAGCAGCACCGCGACCACGGCGCCCACCCACATCAGCCGCACAGGCAACTGCGGCCCGTCCGGCGAAGCGGCGGCCGTGAAGACGCGATCTGTCGCCAGCGCGAGCAGCGCGCCGATCAGGAACACCGAGCCCATCGCGTATCTCGACTCCAGCACGGAATCGAACAGCGGCAGCTCGTGGAACCACAGCCACGGCCCCGGGATGTCGGTCTTGTCGTGCGCGACGATGAGGTACTGCCCGGTGGAAAGCCAGGCCATCGCGAACATCGCGATCGCCATCGCCCTGGCCACGATGTCGCGCCACAGCCAGATAGTCACCACGACCATCAGCACGATCAACGGCCAGCCGAAGAACGCGTTCTCCTCGGTCCGGTTCATCGAGACGTCGGCGGCCGCCTTGGCGTCCCCGGCGATGGACTGCGTCGCGAACCGCGTGAAGGCGGCGGTGTCGTTGCCGACCGGGCCGTGCTCGATCGTCTGGTAGCTCTGCGGGCCGAAGAACTGCCACCACAGGGGAAACGCGACCAGCGCCACCGAAATCAGCGCGGCGATACCGACGCCGATGCCCAGCGGGCGGAGCATCGAGGGCACTTCGCGCGGACGCGCCAGGACGTAGACGAGCCCGAAGACGATGAACGTCAGCGCGCCGATGAACAGCGGCTCTTCGCCCAGGAAGATCTGATACGCCAACATGAGCCCGAGGAACACGCCGTTGCGGACCGGCCGGACGCCTTGCGAAAGCCGGATGACCTTCAGCGCGATGAACGGCATCAGGAACCACGCGACGAAGTTCGGATGCGCGTTGGCGTGCGAGATGACCGACGGCGCGAAACCGCAGAACGCCCCGCCGATGGCCGCCGCGACCCGCGACCGCACCAAGTGCCGCGAAAGCACGTAGTACCAAGCCGCCGCGGTGCCGGCGATGCCGCCGGTCATGACACCGGTGACGCTTACCGTCGGCCCGAAGGTCAGCGTCACCGGTGTCAACGGGATGCTCAGGCCGAGCATCGCCGTGTTGGACATCATGTTCACGCCGAGCGGGTAGTTCTGGAAGTCGCTGATCAGCGGGTTGCGCAGATGCAGCACATTGTCCGCGGTGACGGAGAAGAACCACTCCCACATGTTCTGGTCCGACGCGCTGTTCCACAGGTAGCCCTGGCCCAGGTTCAGCCACAGCCCGTTGAACACGACGAACGCGAACAGCGCGTAGCCGAGGACGATCCAGCTGTCGGCGGACGTCCAAGAACGCTTGGCAGGCTGCCCGGTTTCGGTTTCGGTCTCGGGAATTTCCGCCTCCGGGGCGGCCTCGGTTTCGTGAAGGCTCACGCCGGCTCAACCACGCTGGTCACTGGAAGGGTCGCCCTCACTTGGGTTCCTCACGGATCGACGATGCGGGAAAAAAAGTAGACCACACCGGTTTCGGAGTGGCGCACGAGCAGCAGGAAAGGCCGGTTGACCTCGACGGTCACCGGCTCGGCGATGATCATCGACACCGCGCGGAAGGTGACCGCGGTGGCCGCCGCGCCCTCGAACCCCTGCTCGCCGACGCGCAGCACCGCCTGGTGCACGACGTCCTGGACGAACAGCCTCGGATCCGGGGTGAGCGGGGTGAAATCGGCGTCGGGCGAGAAGATCTCGGAGACGCCGAGCTCCTGCAGTCTTTCGGTGAGCGGGCTCCGGACGTCCACGTCGAACTTCGGCATCGACAGGTGGACCTGCGTGCGATGCGGCTCCTGGAGCAGCCGGGCGAGCTTCGCGGCGTCGAGCCCGGCTTCGGCTTGCGCGAGGTCGCCGTCGGGAAGCAGGACGACGGCCTCGGTCCCGCCCGCGCCGGGCAGCACGACGACCTGCCAGCCGTCACGCGCGGCGTACGGGAAGATCTCGGACTGGCGCATGGTGAGCGCCCGCCGGGTGCCGCCCGGGGAGTGGAAGTCCTCGCGCTCGGTGCGGTCCTCGGGGAACGGATGGATCCACCCGGCCTTGAGGTACAACGCGTTGACCAGCGAAGCGACGGCGTCCGGCGCGATCATGCCCGGCTCGAGCAGCTCGGGAATCAGGTTCCTGGTGATCTCCGCGACGTCGGCGTTGATGACCTGCCGCGCCTGCTCGGGGTCACTGACGAAAGGCGCGGACTCGACGCGGCCGCCTGGCCAGCCCGCCAGCTCGTCTTGGAATTCGTCGTTGAGCGGCAGTTGGTCCCAGGCCCAGAGCGTGTTCGACACCGCGAGCACCGGCTTCTCGCGGCCACGGTCCTCCCGCAAGGTCGACGCGCCGAGCAGCAGTTCGGCCTGCCTGGTGAGTTCTTCGTCGGACCCGGCGAGCAGGTTGATCAGCTCGTCGGCCGCCTTGCCCCGCGCCGCGCGGCTGACGAGCCCGAGCGCGCTGGCGACGGAATAAGGCGAAAAGCACGAATTCCCACCGCCGGAAGCGACGGCTCTGTGCAGCGTCAGGCAGAGCTCGAGGTGCTGCCTTTTCGACTTTTCCAGGGCGGCCACCCCGCGACCGTACCGTGTTCCGCCCTGGGACATGGACGGGCCGGGCAAAGCTGTCACGGTCCGTCGAAGATCGCCACCTGTCGACAGATGGCGATCTCTTGCGCGCGAGGCTAGCTGTGGCGGCCGGTGTGCCAGGAGTGCCATGAGTGCGCCTGGGCGTCGGTCAGCGACGCGACCTGGTCGATCACCACCCGCAGCCGGGCCGGGTCGCCGGACGCCGAGTGCCACGCGGGCAGGAAGATCGGGTCGAGCGATTCCGGCGCCCGCCGGGTCAATGCCGCGACGAGCTCGGCGACCATCTCGCGCTGGCCGTCCTGCATGGCCAGACGCCGCCTGTCGCTCATCACGTACCGCACCGCGAGCGCCTTGAGCAGCGCGACCTCGGCGGCGACCTGCTCGGGCACGGCCAGCTCCGCCGAGTACCGGGTCAGCGGACCGTCTCCGTACGCGGCGCGGGTGCCGGTGACCGCGGCGGAGGCGAACCGGCCGACGAGTTCGCTGGTCAGCCGCTTGAGCGCGACCTGCGCGGCCAACGACGTGTCGTGGCCCGGTTCGGCCAGCGCCGCGACCACGGGCAGGTCGAGCAATTCCTTCGCCGCGCCTTCCAGCGTCGACACGGACTGCCCGGAAAAATGCTTCGCCGCGGCCTCGGCGATGGCGGCGCGTTCCTCGGGATCGGCCAGGACGTGCAAGGAGATCCGTCCGGCGAGCACCCCGTCCTCGACGTCGTGCACCGAGTACGCGACGTCGTCGGCCCAGTCCATGATCTGCGCTTCCAGCGACGCCCGCCGCTCGGGCGCGCCCTCGCGGATCCAGCGGAAGACCTCGATGTCGTCGTCGTAGACGCCGTACTTGACCTGCCCCGGTTCACGCGGCCACGGGTACTTCGCCGTCGCGTCCAGACATGCCCTCGTGAGATTGAGCCCGACGACGTCACCGCCACTCGTCAAGACTTTCGGTTCCAGCCGGGTCAGGATGCGCAACGTCTGCGCGTTGCCCTCGAATCCGCCGCAGGACTGGGAAACCTGGTCGAGCGCGAGCTCCCCGTTGTGCCCGAACGGCGGATGCCCGATGTCATGCGCGAGCCCGGCGGTGTCGACGAGATCCGGGTCCGCGCCCAGTTCCTCGGCGATCCCGCGGCCGATCTGCGCCACTTCGAGCGAGTGCGTCAGCCGGGTGCGCGGCACTCCGGTGACCTCGGCGCCCTCCCCCGGCCCGACCACCTGTGTCTTGCCCGCGAGCCGCCGCAGCGCGGCCGAGTGCAGGACCCGCGCGCGGTCTCGGGAGAACGGGCTCCGGCCGTCCGAGCGCGACCCGGGCAGCACAGAGCCCTTCTCCGGCTCGTCGAGCCGCCGGGCGCGGTCGTGCTCGGAATAGGCGTTCACTCGGTCAGCTTATTCGCCGGCACCGACATTCAGCCGTTTTCGGCAGGTGGAGAAACCGCTAGCCGACGTCGGTGCCGCCGAAGTCGTCGGCGGGCGTCTTCGTGAGCTGGTAGAAGAGCAGCGCGCCGGTCTCGCGGAAGATGTAGCGGAACTGGGTCTCGCGGGTCTGCACGATCGGCCCGCGGTGGACCGGCGAAGGCCACGCCTCCAGCCCGGCGTCCTCGGCCATCATGGTCGCGCGCAACGAATGCCACGGGTCGCTGACCAGGACGGCGGTGTGCCAGCCGCGTTTGTGTACCTCGTCGGAGACCGCGCGCAGGCTGCGCAGGGTGTCGTTGCCCGTCCCGACGGCGATGGTGTTCGCCGCGGGCACGCCGGCCCGCCGAAGCCACTGCGCACCGGCGGCGGCTTCGGTGTAGTTGTCCGTCGTCTTCTTGCCGCCGGAGGTGATGATCGTCTTCGCGACGCCCTCGTCGTACAGCGCCTTGGCCTTCGCGAGACGGGCTTCGAAGATCTTCGACGGCGTGCCGTTGTACTGCGCGGCGCCGAGCACCACGATGACGTCGGCGGGAGTGCGGACGTCGGACCTGGCGTCCTGCCAGACCCGGAAAGCCGTCCCGCCCAATACGACCACGATGATGAGCAGGGTGCCGAACACGGTCCGGCGCACCCAGCCGCCGAGACCCGGCTTGGTCGTCACTGGCGTGCTCACCGGGCCATCATCCCAGAGGCAGTGGTCCGATCCCGGCAATGGGTAGCGCGGTGGGTGGAATATGACAACCTTGGTGGGTTGGGGGGCATCTGCCGCCCAACCCACCATCGGTCCCAACCGAGGAGAGTCAGTGAGCAGACGCGCTCCCATGGTCGTCACCGCGGTCCTCGCCGCGATCGGGCTTGTCCTCGGCGCTTGCGCCGGGAACACGGCCAACACCTCCGGCGAGCCCGCGGGCACGCCGAGCGCGTCGGGTGCGTTCCCGGTCACGGCCGGCTCCGCCACCCTCGACAGGCGGCCGGAAAAGATCGTGGTGCTGGCCCCCACCGCCACCGAGATGCTCTTCGCGATCGGCGCGGGCGCTCAGGTCACCGCCGCCGACAGCAACTCCGACTTCCCGCCCGAGGCACCCAAGACCGATCTCTCCGGTTTCCAGCCCAACGCCGAGGCGATCGCGGCCAAGAACCCCGACCTGGTGATCATTTCCAACGACCTCGACAAGGTTTCCGCTCAGCTCACGCAGCTCGGGATCCCGGTCTATCTCGCCGAAGCGGCAAAGACCCTGAACGATACCTACGTCCAGCTCGACGACCTGGGCAAGCTCACCGGACACGGCGCCGAAGCGGCCGGTGTGGCGCAGCGGATGAAGACGGACATCGGCAACCTGGTCAAGGATCTGCCGCAGCGCGCGAAAAAGCTCACCTACTACTACGAGCTCGACCAGACGCTCTATTCGGTGACGAGCAAGACCTTCATCGGCTCGCTGTTCGACCAGATCGGCTTGGTGAACCTGGCCGACCCGGCGGACGCCGACGGCACCAAGGGTGGCTATCCGCAACTCTCGGCCGAGTTCCTGGTGCAGGCGAACCCGGACCTGATCTTCCTGGCCGACACCCTGTGCTGCGCCCAATCGGCCGCGACCGTGACGGCGCGTCCGGGCTGGTCCGGCATCACCGCGGTGCGGAACAAGCAGATCGTGGCCCTGAACGATTCCATCGCGTCCCGGTGGGGCCCGCGCGTGGTGGAACTGCTGCGCACGGTCGTGGAAGCCGTTGGCAAGGTGGCCGCGTGAGCCATCTCGAACACCGGTGAAGGCAGCGGTGAAAGCACCGGTGCGCGGGCACACCGACCCGCGACCGGCGCGACTGCGGCCGGTCTGGATGGTGGCCGGGATTCTCGCCGTGCTGCTCGCCGCGATCGCCGGGCTGGCGTTCGGCCCGGTGAGCCTGCCACCCGGCGGCGTCGCCGCGGAAATGCTGAACCTCATCCCGGGGGTACACCTCACCAGTGGGCTTTCCGAGCGGGAGAGCGCGCTCCTCACGCAACTGCGCCTGCCCCGGGTCGTCCTCGGCCTGCTGGTCGGCGCCATGCTGGCTCTCGGCGGCGGGTGTTATCAGGGGGTTTTCCGCAATCCGCTGGCCGATCCGTACCTGCTGGGCGTGGCGGCCGGTGCCGGCCTCGGCGTGACCGCGGTCATCACCCTGCGCCCCGGCGGCGAGCTCACCACCCTGCCGATCGGCGCGCCGCTCGCCGCCTTCGCCGGTGCGCTCGGCGCGGTCGGCATGACCTATCTGCTCGCCGCGGGTGGCCGGGACCGCTCGCCGTCCACCCTGATCCTCGCGGGGGTGGCGGTCTCGGCGTTTCTCTCCGCCGGGCAGACATTCCTCATGCAGCGCAACGCGGACGCCATCCGCGAGGTCTACTCGTGGCTGCTCGGCCGGCTGGGCACCGCCGGCTGGCACGACGTCCGGCTGATCCTGCCGTACGCGGTGGTGACCGCTGTCGTCGTGCTGCTGCAGCGGCGGGATCTGGACGTGCTGTCGGTCGGTGACGAGGAGGCGGCCGGCCTCGGGTTGCATCCGCAGCGTTCCCGCTATGTCCTGATCGGCGCCGCCACCCTGGGCACCGCCGCCGCGGTGTCGGTCTCCGGCCTGATCGGCTTTGTCGGCATCATCGTGCCGCACGCCGTGCGCCTGCTCGCCGGCTCCAGCTACCGCACGATCCTGCCGCTGTCTATGTTGCTGGGCGGCGCCTTCCTCGCCCTCACCGACCTGGCGGCACGGACCGTCGCGGCCCCGGCCGAGATCCCGATCGGAGTGGTCACCGCCTTCTTCGGCGCACCGTTCTTCGTACTGGTCCTGCGCACGACGAAGGGAGCCGCGTTGTGACAGACGCGCCGGTGCATGCGGTCCAGACAACGGGCCTGCGCGTGGCGTTGAACAAGGTGCGGATCATCGATGAGGTCGACCTGACCGTCGCACCCGGGGAATGGGTCACCGTCATCGGTCCCAACGGCGCCGGCAAATCGACCCTGCTGCGCGCGGTCGCCGGGTTGGTTCCCTCGACCGGGACGAGCACGCTCTTCGGCACCGCGACAACACGGCTGCGTCGCCGGGAACGGGCCCGGCTGGTGGCGATGGTCGCCCAGTCGCCCGCCGTGCCACCGGGCATGGGCGTCTTCGACTACGTACTGCTGGGGCGTACCCCGTACATCCCCCGGCTCGGCCGCGAGTCCGCCGCGGATCTGGCCGCGGCACGCGAGATACTCGACCGGCTGGACCTCCTCGGCTTCTCCAGTCGCCCGCTCACCACCCTTTCCGGTGGGGAGCTGCAGCGGGTCTTCCTGGCCAGGGCGCTGGCCCAGGGTGCCCGGCTGCTCCTGCTGGACGAGCCCACCAGTGCCCTCGACATCGGCCACCAGCAGGAGGTGATGGAGCTGGTCGACACGTTGCGCCGGGACGGTGGCCTGACCGTGCTCACCACCATGCACGACCTGTCGATCGCGGGTGCCTACGCCGACCGGCTGGTCCTGCTGGCCGAGGGCCGGGTGGTCGCCACCGGTACCCCGCGCCAGGTTCTCACCGAGGCGCTGCTGCGGACCCACTATCACGCCAGTGTCCGGGTGATCGACGGCGAGGACGGCCCGCTGGTCGTGCCGGTTCGTGCCCGTTGAGGCAGCCGGAAGGGCCTTGCTCGGCCGCTCCGTGATTCATTCGGAGCAACTTCCTGTTGTGATCGGCCGCCGGTGGGCACGATGGTGGGTGACTTCTCAGGGGGACACATGGGGCGAGCACGTAATCTTTTGGTGCTGGGAACGGCTTCCGGCGTCGGTAAGACGCTGCTGACCGTCGCGATCTGCCGGTGGCTGCGGTCGCGCGGCGTGGACGTCGCCCCGTTCAAAGCGTTGTCCATGCAGGACGACGGCGGCGTCTACCTACCGGCCTCCGGCGGTCACGTCCATTTCCACCAAGCGTTCCAGGCGCGCGGGGCCGGGCTGGAACCGGTCGGTGACATGAACCCGATCGCGGTGTGGCGGCAATACGGTCAGATCACCACGGCGATGCGAGGCAAGGTGGACGGGCAGCTGCTCGCGATGCCGACGGAGCGGCGCACCGCGACGGCCAGGGCGGCCATCATGGAGTCCTACCTCGAACTGTCCAAACAACACGAGTTCGTGGTGATCGAGGGGTGCGGCAGCCCGGTCGAGCTCAACCTCATGCAGCGCGACGTGTCGAACCTCTGGCTCGCCGGCGCCGTCGACGCGCCCTGCCTCCTCGTCGGCAGTGTGCTCTACACCGGGGTGTTCGCCGCCATGGTCGGAACCCTGGAGCTGATGACCCCGGCGGAGCGGGCCAGGGTGATCGGCCTGGTGGTGAACAGATACATGGGTGACCCGCGGGATTTCGCCGCGGGGGCAGCGATCCTGGAGCAACGCTGCGGTGTGCCGTGCCTCGGCACGATCCCGGACTTCCCGGCGCTCGACCGGCTGGGCGAAACACCGCGGAACACCGGGGAGATCCGGCGTCTGCTCGACTCCGCCGATTTGGACGCCGAAATCGACAGGTGGACCGAGCATGTGGCGGCGAACCTCGACCTCGATCGGCTACTGGTCTGGTGACCGCCACGGCAGGCCGCTCGAATGCGGGACTCGGGCCGTTTCTGCTGATCTGGGCCGGCCAGTCGGTGTCGGTCGTCGGCACCTCGATGACCAACTTCGCGTTGGTGATCTGGATCTGGTCACGGACCGGGCAGGCCATGCCGATAGCGCTGATGGAACTGTGTTCCTACGGCGCGGTGGTCGCGCTCGGCCCGATCGCCGGAGTCCTGTGCGACCGGTGGGGCCGGGGCCGGACACTGATCGCCAGCAACGCCGGGGCGGCCGTGGTGATCGCCGCGCTGTGGTCGCTGCTGGGCTCCGGGAACCTGACCGAGCAAGCGGTCTACCTCTCGATGGTGGCGCTCGGCTCCTGCCTGGCTTTCCAGTACCCGGCACTGATGGCGTCGGTCACGTCGCTGGTGGACCAGCGCCACTACATGCGGGCCAGCGGCATGCTGTCGCTGACGATCTCGGTCGCCGGAGTCGTCGGGCCGG
>Ga0193717_1001116_pt1 | contig 16718 bp, 11 predicted proteins | sample U2c2metaG_FD_145900 | JGI IMG/M metagenome (GOLD analysis project Ga0193717, IMG submission 145900) | Soil microbial communities from a riparian zone of the East river system, Colorado, United States - U2c2 | ecosystem: Environmental > Terrestrial > Soil > Riparian zone | place: USA: East River... | reverse complement strand
GGATGTGAAAACGGAGCATGGTCCGGATAATGAGGCACCGGCAGACGAAAGGGCCGGATACAGATAGGCCGAACCTAAACCACCGCGTCACATCTCGACTCTACACGTTTGGTGTATGACCCCAACATGCTCGGCCGCTATGCCTTTACCCTGTCGGACCCCGTCGCCAAGGGCGAACTCAGACCTCTTCGCGATCCACGCACCGCCAGCCTAGACGAAGCTTGAATCCTAAGCCCACAAGACTCTCATGTAGGTTTTCTGTTCCGTTGCTACTCAGACCCCATTAGGACCTCTTCGCGCCAGTCTAATAGTTAAGGGCATGATTTGGAGTCCAAACCACGGCGACACCGCGTTCACGGTGCCCCTCTTCGATGAGTTTATGAAGAGAATCATGCCCGGAGATGACTGGTAGGAGTCGCTGATCACAGCCGGGACTCCACTCGCGCAAGTCCGCACTAAATGACGATGAAGTTGGGCTCACCACACCAAACGTCAAATATCGTACGCTAACGATCTTTTTCTACTATGCATGCGTTCCATATTTCCGTTCAGAACAATTCTCACGATTTCACTTTCTAGTGCACGCCCCGTCGAAGTCTTTACTTCTTTTTGACAATTCGCCCGTGACCGAAAGGAAACATCAGCACTCTCATGGGTGCATGACTTCGATTTCTGTCGAAATGTAAGCGCTCTGTATTCAGGGCGATAGCGAAGGCGTGTAATTTTCCAAGGAGTCGCATGATGCAACGATTCGGCCGTCCCCTGATTCTTTCCCTCTCTATTCTGGGAATCAGTGCCTTCTCTCTTCTCGCACAGACCGCACCTTTCTCCTCTTTGTCACAAAAGGCAAAGGGACGTGGCGCCGTCTTCGTCATGACCAACGACGCCAAAAGGAACGAGGTCATCGTCTATGATCGCGCCACCAATGGTTATCTGACCGAAGCCGGCCGTTACGATACAGAAGGCCGCGGCAGCGGAGGGGTCATCGATCCTCTCGAAGCTCAGGGGGCCCTTACCCTTAGCCAAGACCGCTCGGTACTCTTCGCCGTCAACGCCGGGAGCGGCAACATCTCCGTCTTCAGCGTACGCCGCGCCGATCTCGTTCTGGTGAGCAAAACGCCGTCGGGGGGCAGTCAGCCGGTCGCAGTCACACAGCTCGGAAATCTCGTTTACGTTCTCAACTCTGGGGGTGCCGGCAGCGTCGTGGGCTTTCGTCTCGACCTCGGCGCGCAACTCAGACCCATCAAGAACGCCAACGCATTCCTCACTGCAAACGTCACCGGGGGAGCGTCCATCGCACTTAGCCCTGATGGGCGCTTCCTTCTTGTTACCGAGAGGCTCGCTGATAATATCGACGCCTTCCGCGTAAATTCCGACGGAACTCTCGGCCCCATCGTCGTCAACGCCAATCTAGCACCCGGGGCCTTCTCACTCGCCTTCACTCCGGATGGTAAAGCGATCGTCTCCGAGACCGGAGTCGCAGGCGCCAGCAACGCGTCGGCGCTCTCCTCTTACACAGTCGGCAACGATGGGAAGCTCACCCCGGTGACCCAGAGTGTTCCGGCATTAGGCAACGCCAACTGCTGGAACGTCATCACCCCCGACGGCAAATATATCTATACCTCTAATGCTGGTAGCGACTCCATCTCTGGCTTTGCCATCGGCAAGGGTGGTTCCCTCACGCCCATCGGATCCACCATTGTTGGCAATAATCCTGCTGGAAGCACCAACCTAGATATAGCCATAAGCGCCGACGGCAGCTATGTTTACACTCTCAACGCCGGCACAGGAACCATCGGAATGTTCCGCATTGAAGACGACGGAACACTCACTAGCCTCGGCCAGTCAGGCGAGTTTGCAAAGGCATCGGGATTCAACGGCATTGCGGCAATCTAATTCCGGAAAGCCCACTTCGGAGGAAGCGAGGTGGGCTCTCGGAGCTACGAACTTGGCTCTGATGGATTTGAAGATTCTCGCCATGACCGATCTTAGTTATCAAGCGGCAATTGAAATCCGTCCGGCTGTTCCAGAAGATGCCGGCGGAATCACTGCCATCTTCTTCGAAAGTGCTGAAAATCATGTCGAGCTTGATCCAGAACGTTATTCGACGCCCGCCTCCGAGACGATATCGACTCGCTACCGGGAGGGGCAACAGCATCCACCACACACGGACAGCAAGTCCATAACTCTTGTCGCGGAACTCAGCGGAGAGGTGGTTGGATTTATTGACGGCAGGATCGAACAGTCATCCGATGCGATGCATCGGGAGATGACCTACTGCCATATCTCTGAGATCGCTGTGCGCCACGGGCATCGCAATCAAGGCATAGGTGGACGGCTGCTGCAGGCTGCTGAAGACTGGGGACGCACGATGGGTGCAGAGTTCGCATCCTTGGATTTTCACAACGAAAACACACGTGCCGCTTGGTTCTATCGGTGGCGGATGGGCTATCGCCCTGCATCCACCACGGCCATCAAACGGCTCAAGCCGTGAAGAGAATTGACTAAAGGCCGACTGTTCACCTTGTCATCCGCAGAATCGGATAGGGACGCCCATCGTCATCCGTGGGAGATAAGGCATAAGCAGTAAAACCGACTGCTTCATAAAACGCCACCGCCTGACTATTTTGCGCGTTTACCCCCACCTCAAGATGAGGGATCGAGCGGAGGCCAGCTATTAAATCCTCTGCCGCATTCTTTTGAATTGACGACCATCTTCTCCTGCGAGCTGTGGGCGCAGCACATCACTTTCCGTGACCGCCGCATCTGACATCAGATGAAAGGTCCGCGCGGGTTCCCCGCGCCCCATTGTCAGTCCGTCCGCAAAGCCTCCATGGGTTCCACGGCTGTCGCGAGACGATCAGAAACGCATTCACCTCGTGTTCCTTGAATACGACAGATTTGTCTCAAATCGTCTGGCAGACGGAAAGTGACACCGAACTCCCTCTTCATCCCATCGAACTTCGCAAGTCCACCAGTACTTGGTCGTACTTGTCAATACGGATCAACCCGAATCGTGGAAATTCCAGATCAACAATGACATACACGACGATGACTGTTATTAGCGCAAACGCGAAGAGATGAAGCCAACTGCGGCGATTGACTCCGGCCATGCTAAACCCGGCAAGGAGCGACTGGGCGAGTCCCAGGACTAGCAGAAGGTAAAACAAGATAACAGGAGGGTGAGTTCGAGCTGCGACTGTGCGAGTTGTTGTGATGTCAATCATTGAATTGATCGCGGGAAGGAGGAGTTTTCCGGCATCTGGATGTGCTGCTTGAGACCGTGTTTCAGCAACCGCGTGTTTCCAAATCTCGCCTTGGATTTCGCCAGAGTGAGTCAGTTCCTTTTGCGCTGCCGCGACGTCAGGCAATCGCCGATACACTTCAAGTCGAGAATCTACATAATTTCTAAACAGAGCGCGCATGGCGGGCTGATCCGAAGGAGCTAGCATCTCTACTCGCAGATAGGCCGTTCCAATATCGTTGGCTTCGTCAACGATCAGCGCTCTCCGCGCATCAAATCTTGCCGCTGCTCCGGAAAAACTGAATGCCACCAAGAGGCCGAATAAGGCAAACACTGCACCTTCCACGGCTCCCGCGCCGAATTGTTCGTCATCGGCTGCAAGGACCATACGACGTCTTCGCAGCTGGCGGCCAACTTCAAGGAATAAAACCATTCCAAGGAACAGTGCAACTGCGAAGGCTGGTGCAGAAATGATCGAATCCATATTTTCCTCATGAGGTGTCATCATATGTCGTTTATCACGATAGATGTCATAGTTTCGTCGCGCTAAACTTCATTTGTTCCTTAGCCCGCACACGCGTCAACCACTCTCCAGGCGGGTTGCCACGTTTGCCCTGTTCCCACCAGCCGAAAATTACATTTGCATTGCTCGTCGTTCAGGAGGAATGCAAAAGTCTAGCAATCCGCAGTGCGATCTCGGTAAGTCGGCTGCAGTTATTCGAATCTGCCGGCCCGCTTCAGAAAGAGGTCAAGAGTACCTCCCTGAATCACGATGGAAAAGACGACCACCAGATACGTCGTAGCAAGAATCCAGTTGTGGCGCTGAAGGTCCGGTATGGAAAGAGCCAGTGCGATCGATAGACCACCGCGCAGGCCACCCCAACTCAGCGTGAGGAGCGAGGATTTATGTCCCGGCTGCAGCAGTCGAACCAACCCCAGAACAAGCGTCACTACGAGGATGCGAACCACGATGACGGAAAGAATCGCGAGTCCGCCCGACTCGAAGGTACGCGACGTAAAAGGTATGATGAGCACTTCAAAGCCCAGCAGGACGAAGAGAATCGCGTTCTGGATTTCATCAATGACGCGCCAGAACCGATCTAAAGATTCGTGGGAGATCTCAACATGCGAATGATTCATGTTGAACCGGCGGAGTGCCAATCCGGCAGCAACCGCTTCGAGCGGAGCTGAGAGGCGCAATGTTTCAGCCAAGGCATAACCTCCCAAAGCGAGTGAGAGTGTGAGCAGTATTTCGATTTGGTAAGCCTGTACGCGCCGCATCAGTTCGGAAGCCACCCGAGCGAGAGCGATGCCCAATAGGAGTCCGCCGCCAGACTTCAGCAATAGAAGTGCACCTATGTGGCCGATAGAAGGGACTTCTCCTCGCGAGGCCGCCAGCACCGCCAGGAAAAGTACCGCACCGATACCGTCGTTGAACAGTGACTCCCCGGCAAGCTGGGCCTGAATGTTTTTGGGAACGCCTACCCTGTGGAGCATCTCGAGCACAGCGATAGGATCGGTTGGCGAGATCAGTGCGCCGAAGAAAAGACATTCGATCCACGGAGCAGCAATCCCGAAGAGCGGAAGGGTCCAGTGCATGACCCCCGCCAATGCAGCCGTTGAGAGCAGTGTTCCGATAACCGAAAGAAGCCCAACAGCGAGCTTTTCTCGGGAAAGATAGAGGAGATCGAGGAGAAATGCGCCTGCGAAAAGGAGCAGGCCCAGCATTCCATGCAGAATCAGGTCCTCAAAACGGATACGGCCAGCCAGGTTCACAGCCCAACCATGCAATCCAGGAAAAACACGGCCTAACATGATCATTATGACGGACGAGATTACCGTAAGGAGCATCGTGCCAATGGTGATCGGAAGTCGGCAGACGCGAACACTTAGCCAACCAAAGAATGCTGCGGCGGTGATGATGATGCTGAGGAGTGCAAGTGTGGTCATGGCTTCTGACTTAAAGCTACTTGATCCAAATGGATCGAGGTGCTGCTCCCCCGTTGGCCGGTAACACGGAAGTTAGGCCGGTCGTACAGATTCACTTCCGAATTGCCTTGCTGAGGAGATTGCTATTCTCCTAGACCGGGACCGGCCAAGCCCTAGCGAATCACGGATGAACGCCAAGGCGCGACTCTTTTTTCGCCCTCCAAAATGCAATCGTAAACTGCAGAGGGCCTACGACCGCGAACTGTACAAACAACGCAATCGCATCGAACGCTGCTTCAATAAGCTCAAACACTTCCGACGCTTCGCCACTCGCTACTGCAAAACCATACAGGCCTTCCGCTCCTTCACAGCCCTCGCATGCGCATGGCTCAGACTCAAGCTATATGGGGTAACAGCAGGGTTTTTACGATATGGGGCCAGCCCCCCGGGAAAAGGTTAGGAAGGGGTCAAATGTAACGTAGGATTAAGGATGAAATGTTTTGCCTTGCTCCATCATGGCAAGAATCATTTTCATCCGTTTTTCTCTGGTTTCCGGCTTCTTTGCCGTTTCGAGGCGATAAACAATCGAATAAACATTTGCTTTGTTTAGTGTATTAAAAAATGCCTTTGCTTTTTTATTTTTACTCAATTCCTTCAGAAAATCTTCCGGCGGGATAACATCCCTGGATGAAGCATAGGCAGTTTCCCATCGGCCATCAGCTTTTGCTGCTTCAACCGCCTCCATCCCTGCAGAAGTCATCTCTCCTGCTTTAATAAGGCGTTCTACATGCTGAGTGTTTATTTTCGACCAACCGCTTTTGGGGCGTCTTGGTGTGAATTTCTGAAGCCAGGATAGTTTGTCGAAGGTTTCTTTCTGGCCATCGATCCAGCCATAGCAAAGTGCCTGATCAAGCGCTTCAGCATAGGTCACGGATTTCTCATGCGAATCTTTTTTGAAAATGCGCAACCATATACCTTCTGAATTCACATGGTTTTTCTCCAGCCAATGTCGGAAATCCACAGCTGTTTTGAAATGCAAGGTTTGCATAAATTGTGCCCCTTTTATCAAAGCCAGAAGAGTTTTTGTAGTTGCCCAGTTCCGTGTTGTAGCACCGACAGACAATTTCTTTTCGATAGCGGTATTAGAGAGCTTGGTATTTCCGTACCCATTGGGACAATAGAGATAAATTTCACGACCAATGATATAAAACTGCTCCGGCCCCATAACCAAAGGCAATAGAAGATCGGCTGCCTATATGGGGATACGGCCAAGAGCGACATCAAGAAACTGCGCCATGGGATCGCCAGTTCCCCGGACCGCCTGCGAGTCTAAGTCCCTCTGTCACGCTGCACTCAATTCGCGGAAAATGCTTTGATGGTCCAAGATACTGCACTCAAATCGCGGAATTTAAGGCGGGTCTGTACTCAAATCGCGGACGGAGTAGATGGAAGCGGAGCCACAGAGAATCATTCGTTCCGGTTAGTGTGCGCGAGAGCTGAGGCGAGACGCCGCCTCTGGGAGGATGGCCATGCTCGGCTAAGACGATCGAGACTCCGACGCGCCTCGGGAGTCAGCGGAACCAAGAGCGACTTCCACACTTTGAGGCCTTTACGGTAGCGGGCCCGTCGTTCGTATATGTCGCAATCTGTGGACGCATTCACGACCAGTTGTGAGGTGGGTCCCCTCCATGATTTGCCCGTCGTTCATTCAAACTGGCTGACAATCTTCAAGAAAGCCTTCGGCAGCCCCTGAAAAGCAACTACGTCAGCCTGCTCATCAGCCACCGCCCAAACATGAAAAGAATGAGTTCCGCCGTCAACGGTTGAAGCCCACACTATGCGCGAGTTGCTTGCTGTCATACATGCGGCCATCTTTTACTACGCTCACCACTCGCCGAATATCGCTAATATTCATGAGCGGATTCCCTTCCACGAGCATCAGATCGGCTCGCTTTCCAGCCTCCACGGAACCCGACTCCTTCTCCAGTTTCATCACGTGGGCGGGCACAATCGTCGCCGACTGAATCGCTGCCATGGGAGTCATGCCCGCCTGTACATATAGCTCCAACTCCCGGTCCAACCCATATCCCATCAAGTTGGTATCGCTTCCCGCAACGATCGTCACACCTGCCTCATAGAGCGCATGCACCACCTTGCGATTTGTCTCCATCCGCTCACGAAACTTCTCCCCCTCTGCTGCGGGGACCCCCAGCGACATATAGCGTGAAGCAAGCATATAGGGGGCGGATTTTATGCCAGGCTCGAACGATGCCACATCCATATCCTTCGAATGGCCCGCCATCTCACTCCAGCTATCTGTTGGATCTACCACAATCTTCCGGTCTTTCAGCAGCGCGATCAACTTCTTCGATCGCTCGGACTCCAGATCCACTGGCCCCACACCTCCATCCGGGTTCATCGCACGAATCACAAACTGCAGATGGTTGATCTGGTCCATACCGTCGGCAATCCCGTCGAACGCGTTTATGGCAGCTGGGACATGTCCCGTCACAGTCATCCCGCGCTTGTGCGCTTCCGCGGTAATAGCCTTCAGCACATCAGGCTGTATCTGCGTGTACACCTTAATCTGTTCGAACTTCGCGTCAGCGTAACTGTCGACGGCTGCCACGCCTTCGGCAGGAGTATTTACAACCACTGAACCGAACGCCAGTGGCCCGCCGCTATCGATCAAGCCGGCCAGCAACACCTTGGGCCCCAGCGCATGATCCTCGTCAATCTTCTTCCGCAGCGTTGTCAGGAACTCAAGCTCACCACCGCAATCCCTGACCGTAGTTATGCCCGCCGCTAAGAATGCCGGCCCAAATTCCACCCCCGAATAGTGCGAATGCATCTCCCAGAGCCCTGGCAGTAGCGATTTTCCTGCTGCATGAATTACTCGCATACCGGCCGGCAAAGTCACCGTCCCCGCCGCGCCTGCAGCCACAATGCGCCCAGCACGCACAACGACGACGGAGTTCTCGACTGCGGGTGCACCCGTCCCGTCAATCAGTCGCGCCCCTACAATGGCGAACGCCCCTTCAGCCTCTGGTGGAACCTGCTGATCAAGGTCGGCGAGGTCAAGCATCTCCTGCTGCACACCGCTGTGCGCCAGTTCACCTGCCACCGGCTCATACTCGTCCAAAACCTCCTCCTGCGGCAGGCCGCCCGCAAAGGTCATCACGGCCGCCAGCCTACCACTTTCATTCATCCACAGGATCTCGCGGCCAAATACAAGATTTGCGATGGTATAGCGCTTGAGACGAACGATCCGCCCCTTCGAGGAGAACACGTCGTGCCCTACAAGCTTGATCTTTAGCGGAAGCGCCTCACCTATCCGGAGAATGGGCAGCTGCGCCGGCTGATGATGCCGTGTCCAATAACGCATCATCATCATCTGAACTGCCGCGGGCATTGACGCAAAGCCCGCAAACGCCACCGGAGGCTTTTTCATCGTGCGGTTCACGCCAGCTTCACGCACTGACACCGACGCGCCGCGTACCTCGGTAAGTGATTCGCTATCCGGAGTTGCCGGCGTACGATGTTGCTCCAGCATGGTTGGAGCAAACATCGGGCCCATCTCAAGCGTCGATGAAATAGTGTGTTTCATTCCCCGGTCTGACGACGTAGACGTGGTTGTCATGACCAGGCGGCCGGAGCCCAAGTCCGTGACCGTGTACTCCTCCGTCCCAATCGTATGGAGCAGTAGATGGATCGAGAACGTTCCTCGCTCTACCACCAGAGGCTTGCTCTCCGATCGCAATGTAGTGCCAACACCTAACATCACACACAGCAGACCTACCGGGACAAAACTCTTCCGCATGAACTAAGGGCCTTTCGAGACTCTCTGATGAATATCTTTGATCTTAGCGGAAACGCTGGGTGCGGATTACGCTGGCACGACCACGGCTTGGTAGTGACGCGGGCGATTCGGATTGATCCGGCGGTGATGCTTAGAAGTGAGTAGTAAACCGTAAACAAGCCCGAGCTCAATCCAAACCAAAGACTCTTTCTCTGCCCGATCTGAAGTTCTGGCCCAGATCGATCTGGTAGAGGTTGAGCTTTTCGCTAGTCTTCTGCATGGGATTCTCCTGCTTTTGAAATGGCCTTGTTGTGTTTGCTTACAAACGCTTTGGCCCTGGCCCACGCCAGCGGAGGTAGCAAGTGCAAGGGTTGGTGGGGTGGCTATCGGCCATCCAAAGGACCGGAGGAAGCGACTCCCGAAGCGCGAAGCGGGAGGACTAGAGCTGCACGGAGGCCGCTACCAGCCCTTGCGCGCGCGCGAAAGGCAGAGCCTATTAGGAAGGCCTGGTTTCCTTGCTTCGCGCGAAGCGCATGAAGAGGTCGTTGAAAGTTTTATGGAGAAGGATGCGCTGATGCGAGACAGGTGGGCCGCTCTCGCGGTCTAAAGGATTAATTAGAACCATAGACGCTCGATGAGCGCATTGGCGATTTGGCATCAATTCAGACGGCGGACCATACATTCCACATCGCGGACCACCCGCCCGGAACCACCGTCAAGAAGCGGGTGTTTCGATTTTCTCGATGATCTGAGGAATAATGCGACGTACTTTGCCCGCCGAATAGCCACCCCGTCGAATCTTCGACCAGCGCCCGCGTCATGGACCCGCTCGACCGATCTTACCGCTGGCAGCGAAGGTTCTTCCCGCAATGTGTCATTGCGCCCGCTTCAAGCGGCAGACGTCGTAACCTAGAGATTCTGTCCGTATCCCAAAGGCAATTAGCTGCGTAGAGATAAATATGGATCATACTCGCGACATGCAAGCCCAAGGTCCCTTCGATGCACGCTATCTAGCGTTCCTTGAGACCATCACTCAACTCCGGCCCCGCCTACATCGGTACTGTTCACGGATGACCGGATCGGTGATGGACGGAGAGGATGTTGTTCAAGAAGCGCTATTTGAGGCTTATCGAAAGTTGGACCAGTACGACGAGAGTCGTCCTCTTGCCCCATGGCTATTCAAGATTGCGCACAATCGATGCATCGACTTCCTCCGCAGGCGTAGTGTCCGGGTCGAGGCCGAAACTGCTGCCATTGGTCCAGATTCCGTAATGCCTGTCGATCCCCCCGTCCTTGGTGTGGGGCGAGCGGTTGAACAACTGGTGATAAGTCTGCCTCCCATGGAGCGCGCCTGCGTGCTGCTGAAGGATATTTTTGATTACACGCTCGAAGAGATCGCAGAACTCGTCAGCTCCACCGTCGGAGGCGTCAAGGCCGCGCTCAACCGGGGCCGATTGAAATTGGCCGTCTCGTCCAAGCCCGCGACATCGCGCCGCGAAGTGAGCCCGGAGTTATCACGGCTTTTGCACCTCTACGTCGACCGCTTTAGTAAGCGTGATTGGGAGGGACTCCGCAAACTCATCAGCGCGGATGCTCGACTCCGCGTCGCAGATCGCTTTGTCGGATCCCTCGACGAATCGCCCTACTTTGGGAACTATGAACGCCAGACCGTGCCGTGGCGGCTTGCGGTGGCAGAAGTGGACGGCGAGTTGGCAGTCGTCGCGCTGCGCCAATACGGAGACGAATGGAGGCCCAATTCCGTCGCTAGACTCCAGGTGACAGATCAGTACATCGTGCACATCGCGGACTACGCGCATTGTCCGTGGGTTCTCTCGGCGGCGGCCTCTGTCGTCGTCGCCCAGCCCTCCTGAGGAATGTTGCAGCAACACGTATCCTCGATCGCACCGGGACCGTAATACAGAGCAGAAGGGCAATTCAAGGAGAAACGAAAATGCACATGAAAGACGCAATTAAATTTGCGCTGACCATTTCGAACGGATCGGTGTTGAGTGTAATCGACGAGATGAGCGACGCTGCAACGACGTTTCCGACGCCGAACGGCGGGTGCCACCCGCTCTGGGTCCTCGGGCATCTCACGCTGGTTGAGGGCATGATTCCAGCGGCACTCTTCGCGGAAAAAACCCCGCGGCAGAGTGGCAACAATACTTTGGCGAGAACACGGAAACTGTCGCCGATGCCGGCGCATATCCACCCTTCGCTGAGGTTCGAGAGAAGTATCTTCAACTGCGCGAACGGAACCTGAACATTCTGGAGTCGCTCAGCGAGGCCGACCTCGACAAGCCCACTCTCGCGCCGCCCAAGGGACGGGAGCGAGAGTTCGCTACCTATGGGCAGAGCTTCCTTGTGCTGGCCCTGCACCAGACCATGCATCGCGGCAACTTGACTGACGCGCGGCGTGCCGTTGGTCGTACAGCGCTCGCAGCACGGGCGACCTGAAGCTCGGCTAGTCCGGAGCCGCTGACGAGCTCAGGCCGCGACCTGAGCTCGTCAGCTCCGAATCCTCCTCAGCGACGGCCCGAATGCGTATCTTGCTGCCCGTCGATAGTCGCAATAGCGGATGTGAAAGCAATTTTGACGAGGAGATTCAGAAATGAAAGAGTTTCTAGTGGTCCTGATTCTTTTGCTTGCAACTCTGGATGTTGTTCCCATGTTTGCGCAAAGTCCCAAGTACCCTCCGCTCAGCGAATACATGATGGCGCGAGACGCTGAAATTGCGCTGGCCAAGAGCGCGGCTCCGGACTACGTTTCCGACCACGCGACGATAAAGGTCTTCACGGCGTCCGGATTTCGAACCGTGCACGAGGGGGACAACGGCTTTGTGTGCGTGGTCATGCGCGGGTTTACCGGAGCTCCGACGTACACTCCGGTCCAAGTCCGGGACTGCATCAATTACGACGCAAAAACCCGGGCTCCCATTTGTCTCGACTCACTAGCCGCGCGAACCGTGCTGCCTTACTACGAACTTCGGACAAAGCTGGGGTTGGAAGGCAAGACAGCCGAGGAAATTGCCGAGGGTGTACAAGCCGCTTACGTCAAAGGCGAGATCCCCAAGCGCCCAGAAGTGTGTTTTGCCTACATGTGGTCGGCGGACCAAGTGCTTGGACCGACGGGCCATTGGCATCCGCATATCATGGTTTACCTTCCCGGCTACGAGACGCTGCTTGGCACCAAACACCCCCAAAACCCTCTTCCATCCATCGGGGACGACGAGGGAACACCCTTTGCCGTGGGGGTTATCCCGGTGGACGACAGACTGGCCATAAGAGCCCGCGCGGAATAGAACGGTAGCCGGCTCTCAGAAGATGCTTTCCAATCACTCAGGTAGTGGATTATCTCCGAATGACGGGCAAACATGAGGTTAATCAATTCTGCCAGCCAGTGCAGCGTTATGCTGCCACTCCGTGCAATGGAATGCTGCCACTGAATGCAACGTTATGCTGCCACCTAGTGATCATCCACGCCGAAGGCGTGCAGTGCTGCGGCTGCGGTTTGATCAGGGACGATGTCCGGTTCGAGCTCGGGAGAGTAAGGTGCGGTTTGCCGACCAATCATCCATAACACCCAAGCCTTCCTGCTCAGGGCTCGATGAGTGACTCGCCCTGTTATCGTCAATTGACAATTAGGCCGCGGACTTCGGTCAACACTTGCCGACTGACCATACTGATTTGAAGCGTCGATGGCTCAGCGGCAGTTGATGGCCAAAAGCAGTCGCCCGAACGGACCTCGATCCTTGTGATCCTCCAGAGCGAAGTCCCGAAGGCGTGGAGCTCTTGCGATGTTATTGTTCGTGTTTCCAACTTTCCTACGGCGGTGCTCAGCACAGCAGCCACTCGGCATTCATCGACCCAGCGAGCATTATCCGTTGGTCTGCGGTGCAATAGCTCCCTAAGCAGTAGCTGCCTGTGAAGAGAACAATGCTGTAGGCTTCCTGGCCGGAAAACGCGGCAGCATACCAGAAGGTGAGTTTGCGGAGCACTTGCGTGATTCGATGAATGGAGGAAGGATTTCGGTCTGCAAGGCATCTTAGCGCCTGGTTCTTCGAACGCGTCTTAGGGTTCCGATTGGCCCAACGTGTCGAACAGCGGTGCCGCCGGGATCAAGGACGGATTGTCGTCGACGACTGAGACCGACAGAATACGAATCCTGTCGTTGTTCGGCAGCGTAAGCGTGCGAGCGCCCCCGGGCAGATCCAGCGAATACACGAAGAGATAGGAATATTGGTACGGCTCGTTGAGCCCCTCTGCGGTGTGGTGGTGAGACGCATACCAGCCCAGTGGAGCCTGCTTGATGTAACCGGGCTTCAATCCGACGTAGTCATCGGGATAGCGCCATGTGGGCCTGGACTCGCTTGGCGAATGGATGGGAGGCCACACGGTGTGATTGGCGGAGACGGCCCAGTCACGGTCTGGAGCGTTTTTCCAGATGCGCGTGTCCCACTGGCCAATCCAGCCGGTCCACGATTGAATATTCAGCTCGGCTGCGTGATTTCCAACACGGAAGAGTGCCTTCTGATCGTCCGCGGAGGATGCTGCGGCCAACAGATAGATGCGGTTGAATCGGCCGGCAGGAAGTGCGAGCGTTTGGCCCCTGGCCGTGAGAGCGTTCGGCGCGCCGGTTTTGGCTGCGGCAAGCTCGAACCTGACCGGACCGTAATCGATCTCAGCCGGAAGCATCTCGGCAGGCATCGCGTTTCCCTTGCCGTCGATGCCGCCATCTTCGATCTTCGTATCATCGTTGCTGGCGATGGCATGATCGTAGTGCAGCGCGACAGCCTGCGCATGCGGTCGAGCAGGTCGAGCCTGCGGCGGTGCGAGGCGCAGAGCAAAGGTGCGCGGCTGATATGGCGTGAAAGATGCAATCAGGTCGCCGTGGTTCACTTCAGCTGACCCGATCGGTTCCTCCTGCGCATTGACTTCGCGCGCCGACGTAATCGGCGCAGCGAAGGACACGCGCATGTTCGGTGCGGGCTTACCATTAAGCTCCACCATGCGGAGAACAAGCTCATCGCTATCCTCGGCCTTTTTGAACGCAAGCACGCGGATAGCAGGATCGCTGATACGCACAAGTGAGAACTTCCTGCCGAGCGTGCCCGGATGCTTTTCCGTTGTAAACGAGATCAGCGGATCATTTACACGGTACGCCTGCCAGGCCGTGTGTTCCTGGCGAAAGTCGCCGGAGTGCCCCGCGACGCCGAGTGCGATTTCGTGATGTCCCCAGTCCTGAGTTGTCTGGTCACTGAAGTTACCTGGATGGCCGTCGGCCGTGGGCTTCGCCCCAGGAGAACGCAGCAAAGTTACGCGAATCGTCTGATCGCTGGGTTTGTCAGAACCGTTCTTCGCATCGGTCAGCAGAGTCACCCCAAAGCTTCCACTCTTGTCGGTGAGATCGATCCAGCGATGCGAGCCCACCTCATACTGCCGCGGTTGTGCATTGGGCCGCTCGACGGTACCGATATCCCAGCTATAGGTTGCTTTTAGATTCGAAGCACTGAGTGAAAAGGCAGCCTTGAGGTTTGAGCCCGCAGTCTTCCAGTCGATTGCATAGTGGAGATCGACACGATTGCCGGCATCGCCCGCAGCAAGGCTGACGGTCTGCACAAACCGAGAGCCTTCGGCTTGCCGCGTCACTTCGAGCGCGACGCGCGCCGGGCCATTCTCGCTGATGCGAATCTCCGCAGGTTCGCTGACAAAAGTGCGCGGAGCAGCCTGTTCCTGCGTGAAGTCCATGTTCCACGCCGGGTAATTGTGAGGAACATCGGTGGAGATCGCCAGCCTGAGAGGTGCGGAGAGCAGCTCTTTGGCGAGCTTCTTGTCATAGATGCTCGACACATCTCCGTCCTCGTTGAGTTGCACTCGATAACGCTGGTTTTCGAGCGAATGATAGAACGCACGCAGCGCGTTGTTCGTGATTGATTGTGTGGCCGGGCGTATATCGAAGACCGCGTAGCCGACAGATGGCATGGACGCCAGGAAGACCACCTTGCCGTTTTCCCACTGCGCCGGTGTCTCCTGACCGTCGGAATCATAGACGTGTACGGCTTTTGGAGCGGGGCCGGGAAAGACAACCTCAGCCTCAACCAGATCTTTGCGAGCGATATTGAGCGGGTTGTAGACCACCACAGGTATGCCCTGCGTGCGCGTATCAAGACCGGATGAAACAGCAGCACTTGCACTGGTGAGCACAGCGGCAAACTGATTGGCCGCAATCACATCGTCATTCCATGCGTACTGATAGGCGCGGGGCGTCGATGTTCCCGCGCCCGTGTCGTGAAAATGCCCGGCGAGTGCGAGCATCCACGCGTCATTCAGCCTCTGCTGCGGATAGGTACGAGCGCCAAGCCATTGCGCGGCGATCGAAGCCCTCTCTGCGGCGTCAGCGAGATTCTCATCCTTGATGATCCAGCGTTTGTGATAAGCCTGCGACGTGAGCGAACCGGCGGAGTGGTCGGTCAGTTCCAGGTCGCCTTTGTAGAGCGGCATGTGTGCCGACATTCCCGGCGTGATGGCATTGAACATCTGATCGGCGGAGGACTCAATCACATGCACCGGCCCATCTCCCACGCGCACATTCACCGAATGTGCGGGGAAAGATGGCGCTCCGTTCAGCTTTGGCAGGGACGGTAGTATGGTGTTGCTCTTTGTCGCGATGGCTTCGAGCAACTTAACAGTAGACTCCTGCGGTGCTCCGCCGGTATCTCCCGTGCCCACATAGCGGTAATCGGCGAATACACCAGACACTTTGCCATCGAGGTCGATGCGCTTCACCCAGTCCGTATCGACAGCGAGAAGGCGGTGAAGCGCGCTGGACTGTTCCGTCGTGAGCTGCGTTTTTTGCGCGCTACTCAGCAGCGTCTGTTCCATGGACGTACTGGGAGCTTTGCTCAGGTCGGTGTAGACGCTGCTGCCGTACGCGCCAGGATGCAACGCCGCAATCACGCTCTTGCCATCCGGACCTACCCACACACCGACGTTGAAAGGAACGCCGTCCGGTGTCTGCTCGGGTGAGTCGGGCCCACCCACTTCCGGACCCGCGGGCCAGCGCCCACCAAGCTTCTGCGTCGAGAATCCCCTGAGTCCGGCATGAGCAAGAATCGTGGGCAGCGAGGAGGGAAATCCAAAACAGTCCGGCAGCATGAATTCGTTGCTTGCCTTGCCGAACTCATGACGAAAATACGTATTCCCGTACAGCACCTGGCGGAAGATTCCCTCGGCGCTGGGCAGGTTTACATCGCCTTCTTCCACCGAAGAGCCAGCGGGGAACCACTGTCCACGCGTAACGTATCCCTTGATTTGCGCATAGTCGCCGGGAAAATACTCCTTCATCAGGCGATAGCGATTCGCGCCGGTCCAGTTGAAGACATAGTGCGGGTACTTATCCATGTAATCGAAGTTCACCCGCATCGTTTTGGGCAAGAACTCGCTGATGGTCTGCGGAAACTCCCATCTCCATTGCGTGTCCAGATGAGCGTAAGGTACGACGAAAAGTGTAGGAGTCTTTGTGATGTCCGGTGTGGCCATAGTCTGACCGTCGACGGCAGTTACCAAGGCAAGCATCGCCGCTACGGATGCAACGGATCGCAAACTGCGCCGGACAGCGGTGCAGGCGGCATTGAAAACAACTACCATTCTGAATCTCTCCCAGGATAACTGTATAAGAAGAAAACCGTTATGCGATCAGCCGGACGTCCCGGCCAACTCTCGCACAAAGGCGCACCGGATTTGGATG
>Ga0193717_1001115_pt1 | contig 16719 bp, 18 predicted proteins | sample U2c2metaG_FD_145900 | JGI IMG/M metagenome (GOLD analysis project Ga0193717, IMG submission 145900) | Soil microbial communities from a riparian zone of the East river system, Colorado, United States - U2c2 | ecosystem: Environmental > Terrestrial > Soil > Riparian zone | place: USA: East River... | reverse complement strand
CCACCCAACCCTTCCGCCTACTCCCCCGCACCCCACCCGAGCCCCAGGCACTCCGACCCCACACCCCACCCCAACCGCAAGCACTACCCGCCCGCACCGCCCCACCACAACCGCAGGCGCTTCCTGCCGGCACCAGACGACCGCAACCCGAGGCACGCCCAGCTCGGACCCCGGTAACTCCCCCACGCCTTGGCCCCGTGCCGACGCTCGCCTCAGCTCTGACCGCAGCCGCAGGCGAACCCGCCGCCCCTCAGGCGGCGCCGAGTGCCCACTTGCGGCCTCAACCCCCGACAGAGACCTTCGCCCCGCTTGCCGGCGACCCAGTTGGTGGAGCCGCGCCGGCGATCGTGGTTGCGGTGGCCGGCGCGCTCACGATCGGCGGCGCTGTACTCATCAGCCGCCACTGACTCCACGCGTCCGGCCCTCAGCTCGGGGACCAGACCAGCCGCTCGAAACGGAGGTGGTTCAGCTGCCGGGGACGCGCGCCTGCCAGGCGTCATCGTCGCGGGAGCGGCGTTCGACGCCGGCCGGGAGTTTGCCCTTGGCGAGATCGATCAGCGTGGTGTGCTCGAGGACGTCCCGCAGACTCGCGCGCGCCGCGATCCAGACCCGCTGCAGCACGACTGCCCGCTCGTTGTAGGCGACGCTCTCCGGCCGCACACCGGAGATGCTCACGATCGGCCCGTCGACGGCCCGCATCACGTCCGCCACCGAGACCTCGTTCGGGTCGACGGCGAGTTTCCACCCGCCCGACTGACCGCGCTGGCTGGACAGCACGCCCGCCCGGCGCAGATCGGCGAGGATGCCTTGCAGGAAGCCGTGCGGAATGCCCTGCGCACGGCTGAGTTCCTCGGCCGACACCACCGAGGGGTCGTTCGTCACCCACCGCTGGGTGATCTCGATCAGCGCCCGCAGCGCATAGTCAGACTTCGCCGATACCCGCATGCCCGCAGTCTGCCGTATCCGGGCCCTCAGTGGTCGGCACCATCGCTTCGCGCCGACTACCGAGTCACGCCCGTGGATGCGCTTGTTCGTAGGCGCGTCGCAGTCTCTCCCCCGAGACGTGCGTGTAGATCTGGGTCGTCGCGAGCGATGCGTGACCGAGCAACTCCTGCACGCTACGCAGATCCGCGCCACCTTCGAGCAGATGGGTGGCGGCCGTATGGCGCAGCCCGTGGGGCGACAGATCGGACGCCGTCACCGCTTCGATCCGCGCGTGCACCACCCGCCGCACGGTCCGCTGGTCGATCCGCCCGCCGCGGCTCCCGAGGAAGAGCGCCGGCCCGCTTCCCAGCCGGAACACCTGCGGCCGGACCGCCAGCCACGCATCCACAGCCGCCGCGGCCGGTACGCCGTACGGGACGGAGCGTTCCTTGCGGCCCTTGCCGAAGACGCGGACCACCCGGCGTGAGGTGTCGAGTTCGTCGATGTCCAGCGCGCAGAGTTCGCCGACCCGGATACCCGTTGCGTAGAGCAACTCCATGATCGCGAGATCACGGAGCCCGAGCGGGCTGCCGTCGTCGGCCGCGACCGCCGCGGCGTCGAGGACGGCTCTGGTATCCGCCACACCGAGCACCTCCGGGAGGGTCTTGTGCGGCTTGGGGCTGGCCAGCAGGGCGCCGGGGTCGGTCTCGATCCGGCCGGTGCGCCGGGCCCAGGCGGTGAAGACCCGGGCCGCGGTCGCGCGCCGCGCCATCGTGCTGCGCGCCTTGCCGAGGCTCTGCTGTTTCGCCAGCCAGGACCGCAGTCCGCGGATGTCGAGACCGTTGAGGTCGTCGTGACCAAGTCGAATCAAATGATCGATCAAATCCGCGATATCGCCCATGTAGGCTCGCACCGAATGTTTGCTGAGGTCTCTTTCCGCCGTCAGGTGCCGTTCGTAGTCAGCCAGTAACACAGTGAAACCTTCTGACAGAGAAGGGATCTCGCTGACATCGTCCGGCTTCATGCCCTTGACCATGCGGGACGTGCCGCGGCATCGCAAGGCACCGCGCGGCGACGAGAAAGAGGAGGTCTGGTCCGTAGGCCCACTGGTCGACTACTGTTCGGCCCGATTGCCCTAGTAGCAACGGAGGCACCCCTGACATGGCCCCCTCAGCGAACGGACAGACCGTAGGCCGGCGCCTGCCGGTCGAGTCGGCGTTCACTCGAGTCGAGGATTCCCGGCACCGTCTGCCGCGTTTGTTCGGTCGTCGCGACCTGGTCGTTCTTGGCCTGGGCGTGATGATCGGGTCCGGCATCTTCAGCCTGAGCGGTAGGCAAGCTGCCACCGTTGCGGGCCCCGCCGTGATCTTGTCGTTCCTGATCGCCGCAGTCGTCTGCGTCCTCGCGGCCGCCTGCTATGCGGAACTGTCCTCGACCATTCCCGTCTCGGGTAGCGCTTACACCTTCAGCTATGTGACGTTCGGTGAGATGTGGGCCTGGCTGGTCGGCTGGGCGCTGGTCCTCGAACTCGTCACGGCGGCAGCGATCGTCGCCAGGGTCTGGTCCGCTTACTTCCTCGCGACGCTGGACGGCTTCGGCCTGGTCCTGCCCAGCGGGGTGGCGCAGTTCTTCGGCCCCGACGCCAAGGTCAACCTGGTGGCGCCGATCCTGCTGCTGATCCTGACGGCCCTGATCGTGACCGGCACCAAGCTGTCCTCGCGCGTTCTGACCGTGGTCGTGATCGCCAAGGTCGCAGTGATCCTGCTGGTGGTCGTCATCGGCGCGACGCACATCAACATGGACAACTACAGCCCCTTCATCCCGATGTCGCGGGCAGCCCCGGCCGCCGCCAGCCCGACCTTGCTGGGCTGGATCCTGGACTCCTCGTTCGGTTCGTTCGGCGTGATGGGCATCTTCACCGCGGCCAGCGCGATCGTGTTCGCGTTCATCGGGTTCGACCTGATCGCCACGGCCTCCGAGGACGCCCGGAACCCACGCAAGACGGTCCCGCAGGGCATGCTGCTCGGCCTGGGAGCCGTGACGATCCTGTACGTCGCGATGGCGGTGGTACTGGTCGGCATGCGGCCCTACGGCCAACTGGGCGGCGCCGCACCGGTCTCCGAGGCGATGGCCGCAGCCGGCGTCGGCTGGGCGGCGGACCTGGTCAACCTGGGGGCCCTCCTGGCCCTGACGACCGTGATCGTCGTGGTACTGATCGCGCAGAGCCGGGTGCTGTTCAACATGGGCCGTGACGGCCTGCTGCCGAAGAGCCTGGCCCGGGTCAGCCGCGTCTACTCCTCCCCCGCCCGCGCAGCCACCGCCGCAGGGCTGGCCGCGGTCGTGCTGACCCTGTACCCGAAGGTGCTGGAGCTCGAAGAACTGCTCGTCATCGGTGCGCTGTTCTGTTTCGCCTTCTGTGCGGTCGGTGTGCTGACCCTGCGGCGGACCGAGCCGAACCTCGAGCGCGGCTTCAAGGTGCCGATGGTGCCGCTGATCCCGTTGCTGTCGCTGGCCTCGACGCTGTGGCTGATGCTCAACCTGAAGACGAGCACCTGGACCAAGTTCGGGATCTGGATGCTCATCGGACTGGCGATCTACGGCCTGTACGGGCGCTGGCACAGCCGCCTCGCCAACGAGGCGAGCTGGGACTTCGACATCGGCGACACCGATCCGGGGACCGGCGGTCTGCAGGCGATCCGGCGGGAGGACACCGACGAGGAGTTGCGGGCCGTCCGCACCCCACCGAAGTCCAGCCGCGGCAAACACATGCGCAACTGACCTCGCGTCCCCGCGGGCTGAAAGGCCGGCGGGGCATCAGTTCTCCACAGGTTGCGAAGTCGTTCCTGAAATCGGTGCCCACCCCGGCATGTTCTTAGCCGGAGGTGGTCATCGATGCGGACCAAGGATGCAGTCGGGCAGTACGGCGAACAGCTCGCCGCGGAACATCTCGCGAAGGCCGGTTTCGCGATCCTCGAGCGCAACTGGCGCTGCGAGCTCGGCGAGATCGACATCGTCGCCCGCGACGGGCAGGCGCTGGTCGTCTGTGAGGTGAAGACCCGGCGCGGGCTGAACTACGGCAGCCCGCTGGAGTCCATCACCTATCGCAAGCTCGCCACCCTGCGCCGGCTGCTCGGCCGCTGGCTGCAGGAGCACGAGGTAAGACCCGCCGAGGTGCGGATCGACATCGTCGCCGTGCTCTTCCCGCACGGCGGCGTGCCCACGGTCGACCACGTCAGGGGCGTGGCCTGATGCCGCTCGCCCAGGCCTGGTCGGTGGCGCTGGTGGGTCTCGAGGGTCACCTCGTCGAGGTCGAGGCCGACATCGCCCAGGGACTGCCGAAGACCACCCTGATCGGGCTGCCCGACGCGTCGCTGTCCGAAGCCAGGGACCGGGTCCGCGCGGCGGTGGTCAACAGCGGCCAGAAGTTCCCGGACCGCAAGGTGACGATCGGTCTGTCGCCGGCCACCTTGCCCAAGACAGGCTCGCATTACGACGTCGCGATTGCCTGTGCCCTGCTCGCCGCCGGCGGCGGTGTCGACAACGGACGCCTGCGGCAGACCGCCATGATCGGCGAGCTGGGCCTCGACGGGAGAATCCGCGAGGTCCGCGGCGCCCTGGCCATGACCCTGGCCGCCTCTCGCTCCGGCTTCGAGCGGATCGTCGTGCCTGAGCTGAACGCGGGTGAGGCACGGCTCGTCCCCGGCATCGACGTGTACGGCGTCCGCTCGCTGCGGCAGGTCCTCGCGCTGCTGCGAGGCGAGGAGATTCCAGACGAAGCGCCGCCTCGGGCCGAGCCGCGGCTGATGTCGGAGTCCCTGACCCGTGTCCCGGAGGTCGATCTCGATGACGTGCTCGGGCAGCGTGAGGGCCGCCGGGCCATCGAGGCGTCTGCCGCCGGCGGGCACCACATCTATCTGCACGGACCACCCGGCTCAGGCAAGACGATGCTGGCGGAGCGACTGGCCGGGCTGATGCCTGACCTGAGTACGGACGACTCGCTGGAGGTGTCCGCCGTGCACTCGCTGGCCGGGCTGCTGACCAGCGATGCCGAGTTGGTCGTCCGGCCGCCCTTCATCGCGCCGCACCACACCGCGTCGCTGGCGAGCCTGGTGGGCGGCGGCTCGGGCATGCCACGCCCGGGGGCGATCAGTTGCGCACATCGCGGCATCCTCTTCATCGACGAGGCGCCTGAGATGCATCCCTTGACGCTGGACACCTTGCGACAGCCGCTCGAGTCCGGGTTCATCGAGCTGCATCGCGCCGCCGCGGTGGCGAAGTTCCCCGCCAGGTTCTTGCTGGTGCTCGCTGCCAACCCCTGTCCGTGCGGCCTGACCGGCTCGTCGAACGGCGTGTGTACCTGCACCCCACAGATGCTGACCCGGTACCGGCAGCGCATCAGCGGACCGATCAAGGATCGGATCGACATCCAGCGACAGATCGAGCCGGCGGCGCGCGGCGAGGCAGACGGCGAGCGACCGGAATCCACCGCGGTGGTGGCCGCGCGGGTCAAAGCAGCTCGCGACCGCCAGGCACACCGCTACCGGGACACCGTCTGGAACATCAACAGCGAGATCCCCGGACCGATCCTGCGCCGCGAGTTTCCACTGGACGCCGGCAGCCAGAAGGTCCTGGAGTCCCTGTACGCCGACGGCCGGCTGACCGCCCGTGGATTCGACCGGGTGGCCCGCCTGGCCTGGACCCTCGCGGATCTCGCCGGCGTCGGCCAGCCAACTGCCGAGCTCACCCACCAAGCCTTCCAACTCCGCAGCGGAGCCCCGCTGACGGCACTCAGCGACGCCCGATCAGTCAGGGGGAACAGCGCAGCATGACCCAAGCCAGCACGACAACAACAGAACTCGCGCCGGAGCGCGTGGACATGGAGGCCGAGCGGCTGGTGCGGATCGGGTTGTCTCGGGTGATCGAGCCTGGTGATCCGGCAGCGCTCAGTGCCTTCCAGGACCTGGACGTGATCGAGGCCTGGCAACGGTTGCGGAGCGGTGCGGCAGGGATGGAGAGGTGGTCGGCCCGGGTCGCCGAGGTGGATCCTGAGCGGGATCTGGAGCGGGCCCGGAGCGCCGGCGCACGGTTCGTCATTCCCGGCGACGACGAGTGGCCCGCACAGGTGGAGGTGCTGGCGGATGCGGGCCAGCAGAGTAGGCAGGGCGGTGTGCCGTTCGGGCTCTGGGTCCGAGGAGCCGCGAATCTGCGCCAGGTCCTGGAGCGATCGGTGGCCATCGTCGGAGCGCGGGCGTGTTCTTCCTACGGGGAGCACGCCGCCGCCGAGCTGGCTGCGGGGATGGCGGACAACGACGTGACGGTGGTGTCGGGCGGTGCGTACGGGATCGACGCAGCGGCTCACCGTGGCGCGATGGCCGGTTCCGGCGTGACGGTCGCAGTCCTGGCTTGTGGCGTGGACGTCTGCTACCCGAAGAGCAACACGGCGCTGTTCGACCGGATCGCGGAGGAGGGCCTGCTGGTCAGTGAGCTTCCACCTGCCTGTTCACCGACCAAACTGCGCTTCCTCGCCAGGAACAGACTGATCGCCGCCGCCACCACCGGCACGATCGTGGTCGAGGCCGCGGTCCGCAGTGGAGCCCTCAACACCGCCGGGTGGGCCGAGCAGTGCGGCCGGCCGGTGCTCGCGGTTCCCGGCCCGATCACGTCACGGATGTCCGAAGGCGTGCACCTGCTGGTCCGCGAGCGCAACGCCGTCCTGGTGACTTCCGTGGCGGACATCCTGGAGGCGATCTCCCCGATGGGTCACCGACTCACGCCGTATCCCCACGCGCCGGCCGAGCCGACGGACGGCCTCGACCTGGAGCTCCGCCGCACGCTCGACGCCGTCCCGGTGCTGAGACCAGCAGCCGCGGATCGCATCGCCACAACGGCCGGGCTGGACGTCGACACAGTTCGCGAATGTCTGGAGACCCTCGAGCAGGCAGACCTGGTCGAATACCTCGAAACCGGCTGGCGCCTCTCCCCCAACCACCGCCGAGCCCTAGGCGGCCCCTGACCAACCCGACTGTCGAGCAGCGCGGTAGAGGACGAGGGAGAGGACTAGGAGGATGAGTCCCGCCAACGGCGCTTGTGCGAGGGCTGCGGAGGCGCCCCACGTGTCGGCGGCGCGGCCGGCGAGGGACGCCGCCAGCGCCGCACCGGCCGCGCTGGCGGAGTTGTTCCAGGTGAACGCTTGGGTGAGCGCCGCCGGGTGGACGGCCTTCTCTGTCAGGACGTTCAGCAGGACGAGTGTGGGCGGTACCGCAGCCTCTGTGACCACCACAGCAGCGGCAAGCCAGATCGCGGACGGCGCAAGGGGAAGCAGCACCGCCGCGCCCGTGAGGTAGGCGGTGGCGAAAACGAGTTGGCGGCGCGCCGGGGTGCGGTGCTGTCGCAGCCCGTAGAGCCAGCCGGCGAGCAGTCCGCTGAGGCTGGAGGCGGCGAGGATCGGTGTGGCTGCGCCGGGCATTTCGTGGCTGATCGCGAAAGCGGTTATCGAGACCCCGATGGTTCCGAAGTACAGCCCGATGGCCAGGTTCAGTAGGGCCAGGAGGAGGAAGATCAGCCGCAGCAGGGAGGACCGTTCGCCGTGAGCGCGTTCGACGCTCCCGCGGGCGAGCTGAGGCGCTGTCCGGCGCTCGGTCGGCTTGGGCGCGATACGGCGCTCAGCCGGCTTGGGCGCTGTGCGGCGTTGGGCTGCTAGAGCCGCACCACCGCCGAGGATCAGGGCCGCGGCGATGGCGCTGGCAAGGGCCGTGTCGCCGACCGCGCCGAGCGCGGTGACCAGAACAGGACCGACGAGGAAGGCAGTGGCATTGGCCAGCGATTCCAACGAGAAGGCGCTGGGCAGTTCATCGGCCCGCTCGCCGCGCAGCAGGTGAGCCCAGCGGGCCGCTGACAGGGCGCCGAGCTGAGGGACGGCCGCGCCGGCGAAGGTGGCGGCGACGATCGCCACGGCCGGGGTGGTGGACGCGAGGACGCCGACGATGGCGGCGCAGTGGGCGGCGAGGCAGAACGGCAGGATGCGGGTCTGGCCGAACTGATCGATCAGGCGGGCCAACTGTGGGCCGATCAGAGCTTCGGCGAGGGCGAATCCGGCGGTGGCGAGACCGGCCGTGGCATAGGAGCCTGTGCGGGCGTGCAGCAACCAGACCAGGCCGAGGCCTGTCATAACGATGCCGACGCGGCCAACAGCGGCAGTGAGAAAGAAGGTTGCAGCACCGGGGGTGCGCAACAGGGGACGGTAGCCGGTGGCGGCGCGGGGCATGGGTGTCCTTCGTCGCCGCCCGGCGGAACGGACCACCCGGGGGTCGCCGGCGCCTGAGTACTGCAGAAAGGTGCGACCCGTGGCCCGCCAGGGGACATCCAGGACTGCGGTGGGACGGGACACGCGCCCTCGCCGCCGCCCCCGACAACCGGGCGGAACAGAAACGTCAGGCCCGGGCCAAGGCGGACCCGAGCGACTGCCACGACGGTAACAGGATGGGTCGGAGTGGCGGCATGAGAGTCCTGTCGAGGGCGCAGACGACCTGGAGAAGGACCGGCGCCGGCGGCTCACGGCGAGGTAGGACCTATGTGTTCAGTTTCGGCGTCTGCGGCGGATTGGAGCATTGCTGCGGCTATTGCGGTGGTTTCGGGGTCGGAGTCGGGGCCGGCTGGGCCGCTTGCGGTGCCGAGCGGTTCGATGCCGAGGATCGGGCCGAGCAGGGTGCTGCCGAGGGCGAGCGAGAGCACCAGTACTGCGCGCTTGCGGGCGGTGGCGTCGTTGCCGAAGTACTCGATCAGCGAAGGCAGGACGGTCGTCTCCAGGTGATCACGAATGATCGGCTGGGCGGCCGGGCTGGAGGCGGAGTGGAGCAGCATGAGAATCGCGTCGAAGGCCGAGTGGTCAACGGCTGTGTCGCTCTGCGATTCGACGGGGTCGGTGGCGCCGCCGTCCCGGGTTCGCTGGCCGGCAGTCTCGCGCGGTGACTCGGTCGCTCCGCGGTGACCGGCGACGATCATGGGTGCCATCAGGGTGCCGAAGGTGGCGCGGTCGAAGTCGGCGAGTCCTGGCGGGCCCGTGTCCTCGGTGTCGATCGCCTCGCGGAAGAGGTCTTCCTTGGTGCCGAAATAGCGGTTCACCAGGGCAGCGGTCACACCGGCCCGCCCGGCGATCTCGCGCAGGCCCACCTCGTCGAATCCGTGCTCCGTCCAGGCCTGCCGAGCGGACGCGAGGATCGCCTGGCGCGTGACGACCCGTCCCGGCCGGTGCGAGGGACCCGGATCTGCTGCTCGAGGCGTCGTCATGCGGCTAAGTATACATGTGTTGACATTGCCAGGAGAGCGATGTAAACAGGTGTATACCAACACGGCGTTCGCAGCAGAGTCGAGCGCCGGGCAACGAAGGAGCACTTCCATGTCGAACGTCTTGGTGACGGGCACCAATAGCGGCCTCGGCCGGCGTACCGCCGAGGTTCTGGCCGAGCGCGGCCACACAGTCGTCGCCACAATGCGTGAACCCGAGGGCAAGGACGCCGAGGCCGCTGAGACTCTCGCGAAGTCCGCTGCGGACACCGAAGGACAGATCGTCGTCGTGCCGATGGACGTGACCTCCGACACCTCGGTCGAGCGCGGCGTCGCGCTCGCACTGGAGCGGGTCGGCCGGCTCGATGCGGTCGTCAACAATGCCGGATACGCGATCGGCGGCATCACCGAGACGATCACCAGTGAGCAGCTCCTCGCCGCTCTCAACACCAACACCGTCGGCCCGCATCGGGTAGCCCGGGCGGTGCTCCCGCACCTGCGCGGTAACCACGCCGGCCTTTTGGTCTTCGTGTCGAGCGGCGCCTCGCGGGTGGTCGGACCGGCCATGGCCGCCTACTCGGCCACCAAGGCCGCGGTCGAGGCACTGGCCCTGGGTTACCGGTACGAACTGCGCCCGCTCGGCATCGATGTGGCGATCGTTCAGCCAGGCACCTTCCCGACGAACCTGGGAGACTCCCATCGCGTCGGCCAGGACACCGACCGGCAGGCTGACTACACAGAGGCGATGCAACTGGCAGGAAGCTTCATGCAGAACATCGGCTCGGTCTTCTCGGCTCCCGAGCCGCCGGATCCTCGTGAGGTCGCCGACGCCGTCGTTGCACTGATCGAAGCGCCTGTCGGCACCAGGCCGGAACGCGTCAGCGTCGACCGCTTCGCCCTCGGCCAGGCTGTCGAGGCCATCAACGCCGCAGCGAAGGTGCCTCAGGACCGCCTCCTCGCCGACTTCGGCCTCGGCGCGATCGTCTCCTGATCAGTTAGCGGCCGAAGTCGGAATCCTTCGGGACTTCCAGGTCGGACTTGGCCAGTTCCTCGATGTTGACGTCGCGGAAGGTGACGACCTTCGCGTTCTTGACGAAGCGGGCCGAGCGGTAGACGTCCCAGACCCAGGCGTCGGCCATGGTGACCTCGAAGTACACGTCACCGCCTTCGGTGCGGACTTTCAGGTCTACCGCGTTGCACAGGTAGAAGCGCCGCTCCGTCTCCACGACGTACTTGAAGATCCCGACGACGTCCTTGTACTCCCGATAGAGCTGAAGCTCCATATCGGTCTCATACTTCTCAAGGTCGTCTGCACTCATGCGTTCACCTCGCTAGCGCTCGGTGAAAGCACGCGCGCAAAGGCAGCTGTGTTGTCTGTTCGCTCGCTGCGCTCACTCATCGGCTCTCCACTCCGGTGGGACTGGTCACATTCTGTCCCATGTCGGGGCGCAGACTGCGGCGGACATTCTCGAACCGCCGTCGATGTTGTGGACACGGGCCGTATTCGTCCAGCGCCGCCTGGTGTTCGGGAGTGCAGTATCCCTTGTGAATCGCGAAATCGTACTGCGGGTACACCTCGTGCCAGTGCTGCATGATCCGGTCCCGGGTCACTTTGGCGATCACGGAGGCGGCGGCGATGCAGGCGGCCACCCGATCACCCTTCCAGATCGCCAGCCCCGGTACGCCGAGTCCGTCGACCCCGAACCCGTCGGTCAGCACGTACGACGGGCGGAGGTCGAGCCGGAACAGGGCCCGGCGGAGCGCCTCGACGTTCGCGACGTGCATGCCGAGCCGGTCGCACTCGGCCGCCTCGATGGAGACGACCGACCAGGCCAGCGCACGGTTGCGGATCTCCTCGTAGCAGCGGTCGCGAGCCTTCGCGGTCAGCAGCTTGGAGTCGGCCAACTCGGGGATCTGCCCGCGCTTGCCGTCCGGCAGGATCACCGCGGCGGCGACCAGCGGACCGGCGCAGGGTCCGCGCCCGGCCTCGTCCACGCCGGCGATCGGGTCCAGCCCGACCCGCCGGAGCGCCCGCTCGTAGCCGTACAGGCCGGCGTCCCGGCGGATGGTGCTGCCCCGCGGCAGAGCACTCATCCGCGCCCCCGCCGCGCCCCGATCGCGGTCGGTCGCTCCGGAGCGAGGCCGCGGGACGGTGCGGATGGACGGTGATTCGTGGGCAGGAAGGGGATTCGCACAGCGGGTCCGCTCACTTGGGGGGTGGTGTCAGTGAGATCGACGGTTTGGCCGGAGGCGGACCTGGGGCCGGGATGTTCTTGAACGTGTCCGGGACGCTGAGTTTGGCGAAGTTGCTGGCCGGCCACACCACCAGGATGGCCCGCCCGGTGATCTTGTCCATCGGGACGAAGGCCGCATCGCCCGGGGTACCACCGTCCGGAGGGGTGTCGCTGAGGTGCACCCGGGAGTCGCCCGACTCGGACCGGTGGTCACCCATCACGAAGACCCGCCCGGCGGGCACGGTGACCTGGAACTCCATCGCCGAGGGCGGATCGCCCGGGTAGAGGTAGCTGGTCTCGTCCAGCGGCTGACCGTTCACCAGCAGCCGGCCCTTGGCGTCACAGCAGGCGACCTTGTCACCCGGCATCCCGATCAGCCTCTTGATCAGGTGTCCGTGGCTGGAGTCCGGCAGAAGCCCGACCACCTCGAAGAACCGTCCGACCGATCCCCGCTTCTGACCGCTCTCGTCGGCGCCCAGCCAGCCGCCCGGATCCTCGAAGACGACCACGTCCCCGCGCTCCACGTCGGTGAGCTTCTCCACCACGACCCGGTCGCCGACCAGCAGGGTGTTCTGCATCGACTCGCTCGGGATGATGAACATCTGGCCGACGAAGGCCCGCAGGATCGACGAGACGATGAGAGCACCGACCACGATCAGGACGAACTCGCGCGCCGCGGCCGCGAGCCCGGATCGATGGCTCGGGGTCTCTTTCGTCGCAGTCGGTGTCTCAGTCACTTCTTCAGCCCCGGCTTCTTGAAGGTTTCCGGAGGACGCAGCATCGTCATCCGGTCAGACGGCCAGATTATGCAACAGGCACGGCCAACCACGTTGTCAACCGGGACGAACCCTCCGCCTGGCCCACCCATGTGTGCGCGGGAGTCGGCGGACTCGGCCCTGTTGTCACCCATCACCCATAGAGAACCAGGCGGCACAACCACGTCGAACGGCTGGAGCGACGGCTTGGCGTCCTTGAGCAGGTATTCCTGCTCGTCCAGCGGGATCTTGTTCACCATGATCCGGCCGGACTTGTCACAGCAGATCACCCGGTCGCCGCCGATCCCGATCACCCGCTTGACCAGGTGACCCTCACCACTGCGCGGCAGGATGCCGACGAACTCACCGACCCGGCGGAACGGCCCGGGCGCGGCCTGTTCCTCGTTCAGCCAGTTGCCGGGGTCCTTGAAGACGATGATGTCGCCGCGATCGACGTCGCGGTGCAGATAGCTGACCTTCTCGGCCAGGATCCGGTCGTTCGTGGTGAGCGTGTCGTACATCGACTCCGAGGGTACGTAGAACGCCTCGGCCACGAAAAGCCGCAGTACGACCGTGATGACCAGCGCGAGCACGGTCACGGTGGTCATCTCGATCAGCAGACTCAGCAGCGGGTTCCGCTGCTTGAGTCTGCGATGCCGTCCCTTGCTGCGACGCGCCCTCCTGGCAACCGGGCGAGCCCGAGTCGCTGTGCCCGGCGCCATACCTGACCGTCGTCGCTAAGAGCTCAGGAGGCCGGAATGTCCCGCTTCTCCTTGATCTTGGCTGCCTTGCCGCGCAGCTCGCGCAGGTAGTACAGCTTGGCGCGGCGGACGTCGCCGCGGGTGACGACCTCGACCTTCTCGACGATCGGGGTGTGCAGCGGGAAGGTCCGCTCGACACCGACACCGAAGCTGACCTTGCGGACCGTGAAGGTCTCCTGCAGGCCACCACCCTGGCGCCGGATCACGACACCCTTGAACACCTGGACGCGGGACCGGTTGCCTTCGACGACCTTCACGTGGACGTTCACGGTGTCGCCGGCCCGGAAGGGCGGGATGTCGTCGCGCTTGCTCGAGTTGTCGAGCTCGTTCAGGATGTTGCTCATCAGGTGTCTCTTCCTCGCGCGTGCCACAGGTCACCCACGAATGCTCGGTGGTGAGAAGTCAAGAGTGCCGCCGCTCGGTGGTCACCCCCTGTGGCAGGAGCACCGAACTGGCAACAGCGACCAAGTTTGCCACACCGGCCCGGTCGCCACGAAATCAGCGTCGGCGCCGCCGCTTCACCAGCCGCACTAGCTCAACCTTAGCCGTCTGTCGCTCTCTGCTCACCTCTCGGTAACCGGCGTTGCGGTAGAGCTGCAGATTGCGCTCACTCTGCGCACCCGTGGTGAGCTCGTACTGCGTGACCTCGGCGGGCACCGTCTTCTCCGCGACGCGCAGCAGCCTCGTCCCCACACCACGGCCCTGCCAGTCCGGCGCAACCATGAGCCGGCCGATGCGGGCTACTTCGCCTTCGACACCAACCTGCACAGCACCGACGATCCTGGAACCGACCACTGCCTTCCAGACTCCCCCCTCGCCGACCCGCTCGACCGTGCCCTCCAGGGGCTCCTGCAGAGGCGGGATGGTGAAGTCGTCGTAGGCCGCTCCCTCTGTCAGATAGGCCGCGCGCTGGAGCGTGTGCAACTCCCCCGCGTCAGCCGCGGTAGCCGGCAACACCTGTACTAGCCCCGCCGCATCCTCCTTGTCGGCCACGGCACCACCCCAGGCGGCCAGGAGATCCGGCCGGCGCTTGGCAGTACGGCGTACCGACTCCTCGTGGCGCCAGTGGGCGATCGCGGCGTGGTTGCCGGACAGGAGGATCTCGGGGACCTCGTGGCCGCGCCAGGAAGGCGGCTTGGTGTACACGGGGTACTCCAGCAGCCCGTCGCCCGAATGGGACTCCTCGGCCAGGGACTCCGGGTTGCCGATCACTCCAGGAAGCAGCCGGGCCACTGCCTCCACGATGACCAGGACGGCGACCTCGCCACCGTTGAGCACGTAGTCGCCGATGGAGACCTCGTCCACCCGCATCCGCTCGGCCGCATGCGGAGCGACCCGGGCATCGATGCCTTCGTACCGCCCACAAGCGAAGGCCAGCCACGGCTCGGCGGCAAGCTCCTCCGCCAACGCCTGGGTGAACGGCCGGCCCGCAGGCGTCGGCACGATCAGCCGGGGCTGCGACGGCCCATCAGCGGGAGCCACAGCCTCCAGGGCCTCTGCCCAGGGCTCCGGCTTCATCACCATGCCCGCGCCGCCGCCGTACGGGCTGTCGTCCACGGTCCGGTGCCGGTCGTGGGTCCACTCGCGCAGGTCGTGCACGCGGATGTCCAGCAGCCCGCTCTTCGCCGCCTTGCCGACCAGACTCAGGTCCAGCGCCGCGAGGTACTCCGGGAAGATCGAGACGACGTCGAGCCTCATCGCCCGTCATCTCCCTGCGCAGGCTCGGTCGGAACCACCTCGGCGCCCTCCGGGTCGAGCAGACCGGGCCGGTCCGCCACCACGACGTACTGGCCGTCCAGATCGATCTCCGGGACCAATTCCTCAACCAGAGGCACCAGTACTGCGTTGCCAGCGGGCCGGCGGATCTCCAGCAGGTCCTGGGAAGGCAGGTGCACCACGTCGATGACCTCACCGGCGTCCGCCCCGTCGGTGGTCCGCACGGCCAGACCGATCAGCTCGCGGTCGTAGAACTCCTCCGGGTCCTCCGGGCGCTCGTCCTGGTCGATCTCGGCCTGGACCTCCAGGTTCCGCAGCTGCTCGGCCGCAGTACGGTCCGGCACCCCCGCGAACTTCACCAGCAGCCGCCCGCTGTGCCACCGGCTGGACTCGACGGTCAGCGTCCGTGGTGGCTTCGAGGTCGTGACCAGGGTCGCGCCCTCGGCGAACCGGCGATCCGGCTCATCCGTGCGCACCTCCAGGCCTACGTCGCCCTTGATCCCATGGGCCCGGCCGATCCGGCCGACGATCACCAACACCGCTGGTTCCTACTTTCGAGGTGAGAAGAGCAGCGAAGGGCCGCACCCAGATGGGTACGGCCCTTCAGGGACTGTTCGAGCTCAGCGGCGCGGGCGCCGGTTGAACTCGTCGACGAAGTCGATCCGGACCGACGACTCGGAGCTGAGCGCCCCGACCACGGTCCGCAGCGCGGTCGCCGTCCGGCCGTTGCGGCCGATCACCTTGCCGATGTCATCGGGATGCACGTGCACCTCGAGGGTACGGCCGCGCCGCAGGTTGCGGGCCCGGACGCTCACGTCGTCAGGGTTGTCCACGATGCCCCGGACCAGGTGCTCGAGCGCCTCGGTCTCCATCACGGTCAGGCCTTGGCGTCGTCGGCCGGCGCGTCGGCGGCGGGCGTCTCGGCGACGGCCTCGTCAGCCTTCACGGTCTCGTCCTTGGCGTCGGCCTTGGGGGCCTCATCCTTGGGAGCGTCCGCCTTGGGAGCGTCCGCCTTGGGAGCGTCTGCCTTGGGAGCGTCCGCCTTGGCGTCGGCCTTGGGGGCGTCGGCCTTCTTCTCGGCGGTCTTCTTCGCGGCGGTCTTCTTGGTCGTCACGGCCTCGGTCTTCAGAGCGCCGTGCGCGTCCGCGAGCGCCTCGTTGAAGATCTCCAGCTTGTCGCGCTTCGGCTCCTTGACCCGCAGCGGCGGCGGCGCGTCCAGGCCCTTGAACTTCTGCCAGTCCCCGCTGGCCTTGAAGATCGCCTCGACGGCCTCGGTCGGCTGCGCGCCGACGCCCAGCCAGTACTGCGCCCGGTCCGACTCGACGTGGATGAACGACGGCTCGGTCTTCGGGTTGTACTTGCCGATCTCCTCGATCGCGCGGCCGTCACGCTTGGTGCGGGCGTCCATCACGACGATGCGGTAGTGCGGCGCACGCTTCTTGCCGATGCGCTTCAAACGGATCTTGACTGCCACGTTTGTGGGGTCTCCCTCGGGATTTCATGACTGGTTGAGCAGCACACCGGCGTCGTGGGGACAACGAGTGACCGCTCGAATGGGCCGGCCGGGGCGTGGAGTTAGAGGGCTGCACGCGGATCCAGACGGACTCAGCCCGCTATTCTGCCAGATCACCCCAGTTCCGCCCAATCCCACCCCACCCAGACCGCCCCCGACCCCTGAGGCCGGCGCCCACCACAGCCCCGATCATTCGCCCCCTTTTCACCCTTTCGCCAACGGTCGCTCGTGGCGCCGGCCCGCACCAAAGGGTGAAAAGGGGGCGAATGATCGCTATGGATGGTGGCCCGCCGAGCTCAGCGGAAGGCGGCCAGATCCGGCAGGTGCTCGACGTAGCTGTCCAGGAGTTGGTGGGCAGCGGTGACGGAGTCGATCAGCGGGTGCCAGGCGAAGGCCCGCACCGCCAGAGCGCGGGAGCCCGTCGCGGCGGCCTCGATGGTCGAGCGTTCGACGGCCTTGACCGCGCAGACCAGGCCGGCCTGGTGATCAGTCAACTGGGAGACCGTCAGCGGGCGGGCGCCGTTCGCGTCCCC
>Ga0193717_1001114_pt1 | contig 16737 bp, 13 predicted proteins | sample U2c2metaG_FD_145900 | JGI IMG/M metagenome (GOLD analysis project Ga0193717, IMG submission 145900) | Soil microbial communities from a riparian zone of the East river system, Colorado, United States - U2c2 | ecosystem: Environmental > Terrestrial > Soil > Riparian zone | place: USA: East River... | reverse complement strand
TCGTCGGGACCGCCGCCGGTGAGCACGAACGGTTCGATGAACACCTGCATGGTGCCGACCACCTGCAGCAGCAACGTGATCATCAGGATGAACCGCATCTGGGGGATGGTCACGTGCCACAGCCGCTGCCGGATCGACGCGCCGTCGAGCTCCGCGGCTTCGTAGAGCTCACCGGGGATCCCGCTGAGCGCGGCCAAATAGATGAGCGTGGTGGTGCCCATGTTCGCCCAGGTCGACACGAGGACCAGCGAGATCATCGCCAGGTTCTCCGACTCCAGCCACTGCTGCGCCGGGAGGTGGAAAACCTCCAGCACGTTGTTGAACAGGCCGGGCCCCGGGTCGTAGAACCAGCGCCACAGCAACATGGTGACGATCGGCGGCAGCATGACCGGCAGGTACACCGTCATCCGCAGATATGCTTTGCCGTGCCTCAGTTCGTTGAGCACCGAAGCGACGAGGAACGGCGCCGCGAACCCGAAAACCAGGGCCAGCAAGGTGAACCAGCCGGTGTTGCGCCACGCCGTGGTGAACAACGGGTCCTCGAACAGGCGTCGGAAGTTGTCCAGCCCGACCCATTGCGCGGGCTCGGTGAAGTTGACCTGCTGGAAGCCCAGCAATACGCCACGGACGATGGGGTACCAGGAAAAGAAGGCGAAACAGAGGATTCCACCGGAGAGGAACAGGTACGCGACCAGGTTCTCGCGGACATGCTTACGGATTCGGCTCCTCTTGACGGGAGCGGGTCCGCGCCCCGGCGTAGCAAGGACCTCGGCGCTTTCCGGAGGCGCCGGGACGCGGACCGCGGTCACTTGACTGTCGCGAGGATGGTGTTGACCTTGGACTCCGCGTCGCCCAGCAGCCGGCCGAAATCGGCGTCCTGCTTGGTCAGCACGGACTGCATCACGCCGTCAAGCACGGTGTAGATCTGCTGCGCGTTCGGCGGCTCGACCTTCACCTTGACGCTGGTGCTGCGGTCCACAAAGGACTGGAAGTTCTGCTGCGGCACGTTCGCGTACTGCTTGTAGATGCCTTCGACCTTGGTCGCCGCCTCGCCGCTCCACAGGTTCGGCTGCGGGAGCCCGATCGGGATCGAGCCGCCGACGGACTTCTGGGTGCGCTCTTCCTCGCGGTCCGGGTTCAGGTACTTCCACTGGATCCAGGTGATCCCGGCCTTGATCTTCTCCGGGGATGCCTTGGGGTTGAACATGAATCCGTCGCCCCCGCCGAGAGTCGCGGTGCCCGGCAGCGCGGTCAGGCCGTAGTCGTCGTACTCGCGCTCGAACTGCTTGACGATCGTGGGGATGTTGTCGGGGCCCGCCATGTACATCCCGAGGGTGCCCGCGCCCATCATCTGCTGGACGTCGGCGATCTCGAGGAGCTGCCGGGTGCCCATCGACTGGTCTGTCCAGCGCATGTCGTGCAGCGTCTGCAGGGACTTGCGGCCGGCGTCGCTGTTGAACGCCGCCTTCCAGGTTCCGTTGTTCTCCGTGGCGACGTCGCCGCCCATGGAGTAGATCCACGAGGTGAGGTGCCAGCCGCCCTGGTTGTTCTTGCTGTAGTCGGCGTACCCGACCGTGCCGTTGCCGAGCGAGCTGATCTTCTTCGCGGCGTCGCGGACCTCGTCCCAGGTGGCGGGTGGCTTGTCCGGGTCGAGTCCGGCCTTGGTGAACAGGGCCCGGTTGTAGACCAGGCCCATCGAGTAGTTGCCGGTCGGCAGGCCGTAGATCTTGCCCGACGAGTCGCGGAAGACGTCCTGCAGCTCGGACCGGACGTCCTTCAGGTACGGCACGTCCTTGACGTAGTTGCTGATGTCGGCCGCCTGACGCCGCTGGATCAGCGTCGCGGGGTCGGTGAAGTAGACGTAGTAGACGTCCTCCAGTTGGCCACCCGCGAGTTTCGCGGTGAAGGTCTTCGGGTCCATCAGGCCTTCACGGGCGTCGATCTTGATCTTGGGGTGACTCGCCTCGAACGCCTTGACGTCGTCCTCGAAGTTCTTGCGGTCCACGGTCTGGGTGGCGGGCGGAAGGCCGTTGACGCTGATCGTCACCTGGCCGTTCGCGTCCGCGCCGGGGGACGGCGAACTGCCGCAGGCGGAGACGGCGAGCGCCAGAGCCGCGGTGAGGCCCAGGCCGAGTAACCGGCTTCTGCTGGAGAACTTCATGGCGTCATTGCCTTCCTGGGGGAACGACGGCAGACGGAACCACGCCGCCTGGGAGCAGCGTCTGTCTGCTGATTCGAGGACTTGCAAGAGCGGTGGTGCTTGCCTGCCTGGTAGTGGCACTGACCGTAAAGTCGAGTCCGCAAGATGTCAACAAATTCATGCAAGGAACGAACGGCACGGCCTGATCTCTGTGACTGGCAGTGATCGGGCGAGCGGCCGAGGAGCTCAGCGCGCGCGAAGAAGGGGCCCGGCGCATCGCCGGGCCCCTGATGATCTTCCGATGTGCTCCGTTCAGCCTCTCGGCGTCAGCGGCGGAGGTGCTGTTGAGCTGCGGACAATCAGCTCGGTGTCGAACATCATCAGCTCGTTTACGGTGGCATGTCCTTCCATCTGCCCGGCCAGTGCCGCGACCGCCGCCGCGGCCATCGCCTCGATCGGCTGGCGGGCCGTGGTGAGGGGTGGATCGGTGGCCACCATGTACAGCGAGTCGTCGAATCCGATGGCGGAGAGATCCTCCGGAACCCGCAGGCCCTGGCGTCGCGCGGTCCGGATCGCGCCCAGCGCCAGCGCGTCGCTGGCGCAGACCACGGCCGTGACCCCGGCTTCCAGCAGGCGGGGCAGCGCCATCGCGCCGCCCTCCATCGAGAACTGGGCGTACGCCACGAGGTCGCGCCAATCGTCCGGCGCCAGGCCCTTACGCTCGCAGAACGCGGCGAAACCGGCGAGTTTGCGCACCGAGGGAACGTGCCCGACCGGGCCGAGGATCAGGCCGATCCGCTCGTGTCCGAGCGCGGCGAGGTAGGTCAGCGCCTGCTCGGCCGACGCCTTGTCGTCGATGGTCACCCTGGCCGCGCCCGCATTCTCGTCAGCGGCGTTGAGCAGCACTATCGGTACGTTTCGGTCCCGCAGCAGCCGGCCGGGCTCCGGGCCGGCGTCGGCGTAGCTGGCGCCGACGAAGATGATCCCGCCGATGTTCTGCTCCAGCAGCATCTCGACGTGGTGCGCCTCGGAGACGCCGTCGGTGCTCCTGGTGCACAGCACCGGGACGAGCCCGCGCTTGTTCAGCAGGCCGGCCAGCGCTTCGGTGAACGCGGGGAAAACGGGGTTGAGCAGGTCGGGGACCACGAGCCCGACCAGCGCCGCCTTCTTCTCCTGAAGGCGCGCGGGCAGCTCGTAACCGCAGACGGCGAGCGCTGTCAGCACCGCGTCCCTGGTGGCGGGCGCGACGTCGCCGTTGCCGGTGAGGACCCGGCTCACCGTCGACTCGCTGACACCGGCGAGTTCGGCGACCTTGGACAGCCTCTTCATGTTCACGCGAGTCAATCTACCAGGCCTGTGTGCAAGAACCGAGCACAAGAACGCAAGAAGTTGACTATCTCGCCCAGTTGGCGGCTTCGACGAAGGCTTTGACCCGGTTGGTTTCGCCCGCGGAGCGCCATACGAGGCCCCATTCCACCGGTGGGGTGCCGTCGAAGGGCGCGAAAGCGATCTTCGGGCGCGCGAAGTAGTCCGCGGCGTGGGCGGCCAGCGGGCAGATGCCCTTGCCCGCGGAGACGATCGTCAGGAGTTCCTGGAAGGTGGCGACCGCGGGGCCGCGCTGGATGGGCTTCCCGCTCGGCGTCAGCCAGGGGAGCGCCGGGTCTTCCCAATACGGCTTCGGCGGCCGGGCGGCGCGGTAGACGGTGTCGCGCGCCAGGTCTTCGAGCGTGACGCTGTCCCGGCGGGCGAACGGGTGTCGCGAGGAAACCGCGAGCAGCATGGGCTCGGTGTACACGACCGGGCCGGTGGTGAGATCGGGCTCCGCCACGGGGAGCAGCGTGATGAGCACGTCGACCTCGCCCGCGCGCAGTTGCTTGAACGGGTCGGTGAAATCCGCCTCGCGGATCTCGAGCTCGCAGTCGCGGTGGCGGGCGCGGAAGGTGTCGAGCACTTCCGAGACAAGGTCGGCGACACCCGGAGCCTCGAAACCGATCCGCAGCAGGCCGCCGATCCCGCGGCCTGCCGCGACGGCCTTGGCGAACCCGTCCAGAATCTGCTGATAGGCAGGCTGGACGTCGTCGCGGAGTTGCCGCCCGATCGGGGTCAGCGAAACCCGGCGACTGGTCCGCTCGAACAGGGGAGCGCCGATCTGGCGCTCGAGCTTCTTGATGGTCTGGCTGACCCTGGCCTGCGAGACCCGCAGGTGCTCGGCCGTCTGCCCGAAATGCAGGCGCTCGGCCAGTGCCAGGAAGATCTCGAGGTCCCGCCGCTCCATCCGCGGGTCAGCGGGCCAGGTGGGCGGCGAGGGCCTCGTCGGTCGGCTCGACCAGGTGGGTCCCGTCGGGCCAGACGATCGTGGGGATGCGCCGGTTCCCGTCCTGCAGCGCCCGGACGGCGAGCTCGGCCTGCGCGTCCTCCTCGACATCGACGTAGCGGTAGTCCACGCCTTCGTCGTCGAGAAGGGCTCGGCTTCGCTTGACGTCCGGGCACCAGCCGGTGCCGTACACGGTCAGGCGGTCCACCGGGGAAGTACTCATCCCCCGAGCCTATTGGGGGCAAGGCGAATATGGCGGGCTGGGTGCGGCGGTGCAACCAGGTGGGTGGCTCGTGAGTGGCAACAAGTGTTAGAACACTCGTAGCCACTCACGAGCCACGCTGGGTCGGGACGTCGTGGCCTAGCTGGTGATCTTCGCTTCGGCGTCGTCCTTCGTGGTCTGGACCCGCTTGCGGACGCAGAACCAGCCGATCACCAGCGCCACCGCGATCAGCGGCGAAGCCAGCAACGTGGTGCGGCCGACAGGGGCGTCGAACCACATCAGCACGAACACGGTCACCAGGAAGATCAGCGTCGCGATGTGGGTGAACGGCGTGCCGGGCAGCCGGTAGGCGGGCCGGGTCAGCGCGCCGGTCTTCGTCTTCCGCACGTAGAGCCAGTGGCAGATCATGATCATGCCCCAGGTGCTCAGTGTCGCGATGGCGGCGAAGTTCAGCACGATCTCGAACGCTTCCCCCGGCACCAGGTAGTTCAGGCCGACACCCAGCGCGCAGAACGCGCCGGTGAGCAGGATCCCGCCGTAGGGGACGTGGGACTTGTTCATCTTGCCGGTGAACTTCGGCGCGGAGCCCGCGGCCGACATCGAGCGCAGGATGCGCCCGGTGGCGTAGAGCCCGGAGTTGAGGCTCGACATGGCGGCGGTGAGCACGACGAGGTTCATCACGTCGCCCGCGGCGGGGATACCGAGGTTGGAGAGCACGGTGACGAACGGGCTCTGGCCCTTTTGGTAGGAGTCCGACGGCAGCAGCATCGACAGGAGCACCACCGAGCCGACGTAGAACACCGCGATGCGCCACATGATCGAGTTGATCGCCTTGGGCACGACCTTGGCGGGCTCGGCGGTTTCGCCGGCGGCGACCCCGACCAGTTCCAGTGCGGCGTAGGCGAAGACCACGCCCTGCACCACGAGAACGAGTGGCACGAGACCGTTGGGCAGGATGCCGCCGTGGTCGGTGATCAGGTTCGGGCCTGGCGTGTGGCCGTCGATCGGGTGCTGCGTGACGAGCAGGAAGATGCCGATGGCCATGAAGATGACCAGCGCGCCCACCTTGATGATGGCGAACCAGAATTCCATCTCACCGAACAGCTTCACCGAAACCAGGTTCAGCACCAGGACAACGGTGAGCGCGATCAGCGCCAATACCCATTGTGGTATGTCGGTGAAGAAACTCCAGTAATGCGCATACAGCGCAATCGCGGTGATATCGGCGATACCGGTGGTCGCCCAGTTCATGAAGTACATCCACCCGGCGACGAAAGCGCCCTTTTCGCCCATGAATTCCCGGGCGTAGGAGACGAACGCGCCCGAGGACGGCCGGTGCAGGACCAGTTCCCCCAGTGCCCGCACGACCAGGAAGGCGAAGACGCCGCAGACGGCGTAGACGATGGCCAGCGCCGGTCCGGCCTGGTTCAGCCGGCCGCCGGCACCGAGGAACAGGCCGGTCCCGATCGCGCCACCGATCGCGATCATGCTGATGTGCCTGCTCTTCAAGGCTTTGTGGTAGCCGGCGTCGCCGAGGTCCACATGTCCGGATTCCGGCGGAAGTGGCACGGGTGTCGCAGTGTTCGCAGTCAAGATTTCGCTTTCTGTGATGCAGTCGGCGCCGTTGTCATTCACGGTTGCGAGAACAGTTTCGGCGCTTCTTGTCGCACCCGAAGTAGCTCAAGGTGCCAGGTGTGCTGCGTGTGCCGGGAATACTGGTGTCGCAGAACACCTGCTGTCAATCTCACAGGAAGATCTTGGTGATTTCAGGTGAATAATTTGCCCGTGCTCACACTGAGTTGATTTCGATTTGAGGTTTCCGGAAGGGCTACCTAGGAAAGGGGCCGGAAATGTGGCGAAGGCCACCCCGGGGGACGAGTCCCTCGAGATGGCCTTCGGTGGTGCGGCTGTAACGGCTCAGTCTGTGACAGATCAGGCGTCGCGGCGCTTCAGGAGTACGGCCGCTCCGGCGAGCAGCACGACGACCCAGGCGGCGAAGACGGCGAGGCCCGCGCCCGAAGACAACATCGTGGAGCCCGCTTCCGCCTGAACCGTGGTGAACGACTCGATCGCGTTCGACGGCAGGTACGGGCCGATGTTCGCGTTCCAGCTGCTCGGCAGCAGCTGGAGCAGACCCGGCAGGATCAGCACGATCCCGAACAACGTCGAGATCGCCCCGGCGGTACTGCGCAGCAGCGCGCCGAGCGCGATGCCCATCAGGCCGACCCCGGTCAGGTTCAGCGCCGAGCCGGCGATCGCCCGCAGGACACCGGTGTCACCCAGCGACGCACTCGCGACGCCCGCGCCCGAGAGGATCGCCTGCCCGCCGAGGAAGGCGACCAGGGTGGCGGCCAGCATGACCACAAAGGTCACTCCGGCGAAGACGATCGCCTTGCCCCACAACACCGGAAGCCGTTTCGGGACCGCGGCGAGCGAGGAGCGGATCATCCCGGTGGTGTACTCGCCCGAGGTCATCATCACCCCGAGCGAACCGATGATCAGCTGGGCGAGCATCACCCCGCTCAGGCTGATCCCGGTGGGATCGTTGCCTCCCGGCGGGCCGCCGCCGCCGTCGGGGCTGCTGATCGTGCCGCTGGCGAACGCCGCGGACAGCAGGCCCAGTCCGATCACCGCGATCGCCCCGGCGGCCATGGTGATCACCGTGGAGCGCAGGGAACGGAACTTGATCCACTCCGAGCGGACCACCCTGGCCTGGGTGACCTTGAGGCTCGACGGCACCGGGCGGTGCTTGGCGGCGACAGGGGCCGCTTTTTCCAGTGTGGTGGTCATCGCGCGTCTGCTCCCGAAGTCGTGGTGGCGTGGTATTCGACGGCGTCACGGGTGAGTTCCATGAACGCCTCTTCCAATGAGGCCTGTTGCGGGGAAAGCTCGTGCAGCGCGATCCCGGCGCGCAGCGCGCGGTCGCCGATGTCGGCCGGCTCGAGCCCGGTGATCTCGAGCAGCCCGCGTTCGCTGCTGGCGATGCTGACGTTGTCGTCGGCGAGCAGGTCACGCAGCTCGGTCGCCTGCGGGGAGCGCACTCGCACGCTCTTGCTGGACGCGCTCGCGGTGAACTCGGCGACCGAGACGTCCGCGATCAACCGGCCGCGGCCGATGACGATCAGGTGTTCGGCGGTCAGCGCCATCTCGCTCATCAGGTGCGAGGAGACGAACACCGTGCGTCCCTCGCCGGCGAGGCTGCGCAACAGGTTCCGGATCCACAGCACGCCTTCGGGGTCGAGCCCGTTGACCGGCTCGTCGAGGATCACCACCTCCGGGTCGCCGAGCAGCGCCGACGCGATCCCGAGGCGCTGTCCCATGCCGAGGGAGAAACCGCCGGCCCGTTTCTTGGCGACCTCGCGCAGCCCGACGAGATCGATGACCTCGTCGACCCGCTGCTTGGAGATCCCCGTGGTGGCGGCCATCGCCAGCAGGTGGTTGTACGCCGACCGTCCCGTGTGGACCGCCTTCGCTTCGAGCAGCGCGCCGACCTGATGGATCGGCGCCTTGTGCTCGGCGTAGTGACTGCCGTTGACCGTGACGTCGCCCGACGTCGGGTTGTCGAGGCCGACGATCATGCGCATGGTGGTGGATTTCCCGGCGCCGTTGGGCCCGAGGAACCCGGTCACGATGCCGGGGCGGACGGTGAAGTCCAGCGAGTCGACCGCGAGCTTGTCGCCGTATCGCTTGCTCAGGTTGGCTACTGTGATCATGGGTTAAACGATGGCCGCCGGACCCCTGTTCGCGCGTCGTCCCAGCGCCGTCACTTGAGCCTGCTGCGACAGCGGTACGCCGCCCCTGGAAACCCGTCCGTGTACTGCGTCCGCAGCAGCCCTCGGTTACCGCGCGCGGACGACTCGCGCGGGCAGGTGATCGTCGTACAGTGTCCTGATGAGCGGGTGGGAGTTCGTGCGGGCGAAGGCGCGGGCGTATCCCTTTGTCGTCGACGCGGCGCTCGCGGCCTTCCTGTTCGCCGGTTCGCTCGCGGCTTCCCAGCCTGGCCATGAACCCGATTTCGTGCTGACCGCACCGGCTGTCGTCGTGGGTGCGCTGGTCTGTCTCGCGCTGGTCTTCCGCCGTCGCGGGCCACTGACCGTGCTTGCGCTCACCACGCTCGGCACCGTCGCGGAGATCATCGTGACGGACGGGAGGACGCCGTACACCGCCATCGTGGCGGTGGCCGCGTACACCGTCGCGTCGCGCAACGAACGGGTGCTCGCCTGGGTTTCCGGTGCCGCCGCGGTCGTGGTGCTGGTCAGCGCCGCCATATTGTTCACCACGGCATCGTGGTCGAACCCGCGGAGCCTGGAGCCGATCGCGTGGATCGGCATGGCCGTCGCGCTAGGGTACGCCCTGCGGACCCGCCGGGCTTACATCGCCGCCATCGAGGAACGCGTGCGGCGCGCGGAGCAGACCAGGGAAGAGGAAGCCGGGCGCCGGGTCGCCGAGGAACGCCTGCGCATCGCGCGTGAACTCCACGACGTCGTCGCGCATCACATCGCGCTGATCAGCGTGCAGTCCGGCGTCGCCACGCATCTGCTGCGCAGCCAGCCCGACGACGCCGCGATCGCGCTCGGGCACGTCCGCGAGGCGAGCCGCTCGGTGCTGGACGAGCTCAGTACGTTGCTCGGCGTACTGCGTCAGCCCGAGGACGCGGGCGCGCCGACCGAGCCGACTCCGGGGCTCGCCCGCTTGGACGAACTCGTCGACCGGTTCGTGACCGCGGGCCTGAAAGTCGACATCGTGACCTCGGGGCGGCCACGGCCGTTGTCCGCGGCGGCCGACCTGGCGGCGTACCGGATCGTGCAGGAATCCCTGACCAACGCCCAGAAACACGGCGCGGGCGGCGACACCCGGGTCCGGCTCGCCCACGACTTCGACGCGCTGCACATCGAAGTGCACAACCGCGGCGGGCATCCCGCGTCCACCGAGACCCCGCCGAGCGGCGGGCATGGGATCCTCGGAATGACCGAACGCGCCACCTCGCTCGGCGGCACCCTGCGCGCGGTCGCCGAGCCGGACGGCGCGTTCCGTGTCACCGCCACCTTGCCCAGACCCGAAAAGGACACCGCATGAGCGAGATCCGGGTGCTGCTGGCCGACGACCAGGCCTTGATCCGCGCGGGTTTCCGGGTGCTGATCGACTCCGCGTCCGACCTCCGGGTGGTGGGGGAGGCCGCGACCGGGCGGGAAGCGGTGAACCTGGTCCGCTCGACCCGCGCGGACGTCGTGCTGATGGACATCCGCATGCCCGAGATGGACGGCCTCGCCGCCACCCGCGAGATCATCGCCGACGAGGAACTCGCCGGGGTCCGGGTGATGATCCTGACGACCTTCGAGATCGACGAATACGTCTTCGAGGCGATTCGCGCCGGTGCCAGTGGTTTCCTCGGCAAGGGCGTCGAACCCGACGAGCTCCTGAACGCCATCCGCGTCGTCGCGCGCGGCGACGCGCTGCTCTCCCCGAAGGCGACCCAGGGCCTCATCGCGCGGTTCCTCGCCGAACCGTCGCGGGGTGAACCGCTGCGGTCGTCTCAGCTCGACGTCCTGACCGATCGCGAGCGGGAGATCGTGGCACTGGTCGGGCTCGGACTGTCCAATGAGGACATCGCCGAGAAGCTGCACATCTCGCCGCTGACCGCGAAGACCCATGTCAACCGCGCCATGATGAAACTCGGCGCGCGGGACCGGGCCCAGCTCGTGGTGGTCGCCTATCACAGCGGCCTGGTACGCCCCGGGGAAATGCCGGACTGATATACCGAGGTCTAATCACAGAGCTTTCGGTACGGAAGAGCGGGCACATATTGGTTCCATTCCGCGGTGGTGATCGGATCGCCTGCGGTGGCGCAGACATAGTCCGCCGCAAGCGAGGGATCTACGGTCCACAAGCGTGCAACGCGATCGGCACTTCCTGCGGCTAAGGTGCGGCCGTCCGGGCTGAATGCCACTCCACGCACGGAACCTGTGGACGCCGTGAGGGTCGCCAGATGACGTGGATGCCGAGGATCGATGACTTCCCATAGCCATATGGTGTGGTCCGCGCTTCCGGCAGCCAGTGTGCGGCCGTCCGAACTGAACGCGACCGAATAGACATAGTTGGTGGGACCGGTGAGTGGAGGTCCCATCGCTTTGGGATGCGCCGGGTCTGTGACGTCCCAGAATCGAATGGTTTTGTCCGCGCTACTGGCGGCCAGGACCCGTCCGTCCGGACTGAATGCTACCTCGTACACGTAGTTGGTCGGCCCGGTAAGCATCGTGAGCTGCTTTGGCGCGCGTAGATCGGTGATATCCCAAAGCCAGACGGTTTTGTCGATACTGCCGGCGGCGAAGGTGTGATTGTCTGGGCTGAACGCGACTGAATACACGTAGTTGGTTGGCCCTGAAAGTGGTGGACCCAGCGACGTGGGTTGGTTCCGATCACTGACATCCCACAGCCAGATGATTTTCTCCTCGCCGCTGGCGGCCAGAGTTCGGCCGTCCGGGCTGAACTTCACATACTCCGACAACGTGGTCGGTCCGCTCAGAGGGGCTCCAAGTGGGGTCGCGTGCTCGGGAAATTCAATGTCCCACAGCTGGATACGTCCGTCTGTTCCACCGGCGGCCAGGGTTCGCCCATCTGGGCTCATCGCGGCAGATCCGGCGAACCGGTTTGCCTCCACTGGGTTGGCTCTTGGCGAACCTCGTTGTTTGGGTCTGTGTGTGTCCGAGACGTCCCAGAGTCTGAAGCTACCGTCGGCGACCCCGCTGCCGGTGGCTAGCAAGCTCCCAGAAGGGCCGAAGAGAACATTGAAGATCGCGTCCTCGGATTCGGTTATGACCGGCCCGGGTAAAGCCCACAATCTGGCTACACCGTCGGCCGCTCCCGTGCCGAGCGTCTTCCCGTCTGCGAGGAATGCGACGGCGGTGACAGGACCTGGATGGGGAAATGTTCGGGCCGCGCTGCGGGTGCTCAGATCCCACATTTGTACATTGTTGTCAGAGCTTCCTGCGGCCAAGGTGCGGCCGTCCGGGCTGAAGGCTATTGAATTGATCCAGCTGGTGGCGCCGATCATCGGGGTGCCCAGCGGTGTCGCCGCGGCGCGGTTGTCGCCGATATTCCAAGTATGCACAGACTTGTCGGCGCTACCGGCGGCCAGCGTCTTGCTGTCTGGGCTGAATGCTACCGTGAACACCTTTCTGGTCGGTCCGGTGAGCGGAGAACCGAGCGGGGCAGGATCGTTCGGTTCATCGACGTCCCAGAGTCGGACGGTGCCATCCGCGCCGCCTGCCGCGAGGGTATGGCCGTCAGGACTGAACGCCACTGATTGGACGTAATCGGGGAAGCCGGAAATTGCCGTGAGCGGAACGGGATGGAGCGGATCACCGATGTTCCACAGTCGCACGGTCTTGTCAGCACTCCCAGCGGCTAGCGTACGACCGTCTGGACTGAACGTGACCGAATAAATGGTGTGTTCGGCACCGGTGAGAGGGGGCCCCAGTTGTCTTGGCTGGTCGGGATCGGCGATGTTCCACAAGCGTACGACTTTGTCGCCCCCGCCTTGGGCGAGGAGCTTCCCATCGGGGCTGATCGACACTGAGAAGATTGTGTCGGTCGCTCCTATCAGCGGTGTACGAAGGGGTACCGCGCGGGAACCTTCGCCCAAACGCCACAGCCTGACAGTGCTGTCACCGCCCCCGGCGGCCATTAGTCGTCCGTCAGGGGTGAACGCGATAGCCTGCATGGTTCCTTCTGGACCCAGGACACGAGTCGCGGCGGTGTTGGCTGTCGCATCGAACAGGCTGGCACGGGCCTCCGCCGTCGGGTTGATTTGGTAGGCGGCTAGAGAGAGCTGCATCGCCAGTGCCACATCATGGTCGCGCAATCGGTTTACTGCTTCGGCCAACTGCCGGGAGATGGCGATGTCTCTTTGGGCGATCGCGTCCGTGCGTTGCTGGAAAACGTACGCGGTGAGCACTCCCGCGACAAGGACGAGGCTCGCTCGTCCGCGTCCTGTTGGTTGATGCTTGCGTCGAGGAATTCACGCTCAAGCGCATTGAGATCCCGGGAGTGATCCGGATCCGCGGCCCACTCGCGTGCGGTGATTAGTCGACCACCCCGGTAGAGCGAGGCGGCTTCGCGCCTGGCATCGCGCCATGCGTAGGCATCTTGGGTAAGGCGCCGGTGAATACGCAATCCGGCTCGGTCGGTGTCTATCCAGCCACGAAGTCGGGGCCATGCGTTCAGCAACGCCTCATGGCTGATGTTGACCGTGTCGACGTCCACGGTGATCAAGCGTTGCTCGACGAACATGTCGAGGACTTCCCCGACAGCGGCAGCTTCGTCGTTGTCGCCTCGGGGCAGTATTTCGGTGTAACTGACGAAACGGCGGGTGTCTGCCGTCAGTTCTGCGACATTGACCAGTCGGAGAAACAGTTGTCGTGTGGCATCTTGTTGTGTTTCGTTGAGGCTGTTGTAGACGGAGTCCGCGGTGTGGGCGATCGCCCCGCTGATCCCTCCGGTTGCCTGGTAGTCTGCGATAGTCAGGTTTCCATGCCGGGCGCGTTGCCAGGTTGCGAGCAACGTGTGTGAAAGCAGCGGTAGCGCTCCGACTTCGACGGATGACTCCGCAGAGCGGTTCGGTCCTGATGCGAGATCTCGCATCAGGAGTTCGACAAAGCCGTCATCCACATCGACTTTGGCAGCGCGTGCGGGTTCTATGACGGCTTGACGCAATTCCTTGTCGTCCATCTGCCCGACCACGATCTGCGTGTTCTGCAGAACGCCGACGAGTTCGTGGTGTTTCGAAGCCTGTGGATAGAAGTCCGCGCGCATCCCCAGCACGACTAGGCTCGCGGGCGTGGTCACCTGCGTCGCTGCGAACAGTGCGGTGATGAACTCGCACCTCTGGGTGTGGTCGTGGCAGATCGTGAAGAGTTCTTCGAATTGATCGATCACGATGAGTCGTCCCGCGCCGTGCTCGACCTTCGCGAGTCCTTTGGCCAGTGCGCCGACTGGGTCGGCACCGGGCGTAAGCAGCACCGGTTGCCAGGTGGGCGCCTGGGAGATCGGATTGTTTGCGCTGGTGAACACAGGTATTAACCCAGCGCGCAGGAGCGAAGACTTGCCTGAGCCGGATGGGCCGACCACGACTACCGGGGAACCTGTGGGCCATTGGGCCGCCACCAGTTCGGTCAGTATTCGTGTCAGTCTTTCTCTTCCGTGGAACCATTCGGCGTGTTCGGGTTGGAAACTTTCCAGCCCACGGTAGGGCACGGGAAGATCGGACGGCCTCCGTCCGGGTGACCGGCGGACCCGGATAAGCGCGTGGCGCCATAAATCGACTTCGCCGGGATCGATTACCCCGCAGGACTTTAAGATATCCGCGAACAGGGTTGGTGGAGTGTTTGGTGGTAGGTGTGCGCCGCCGAAGTATCCGCCGGCGGTACTGACCGGTATTCCTACCTCCTTGGCCACGGTTCGGACGCTGAGTCCGGCCAGTTCTCGGAGCAGGGTCAGTTCCCTTGTGAATTCTTGTCGGGTTGTGATGTGTGTTGGGTTCGGTCTTCCCTTGCTGCTCGAAGTGCCGACTGTCAAGTTCACCCCTCGGTTGGGCTGGTCAGTGCGCTGTACGGAGTTGTACGGCGTTTGAACGAGGTTGTACGGACATCTCGCTTCCTCTTTTTCTCCTGGACAGGAACCGCTTGGCTTATTCGTATCGCGCCCCACTGGAACTCTGAGTTAGGAATTACGATGGACCGTTATTGCATCTACGTCAAACGCCCTGGTCTCGGCGTTGGGGGATTCTTGTTGGCCCTATTGGTGGGCGTGGCTATGGCATCTGGCGGAACGTCGTCGGATTCGACCCTGCCGGAGAAATCTTCGGCAACGGAACCTGCTTCGGTTTCGGAGTTGCGATCGACTGCCTGCCAACCGTCAGCTAGGTCCTAGGTTTGCAAGATCAATTTATTTGATCCACATCGAGATGATCTGGATTATTTGTAGTTTCGTATTTTTCGGCAGAAATCAACGATTTGCGCACGTGTGTTTTCCTGTGTGTCCGCATCGAAGCTAGTCGGGGGATCGCTTGGTCTTCTGTTGCGTGGGCCCAGCGGGTTCCCCGGTTGAAGGATTTGGCAGACGGGTGATGGCCGCTCGACCAGTGTTCACGCGCAGTGTCCTGACCGATTCAGTTCCCGGGTTCCACGGTTTGTTTCCGCCGATCGGTGCAGTGTGCGAGGTACTTCTTGACCAGGACCAAATGTCCGATTATGGTCTAGACCAGTTTCATTGACCTGATACCTAGACCAGTTCGCCTGGCGTGTGGGTTCACACGCCGGGGGAGTTTTGACGCGCCTGACGAACTGGTGTCGCGCACCGGGAACTGCTGTTCCATCAGAAGGAGCTGACATGAATCTCAAACGGAAGCTCATGGCCGTCGCGATCGGCGCCGGCCTGGCGCCGGTGTTCGTCGTTGCGTTGCCCGCGGCGACTGCCAGCGCGCACGGCTACATCTCGTCGCCGCCGAGCCGGCAGGCGAACTGCGCGCGGGGGGCAGTCGCCAACTGTGGCCCGATCATCTACGAGCCACAGAGTGTCGAGGGGCCGAAGGGGCTCCGCAGCTGCAACGCGGGCCTCTCCCAGTTCGCCGTGCTCGCCGACGAGAGCAGGGCTTGGCCGAAGGCTTCGGTCGGCGGCACGGTGACCTTCAACTGGGTCCTCACCGCGCAGCACGCCACCAGCACGTGGGAGTACTACATCGGCGGTACCCGGATCGCGGTGTTCGATGACGGCGGCCGCACACCCGGCGCGTCGGTTTCGCATACGGTGAACCTCGGCGGCCGGACGGGCACGCAGAAGCTGCTCGCCATCTGGAACATCTCCAACACGGCGAACGCCTTCTACTCGTGCGTCGACCTCCAGGTCGGGGGCGGTGGCACCACCAACCCGCCGACCACTCCGCCGCCGACGACGACCCCGCCGCCGACCACCACGCCGCCGACCCAGCCGCCGGCCGGCGGCACCTGGGCGGCCGGTAAGTCTTACGCGGTCGGCAGTCAGGTGACCTACGGCGGTTCGACCTACAAGTGCCTCCAGGCGCACACCTCGATCACCGGCTGGGAACCGTCCAGCACCCCGGCCCTGTGGCAGAAGCTCTGACCATTGGTGCGGCCCGCATCTCCTTCATCAGGAGGTGCGGGCCCGTTTACCTTGCGGGAGAACAACTTCCATGAAGCGTGCACTGCTTGTGCTCACCGCGGGCCTCCTGCTGCTGGCGGGCTGCGGCACTGACCCGGCCCCCGCCCCGGCCACAGGGGCGCCGCTCACACCCGCCGCGGCTTCGACGTCGGCCGAGTTCAACTCAGCCGACGTCATGTTCCTGCAGATGATGATCCCGCATCTCGGCCAAGGTGCGGAGATCGCGAGGCTGGCGAAAGACCGCACGGCCCGCGAAGAGGTCAAGGTGCTCGCCGCGGCGATCGAAGTCACCCAGGTGTTCGAAGCCGACACCATGTCCGACCTGCTCCGCGACTGGAAGCAGCCGGCCACCATGGACGCGAACCCGGACGCGCACGCTCACCACGGCGGGCTGCCACTGACGAGTCCCGACACCATCGCCATGCTGGCGGCGGTGACCGACAACTTCGAGACCAAGTTCCTGAACCTGCTCACCGGGCACCAGCACAACGCGGTCGAAATGGCAAAGGCTGAGACGGCCGGTGGAGCCAATCCGCAGGTCAAGGAGATGGCCAACCGGATCGTGCAGTCCCGCACCGCCGAAATCAGTCAGATGCTGGCATTCTTGGGGAAGTAGCCGTACCCGAGTGCCAGAGGAGAGACGCCGTGGAGTCACCAGCCGGGCAGGAACGCGCCGGAATGATCACGGTGCGCGGGGTGGTCGAACCCGGTGACCAGCGGGGCCGGGTCCTCGGCTTCCCCACGGCGAACATCGCCATGCCCGACCAATCGGGCGAAGCGGGCGACGGTGTCTGGGCAGGCTGGGTCGAGCGCGAGGACGGCACCAAGCTGACGGCGGCGGTGTCGATCGGGCGCCGCGCCACCTTCTACGAGGACGGCCATCGC
>Ga0193717_1001112_pt1 | contig 16795 bp, 18 predicted proteins | sample U2c2metaG_FD_145900 | JGI IMG/M metagenome (GOLD analysis project Ga0193717, IMG submission 145900) | Soil microbial communities from a riparian zone of the East river system, Colorado, United States - U2c2 | ecosystem: Environmental > Terrestrial > Soil > Riparian zone | place: USA: East River... | reverse complement strand
ACCCTTGGCACCGGAAGTGCCAACTGGTCGAGCGGCGTCGTGGCGCGTTCCTCGGCGCGCACGTCGAAGACCTGCTTGATATGCACCATGCCGACGGTCTCGTCGAGATCGCCCATCACGACGGGGAAGCGCGAGAAGCCGGTTTCGATCGCCAGGGCGATGAGATCGGTGACCGTGTCACTCACCTCGAGCGCCTCGATCTTCGAGCGCGGCGTCATCAGCTCCTCGGCCGTACGAGCGCCGAACTGCAACGACTTGTCGACGAGGTCGGCCGTCTGCTGATCGAGCGAACCCCTCCTGGCCGAGTTTCGAACCAGCGAGACGAGCTCCTGCGGCGAACGCGCCGAGCTCAGCTCGTCGGCGGGTTCGATGCCGAGCCTGCGCAGGATCCAATTCGCAGTGCCGTTGGTCGCCTTGATCGCCGGAGTGAGCAGCCAGGAGAAGTACCACTGCGCCGGGGCCGCGGCGCGCGCGGTGGCCAGCGGCTTGGCGACCGCGAGGTTCTTGGGGACCAATTCCCCGAAGATCATCGAGACCGAGGTCGCGATCAAGAGCGCCAGTGCGAGCGCGATGGGCTCGACCGTGCCGGCGGGCACCCCTATCGCACTCAACGGCCCGCGCAACAACCCTGCGATCACTGGCTCGGCCAGGTAGCCGGTCGCCAGGGTGGTGATCGAGATGCCAAGCTGCGCACCGGAAAGCTGGAACGACAACGTCCGGTGGGCTCGGCGGACGAAGCTGTCGCGCCTGCCTCCAGACTTCGCGTTGGCCTCGACGGTGCTGCGCTCGAGTGCGGTCAGCGAGAACTCGGCGGCGACGAATATTGCGGTACCTACGGTGAGCAGCACGAACGCCAGCAGGCTCAGCAGGGTGACGGTGAGACTCATCCAGTCTCCGCAGCGAAGGCGCCGGGCACTTGGCCCGGCGAACTACTGGATGGCTCGGCGTCGTCCGGCTCGGATGCGTGGGCCGTCACGGGCACCAGCGGCACGTGCTCCCTCTCCTTGGCCGATCTCTCCTTGGCCGATCTCTCCTTGGCCGACGTCATGAACGCACCATGTTAGCGGTCCCGGGGGAGTCGGTTGCCTCACCAACCGCCAGGCAGCGGATGGCCTTCGGCGAATCCGGCCGCCGACTGGACACCGAGCACCACCCGTTCGTGCAGCTCGGGCAACGTCGCGGCGCCGACGTAGGTGCAGGTGCTCCGGACACCGGAGGTGATGTGGTCGAGTAGGTCCTCCACCCCGCCGCGGGCCGGATCCATGCCCATTCGCGAGCTCGAGATGCCTTCCTCGAACAACGCCTTGCGCGCACGGTCGAACGGACTGTCCGCCGCGGTTCTGGCGGCCACCGCCCGCTTGGACGCCATCCCGTAGCTCTCCTTGTACAGCTGATTCTCCCGGTCGTACATCAGGTCGCCCGGCGACTCGTAGGTGCCTGCGAACCACGATCCGATCATGACGTTTGCGGCCCCGGCCGCCAATGCCAGCGCGACGTCCCTCGGATGCCGAACGCCGCCGTCGGCCCAGACGTGGCCGCCGAGTTGCTTTGCCGCATCGGCGCATTCGACGACGGCGGAGAACTGTGGCCGTCCAACCCCGGTCATCATCCTGGTGGTGCACATCGCACCGGGTCCGACGCCCACCTTCACGATCGACGCGCCTGCGCTGATGAGGTCCCTCGTCCCTTCGGGCGACACCACGTTGCCCGCGGCCAACGGCAGCCCGAGGTCGAGCGACGACACCGACTTGATCGCGTCGAGCATCTTGAGCTGAGGGCCGTGGGCGGTGTCGATGACCAGAAGGTCGGCGCCCGCCTCGGCCAGCGCGCGAGCCTTCGCCGCCACGTCGCCGTTGATACCCACCGCCGCCGCGATCCGCAGTCGGCCCGTCGCGTCCACTGCGGGCGTGTAGATGCCCGCACGAACCGCGCCCGTACGGGTCAGCACGCCGGCCAACCTCCCGTCGGCGTCGGTCATCACCGCCACGCCAACGGCGTCGTGCTCCAGCAGGTCGAACACCTTGCGAGGATCGGTCCCGACCGGCGCCGCGACGAAGTCGAAAACGGCCACGTCCCGTACCCGCGCGAAGCGATCCACCCCCGCGCAGGACTGCTCGGTGACCACCCCGATCGGGCGGTCTTCGAAGACGACCACGGCCGCGCCGTGTGCGCGCTTGTGGATCAATGCCATCGCATCCGAGACCGAGTCGTCTGGCGCAAGGATCACCGGGGTGTCCACCACCAGATCGCGACTCTTGACGAAGTCGACCGTCTGCTTCACCGCTGTGATCGGAAGATCTTGCGGCAGAACGACGATGCCTCCGCGTCGGGCGATCGTCTCGGCCATCCGCCGACCCGCCACCGCCGTCATGTTGGCGACCACCACGGGGATGGTGGTGCCCGAGCCGTCGACCGTCGACAGGTCGACGTCGAACCGCGACGTGATGTCGGATCGCCCGGGAACGATGAAGACGTCGTTGTACGTCAGGTCGTAGGGCGGGGTGTGATCGTGGAGGAACTGCATGCCTAGACCGGCGATTCGCTGCGGTCGCCGCTCCACTGGGTGTGGAACTTCTTGCTCGGATCCGCGTCGATGCGGCCGTAGGTGTGTGCACCGAAGAAGTCGCGCAGACCCTGGGTGAGGGCGGCGGGCAGCCGCTCGGTACGCAGCGCGTCGTAGTAGGACAGCGCCGAGGAGAAGCCGGGGATCGGGATGCCCAGTTCGGTGGCGGTGACCACGACGCGGCGCCAGCTGTCGATCGCCGCCTCGATGGCCTCGCGGAAGTACGGCGCGACCAGCAGCGTGGCGAGCTCGGCCTCGTCGTCGAAGGCTTCCTTGATCCGGTTGAGGAACTTGGCCCGGATGATGCAGCCGCCGCGCCAGATGGTGGCCATGTCACCGGGCGTGATGCCCCAGTCGTACTCCTTGCTACCGGCCTGAATCTGGTTGAAGCCCTGGGCATAGGCGACGATCTTGGAGGCGTAGAGCGCCTTGCTGACGTCGTCGGTGAACCGAGCGGCGTCGGACGGCTTGGCGCCGAGGGTGCCGGAGGCCAGGCCGGTGGTGGCCTTGCGCTGGGTGACCGAACCGGACAGCGCGCGGGCGAATACCGCCTCCGCGATACCGGTCACCGGCACCCCGAGGTCCAACGCCGACTTGACGGTCCAGCGACCGGTGCCCTTCTGCTCGGCTTCGTCGAGAATGACGTCGACCAGCGGCTTGCCAGTCTTGGCGTCGGTCTGACGCAGCACCTCCGCGGTGATCTCGATGAGGTAGCTGTCCAGGTCGCCCTTGTTCCACTCGGCGAACACGTCCGCGATCTCGGGTGCGGTCTTGCCAAGCCCGTCGCGCAGCAGTTGGTAGGCCTCGCCGATCAGCTGCATGTCGGAGTACTCGATGCCGTTGTGCACCATCTTGACGAAGTGCCCGGATCCGTCGGGTCCGATGTGCGTGCAGCAGGGCACGCCGTCGACGTGCGCGGAGATCTCTTCGAGCAGCGGGCCGAGCGACTTGTACGACTCGGCGGGACCGCCCGGCATGATCGACGGGCCGTTGAGCGCACCCTCCTCGCCGCCTGAGATGCCTGCGCCGACGAAGTGCAGACCACGGTCCCGGATCGCCTTCTCGCGGCGGATGGTGTCGGTGTAGAGGGAGTTGCCGCCATCGATGATGATGTCGCCTTCCTCCATCGCATCGGCGAGCTCGTTGATCACGGCATCGGTGGGGTCGCCCGCCTTGACCATGATGAGCACCCGACGTGGCTTCTCAAGGGCGGCAAGGAATTCCGGAATGGTCTCGCTGCGCACGAACTTGCCCTCGGAACCGTGGGCCTCCAGCAGCGCGTCGGTCTTGGCGACCGAGCGGTTGTGCAGCGCGACGGTGTAACCGTGATGCGCGAAGTTCCTCGCGATGTTGGAGCCCATGACGGCCAGGCCGGTGACGCCGATTTGGGCGGTGCCGACAGGGGTTTCAGACGAGCTCATGGAGGACCTTTCGGTTTGGTTGTGGCAGTTGATCTTTAGTGACGTGGACTTTGCGCAGCGCTATCTGGTGAACAACCGCTGGAGTTCGGTCAGCCACGGTACCGCGAGCGCGACGGTTGGCACGAGGAGGACGGCGGCCGCAGTGAGGTAAGCGGTTGCCGCCAGCATCCGACTGTTGGGGCGGCCGCCAAGACGGCGCACCCGCAATACCGTGGTCGGGCCGCCTGCGGCCAGCGCACCCGAGGGGGTGTGGCCGGAGGCGCATGCGACCAGCGCGCGCGCCAGGGGAGTGGGACCGGCGGTGCGCACGGCAGCGTCGTCGGCGAGCAATTCGATCAGCAGGCGGACGGCATCGAGCGCGTTGCCGCTGCGGACGAAGCGGGGGAACGCGGCGTGCACTGCCGTGAACATCTCCAGGACCAGATCGTGGCGGGCGCGTAGGTGGGCGCGCTCGTGGCTGAGGATGGCGGACATCTCCCCGTCGGACAGCGCGGTCAACGTGCCCTCACTGACCACGACACGACTGCGCACCCCTGGCAGGCAGTAGGCCAGCGGCTGAGGAACGTCGAGAATGCGAAGGCCGCTGGCCCGCGGAGCCGAATCATGCGAGATTCCAAGCAGATCGACGAGCATGCGGTGGTGAGCGCGGCGACGTCGGGTGGCGATCGCCACCTGAACGACTGCGACCGCGAGGCGAACCCCAACGACGAGCGTGAGGGCGAAGGCCGCCACGTAGAGCGTCCACAACGGCCAACCCAACACTTCGAGCTCGCTGGTCACCGTCGCGGTCGGACGGCCATCGGGCCCCGGCGCGAAGAGTCGGCTGGCGATCGCGATACCCGCACTGAACGCCGAGAGCACCCCGGCCAGTGCGATCGACTGCCACAGGACGATGGCGGCACGCGGGGCGCGCAATGGCCACGACGCTCTGGCCAGCATGGCCGGTACCGGCCCAACGAGTATCAGCGCGACGATGGTGAAGGCCAGCGCGGACACACTGTCAGTGTCCCTCAGCCGGTGCCCTGATCGCTAGCCAACGGGCCACTGTGATGTTTGGCCTCGAGCTCGGCGAGCGCACGGCGCAGTGCCGCGGCCTCGTCCGCGCCGACCCGCTCGACGAAGTGGACGAGCGCCGCCTCGCGGCTTCCGGAGTCGGAGACCTGGTCAAGCGCGTCCACCATCAGACCCGCGACGAGTTCATCGCGGCCGTGGGTGGGGGCGTAGCGGTGGGCCCGATCATCGCGGTGCTGGACGACCAGGTTCTTCTTGGCCAGCCGCTGCAGGACGGTCATGATCGTCGTGTAGGCCAAGTCACGTCGCGCCGAAAGGGCCTCGTGCACTTGGCGCACGGTCTGGGGCTCACGCGAGGCCCACAGGTGGTCCATCACTTCGCGTTCGAGTTCCCCGAGTCGCGTCAATTTGGCCCTCGTCCTATTAACAGACATGTCCGTTCACACTCCTGAGCAATGGATTCAGAGTACTACGCGCTTACTACCGTGTGTCGTATCCAAACTCGGTGTGCGTTTCCGCCAATCGAGCTCAGCCGTCACTCGCCGGTCAACCCCCGTTTCTCACCACGCTGTGAGTCCAGTCACAAGGGCTTTGGCCAAATGTGAGCCTCACTATAGTAAGGCTAACCTAACTTGGAGGTGCTCTCATGACCGTGGTCGTCGACGACCCACTGATCTCGCGCATGGCGATCAGCCGCACGCTGCCTTTGCACGAGTCGAGCCGGCGACTGCGCGACCTCTATCCGGAATGCCCCCGGGTGTACGGCGTGGCGGTGATCGGCGACCTGACCCGACGCAGGTGGTGGCCGCTCGTCGAGGTGCTCACCACCGACCGCCTTCGGGTGATGTTCGACGCCGCCGCGGCCGAGACCGACAGCCGCATGGCAGTCGCCCAACAACTGGCCGCCACGCTGTCACACGTGGTCATCGGCCGGGTCCTGCCATTGCTGGCCCTCGAAGGCCGGGCATGGGACACGGGCCTGGAAAACCTGTGGGTGCACGTCGACTCCGAAGGGGCGATCGACTGGGTTGGCGTCGCCGACCCAACGCTGCGGGTGCTGCAGGAGGATCCGTACTTCAGTGGCCACTCGGGATTGCGCAGGCGCCATCCCGCCAGGGATCGCATCGTCGCGCTTCCGAGCGAGGCAGCCTTGACGACATGGGTCGCCCATCGCAGCCATCGCGCGCTCCAGCCGCTGTTCGAGAGGCTCTGCGAGGTCAGCGAAGGCGCCATGTCGGTGTCCGCCATGTGGCACACCGCGGGCAGTGCGGTCGTCGGCGCGGCCACCCAGGTGCCACTTCTGGCGGGGTCGAGCGAGCTGGCCAGCATGCGTCGGGCGCAAGCGGTGCTCGATGCACTCGTCGGCTTCGGTGCGCCCGTGCGCGGACAATCGCGGAGCGGTCGAAGTAAGGCCTTGCTAAATTAGGGCAGCCTTGCCTATGCTTACGGCACGAGATGTGGACGAGGTTCCAGCCACATCGTCGAGAAACTACCGGACCGCACCGGAGTCCTGAGGGCTGCAGAGACTCCCGGTCCTCTCGAGGGCGGGCCCCGCACACCAGTGCGGGGCCCGCCCGCATCTTCGGGGTAGTCCACATCTCCCACGTGGGCGTCGGGTAGACACTTCGATGTGACGACTTGGATGCCAACTGACATCGGCGGCGGATTCGACGACGAGATCGGCCTCACCTACCTGGACGTGACGCCCGACAGGGTGACGGCGCAACTCACCATCACCGACAAGCTGCTGCAGCCCCATGGCATCGTGCACGGCGGCGTGTACTGCTCGGTCGTGGAGAGCGTGGCCAGCGTGTCAGCAGCCGTCTGGCTGCAGGCCAACGGAGGTGGCGACAAGGTCGTCGGGGTGAACAACAACACCGACTTCCTGCGGGCCATTACCGCGGGCATGGTCACCGCGGTGTCCACCCCGATTCATCGCGGCAGACGTCAACAGCTGTGGCTCATCGAGATCACCGACACGAACGACAAGATGGTGGCCCGCGGTCAGGTGCGGCTGCAGAACCTTCCTCCCGAGGCCTAGCACGAAGGTGCTGCTCGCGCGTGCGCTGCTGACTATCGCGTGCCGTGGCAGGATCGCGCACTATGCGCTTGACCCCGCATGAGCAGGATCGCCTGCTCATCTCGTACGCGGCCGAACTCGCTCGTCGCCGTCAGGCGCGTGGGTTGCGGCTGAACCATCCAGAAGCGGTCGCGGTGATCACCGATCACCTGCTCGAAGGAGCACGTGACGGCCGCACCGTCGCCGAGCTGATGAACAGCGGGCGCGAGGTGCTCAGCCGCGCAGAGGTGATGGAGGGCGTGCCCGAAATGCTCTACGACGTCCAGGTCGAGGCCACCTTCCCGGACGGCACCAAGCTGGTCACCGTCCACCACCCGATCCCGTGAAGGTGGCGATGAGCGCTTGCGCGAAGAGCAGAGGGGGCAGCCAGTGATCCCAGGAGAGGTCGTCTACGGCGAGGGCGACGTAGTGATCAACGAAGGCGCCGAACGCCTCGAGATGAATGTCGTCAACAACGGCGACCGGCCCGTCCAGGTGGGTAGCCACGTCCATCTGCCACAGGCCAACGCGGCCTTGGAATTCGATCGCGCAGCCGCGCACGGACACCGACTCGACATTCCGGCGGGCACCGCGGTGCGTTTCGAACCCGGAGTTGCCCAGCACGTTTCGCTCGTTCCGCTCGGCGGCACCCGTGAGGTCTACGGCCTGTCGCTCACCCCGCCAGGAAAGTTGGACGACAAGTGAGTGAGCTGTCCCGTTCGCGCTACGCGGCGCTGTTCGGGCCTACGACGGGCGATCGGATCCGGCTCGCCGACACCGACCTCTTCATCGAGATCACCGAGGACCGCAGCGGCGGACCGGGACTGGCGGGTAACGAGGCCGTCTTCGGCGGTGGCAAGGTGCTGCGCGAGTCGATGGGCCAGTCCCGGGCGACCCGCGCCGACGGCGCGCCGGACACCGTCATCACCGGCGTGGTGATCATCGACCACTGGGGAATCATCAAGGCCGACCTCGGCATTCGCGACGGCCGCATCACCGCCATCGGCAAGGCGGGCAACCCGGACATCATGTCGGGCGTCCATCCCGATCTGGTCGTGGGTCCCTCCACCGAGATCATTGCGGGCAACGGGCGCATTCTCACCGCGGGCGCCATCGACTGCCACGTCCACCTGATCTGCCCGCAGATCATGGAGGAGGCGCTCGGCGGCGGCATCACCACGATCGTCGCCGGCGGTACCGGTCCCGCCGAGGGCAGCAAGGCCACCACGGTGACCCCGGGCGCCTGGCATCTGGCCCGCATGCTCGAGGCGCTGGACCACTGGCCACTGAACGTCGCGCTACTCGGCAAGGGCAACACCGTCAGCGCCGAGGCCATGTGGGAGCAACTGCGCGCGGGCGCAGCGGGATTCAAGCTGCACGAGGACTGGGGCACGACGCCTGCCGCCATCGACGCGTGCCTGACGGTCGCCGACGTCGCGGGGGTTCAGGTCAACCTGCACTCAGACACGCTCAACGAGGCAGGCTTCGTCGAGGACACCCTGGCCGCGATCAACGGACGCGCCATCCACGCGTATCACACCGAGGGTGCGGGCGGCGGCCACGCACCCGACATCATCACCGTGGTGTCGCACCCCAATGTGCTGCCCAGTTCGACCAACCCGACCCGACCCCACACCGTCAACACCCTCGACGAACATCTCGACATGCTGATGGTCTGTCACCACCTCAACCCCAGCATCCCAGAGGATCTCGCGTTCGCCGAGAGCCGGATCCGACCGTCGACGATCGCCGCCGAAGACCTGCTGCACGACATAGGCGCGATCTCGATGATCGGCAGCGACGCGCAGGCGATGGGACGCATCGGCGAGGTCGTCCTGCGCACCTGGCAGACGGCCCACGTGATGAAGAAGCGCCGCGGTGCGCTCGACGGCGACGGGGCGGCCGACAACAACCGGGTCCGACGCTACGTCGCCAAGTACACGATCTGCCCCGCCGTCGCGCATGGCTTGGACCACGAGATCGGCTCCGTCGAAGTCGGCAAGCTGGCCGACCTGGTGCTGTGGGAGCCTGCGTTCTTCGGCGTCCGGCCGCACGCCGTCATCAAGGGCGGAATGATCGCGTGGGCGGCGATGGGCGACGCCAATGCCTCGATCCCGACGCCGCAACCGGTCTTGCCGCGGCCGATGTTCGGGGCGGCGCCTGCGGCCGCCGCCGCCACGTCCGTCCACTTCGTCGCACCCCAAGCCATCGAGGACGGCCTCGCCGACCGGCTGGCGGTCAACCGTCGGCTCGTCGCCGTCGGCGACGTCCGCAAGGTGGGTAAGGCCGACATGCCGCTCAACGACGCACTGCCGCGCATCGAAGTCGACCCCGATACCTTCACCGTGCGCATCGACGGCGACGTATGGGCCGAGCAGCCCGCCACCGAACTGCCCATGGCGCAGCGATACTTCCTGTTCTGATGTCCAACCTGACGACCCTGCTGGCCCTTGCCGACTCCCGGCTCCCCACGGGCGGGCACGTCCACTCCGGTGGCGTCGAGGAGGCCGTCACCAGCGGTCTCGTCGTCGATCTCCCGACGCTGCGCGCGTTCCTGCGCAGGCGGATCCGCACCCATGGACTCGTCACCGCATCGGTGGCCGCGGCTGTACACGCGGGCTCACTGAGCCTCACGGAGGGCGACCTCGAAACCGATGCGCGCACACCGGCTCCCGCGTCACGCAGCGCGTCGAGAGCGCAGGGCAGGGGCCTGGTCCGGCTGGCCCGCAAGGTATGGCCGGAGTGGGACTGGGACTCGATCGGGGCCAAACCTCACCTCGGAGTTGCGGCGGGTGCGGTCGGCTCGGCCAGCGGACTGCTACCCGAGCAGACGGCGAGCTCGGTCGTCTACACCACGATGACCGGCTCGGCGACGGCCGCCCAGCGCCTGCTTGCGCTCGATCCCGGTGACGTCGCGGCGCTCACCTTCGCGCTCTCCGCCCTGTGCGACCAGACCGCGGCTGAGGCCGCCAAGGAACTCGCCGACCTGTCCGACCCACTGCTCGACCTCTTGGCCCAACGTCACGTCGAACGTGACCGACCGCTCTTCGTCTCGTGACGCACAATTCATTCCACAAGAAGGCCCGGGAGGTCACACCATGCCACCACATCTGCTCGATGGTGAGCCCCACACCCACGTCGATCGCCCGCGCCGCGTCCGGCATGCAGGCGAGCCGCTGCGCATCGGCATCGGCGGGCCGGTGGGCTCTGGCAAGACCGCGCTAGTGGCCGCGCTGTGCCGACAGTTGCGTGACGAGTTGTCGCTCGCGGTGCTGACCAACGACATCTACACGACCGAAGACGCATCGCCGCCGTGCAGACCGGGGGCTGTCCGCACACGGCCATCCGCGACGACATCACCGCCAACCTCGACGCGATCGACGACCTCATCGCAGCCAACCCGAACCTCGACCTGATCCTCGTCGAGTCGGGGGGTGACAACCTCACGGCGACCTTCTCCTCGGGGCTGGTCGACGTCCAGATCTTCGTCGTCGACGTCGCAGGCGGCGACAAGGTGCCGCGCAAGGGCGGACCGGGCGTGACCTTCTCGGATCTGCTCGTCGTCAACAAGACCGACCTGGCTCCGATGGTGGGCGCCGACCTCGAGGTGATGCGTCGAGACGCCGCCGCGGTCCGCGGGGATCGGCCGACGGTACTGAGCTCGCTCACGGAGGACCCTACGGCGGCACTGGTACTGGACTGGGTGCATCAACAGCTCCGAGTACCGGTGTAACGGACACCACCGCAATGCTTTCCGACGTTCTGATCATCGCGAGCCCCGACCGTTCGCCTCGGCTCGAGTGTGCGGGCGGGGTGGCGGCCCGCCGGACCGACGCAGACACCGTCCACCTGATCTCGACCGCAGCGACGCCACTCGGTGGCGACACCATCAGAGTGCGCGTCGTCGTCGAACCCGGTGCCGTGCTTCGGCTGCGCACGGCCGCGGCGACCATGGCGATGCCCGGCACGGTCACCATGGAGTCCCGCGCCGACTGGGACCTCGAGGTGGAGGGGCTACTCGACTTCGACCCACAGCCGACCATCGTGGCAGGCCAGGCGCGGCACGTGACGTCGACTCGACTCACCGTGGGCGGACGGGGCAGCGTCCGGCTACGCGAGCGCATTCAGATCGGTAGATCGGGTGAGCGCGAAGGCTTCTGGACCGGTGCATTGCGCGCCGACGTCGATGGCGCGCCACTGCTGCGGCACCGTATCGAGTTGGGTGCAGGCGCGGTGACCGATGACGAACTCGGTACTCCGCTGGCTTGCGTCAGCGAATTGCGCTACCCGGAAACCGAATTCGACGCTGCGGGCACCAAACTCAACCTGGCTGCAGGCGGATGCCTGGCCACCTGGCAGGGCGAGCGGCTAATCAGCTAGCCGCCTTCTCCTGCACTGAGGCCGCCGCAATGTCCTCGAGCTGTTCGATCCGAGTTCTCGCGTACGCCTGCTGCTCGGTGATGGTGAGCTGACCGCGGCTGCGGCTGAGGAACGTCACCGCCCAGGACAAAAGCGTGGCGATCTTGGTCTTGAAGCCGACCAGGTAGATGAGGTGCAGGCCGAGCCAGGCCAGCCAGGCGAAGAAGCCGCCGAATTCGAACTTGCCGACCTGAGCCACCGCGTTGTACTTCGACACCGTGGCCATCGAGCCCTTGTCGAAGTATTTGAACGGCTCGCGGGGCTTCGGCATGTTGCCGTGCGCGCGCGCCGCGACCTCGTTCTGAATGATCTTCGAGACGTACTTGGCACCCTGGATGGCACCCTGCGCCATGCCGGGCACACCGTCGACGAACGCCATGTCGCCGACGACGAAGACGTGGGGGTGGCCGGGGATCGACAGGTCCGGATTGACCTTCACCCGACCGGCCCGGTCGATTTCGGTGTCGGACTGCTCGGCCAGGTCCCTCCCGAGCGGGCTCGCCGACACACCAGCCGACCACACCTTGCAGGCCGACTCGATGCGCCGGATCGTGCCGTCGGCATCCTTGACCGTGATGCCGTTGCGGTCCACGTCGGTCACCATCGCGTTCAGCTGGACCTCGACACCCATCTTCTCCAGCCGAGCTTGGGCCTTGAGCCCGAGTTTCTTGCCCATCGGGGGTAGTACCGCAGGCGCGGCGTCGAGCAGGATGACGTGGGCCTCGGTCGGGTCGATGTGCCGGAAGCTGCCCTTGAGCGTCTGGTCGGCCAACTCCTGGATCTGGCCGGCCATCTCGACACCCGTCGGACCCGCGCCGACGACGACGAAGGTCAGCAGCTTCGCGCGGCGCACCGGGTCACTGGACCGCTCGGCCTGCTCGAAGGCGCCCAGGATGCGGCCGCGCAGCTCGAGCGCATCGTCGATCGACTTCATGCCGGGAGCGAACTCGGCGAAGTGATCGTTGCCGAAGTAGGACTGGCCTGCGCCCGCGGCGATGATGAGCGTGTCGTACGGGGTCGTGTAATCGTGCCCGAGCAGTTCCGACGTGACGGTCTGATGCTCGAGGTCGATGTGGGTGACGTCTCCGAGCAGCACCTGCGCGTTCTCCTGCTTGCGCAGGATCAGCCGGGTCGGCGGCGCGATCTCGCCTTCGGAGATGATGCCCGTCGCCACCTGGTACAGCAGCGGCTGGAACAGGTGATGCGTCGTGCGCGCGATCAGCTTGATGTCGACATCGGTCTTCCTGAGCTTTTGGGCCGCGTTCAAACCGCCGAACCCCGAACCGATGATGACGACCTTATGCCGATCCGATGCCGTAGCTCCGGGGTGGCTCATTGCTGCTCCTCGCCGACGAAAACCTAATCAATACAACCCATAGGCTAGTCGGCGAGCATCCCGGTAGCGCGGTGAGATAACCCACCACAGCACTTGTTCATCCCGGTCGCTTCGCTCCTGCCCTCCGGAAATTCACCAGGTGATCAGCGGCTTGAGCGCTTGGGCCAGGGCCGTGATGGCTCCAGGAACGTACCCCTGGACGCTGGTCGGCATGTTGATGATCACGCCGTCGATACCGGCGTCGAGCACCTTCGTCTTGATCTGTTCGGCCACCTGTTCGGCGCCCCCTGCGACCATCCGTTGCGTCATCTCAGCCGGGATCACGTCCGCAGTGACGTTCTCGTCGACGAAGGCCGTGACCAGCGCGCTGGTCTCCAGTGTCGCCGGATCGCGGCCGATCTCGTCACATCGGCTCTTGACGACGTCGAGCTTGCCGCGGAGCTCGTCGAAGCCGGAGGTCAGGTTGAGATGATCGAAGTGCTTGGCGGCCAGCGGAATGGTCTTCTTTTCGCCACTGCCGCCGATCAACAGCGGAATATGGTGGTCGCGAAAGCGAGGTTCCGCCATCGCCTCGACCGTGCGGTAGTACTTTCCGGTGAACGTCGGCCGCTCGCCCGCGAGCATCGGCAGGATGATCTCCAGCGCCTCGCCAAGCTTGTTGAACCGGTCGGTGAACGTTCCGAAGTCGTAGCCGAGCGAGTCGTGCTCGAGCTCGAACCACCCGGTTCCGATGCCGAGCACGGCCCGGCCCTGACTCATCACGTCGAGCGTCGTGATGGCCTTGGCCAGATGCGTGGGGTTGCGATAGGTGTTGCCCGTGACCATCGTGCCCAGCTGCACGTTCTTGGTGGCGGTCGCCAAGCCACCAAGCGCGGTGTATGCCTCCAGCATCGGCTGATCCGGGGTGCCTAGGCCAGGCAGTTGGTAGAAGTGGTCCATCACGAAGACCGTGTCGAAACCGGACTGGTCGGCTTCCTGCGCCTGGGCGATGACGGTGGGAAAGAGCTCCTCGACACCGGTGCCGTACGAGAAGTTGGGGATCTGGAGTGCCAGTCGAATGCTCACGCGTTCGCTTCGATCATCGGCTTGAGCGCCTCGCCGAGGGCCGTGATCAGCCCTGGTTGATATCCGATCACCTGCGTGGCCACGTAGATGATGACGCCGCTGACGCCCGCGTCGAGCACCTTGGTCTTGATCTGCTCGGCGACGTGCTCCGCACTGGTCCCGAGCACGATGCTCTGCTTCATCTCCTCGGGCACCATGTCCGGGCTGATGCCATCGCCCACCACGGTGCCGACCAGCATGCTGGTCTCCAGCGTTGCGGGGTCACGTCCGATCTTCTCGCAGTTCTGCTTGACGACCTCGATCTTGCGAGGCAGCTCGTCGAAGCCCGCGATGACGTTGAGGTGGTCGAAGTGCTTGACCGCCAACGGAATTGTCTTCTTCTCACCGCTGCCACCGATCAACAGCGGAATGTGCTCGCGGAAGCGGGGGTTGGCCATCGCGTCGGTGGTGCGGTAGTACTCGCCGGTGAACGTGGGCCGCTCGCCCTTGAGCATCGGCAGGATGATCTGCAACGCCTCGCCGAGCTTGTCGAAGCGGTGGGTGAAGGTTCCGAAGTCGTATCCGAGCTGATCGTGCTCGAGCTCGAACCATCCGGTGCCGATACCGAGGATGGCGCGGCCCTGACTGATGACGTCGAGCGTGGTGATGGCCTTGGCCAGGTGTGTGGGATTGCGGTAGGTGTTGCCGGTCACCAACGTGCCCAACTGCACGTTGGAGGTCACGGACGCCAGCGCGCCCAATGCCGTGTAGGCCTCGAGCATCGGCTGGTCCGGAGTTCCGATCCCCGGCAATTGGTAGAAGTGGTCCATGAGGAAGAGCGAGTCAAAGCCCGACGCGTCGGCCTCTTGAGCCTGCGCGACGACGGTGGGGAAGAGTTCGGGGACGCCCGTGCCGTAGGTGAAGTTGTTGATTTGAAGTCCAAGTCGAATCGTCACGATTCGACCCTAGCCACCAATCGGCGCTCGCCATCAGACGTTTCGCTCGACGCGAACCGGGGAATAAGTGCGTCCTGCGTCAGCCGAAGTTGGCGAGCGCGCCGTGGCTCACGTGCAACGTCTGCCCCGTGATGTGCCGAGCGGACGGCGTGGTGAGGAACAGCGCGAGCCTGGCGATCTCGGCGGCCACCGATGGCGGAGTACCACCGATGCCGTCGTATCCGGGTTCGGCGCCGCGTCCGGCTGCCACGGAGTTGACGGTGATCCCACGGATTCCGAAGTGGGTGGCCTGACCGGCCGTCCAGTTGGAGACCGCGGCCTTGATGGCCGCTTCCGAACTGCCTTCGCGCGGGCTCTCGGGCACGACGTTGACGATCGCGCCTCCTGACCGCAGATGGTCGCCGAGGATCTGGACGGTCAGCACCGCCGACAACAACGTGGCATCGAGCGAGCTACGCCATGCGGCAGCCTGGTCGGAGAGGGTGAACGTGCGTGGGTCGCCGCCTGCCCAACGCGGCGCGGGCACGTTCACGATGGTGTCCAGGTGGTGGGGGAACAGGCTGCGGGCCTCTTCGAGGCTGGCCGCATCGGTGTTGTCGAACACGATCGAGTCGACGTCCAACTCCTTGGCTGCGACCTCGAGGTCGTCGCGGCGGGCGCCTGCGATCACCACGGTGTGCCCGGCGTCGCGGAACCCTTCCGCGATGGTGCGTCCGAGTTCGGTGTCGCCACCTGTGAGCAGCATGTCCATGGTCACGACCTCCTCGTGTTCAACGCTGAACTCAGCGAGTCGTGCGTCATGTTACTGGACAGTAGCTAGCCGGGGAAATCGCCACGCGGAGATCTGGGGACAGTCCGGTTTGGTTGTCCTAGGGTTTTCACCGTGCCGAGCATCCGCCCCAAGCCTTGACCCATTCGACCGGCCTGCCCCGGTGGATCTATCTCCCTGCCGCCGCGGGGGCGATCTTCGTGGTGCTGCCGCTAGTGGCGGTCGCGGCCAGAGTCGACTGGCCACAGTTCTGGTCGTTGATCACGAGCACCTCGTCGTTGACCGCCTTGAAGCTGAGCCTCAAGACGTCCTTGGCGAGCACCACCTTGTGCATCGTGCTCGGCGTGCCGATGGCACTGGTATTTGCCCGCAACGAGTCCCGGATGGTGCGGTGGACGCGACCTCTGATCCTGTTGCCGCTGGTGCTGCCACCGGTCGTCGGCGTCAGTACCTCGACGCTGCCGGCATCCACATCGCGTTCACGACATCGGCCGTGGTGTTGGCCCAGACGTTCGTGTCGCTGCCCTTCCTCGTCATCGCACTCGAGGGTGCCGCACGCACCGCAGGCTCCGAGTTCGAGGTGGTCGCGGCGACCCTCGGGGCCCGACCGACCACGGTGTGGTGGCGGGTGTCGCTGCCGCTGTTGGCGCCGGGTTTGATGTCGGGGGCCGTGCTGGCGTTCGCCAGGTCATTGGGGGAGTTCGGCGCGACGCTGACGTTCGCGGGCTCGCGGGAGGGCGTGACGCGGACACTGCCGCTGGAGATCTACCTGCAGCGCGAGAGCGATGCCGACGCTGCCGTCGCGCTGTCGGTCCTGCTGGTGGCGGTCGCCGCCGTCGTCGTGGTGGGGCTTGGTAGCCGAAGGCTGAAGGCGGGTGGCGTCAGTGGTTGGTAGCCAATGAGTGGCGTCGAGGTACGCGCAGTGGTCGAGAGTCGGCGGCTCGACGTCGAATTGAGCGTTGCGCCGGGGGAGGTGCTCGCCCTGCTCGGCGCGAACGGAGCGGGCAAGTCCACGGTGCTACACGTCATCTCCGGACTGGTACGCCCCGATTCCGGGACCGTCGTGGCGGGGGACCGCGTGCTCACGGACGCGTCAGCCGGCATCCACGTCGCAACCCACGACCGACGGGTCGGGCTGCTGATGCAGGATCCCCTGCTGTTCCCGCACCTGAGCGTCGCAACCAACGTGGCGTTCGGGCCGCGCAGCGGAAAGCGAC
>Ga0193717_1001111_pt1 | contig 16810 bp, 14 predicted proteins | sample U2c2metaG_FD_145900 | JGI IMG/M metagenome (GOLD analysis project Ga0193717, IMG submission 145900) | Soil microbial communities from a riparian zone of the East river system, Colorado, United States - U2c2 | ecosystem: Environmental > Terrestrial > Soil > Riparian zone | place: USA: East River... | reverse complement strand
GAAAGATATGGTGCTGGGCCGGGTCACCACGCATCTGGGTCTCGAGCCCAAGGGCGCGACCCCCAATGGGGACGGGATAGAGCTGACGCTCGCCAACAGCGGCGGGGAAGAGCGCAAATTCCAAGCGGATCATGTGATTTGTGCCACCGGCTACAAGTCCACGCTCGCCGGCCTGCCGTTCATGACTCCCGCCCTGTTGCAACGCATCAAGAGCGTTGCCGGAACACCGGTGCTGGACACCCAATTCGAATCGTCGGTGCCCGGGCTTTATTTCGTCGGCGCGCTCGCGGCAAACAGCTTCGGCCCGGTCGTGAGGTTTGCCTGCGGAGCCGAGTTCGCGGCGCCACGCTTGGCGCGCCGTCTGGCGCGGATCCATCCAAAGCGAGTACCCCAAACATCGCCGCCGGCAGCGGGGGAAGCCAGCCAACCAGCATAAGCATTGGTGTGGTCACGCGCTCGACTATCCGGGGTGCGCTCCAAAGCGCCCCTCGGATCGTCGAGAACGCGATGCCAGGCCGCCTCGTCTGAAATCCCGGGCTACTTTACCGCGACGATGTCGGCGACGCCCACCTTCTTGTCCTTCACCGTCTGCAAGACAACCCAATGGCCGGCCGAGTTGTGGTCGTCGAAGGTGACGTCCTTGCCCATGACGTTGGTGAACTTCATGTTCTTGATGGCATCCTTGATCTTCGGGCCCTCGGTGCTGTTGGCATCCTTGATCGCCTGGGCGAGGACGCGGATGGCGTCATAGCCGCCCCAGGTCTGCAGGTAGGGCTTGGACTTGTGCTTGGCCTGGATCGCCTCGACGAACGCCTTGTTCGACGGGGCATCGATCGTGGTGTTGTAGGTCCAGGCGCTGATCGAGTTCTCCATGCCGCCCGCCTCGATGATCGGCTGGTTCAGCCCGCCCAGCTCGACCCGGCCGGTATAGGGAATGCGCACGCCGAGCTGCATCGCCTGGCGCAGGAAGTTGAGCGAATCGCCGCCGAGCTGGAAGGTCGCGATGGCGTCGGGCCGGCGCTGCTGCAGGCGGGTCAGGATGCTGGTGAAATCCGGTATGTTCTGCGGATAGAAGTCGGTCGAGACGACGGTGACACCGGCTTTCTCCGCCACCGCCTTGAAAGCAGCGGCGCCGCCGCGGCCGAAATCGGTGTCCTCGCCCACGATCGCCACGGTCTTGTAGATTTTCTTGTCTCCCAGATAGGCGCCGAGCGCGTCCATCATGGCGCTGTCCGACGGGCTGATGCGAAAGGCATATTCGTTGCGGCCCGGTCCGGCCAGCTCGGTGATCTGCGGATTGGAGGCAATGCCGGTGATGATCGGAATCTTCGCATCGGCGACGAGCTTCATCGTGGCGAGATGCGCCGAGCTGCAATGCGCGCCCTCGATCGCCACCACCTTGGCTTCGATCAGCTTATTGGCAACGTTCACCGCCTCCGAGGGATTGCACTTGTTGTCGAGCACCATGGTTTCGACCTTGCGGCCGAGCAATCCACCCGAAGCGTTGATCTCCTCGACAGCGAGGTTGACGCCCCACATCTCCCATTCCGAGGCGACGGCAGCGCCACCGGTGACCGGCGTCGAAATGCCGATCACGATCGGCTGCGCTGCGGCCGCCCCCGCGCCCAGCAGTGCAGCCGTCAACACCGCCGCCCAGATTTTCTTCATTGCCCTTCTCCGTCGCAGTCCATTCGACACTTTCAGTGAATATCAAAGCAGACGGCGTGCCAAGATCGCGGCGCGATTAATGCGACATCAATGGTCCGGGTTTTGCTACAGTGGCGGCTGAATGACAGTCGATCCAACCTATCTCCTCCAGCTCACCCTGAACGGCATCACGCTCGGGCTGCTCTATGCGCTGATTGCCGTCGGGTTGGCACTGATCTTCGGGGTGATGGAGATCATCAACTTCGCGCACGGCGAGTTCCTGATGGTCGGCGCCTATGCGATGTCCTTCGCCCTGCCCGCCCTGGGCCTGCTCTACTGGCCGTCCGTGGCCGTGGCCATCGTCGTCACCATGGTAGGCGGCCTGCTGGTCTACGAGTTCCTGCTGGTGCGGCTGAAGCCCGACGAGTTCGAACGCTCGATCCTGATCACGCTCGGCCTGTCGATCGTCATCCTGCATGTCGTGCAGTATGTCTTCACCGCAAATCCGCGGATGATCGACACTCAATACGGCTTCGACGGCGTCGATATCGGCGCGATCCGCATTACCTGGACCCGCGTGATCGGCGCGACCGCGGCGCTGGCGGCCTTCGGCCTGCTCTATCTGCTGCTTAAGCACACGCAGTTCGGACGCGCCATGCGCGCCATCGCCCAGAACCGCGAAGCGGCGCTGATGATCGGCATCCGGCCGCGCGTCGTGGCGCGCAATGCGGTGGTGCTGGCGACCGGCCTGTGCGGCCTCGCAGGCGCCGCGCTGGCGCCCATCCAGCTCGTCCAGCCAGGCATGGGCCAGTTCCTCATCTTCAAGGCCTTCGCGCTAATCATCATCGGCGGCCTCGGCAACATCCCCGGCGCCATCGTGGCGGCGCTCGGCCTTGGCTTGCTCGAAAGCTGGATCGGCGGCTTCTTCGAGATCGCCTTCCAGGAAGGCGCGGTGTTCGTGATCATGATCCTGGTGCTGTTCGTGAAACCCGACGGACTGTTCAAGCGCGGCGCGATGCGCGTCGGATGACAACCGATCGAATGAGAGCCGTGGCGATCGTCGCGGTGGCGCTGCTGCTGGGCGCCCTGCCCTGGCTCACGACGTCGAACTACATCCTGGGCATCGCCGTGTCGGCGGCGATCTTCACCGTGTCGGCGGCGGCGCTGAACCTGATCTATGGCTACACCGGCCTGCTGTCCTTCGCCCAGCTCGGCTTCTGGGGCATCGGCGGCTATGCCACGGCGCTCACGGTGATGACCTTCGGCGGCAATTTCTGGCTGGGATTGCTGTGGGCCGGCCTCCTGAACGCGGCGCTGGCTTTGCTGATCGGCTATCCGACCCTGCGCACCGGCCGGCACACCTTCGTGATCGTGACGCTCACTTTCGCCCTGCTGGTCTCGCTGATCACGCGCGACTGGGTCGATCTCACCCGCGGCCCGCTGGGCATCGCCAACCTGACACCGCCCAGCCTGTTCGGCTTTTGGTTCGACACGACGGCGCGCTTCTACTGGGTGGCCTGGGCCTATGCCATGCTGGCGCTGGGCTTCCTCTATGTGCTCTGCACCTCGCGCATCGGCCGCACCCTCGTGGCCATCAAGCAGAACGAGCCGCTGGTGCGGGCGCAGGGCATCTCGCCGATGCCCTACAAGCTCGCGGCCTTCGCCGTGAGTGCGGCCATCACCGGCATGGCGGGCGGCATCTTCTGCTTTCACCTCAAGGTCATCGATCCGCTGTTCCTCGATTTCTATTACATGCAGACCTTCCTGATCATGGTCATCGTGGGCGGCGCGGGCAGCTTCTGGGGCGTGGTGATCGCCGGCATCGCCATGTCGGCGCTGCCGGAGATCCTGCGCTTCTCGGACGACTTCCGCATGATCATCTACGGCGCCATCCTCCTGATCGCCATGCTGGTCATGCCCGGCGGCTTCGCCGGCTGGCTGCACGAACGCAAGCTTTCCCGCATGCGCGCGGCGCTGCAGCAATGACCGCGATGCTCGAGGTCCGCGATCTGCGGAAGTCTTACTCGGGGGTGCACGCCGTCGATGGCGTGTCGTTCGATGTCGAGCAGGGCAGGATCACCGGCCTTATCGGTCCCAACGGTTCGGGCAAGAGCACGACCATCGACTGCATCGCCGGTTTCCAGAAGGCCGATAGCGGCCGGGTCGTGCTCGGCAGCACCGACATCACCGGACGCGCCGCGCACGAGATCGCACGCGCGGGCCTGATGCGGACCTTCCAGACGGTGCGCGTCTACGACCGCCTGTCGCTGCGCGACAATCTCACCATCGCCGCCCAGCAGTTCGATGAAGCGAAATGGACCGACGAGCTGCTGCGCACCGCCCGCTACCGTCAAGCGGCCGACGCTGCCGAGAAGCGAGCGCGCGAACTGATCGATCTGGTGGGACTCACCCGATACTACGGGGCCGAAGCCGGCATCCTTTCCTATGGCCAGAAGAAGCTCGTGGCGCTCGCCGCCGCGCTGATGCCGCGGCCGAAGATCGTGGTCCTCGACGAGCCGGTGGCCGGCGTGAATCCGACGCGCATCCGAGAGATCGAAGAGGTCCTGCAGCGGCTCAATGCGGCGGGCGAAACCTTCCTGATCGTCGAGCACAATGTCGAATTCATCACCAATCTCTGCCACCACGTCGTCGTGCTCGACCAGGGCCGCAAGCTGGCCGAGGGCACGGCGGCGGATATCCATACCGATGCCCGCGTCCTCGAAGCCTATCTCGGCATGACACCGGAGATGGCCGAGGCCGAGATGCGGGGCGCGGCATGACCACGCTGGCGCTCGAACTGGTGACGGTCACAGCGGGCTATGGCGACAATCCGATCGTGCGCGACTTCTCGGCCCGCCTCTACACCGGCACGATCACGACCCTGATCGGCGGCAACGGCGCGGGCAAGTCTACCCTTTTGCGCGCCATCTACGGCACCAACCGCTTCTTTTCTGGCCAGGTCGTCTTCAAGGGCGAGACGATCGAGCGCCTGCCGCCGTGGGAGCGGCTGAAGCGCGGAATCGGCTTCGTGCCCCAGGGACGCTGCAATTTTCCCGCGATGAGCGTGGCCGAAAACATCAAGATAAGCTGCTATACGCTGCCCACGGCCAAACACGCGGCCAGTATCGAACACGTCGCCGGCCTGTTCCCCATGCTGCGGCAGAAATGGCATACCGAAGCCGGCAATCTCTCCGGCGGAGAGCAGCAGATCCTCGAAATGGCGATGGTCCTGCTGCTCGAGCCCTCTCTCCTGCTGCTCGACGAGCCCTCGCTCGGGCTGTCGCCCAAGATGCAGGCCGACGTCTTCACCACCATTCAGCGCATCGCCAAGACCGGCGTTACCGTGCTTGTCGTGGAGCAGAATGTGCGCGGTGCCCTCTTGATTTCCGACCGCGCACTGGTGATGGAACAGGGGCGAAAGTTCATGGAAGGGCCGGCCGCCGACGTGCGGACCGACCCACGCATTCGCCAGGCCTATCTTGGCGGCAACATCAAACAGACGGCGGCATAGGCGATTATGGACAAGACGCGTTTGGCGGTCGATATCGGCGGCACCTTCACCGATCTGGCGCTCGAATCGGAGGGCAAACGGACGAGTGTGAAGGTGCTGACGACGCCGCGCGCGCCCGAGGAAGGTGTGCTGACCGGTATCGGCGAGATACTGAAGCTCTCCGGTGTGAATCCGGCCGATCTCGGGCTGATCGTCCACGGCACCACGCTTGCCACCAATGCCATCATCGAGCGCAAGGGCGCCAAGACGGCGCTGATCGTCACCGAAGGCTTCCGCGATTCGATCGAGATGGCCTTCGAGCACCGCTTCGAGCAGTACGACATCTTCATGCGCAAGCCGCCGCCGCTGGTCGCGCGCGATCTGCGCTTCGGTGTGCCCGAGCGGCTCGACGGCCGCGGCAATGTCCTGATCCCGCTCGACGAGGCGGCGGTGAAGGCGCTGGCGCCCAGCCTGTTGGCCGCCGGCATCGAAGCGATCGCCATCGGTTACATGCACGCCTATCTCGACGGCAAGCACGAGCGGCGCACGCGTGACATCCTGGCGGGATTGTTACCCAGCGTATCTATATCGCTCTCCAGCGAGGTCTCGCCGGAGATCCGCGAGTACGAGCGCTGGTCGACCGCCGTGGCCAACGCCTATGTGCAGCCGGTGATGAACCGCTATCTAGGCCGCCTGGACGAACAGCTGCGCGCGCGCGGCTTCGTCTGTCCGCTTTTCATGATCACCTCCGGCGGTGGGCTAGCGGCGCTGGAGACGGCGCGCAAATTCCCGATCCGTCTCGTCGAGTCAGGGCCGGCTGGCGGCGCCATCCTGGCCGCGGCGCTGGCGCGGCAGTGCGGCCTCGACAAGGTCCTGTCCTTCGACATGGGCGGCACGACGGCCAAGATCTGCCTGATCGACAATGGCGAGCCGCAACATTCCCGCACCTTCGAGGTGGCGCGGCAGTACCGGTTCCTCAAAGGCAGCGGCCTGCCGCTGCGCATTCCCGTGATCGAGATGGTCGAGATCGGCGCGGGCGGCGGCTCGATCGCCTCGGTCGATTCGCTGTCGCGCGTCAATGTCGGGCCGGAGAGCGCCGGCGCCGAGCCCGGTCCCGCGAGCTATGACCGCGGCGGCACGGAGCCCACCGTCACCGACGCCGACGTGGTGCTGGGAAGGCTCGACCCCGGCTATTTCGCCGGCGGCTCGATCAAGCTTTCGCCGGACAAAGCGGGCACCGCTGTCGAGAAGGCGGTCGGCAAGCCGCTTTCGCTCGGGCGTCTCGACGCGGCCTTCGGCATCAGCGAGATCGTCGAGGAGAATATGGCCAACGCCGCCCGCGTCCATGCGGTCGAGCGCGGCAAGGAGCTGCAGGACCGCACGATGATCGCCTTCGGCGGCGCCGCCCCCATCCATGCCGCGCGTCTCGCGGAAAAACTCGGCATCCGCCGCGTCCTGGTGCCGAGCGGCGCCGGTGTGGGATCGGCGGTGGGCTTCCTGATGGCCCCGGTGGCCTATGAGGTCGTGCGCAGCCGCTACGTCCAGCTCGATCGGACCTTCGACCCGGCTTACGTGAACGCCCTGTTCGCCGAGATGCGCGCCGAGGCCGAGGCCGTCGTCAAAGCGGGCGCGCCGGAGGCCAAGCTCGTCGAGATCCGCACGGCCGACATGCGCTATCGCGGCCAGGGCCACGAGATCACCGTCGACCTGGCGCCTGGCGCTTTCACCGCGGCCTCGCGCGAAAAACTGATCAAGGACTATGAGGACGGCTACGCCGCGACCTTCGGCCGGACCATTCCCGGCCTCGACGTGGAGATCATGAACTGGACGCTGCGGCTGGCCGCCGAGCAGGCCGCCGTGACCGCCTGCCCGCCGCAGCCGGCCGATACGCCGGCCAAGCCGCGCGGCAGCCGGCCGGTCTACGACCCGGCCGGTCAAGACATGAAGGACGTCGCGGTCTATCATCGCGCCGACCTGGTGATCGGCAGTTTCGTGCCCGGCCCGGCGATCATCGCCGAGGACGAGACCACGACGATCGTGCCCAAAAGCTTCGTCGCGCGTATCAACCCGATCGGCGCAATCCTGTTGGAGAAAGTGGGAACATGAGCATCAACGACCCGATGTCGCCCATTCGCCTGCAATTGATGTGGGACCGCCTGATCGCGGTCGTCGAGGAACAGGCCCTGGCCCTGATCCGTACCGGCTTTTCGACCTCGACGCGCGAAGCCGGCGACCTGTCGGCCGGCGTGTTCGATCTCGACGGCGCCATGCTGGCCCAGGCCGTCACCGGCACGCCCGGCCACATCAATTCGATGGCCCGAGCAGTGCGGCACTTCCTCGACAAGTTCCCGGCCAAGACGATGAAGGAAGGCGACATCTTCCTGACCAACGACCCGTGGAAGGGCACCGGCCACCTGCACGACTTCACCTTCGTCACGCCGACCTTCCGGCGCGGCAAGATGGTGGCACTGTTCGCCAGCACCTGCCACGTGGTCGATATCGGCGGCCGCGGCATGACCACCGACGCCCGCCAGGTCTTCGAGGAAGGCCTCTACATCCCGCTGATGCGCTTCGCCCGCGAAGGCAAGGTCGATGAAACCCTGATCGAGATCGTGACCGTCAATGTGCGCGAGCCGGTCCAGGTCGTGGGCGACCTCTATTCGCTGGCGACCTGCAACGAGATCGGCTGCCGCCGCCTGATCGAGATGATGGACGAATTCGCCATCGACGATCTCGGCCGCCTCGGCACGCACATTCTCGAGAAATCCAGGCAGGCTTCGCTCGAGGCCATCCGCACCATTACGCCGGGCGAGTACAAATTTTCGATGCGCGTCGACGGCTACGACAAGCCGCTCGATCTCGTGGCCACCATGAAGATCGGGCACGACGGCATCGATGTCGATTTCACCGGCACCTCGGGCGTCTCCGCCTTCGGCATCAACGTGCCGGTCTGCTACACCGAGGCCTATGCCTCGTTCGGCGTGAAATGCATCGTGGCGCCCAGGGTACCGAACAACGAAGGCTCGCTCTCGACGATCCGCGTCACCGCGCCGGAAGGCTCGATCCTGAACGCCAAGGCGCCCTCGCCGGTCGCCGCGCGCCACGTCACCGGCCAGATGCTGCCCGACGTGATGTTCGGCTGCCTGCACCAGGCGCTGAAGGGCGGCGTGCCGGCCGAAGGCACGTCGTGCCTGTGGAACCTGTTCGCCCTGGGCGGCCCGGGACGCACCGACGGCGACCCGTCCGAAACGGTGAATGCCATTGCCTTCAACGTCATGAGCTTCCATGCCGGCGGCACCGGCGCGCGCCCCGGCCGCGACGGCCTGTCGGCCACCGCCTTCCCGAGCGGCGTGAAGAACGTGCCGATCGAGGTCAATGAGGCGGTGTCGCCCATCGTCGTGTGGCGCAAGGAATACCGCCAGGATTCGGGCGGTGCGGGCGAATTCCGCGGCGGCCTCGGCCAGATCATGGAGGTCGGCACGCTCGACAAGGCGCCCTTCGCCATCAGCGCCTATTACGACCGCATCGACCATCCGCCGCGCGGTCGCGACGGCGGCCACAATGGCATGGCCGGCACCTTGACGCTGGCCTCGGGAGGCAAATTGCGCGGCATGGGCCAACAGACCGTCGCCCAGGCCGACCGGGTGATCATCTCCATGCCGGGCGGCGGCGGGCTGGGCGATCCGCGCCGGCGCGAAATCGCCGCCGTGGCGCAGGACGTGCGCGAGGGCTTCATCTCGGCCGAGGCGGCGCGCCGCGATTACGGCGTCGCCGTTGCCAATGACGGCACCGTCGACAACGCCGAAACCACCAAGTTGCGCGCACTCGCCGCCGAATAGCGTTTTCAGGAGAATCTCGCATGCGCGTCAGCGCCGGTCTGCCTACCGGGATGGAAGGTCTCACCTATCCCATCCCCTTCTCCGATCCCGAGAATGTCATCAAGATCGCCCAGGCGGCCGAGAAATTCGGCTACGATTCGGTCTGGGGCAACGACCATATGACGACCCAGAATTACGTGCGCGCCGAATTCCCGGTGCCGCCGCGTTTCTGGGAGCCGCTCGTTACCTATGCCTTCGTGCTGTCGGAAACCAAGACGCTGAAGGTCGGCACCGGCATCCTGGTGCTACCGATGCGCCACGACATCGTGGTCGCCGCCAAGCAGATCGCCACGCTCGACCACTTCAGCAAGGGACGGCTCGAGCTCGGCGTCGGCATCGGCGCCTATCGCGAGGAGTTCAAGGCGCTGCAGCCCGATTGCAAGCTGCAGCGCGGCGATATCGTCGACGAGGGGCTGCAGGCGTTGAACTTGCTGTTCAAGGAGCGCGTCGCGAGCTTCGACGGCAAGTTCTACAAGTTCCGCGATGTCGAATTGTGGCCCAAACCCTACCAGAAGAAGCTGCCGATCTATGTTGGTGGCAACAACGCCAACAACATCCGGCGCACCGTGCAGTGGGCCGACGGCTGGCTGGCAGCCGGCATGCATGTCGACCGGCTGCGAGCCGGCGTGAAGACCCTGCACGAGATGGCCGAGCAGGCCGGACGTGACCCCAAGAGCATCGAGGTCTGCCCGCAATTCGTCGTCCATGTCGGCAAGACTCACGAGGCCGCGGTCGAAAGCTTCCGCAAGAGCCAGATGAACAAGCATCTCGTGTCGCTTTCCAAGTCGACCCTGAAAGGCCAAGGCACGGCGACCCACGAGGACATCAACCTGATCGGCACGCCGGCCGAGATCGTCGACAAGGCCAACGCCTTGCGCGAGGCCGGCGTCACGCACCTGCTGGGCCTCTATTTCGCCGCGAACACCGTACCGGAGTTGCTGGACCAGATGCAGGTCTTCGCCGAAGAGGTGACGCCGAAGATCAAGTAGGTCGGACGCACGACGCCTTTTCCAACACCACTGTCATCCTGAGCGAAGCGAAGGATGACAGTGGTGTTGTATTGGCAAGCAATCAGCTCATCACCGTCTTGGCGAACCACTCCATCTGATCCTCGAACTCGGCGATGGTATTGGCCGGGATCATTAGCGCGCAGGCGTGGTCGACACCGATCTTGGCCAATCCGGCCACCTTTTCGCGCAACAGGTCGGGCGAACCCACGAGGTTGGCGATCACCTGCTTGGAAAGATCGCGCCCGGTATAGGCGAGCGACTTCCGGTGGTGGACAAGGCCAGAGGCCATGTAAATGCGCTCGGCCTCTTCCGCCGTCCTGGCGATGGTCATCGAGAATTGCGGGGCGATCTCGATAGCGGCGGGATCACGGCCCAGCTCGGCCGCACGTGCTTTCAGCGACTTGATCCGCTCCTCGAGCTCAGGCCAGGGCCGCCAGCCCGGCAGCCAGCCGGTGCCGATCCGCGCCGCCCGCTCGATATTGGCGAGGTTGTGGCCGCCGACCCAGAGCGCGAAGGGATCCTGCGCCGGCTTTGGAAACATCTCCATATCGCGGCAGGCGTAATACTTGCCCTGGTGCGTCACGCGCGTCTCGGTGAACAGACGGCGCATCAGGGCAATCGCCTCGTCGAGCATCTCGCCGCGCTGGGCCGTGGCGGAAATGCGCGGCGCCCAAGCCTCGAATTCCTGGCGATAGGCGCCGACACCGACACCCAGGATCATGCGGCCGCCCGAGAGCTGGTCCATGGTCGCGGTCTGCTTGGCGAGCCAGACGGGATCGCGCATCGGCGGGATGGCGACGGCGGTGCCGACCTTGAGCGTCGTGGTCGCCGCGGCGCAGAACGACAATACCGTCATCACGTCGTAGAAATTGGGCGGCTTGCCGGGAAAGAGATCGCTCACATATTTCTGCGTCGTGATGTGATCGTTTCCCCAGACCGAGTGGTAGCCGAGCTGCTCGGCGCGCTTGGCTAGGCGCACGAAATCAGCCGGCTGCACGAAGGGGATCGGATACATCACCCCCTCGAAGCAGGTCGGCAGGCTGATGCTGAATTTCATGACGTTTCCCCCCGCGCCGCGGCAAGGGCGGCGGTGATCGAGGATGCATCGTCCATGCCACCGATGACGACCTCGTCGAGGCCGAAAGCGCGGTATTCGTCGAGTCGCGCCTTGACCTGAGCGGGCGTGCCGCAGGCGGCGTGGCGGCGCACGACATCGTCGCTCACCAGCCGGTCGACTTCGTTCCAATTCTCCGCGGCATATGCCTCGGCCAGCGCCGCCTGGTCGAGCGTGGCACCGGAGAGGCGGATATTCTCGGCATGATGGGCACCGCGCAGCACGAAGCCGATCGGCCGGCGGATCGGGTCGATGCCCGCTTTCTCGGTGGCGCCCAACCTGGTGTAGACGATGCCATACTTGCGGAAGGACCGTCCCGCGACGCCAGTAGCGGCCTGCTCGATGCAGGCTTTCACGAAAGGCGGCGAGGTCGCGGCCGAGATCAGCACGCCGTCGGTCTCACGGCCGGCCGCCTTCAGCATATTGGGACGCGACGCCGCCAGCACGATCAGTACATTGCGCCCGCCATTCGCCAGCCGCCGGCCGGAAACGCGGAAGACCTCGCCCTGGACGTCGGTCATCTCACCGGCCAGCAGCGAGCGGCAGACCTTGACCGCCTCGCCGATCGTCTTGAGCGGGCGCGGCGAGTCGATGCCGGCGGCTTTCAGATCGGCCGGCGCGCCGGCGCCGAGGCAGAGAATGACTCGGCCGGGATACATTTCCTCCAGGGTCGCCGCCGCCATGGCGATGAAGACCGGATGTATCGAGAAGGGACTCATCGCCATCAGGGCGATCTTGATGCGCTGGGTGGCGCCGAGCGCCAGGGCCGCAGTGGTGATGGGGTCGCGCAGGTAGAGGTGGCAGGCGATCCACAGCGTGGAAGCGCCGCCCTGCTCCGCTGCCCGTGCCTGCGCCGGGATGTCGGCGATAGGGGCACGGCCGTCCATCGAGATGCCGAACTCAACCATGTGCGAACCCGTAGACATCGTGCAAAGCCCTGATCACCTCGTTGAGACCGCCGCGCACCAGAGGCGCCGGCGGCAGCGCGGCCTCGATCACCGAGGTGTCCTTGAGGCCGCTCGCCGTCAGCAGCGCCACCACCCGCGCTTCGGGCGCGATCGTCCCCGTCTCGCGTAACCGCTCGATGGCTGCGAAGGGTGCCGCGGACGCCGGTTCCGGCCAGATGCCCTCCCGGGCGCCGAGAGCCACCACCCAGCGCGCCAACGCGTCATTCTCGATGGTGACCGCCAGGCCACGGCTCCGCCGCAGCACCTCGAGCGCCTGCACCGTGCCCTGGCTGGCGCCGATCGATGTCGCGATCGAAGCCGAGTTGCGCGGCCGCTCGGGCGGCATCGGCTCGCCACTCGCCAGCGCGGCCGTGATCGAGCCCGAAACCTCGGCGGCGACAAGGCGTGGCGTGCGGTCGATCCAGCCCAATGCCTTCAGCTCCTCGAAGCCTTTCCACATGCCGTACAGCGCGTCGCCGTAGCAGACCGGCAGGACGCACCAGTCCGGCACCTCCCAGTCGAAGGCTTCGGCGATCTCGAAGGCGATCGTCTTGTAGCCTTCCATGCCGTAGGGATTGCTGCCGACGACCGGGCCGAAGAAAGGCGAGGTCGGATACCATCCGAATTCGCGCACCCCGGCCGACTGCAGCCGCCAGCGATCAGCCTTGTCTTCGACCACGACCACCATGGCGCCATAGGCACGCATCTGCGCCACGAGGGGCGGCGAGGCACCGGCGAAGGTGAAGACGACGCAGGGCAATCCCGCTTTCGCCGCGTAGGCCGCCGCCGCGGCACCGGCGTTGCCGGAGGAACTGGAGGCGATCACTTTCGCGCCGAAATGCTTGGCCATGGTGAGCGCGGACGACGCCAGCCGGTCCTTGAACGACCAGGTTGGATTGCGCGATTCGTCCTTGATCCAGACATCGCCGAGGCCGAGGGAAGAAGCGGGCAGCAGCGGCGTGTTGCCCTCGCCCAGGCTCACGGCCTCACCGGCAGATGCCGACAGGAACGCGTCCCACCGCCACATCGAGGCGGGCCGCCGTTGCAGCTCTTCCCGGTTCAGACCCTCTCCCGGACGGGAGTCATAGGCGACAGTGAGATTGGCCGGCGCGCCTTTCCCCCGGCAGACCGGGCAATCCTCGGCGAAATGGTCGATCGGGTGGTGAGCGCCGCAATGAACGCAGACAAGTGCACTGGGAATAGGCATTTCAGCACGTACGTTGGCGGTCGTGGTTCCAAGCGTCAACCTTGCGACCTCGTTGCTCCCGACGTGGAGCGATGTTTGATATAGACCATGCAAAGCACGCGAGGCATCAGAGATGCTCCAATACAGTTACCGACCCAATCCACCGCCGACGAGCCGCTCCCGCCGGAGCGCCGACCAGAGCTGGCTCGACTATTCCCCCATCGTGGGACGGCCGCCGATCCGGTGGCCGAACGAGGCACGGGTCGCCCTCTGGATCTGTCCGAATATTCTCTACTACGAATACGCGCCGACGCCCGACCCGTGGGTCAACGCCTGGGCGCGGATGACGGCGCCCGACGTGCAGGTCTATGGCCGGCAGGAATATGGCGCGCGCGTCGGCTTCTGGCGGTTACTCGAGGTGCTGGACAAGCATAAGGCGCGCTGCACGGCGGTGGTCAATTCGGCGGCGCTGCGCATGTTTCCCGACATGTGCGCCGCGGCGGTCGAGCGGCGCTGGGATTTCGTCGGCCACGGCCAATACAATACCCGCTTCGTCTATGGCCACAGCCCCGCCGATGAACTTGCCTTCTATCGCGACATGCTGGCCGAGGTTGAGGACCGAACTGGCGTCCGCATGCTGGGCACGGGTGGCCCGGGACCGCAGTCCGCGACCGAGAACACACCGGATCTCCTGGCGGAAGCAGGGTTTCTCTATCATGCGGACTGGTTTTGCGACGATCAGCCGTTTCCGCTGCGCGTCCGCTCCGGCAAGCTGATCTCGGTCCCCTATTCGATCGAGATCAACGACGCGCCTTTCCTCGGCGTGGCCTTCGAGGCCGACCAGTTCGCCGACGCCATCAAGCGCCAGTTCGATATGCTCTACCGTGAGGGCGCCGAGAGCGGCCGCGTGATGTGCATCTCCGTCCATCCGCCGCTTTTCGGCCAGCCGCAGCGCGTCGGCTATCTCGACAAGGCACTCGAATACATCCTGTCCTTCCCGGGAGTCTGGCAGGCGACGGGTGCGGAGATCGCGCAGCACTATATGACCCATCACTACGATGCGATGGTTGCCCATGTGGCCAGGGAACAGGCAGGGCGGCCGTGAGCGAGCACGATCTCTATGACCGGACGCCGATCGTCCGGCGGCCGCCGCTTGCGTGGCCCGGGCAGGCCCGCCTCGCCGTCGGCATCGTCGTCTGCCTCGAATATTACGAGATGCAGCCACCGGCGGACGCATACCAGCCGGTGAACATGCCGGGCGGCTCCGGCCGCGGCCCCTATCCCGATTTCCGCACCTACTCGCACCGCGAATACGGCAATCGCATCGGCATCTTCCGGGTGATGTCGGCGCTCGAGCGCCATGGCTTGCGTGCCACCGCGGCGGTCGACGCCTGGACCGCCGGACACCGGCCCGGCCTGATCGAAGAGATTCGCCGGCGCGGCTGGGAGTTCGCGGGACATGGCCAGACCGTCACCCAGGTCATCTCCAGCGAGATGACGGAGGAAAAGGAGCGCGATTATATCCGTTCGTCGCTGGCGAGCCTCGAAGCCGCCTGTGGCAGCCGCATCGCGGGATGGCACAGTCCCGAATACGGCGAATCGGCGCAGACACCCGCCCTCCTCGCCGAGCTGGGCGTCGACTATGTCCTCGACTGGCCCAACGATGAACAGCCCTACCGCATGCGCACGGCCGGTGGACCGCTTCTTTCCGTGCCGATGGCGGTCGATCTGGACGATGTATGCGCGCATTGGTATCGCCGTCTGTCGATGGCGCGCTGGCGCCAATCGATCGCCGACGCGCTCGACCAGTTGCTGGGCGAGGACGAGGCCGGCGGCCGCATGCTGGTCCTCAATCTTCACCCCTGGCTGATCGGGCAGCCCTATCGCGCAACCTACCTGGAAGAGGTGTTGGCCGACCTCCGCAAACGCCCGGGCGTGTGGTGCGCCACGGCCGGCGAGATTGCCGCCTGCGCGGCGTCCCAACTCGATGCACGATGAGCTTCCCTTCCTCGAAGTGAGCGAGCTCGCGCGTCGCCTCCGCCGGCGGGAGCTTTCGCCGGTCGAGGTCACGCGCGCGCTGCTCGAACGGATCGATAGCGTCGACCAGGCCTTGCACAGCTACGCCCATGTCACGCGCGACCTCGCTTTGGCGCAGGCGCGCGTGGCAGAAGCGGAAATCGCGCGCGGCCTTTGGCGCGGCCCCCTGCACGGCGTGCCGGTGGCGCTGAAGGACCTCTTCTGGACCAAGGGCATTCCCACAACGGCGGGGATGACGATCCATGCCGATTTCCGGCCGACCGAAGACGCGACGGTCGTCCGTCGCCTGACGGAGGCGGGCGCGGTGCTGCTCGGAAAGCTCAAGCTCACCGAGGGCGCGGTCGGTGAGCATCATCCGGCGATCGAGCCGCCCTTGAATCCCTGGGACGCCAATGCCTGGCCGGGCGCGTCGTCGAGCGGTTCCGGCGTGGCCGTCGCCGCCGGGCTGTGCTTTGCGGCGATGGGATCGGATACCGGCGGCTCGATACGCTTTCCGTCGGCCGCCAACGGCGTCACCGGCCTCAAGCCGAGCTGGGGCCGCGTCAGCCGCCACGGCGTGTTCGCCCTCTCCGAGATCCTGGATTGCATGGGCCCGCTGGCGCGCTGCGTCGCCGACACAGCCACCGTGCTTGCGGCAATCGCCGGGCCCGATGCGCTCGATCCGACTGCACGCCACGAGCTTGTCCCCGACTATCCCGCTTCGATGACGGAGGGTGTCCGCGGCCTGCGGATCGCCGTCGACCCTGCCCTGCTCGCCGGAACGGATCCGCTCACGGCTTCGGCGATCGAAGCGGCGCTAAAAGTTTTTGCCTCGCTCGGCGTCGACATCAAGCCGAAACGGCTTGCAGGCTTCGACGAGGCGGTGCGGGCATGGTGGCCGCTCTGCAGCGCCGGCGCGGCGCTTGCTCACAAACAGACTTTCTCGAGCCGCGCGGCCGAGTATGGACCGTCGCTGCGACGCGTCGTCGAGCATGGACGCGCGCTGGGCGCCGTCGACGTGATGGCCGCGCTGGTCGCGCGCGAGCGCTTCCGAGCGACGGTCGCCGTCTTCTTCGACGACGTGGATCTGCTGATCCTGCCGGTCCAGGCCTTCGCCGGACCAAGCCTGCGGCAGATGCAGGAATTCGCCGCGGCGCCGGACTGGCGCGAGCACATGCTGCGCTTCGTGGCACCCTTTGCCTTGACCGGGCAGCCCGCTTTGGTGCTGCCGGGCGGCGCCACGCCGGCAGGATTACCGATCGGCTTTCAGCTCGTCGCGATGCCGATGCAGGAGCCGTTGCTGCTGCGCGCCGGCTACGCCTTCCAGGCAGAGACGCCGTGGCATCGGCAGCGGCCGCCCCCCACTACAAAGCCGGCGTCCGGCGATCCCCGATCGCACGTTCGATGACGGCGGCGGCGGCCAGAACGCGAAGATCGTCGCCCGGTGCTGCGAACAGCGTGATGCCGAACGGCACGCCCGACGGGTCCAATCCCACCGGCAGTGCGGCCACGGGCGCACCCG
>Ga0193717_1001110_pt1 | contig 16811 bp, 12 predicted proteins | sample U2c2metaG_FD_145900 | JGI IMG/M metagenome (GOLD analysis project Ga0193717, IMG submission 145900) | Soil microbial communities from a riparian zone of the East river system, Colorado, United States - U2c2 | ecosystem: Environmental > Terrestrial > Soil > Riparian zone | place: USA: East River... | reverse complement strand
CCGCCCTGCACGGGCACGACCACAGGACGGGTCTTCATTTTGGGGCGGGCATTGAACACGACAATGGTTTTGCCGGTGGCGCGCAGCAGGCCCTGGTCTTCCAGGACTTTCAGTACGCGGCCGGCCATCTCACGTGAGCAACCCACGAGACGGGACAGCTCCTGGCGAGACACCTTGATCTGCATGCCCTCGGGATGGGTCATCGCATCCGGTTCGCCGCACAGATCCATGATGGCGTGAGCCACACGGCCGGTGACGTCGACGAACGCGAGATCGGACAGCTTGCGGTTGGTGCGATCGAGTCGCGTGGCGAGCTGCGTGGCGAGCTCGAACACCAGGCCCGGACTTTCCGCCGCGATCTGGCGGAAGCGCGGATAGGTCATTTCCGCGAGCTCGCAGTGGTTACGCGTGCGCACCCAGGCGCTGCGCAACGGCGATTCGTGGAACAGGCCCATCTCGCCGAAGAACTGCCCCTTGTTGAGGTAAGCGAGGACCATTTCGTTGCCTTCCTCGTCTTCCACCATCACTTCGACCGAGCCGCTGATGATGTAGTAGAGGACGTCGGGCAAATCGCCGGCGTGAATCACCACCGTTTTTGACGGAACTGTGCGAATGCGGCAGTAACTCAAAAAGCGGTTGATTGCCGGAATGTCGCTGAGGGGTTTTACCGCCTCTTCCATCTGACTCTCCCTTGCTGCTGTTTGCATCGCACCTATGCCCCCGAATTAAGTCGTATTACATAACTTAATGCCAAGCCAAGCAAAAGAACACGGACCAAAGGTGATCCGCGTCACAGGCGCCCCATCAAATCCGGTACGAAGTATGCGTCATGATCCTTGCCGTTCGCCGCATCAATTCGCGAACAGGCCCCGGCAACGTGGCCGCGCCCGCGCTTTGTGCCTGCTGACCATGCCCGACTTCGTCATGGCACATGGCTTCGACGATGGCCCGGCTGCGCAGGTCTTCGGCGGGCAATTGTTCGAGGTGACTCTTCAGATGAACCTCGACCTGGCGTTCGGTTTCGGCCATGAACCCCAGGCTGGCGCGGTCACCCAGCAACGCGGCAAGCGCGCCGATGCCGAAGGAGCCCGCGTACCACAGGGGGTTGAGCACGCTTGGACGGGCGCCCAGCTCCTCGAGGCGGGCTTCGCACCAGGCGAGGTGATCGGTTTCATCGCGCGCCGCGTGGAGCATGAATTCCCGGATTTCCGGGTCCCGCGCGAACAGGGCCTGGGCGTGATACAGGGCCTGCGCGGCCATTTCCCCGGCGTGGTTCACCCGCATCAGGGCGGCGGATTCGCGTCGGGCCTCGGCTGACAGGGCGGCATCCGCCTTCTGGGCATCCCGACCGGTACCCGGGGGTGCGGCGGGGGGTACGGGACGGCCGGCGGCCGGAGGCGCAAGCAGGGCGCGCAGGGCGCGATCCGCCGCAGAGATAAAGGTGTCCAATTGGGGCCCCCGCGCCATGAGGCGGGAGTATAGGGAGTTTTCCAAAGGCTGTTTTGCAAAGGGTAGATGCGTTGAGTACACTCTGCGCCCTTTTTCCAGGGGCCCAGGCAGATCAGATCGTTAGCCGAATCTCTGGCTAATCTTCTGGGCGCGACGTGGGGGCCCTTCCGGTGGTTGGAGTTTTAGTGATGACTACTGTTTTTGCGAAATCCGAAAGCGTGCGTGGCGACTGGTTCGTGGTGGATGCCACGGACAAGATCCTCGGCCGCCTCTCGACCCAGATTGCCATGCGCCTCAAAGGCAAGCACAAGGCCATCTTCAGCCCGCACGTCGACATGGGCGATCACATCGTCGTGTTGAACGCGGAGAAGATCAAAGTCACGGGCAACAAGCTCGAAGACAAGAAGTACTACCACCACACTGGCGCGATCGGCGGCATCAAAGAGATCGCCCTCGGCAAGTTGCTCAAAGAGCATCCCGAGCGCGCCATCGAATTCGCCGTGAAGGGCATGCTCCCCAAGGGCCCGCTCGGTCGCAAGATGTACAAGAAGCTGCATGTGTTCGCGGGCGACAAACATCCGCACGCCGCCCAGCAGCCGAAGCAGCTCGAAATTTAAGGAACCGAAAGAATGCCCGCCACAGCAAAGCCGAACTACGGCACCGGCCGCCGCAAGACCGCAGCGGCCCGCGTCTACATGAAAGCCGGAACCGGCAAGATCACGGTGAACGAGCGTCCGCTCGACGAGTTCTTTGGCCGTGAGACCGGTCGCATGATCGTGCGCCAGCCGCTCGAAACCGTGCAGCTCGCCGACAAGTTCGATTTCACCGTGTCGGTTTCCGGCGGCGGCATCACCGGCCAGGCCGGCGCCATCCGCCACGGAATCACGCGCGCGCTGATCGAATACGACGAAGAGCTGCGCAGCCCTTGCGTATCGCGGGCTTCGTCACGCGCGACGCGCGCGAAGTCGAACGCAAGAAGGTCGGCCGCCGCAAGGCGCGTCGTGGACCGCAGTACTCCAAGCGTTAATAACGCTAGTATTGTTCGCAAGACGGCCAGCTTTTGGGGGATCGTCTAGCGGTAGGACAACGGACTCTGACTCCGTTTACCTAGGTTCGAATCCTAGTCCCCCAGCCAACACACAGAGCCCCGCACATGCGGGGCTTTGTTTTGGCTAACAATCTATTCGCTGCCCACCTGGTAACCGCATCCGTGCGATGCACGGTTGCTTCTGCCGCTGCCGTTTGCTTCTCCGAACATTGTTAGGTGTCGGTCAAGTTACGATGTGCTGATCCCCGGAATACGGCCTTGAGGGCCGAATGAAGTTCAGTATTTTGCGCTGAAATTCGGCGGGAATGCCGGCGCGGTTAAATTTCGGCTAAGCTGACATTTGAGGACGAGGCGGCCAGCACGAATTAGAAATCCACGGCGCCTCGACCCCCGAAGATAGTGGCTAGAGCTAAGGCTAAAGCTAAAGCGACGGGTGTTCATGTCCAGGTATCGAATATTCTTGTCGTCTCCCAGCGACGTAATGGCCGAGCGCGACGAAGCTCAAAAGGTCATCGATCGATTGAATGCCGAGCATCCTGGAGATGCTCTCTTCACACTGACACGATGGGAGCAGTCGTACTACTCCGCGACGGCGCCCTTCCAGCAGCAGATCGCGAGCCCAGGTGATCACGACATTGTTGTTTTCATATTCTGGAAGCGGCTCGGTACCGACTTGCCGCCAGCTTACAACCGTTCCGACGGGTCGACGCGAACTGGCACCGAATATGAATTCGAAGAAGCGCGCGATGCGCGCGAGAAACGCGTCGAGCAACTCCCGGACATTCTTGTCTACCGCAAGACGGCCAATGTACTGTTCAGTGAAGAGACCGTCGACGTGGAGCGCGCTCAAAAGAAGGCGCTCGATCAATTCTGGGAGCGCTGGTTTCGGACCAGCGCCGGTCATTTCATTGCGGGTTTTCAGAGCTTTCTGGATCCCCAGGCATTTGCGCTGCAATTCGAACGCAACCTGCGCGATTGGCTGGCAAGGCAACGCGCGCGGCGGATAGTCTGGGACGTCGAGCGCCAGGGGTCTCCTTATCGCGGACTCGCCGCGTTCGATGAGGAACATTCCCGACTCTTCTTTGGACGCGACATCGATATTGGCCGCGCCCGCGCGTTGTTTATCGAGGCCGCGGTTGGCCACGAGAGTGGACGTCGCGGCTCGCCTTTCCTCCTCATTCTCGGCGCAAGTGGGTCGGGCAAATCCTCTTTGCTCAACGCTGGCCTGCTGCCGAGGCTGCGGGCTGGTGGGGTGCCAGCATTTCGTGAAGACGGTAGCGATGGCATTCGGGGATTTCGCAGCGTCGTCATCGTGCCTCGCGAGACGGGAAACGATCTGTGTGCCGGATTCGCATCGTCTCTCTATGCGAGCAAGCCGGTCGGTCGCGCCGATACTGCATTGCCGGAGCTCGCGGACGGAGATTTCCAGACCCCGGCGGAATTTGCGGCACTCGCGACCAAGAGCCCCGAGTTAGGCGCCGCTTCGATCCTGCGCGCGCTCGATCGTATCCGGCCGCCGGCCATCGCCGGCCAAGGCACGAGCGCCTCATCCGATCGTTGGGCGCTGCTCGTCGCGATCGACCAGATGGAAGAATTGCTCTCCCGGGATGACATCGACCGGCAGTCTTTCACGCGCCTGCTCACCGTACTCGTGGCGACGGGTCGCGTGTGGGTTGTGGCGACGATGCGCAACGATTTCTACGATCGTCTGCGCCTCGACCCAGAATTGAGCGCGCTCTGCGATCGCGGACGCATCTACAACCTCGCTCCACCTGGCGCGGGCGACTACGGGGCAATTATCCGTCAGCCGGCGGCTGCCGCGGGACTAGTGTTCGAGACCACGGCGTCCCGCGATCTGTCGGCCGAGATCGAAGAGGAAGCGGCCAGCCGAGGGGCACTGCCGATGATTGCGTTCCTGCTCGAACAATTGTTCCAGGAACGTCGCAGCAACACTCTGATGTTCGAGACATACGACCGCCTCGGCGGCGCGGCCGGGGCGCTGTCGAACCACGGCGAGCAGGTGATTGCGACGCTGGAGCCAGCCGTGTGCAATGCGTTTCCGAGGGTGGTGCGTCGGCTCGTGCGCAAGGGCTTGACGGACATTGGAGCGACCGCCACGGCCGCGCCGCTCGCGACGTTTGCGCCTGGCGGACCCGAACGCGCCTTGATCGACGCGCTCGGCAGTGCGCGGCTGGTACAAACGTTTTCGGTCACGGCTGGCAGTCCACCGGTCGCAGTCACCTGGGTGCGCTGGACTCACGAAGCGTTGTTGGCACGCTGGCCCCGGCTTCGCACATTGATCGACGAAGATCGCCGGGACTACGAAACGCTTGACCGGCTGACAAGCGCCCATTCGCTTTGGGAAAACACGACGCCAGAGCAAAGGAATGCGCGGCTCCTCATCGACCTGGCCCTCGGTGAAGGTGCTGATCTGGTCAACCGCTGGGGCGAGGATGTCGGCGAGCCCATCAGGCGATTTGTCGGCTTGTCACTGGCTCGACAGCGACTGCATCGACGGCGCCGGAGACGCGTCCTGTCGGGGATTGTCGCGACGCTTTCGATCCTCACGATAGTTGCCAGCGGCGCAGCGATCATCGCCGCGCGCGCGCGGAACTCCGCCCTGTTGGCCGAGCAAAAGGCCGAGCGGGAAGCGCGCACCGCCAAGGAAGTCACCGACTTCATGGTCGGCCTGTTCAAGGATGTCGATCCGGGGCAGGCACGGGGCAAGACCCTGTTGGCACGTGAAGTCATGGATCACGGACTCGCAAAGATCCGCGCCGAACTCAAAGACCAGCCCGCCGTGCGGAGCCAGGTCCTGCGGGCGATCGGGACCGTTTACAACAGCCTCGGCCTGTACGGCGAGGGCGAAGCAGTCATGCGCGAATGCCTTTCACTTGCCGAACGAACTCCTTCGATCGGCCCGCTCGAGCGGGCCAGGGCGCAGGAGGCGCTGGCGTACGCAATCGTTGATGCGGGCAAGCTGACCGAGGCTGAGGATCTCTATCTCAAAGCGATCGCCTACTACGATTCGGCACCTGAACACCGCATCGACGCGACGACCGCACGCGGCAGACTCGGATATGCCTACTGGTACGACGGAAAGTACCAACTGGCCTACGACGTGTTATCCATGGGGCGCGTCGCCGCACTGGAGTTGACCGGACCGTCATCGGATTTGACTGCAGGCATCTTGTTCGATCTGGGCAGAGCCGTGGGCTCTTTGGGTGACCGGGAGCAGGGGCTCAAGTACATGGTCGACGCAAACAATCTTGTGCGAAAGCTCCACGGTGACGATTACTACTGGTACGCGAGCGGCCTTTACTCGATCGGCTTTCAACTCTCGATCCTGCATCGGCTGCCAGAAGCCGCGGATCATTTCTCCCGTTCGATTTCGATTCTCGAGCGCGTACTCGGCCCCGACCATCCATGGCTGGCAGTCGCGCTGTACGGCTACGGAAGGGTTCTCCTCGACCAGGGAAAGTACGCCGAATCGATCCGTGCCTTGACGCGATCGATCGCGATCTCGGAGCACGCTGGCGGCACGTTCTCAAACGAAACAGACCAGGCACGGATTGAGCTTGCGAAGGTTTACAGCGCCATCGGCGAATACGCGCTGGCGTTGCCCGCGCTCAAGAGTGCCACTGATGACGTGCTCGCACATGCGGGCGCCTCTTCGATCTACTATCAATCAACCCTCCAAGTCTATGGTTCGACACTGCGGCGCGCCGGACAAACCGCTGAGGCGGTTATTGTCCTGCGCAAATCGTTGGAGCTCCTGGAACACATCGCGCCTGGGAACAGCTCCCGAATGAGGAGTGGTCTAGGTGCGCTTGCCGATGCAATGTGCACGCCCGGACCGAGTAGCGAGGGCTTTGCCCTGGCCGAGCGCGCGATCGCATTGAAGGTTGAGGGCGGCGTCCCGTGGGAGACCGCACAATACGCCGGGATTGGCGCCTACTGTGATCCTGATCACGAGCATGTTTCAGACAACGAGCGTGCATTGCATTCGGCTCTGGCGGTCGTCAAAGATGCCCGCGGCGCGAGCGCGCCGCAGACCCGCGACATGGTATTCCGCCTGATTCGCTTTTACCGCGCGGCGGGGCGCGCGAGTCCGGCCGAAGAGCTTGAACATCTGCTGCGGACTGAATTCGCACTGCCGACCGTCGCACCGTAGAGAGTTGACGCTGCCGCCACACCCCTCCCAGAATCCGGCCAGCTGATCACGCCGGTGGTCGCGATTCCAGGCTTCTTCTCGGGCAGGGTAGAATCCTGGTCCGCCAGCCAAACAGGAAACCCGCCCCTTCCTTCCAAGAAGGCGTGGGTTTCTTTTTCCCGGAGTAGTTAGTTATGAATCGCAGCCTAGCTTTTGCCTCGCTCCTGCTCATCTCAGGCATCGCCGCGGGTGCCGACCGCGCCGCGCAACTGAACACGATGTACGCGGAGTTCTGGGAGGAGAACCTCAAGCTCAACCCGATCACGGCCACCTTCGCCGGTGATCCGCGCTACAACGGGGAGTTGCTGAATTTCCTGACGCCCGAGTTCGAGCAGCAGTCCAAGGCGTTCGAAAAGAAGTATCTCGATCGCGCCCGCGCCATCGGCACCGAGGGCCTCACCGGACAGGACCGGCTCTCCTACGACATCTTCACGCTCAATCGTGAATCGGCTCTCGAATCGCTGAAGTTCCCCGAACTGCTGCTGCCCGTCGACCAGTTCTACAACATCGCCAATTCCTTCGCGCAGTTCGGCTCGGGCACCAGCGCGCAACCGTTCGTGACCGTGAAGGACTACGACGACTGGCTCAAGCGCGCTTCGCTGGGCACGGCGGTTTTCGACCAGGCCATCGTGAACATGCGTGAAGGCGTGAAGGCCGGAGTCGTGCAGCCGCGCGTGCTCATGGAGAAGGTGCTGCCGCAACTCAAGGCGAACATCACCGACGATGTGGAGAAGAGCATCTTCTGGGGTCCGATCAAGAACATGCCCAAGGAGTTCTCCCAGGCCGATCGCGACCGCCTGACGGCGGCCTATCGCACGATGATCAGCACGCAGCTCGTTCCCGCCTACCAGCGGTTGCACGCGTACATCGCCGATGAATACCTGCCGAAGACGCGCGACACTTTCGGTATGGGCGCGCTGCCCAACGGCGCGGCCTGGTACGCGCACAAGGTGCACGACAACACCACGTACTCGATGAGTCCTGCGCAGGTGCACCAGATCGGTCTCGATGAAGTCGCTCGCATCCACGACGGCATGCGCGCGGTGGCGAAAGAACTCGGCTATACCAAGCCGACCAAGTCGCTTACAGAGCTCAAGGCGTTCTTCGACTGGATGAAGGCGCGCGACGACATGTACTTCAAGTCGCGGGAGGAACTGCTGGCGGCCTACCAGGCGTTCGACGTCAACGTCGCGCCGCTGCTGCCTACCTACTTCAACCTGCGCCCGAAGGCCGCGTACGAAGTGCGCCTGGTCGAACCGTTCCGCGAGGCATCGGCTTCCTCGGGTTCCTACCAGGGCCCCTCGCTGGACGGCAAGCGCGGCGGCGTCTTCTACGTGAATTCGTTCGACCTGAAGGCGCGTCCGCGCTGGGCGCTGGCCTCACTCTCGTTGCACGAAGCGGCGCCCGGCCATCACTTCCAGATCGCCCTGCAGCGTGAGCTCGGCGACCTGCCGATGTTCCGTCGCTTCTCGCGCGACACCGCCTATATCGAAGGGTGGGGTCTGTACGCTGAATACCTCGGTTACGAGATGGGCATCTACAAGGATCCGGTACAACGCTTCGGCGCGCTTGACGCCGAGCTGTGGCGCGCGATCCGTCTCGTCACCGACACCGGCATCCACTACAAGGGCTGGACCCGTCAGCAGACGCTCGACTACATGTTCGCGAACTCACCGGCCGAGCAGACTCGCGCCGTCTCCGAAGCGGAGCGCTTCGCTGCGATCCCGGGACAGGCGCTCGCCTACAAAATCGGCCAGCTCAAGATCGTCGAGCTGCGCAAGCGCGCCGAGAAAGCGCTGGGCAGCAAGTTCAACCTGAAGGCGTTCCACGACGAGGTGCTGAAGGACGGCGCGGTGCCGCTCGACGTGCTCGAGAAGAAGATCGACCGCTGGATCGCCGCCACGAAATGAAATGGGGACACTCCCCATTTCCTAGCAAAAGGGGACGCACCTCGATGGCGTACGCGCCCCCATCTACTCGACGAGCGCCTGGTAGATCGACGCCTTGAATTTGTCGGTGAGATCCGTGTCGTTGGGGATCATCTGGTACATGAGCACCGTGGTCATGCGCTCGGCCGGATCGACGCGGTAGTACGTGCCGTACGCTCCGCCCCAGCCCCACGACCCCACGGATTCCATTCCGCTGACGCCATATTTGTCGTGCGTTTCGAACCCGTATCCGAACCCCAGGCCTTTCGGATCCTTGAGATCGCCGATCTGGTTGGTGGTCATGAGCTGCACCGCGTGCGGCGACAGGATGCGGACCTTGCCGAGCGCGCCACCATTGCGCAGCGCCTCGAGGAAGGTGGCGTAGTCGCGCGCCGTGGACACGAGGCCCGCGCCGCCTGAGAAGCTCTTTCGTGGCCCATCCACATAGTGACCCTGGCCGAGCGCGCCTTCCGGCTGGCGGACTGCCTTGCCATCCGTGTCGCTGCCGTACACCACGGCGAGGCGCCCGCGTTTCTCCGGCGGTAGATAGAAGTGCGTGTCCTTCATGCCGAGCGGCCCGGTGATGTGGCTCTTGATGAACTCATCGAGCGTCGCGCCGGAAGCCTTCTCGACGATGCAGCCCAGGATGTCGGTGTTGTAGCCGTAGACGTAACGCTCGCCGGGCTGTGACTCGAAAGGCAGCGTGCCGAGCCGCTCCATGGTCGTGCAGATGGGCTCGTCCTTGTCGGCGAAATACCAGCCGAAGCCGGCTGCCAGTCCCAGGCCCTTGGGTTCGTAAATCGAATTGAACTCCGGCTGCTGGCCGTAGTTGATGCCCGCGGTGTGCGTGAGCAGATCCTTGATGGTGATGGGGCGCATTGCGGCCACCGTGATCCACGTGGCGCTGTTCTCCACGCGCGTGAGCACCGTCGTGTGTTCGAAGGTCGGGAGGTACTTGCCGGCACTCTCATTCACCGTGAGCTTGCCTTCTTCCATGAGCTGCAGGATGGCGACACTGGTCAACGCCTTCGATTGCGAGGCGATGCGGAACACCGTGTCCATGGTCATCTTGCGGCCAGCTTCGCGGTCCGCCCAGCCGAGCGCGCGTTCGTACACGGGCTTCCCGTCGCGCAGAACCAGCGCAACGACGCCAGCGATGCGGCCGTCGTTCACGTAGGACTCGAGCAGGGCGTCGACGCGCGCGAGGCGCTCGGTGGAAAAGCCCGCACGCAGCGGCTGCGCTGCCTGCGCGGGCAGGAATGCGGTGACCGTGAGCGCCGCATAGACAGCACAGCGCATGGCGGCCGCGAAAAACTTCTTCGACATTTGATCCCTCGTGCCGACGAAGGTGCGGCGGCGCGTCGAAGACTAGCGGATTTACCCGCCTACAGCAGCCAGCGCGGCGCCTTCGATTTGTATTCGTCCCACGCCGCGCCATGCGTGCGTGCGAGCCACGGCTCTTCGCCGAACACCACGCGCAAATGGAATGTCAGCATCACACTTCCGGCATAGATCGCGAGCGTCGGTGACCAGAAACACACCGCCCAGCCCGCGAGCATCATCGTCACCGCCACGTACATGGGATTGCGGCTGTATCGGTAGAGTCCAACGGTGACCAGATGCCGCGGCGGCGACCACGGCGCCAATGTGCCTTTGCCCGCGACGTAGAAATCACGCACGCACCACAACAGAAGCGCGAAGCCGGCGGCGAGCGGCAGCAGTCCAATGAGGAAGAATTCACCGCCGGCGTTCTGTTCGCGTAGACCGATGGTGGCGGGAATCACCAACGCCACCACGCCGGGCAGCACGAGAAATGCGAATAGCGCGCGCAGGAACAAAGTGTCTAACTACCTCGCCCGCAGGTCTTCTCGCCACTCACCCACGGCGCGCGCTTCGGCTTCGTGCTCTTCCTCCCGCCAGGTTTCCTGCAGCGCCGCCGCGTACCAGTCCTTCATCGAGGTCAGCGCCAGCAGGTGCGCCGCGTAACGCCGGGCGCCGCTGCCGATCGGCGGGTCATAGGTCTGGATGCGAAACGCCACGGGCGCGAAGAACGCATCCGCCGCGCAAAAGCTCTGGCCGGTGAGGAACGGGCCGCCAAATCGATCGAGCCCTTCGGCCCAGAGTTCTTCGAGGCGCGCGAGGTCGCGCTGCAGCGGTGCATCGATGGACTTGAGCGCGATGCGAAGCCCGCAATTCATGGTGCAGGTATTGCGAAGGCCGAAGTAGCCAGAATGCATCTCGGCGCTGGCCGAGCGCGCCCAGGCGCGCGCGCGAGCTTCCGCGGGCCAGACGCCCGTATGACGCTCGCCCACGTATTCGGTGATGGCGAGGGAGTCCCACACCGTGACGGATCCATCCACGAGGCACGGCACCTTGCCGGTGGGCGAGAAGTCGCGAAACGCGTCCGGGTTTTGCGCGCCCCCGAAGGGCACCAGGTTCTCGCGAAAGGGGATGTTCAACTCGCGCATCAGCACCCAGGGGCGCAGCGACCACGAGGAGTAATTCTTGTTGCCGATGAACAGGTCGAGCATGGGGCTCACTTCAAATTCTTGCTCACCAGCTCATACCCGGCGCGATCGTCGAATCCGTGGCGCCGATAAAAGTTTCGCGCCGCCTCGTTGCTGCGTCCGAGCTGCAGCGAGACGTTGGTGCAGCCCTCGAGGCGAAACTGGGCTTCGGCGATGGACAGCATCTGGTGTCCCAGCCCCAGGCCGCGATGCGCCGGCACCACGAAGAACTCGTCGATCTCCGCGGTCAGGCCCTGGTGCTCGAGGCTGAACACATAGACTGCGAGTAGATAGCCAGCGGGTTCGCCGTACAGGGTTGCGACCCACGCCCGCCCGAGGTTCGAGTCTTCCAGCACGCGCGTGAGCAGCTTGCGCATGCGCGTGGCATCGAATCCTTCGATGGCTTCGAAGCGCCAGTATTGCTCGACCATCGGCAGCAGCACTTCGAGGTCCGTGGGCGATGCGGGCTGAATGGTGACGGCCTGTGTCCCAGGATCGGTTTCGTTTGAGATTTTCATTGTGGTGATTCTGGCGGAACTAGGTACCGTCCGGTAGCCATAACGTCACGACCGCGCCGCCGCCTTCGCGATTGGCGATCCGCAACCGGCCCCCGTGTGCTTCGACAATTTCGCGGCACAGCGTAAGCCCAAGTCCCGTTCCGGTCTGCTTGGTCGAATAGAACGGCACCAGCGCATTTTCCAGCGCCGCCGGCGTAAATCCAGGGCCGCGATCGCGTACCTCGACGGAGCATCCTCCGCCGGCGAGCGTGACCGCAAGTTCGATGTCGGCCACGCCGGTGCCCGACTCGCGCGCATTCTTCAGCAGGTTGATGAGTGCCTGCTCGATCTGTGCGGCGTCGAAGCTGATGGCCCGGTGCGGCGGTTTGCCCGCCAGCGTGAACTGCACGACGACGCGCAATCGTTCCAGCAGAACGTCCCACGCCACGGGCGCCACGCGCGGCTGTGGCAGCTTGGCGAACTGCGAATACCCTTCGATGAACCCGGCGAGGTGCCGGGCGCGTTCTTCGATCGTGGAGAACACCCGGCACATCTGTTCGGGATCGGGCGGCGCGCGCGCCAGGATCTGGCCGGAGTGCGCCAGCGAAGAAATGGGCGCCAGGGAGTTGTTGAGTTCGTGGGCGATGACGCGGATGACTTTTTTCCAGGTCGCCACTTCCTGTGAATTGATTTCCCGCGTGAGCTGCTTGAGCAGCAGCAGCCGATGGGGTTGAGCGTTCAGCAGAAAGCGCCGTTGCGACACGTGGTACACCTGTGGCTCGCCGCCGAGCTCGAGCGTGAACAGCGTGTCGCCGCCGCGCTCGATGGCCTCACGCAGCGGCACGGGTGCGGCATCCAGGTACCGCACGAACCGTTCGCCTTCGAGCTTGCGCCCGCCGCCGAACAGCTGGCGTGCCGCCGCGTTGCTGTAGAGCACCGCGTCGCCTTCGTTGGTGAGCACCAGCGCGAGCGGTGTGGTCTGGATCACCGTGTCGAGCATCAGCTCACGCTGATAGAGGCTCTGGCGCTCGACGCGCAGGCGATCGCCCAGGTCGTTGTAGGTGGTGACCAGGTCGCCCATCTCGTCGTGCGTGGCGCGGGTGACGCTCACGCTGAAGTCGCGGTCCTTGAGGTTTGCGATGCCGTCGGTGAGCGCCCGGGCCATGCGGCTCCAGCGGGCGGCCAGGATCGTGCCAGACCAGGCGACGAGGGGCGTGAGCACGAGCGCGGCGGCGACGGCCGCCATCCACGGGGATTCAATGAAGTGGCGTGCGGTGGCGAGCGCGCCTAAGGCCGCGAGCGCGATGCCGCCGAGCCAGGCAGTGGCCGAGCCGGCCATGGACCTTCGCATAGGGAATGGCCAGCGCATTGAAACGGAACCCCGCCTCTTGTTAGTCCCGCCGTTGGCTACCGGGACGGGGATTCCTTGATACCGAGTTTTTCCATGCGGCGATAGAGGGCCTGCCGGCTCATGCCGAGCTGGCGCGCGGCCTGGGCCACGATGCTGCCGTTTTCGGCGAGCACGCGTTCGATGGTGGCCCGATCGCGCACCGGCTCGTCGGAGCGCGCGGGTAAAACGGCCGGGAGGTTGAGCGCTGCGGCGTTGATGGGCGCTTCGCCCGCGAGCAGCGCAGCGCGTTGCAGCACGTTGCGAAGCTCGCGGACGTTACCCGGCCAGGAATAGTTGAGCAGCGCGCGTTCGGCGTCGCTGGTGAGGCGTGCACCGGCAGGCAGAAATGCGCGGGTCAGCGGCAGCACGTCGTCGCGGCGCTCGGCGAGCGGCGGCAACGCGAGCTCGATCACGCTCAGCCGGTAGTAAAGGTCTTCGCGGAACCGCCCCTCGCGCATCGCGTCGCGCAGCGGCATGTTGGTCGCGGCGACGATGCGAACGCTTGCGCGTCGCGTGGTGTTGGAGCCCAGGCGTTCGTATTCGCCGGTCTGCAGCACGCGCAGTAGTTTGGCCTGTCCGGCGAGCGGCAGATTGCCGATTTCGTCGAGGAACAGCGTACCGCCGTCGGCGGCCTCGAAGCGCCCGGCACGCGCCTTCGCGCCGGTGAACGCGCCCGCTTCGGTGCCGAACAACTCGGCTTCGATCAGCTGGTCGGGCAGGGCGCCGGCGTTCACCTTCACGTAGGGTTGCGCCTTGCGCGCCGAGTTGGCGTGCACGATGTCGGCGAGCACTTCCTTGCCGGCGCCGTTGGGGCCGGTGATGAGCACGGGTACGTCGGCGTGCGCCACCTGCGCGGCCATCGACGCCACGGTGTGCAGCGCTTCGCTCTCGTACACCAGGCCCTTCAGGTCGTAGCGTTCGGCGAGCCGCGCGCGCGATTCGGCACGCTGTACTCGCGTCGCGACGTTTTCCTCCACCGCGGCACGCAGCTCGAGCAGATTGCGCACGGTCGTCAACAGGCGCGCGTCGTCCCACGGCTTGGCGATGTAGTCGGCCGCGCCGGCCTTGACGAGATCCACGGCGGTTTCCAGGTGCGTCCAGGCAGTCAGCAGGATCACCGGCACATCGGGGTGCAGGGCACGCAATTCTTTGAACAGGGCGACGCCTTCTTCACCTGAAGTGGCTTCGCGGCGGAAGTTCATGTCCTGGATGATCAGGTCCACTTCTTGGGAACGCACGGTCGCGAGGGCCTCGGCCGGAGATGAAGCACCGAGAACCCGCGCGCCGTGCAGGGACAACAGGACCTGGAAGGCCGTTCTCACGGCCTCACTATCGTCAGCAACCAGTACGGTCCGGTGTGCCAGGCGGTCCTCGACGTTTGACGTGATTGAAGTCATACGTAAGACGCTGGGGCGGACCAAAGGGTTGCAAGCGCTGGACACTTCTGCACGTGGGTCAGATCAGACGTTGAAGTCAGACACTTCGAGTGGCCATGGACGGTGAAACCTTGGCGGCCCGCAGCGCGGGCTGCCACGCCGCCAGTTGCCCGAGCGCCCACAGTCCGGCGACGCCCCCCACGAGGAAGTAGAGGTTGAGTCGCGGCAATCCGAACTGGTTCGACAGCCAGAAACCCACACCGAGCGCCATGCCGCAGCCCACGACTACGCCCAGTGTGGTGACCATCCAGTTCTCGGCCATGAAGTAGCTGACGATGTCGCGCTTGCGCGCGCCGACCGCTCGCCGGGTGCCGATCTGCCGCGTGCGCGTGTTTACGTTGAACGTGGCGAGCCCGAAGATGCCGAGCGCACTGAAGGTCAGCACCAGACCGGTGACCACGGACAGAGTCACGGCCATCAGTGAATCGCTGGCATAGCTGCTCTGCTTGTAGTTCTGCACGGTGCGAAGCTTGCCCACCACGCGGTTCGGGTCGCGTTTGCGCAGCGCGGCTTCAACGGCGGCCATGACGGTATCGAGCTTGCCCGGCTCGGTACGCACCAGATAACGAGTGCCTGGGCCTGGACCCACCGCGGGCGTCAACATCACGCGGTCGACCTTGTCCCAACCGACCCAGGCGCCGTGCATCTGCTCGATGACGCCTGCGATGACAACCGGCTTGCTCTGATCGTCGTAGAACGTCTTGCCCACGAGTTTGTCGGCCTGCTTGGGAAACAGTGCTTCGGCGAATGTGCGCGTGACCACGGCGGTGCCGGGAAAACCCTGCACGTCTTTCGGTCGATACTCGACATCGGTGGCCGTGAAGTTCTTGCCGTCGTCGAGTTTCACGCCCAGCGTTTTCACCGCGTGTTCGTCGGTGCCGTAATAGGCGACCGGCGATTTTTCACCCTTCTTGTCGGGCAGTGAATAAAACTGGGTTGAGCTGCCGCCACCCGACAGCGGAATCTGGTTCATGGGAGCGGCGTCGATGACGCCCGGCATCTGGCGCAGCAACGCCATGTCGGCGCGGATCATCGCGAAGAAATCGAAATCCTTCTCGAAGCCCGTGACCGGCAACGCGAACATGTTCTGATCGTCGATGCCTGAATCCCTGCCGATCTTGCTGAGGCGCTGCTCGGTGACGAACACCGCATTCACGACGATGGCGAGCGTCAGAGCGATCTGAATCGCCACCAGGAGTGCGCCGGCGCCATTGCGCATCAGCGAGGAAAAAATTGGTCGCAGTCCCATGGCTATTGCACCTTCAGGTAAGAGGCGGGCGCCGCGCGCCCGATACGCCAGGCCGGATACAGACCGGCGATGATTCCCGCGGCGAGCGAGATGCCCACCGCGAGCACGAACGTGCTGTAGTCGGTTGGCAACGAGCGCTCCAGGTCCTGCACGAAGCGCCCATACCAGGCACGCAGGGCCCAGACCCCCGCGACGCCCAAGAGGCCGCCCGCGATGCCGCCAGCGATGGCGATCACACCGGATTCAGTGAGGTGCTGCCAGAAGATGTCGCGGCGACTGGCACCGAGCGCGCGCCTGACGCCGGCAATCGGCGCGGCATTCAGGAATTTCGCCAGCAACAATCCGATGGTGTTGACCAGGCAGACCGCGAGGAAGGCAAACGCCATGATGAGCATCGCCTTGTTATCGGTGCCGACAACCTGGTTGCGCTGCATCCAACCCTCGATGGTGTACAGGTGATTGTTGAGCGGTCGCGGAAATCGTCCCTTGGATTTCTGGTCGATGACGTAGTCATCGAGGAATTTGCGATACGCCGCCACTTTGGCCGGCGTGCGCAACTCCACCCAGCTCTCGAACCAGATGCATTCGGAGTTGAGGAAGTCCTGGTAATTCTTGATGTCTTCGGTCTTCCAGCAATTGGTGTTGCCGTCGCTGCCCAGTTCCATGATCTGTCCCCAGGTCACGGGCACGTAGATGTCTTCGGGGTCGTCGAATGAGCCGTTCGACACGTCATAGAATTTCGGCGCCGGCTCCCATTGGTCGAGCACACCGACCACGCGGAATTCCCGGTCGTGCCACAGCAGGGTTTTGCCGACGCTGTTGGCGCCGCCGAACGCCTTCTGATTGGTTTCCTTGCTGAGCACGACCACCGGTTCCGGACCTTCATCGGCCTTGGCGTTCCAGCCACCGCCATAGAGAAATGGCGTCTCGAACATCGGAAAGAAATCACCCGTGGTCATGCGCGCGGATACGTACTCCGGGGCCATCTTCGTTCCGCCCGACAGCACGCCGCCGGCCTTGAACATGATGAGTTTGCGATCCGGAATGGTGGACGCGTAAAGCCCACGTGCGTCGCGATAGGTCTGAAGGTCGGG
>Ga0193717_1001109_pt1 | contig 16811 bp, 21 predicted proteins | sample U2c2metaG_FD_145900 | JGI IMG/M metagenome (GOLD analysis project Ga0193717, IMG submission 145900) | Soil microbial communities from a riparian zone of the East river system, Colorado, United States - U2c2 | ecosystem: Environmental > Terrestrial > Soil > Riparian zone | place: USA: East River... | reverse complement strand
GCACGATCGCGCCGTTGCCGATGAGCGCCTGCTCGCCGATGGTGCAGTCGTGCACCAGGCACTGGTGGCCGACGGTGACGTTCTTGCCGATCTCGCAGACGCCGTCGTTGACGTGGATCACCGAGTTGTCCTGGATGTTCGCGCCCTCGCGGACGATGATCTTCCCGAAGTCGCCGCGCAGCACCGCGCCGTACCAAATCGACGCGTCCTTCTCGACGACGACGTTGCCGATCAGTGTCGCGGTGGGCGCGATCCAGGCGTCGGGATGGACTGTGGGGCTGACGCCCTCGAAGGAAAACAGCGGCATGAGTCCCACCCTAACCAGGTCAGGGTGGGACCCATGCCGCTGAGTGACACTGTCTAGACAGCGGCGCCGATGATCAGGTCGACGGCCTTGTCGTTGCGGGACGTCTGCGGCGCGATGGCCTCGTCGGGCGGGTAGAAACCGGGGTTGCCGCCCTTCGGGTACATCTCGAAGCAGAAGCTCAGGACCTTGTGGTTGCCCCACATCCAGTCGTTGATGTCGCCATCGGTGATGTAGAGGCCGCTGGACTGCTCGGCGGTGTAGCCGTTGGTCGCGGCCATCTGCTTGCCGAGGGTCTGGAACTTCTGCGCCTCCGCGGCGGTCATGCCCGGCGCGGTCGGGTTGTAGGTGTAGCCGAACGGCCAGAGCACGAGCTCCGAATAGGTGTGGAAGTCGATATGCGTCTTGATCTGCTGGACGCCGCCGATCTTGCGTGAGTTGACCCAGTCCGACACCGACTTGGTCTCCGGCGCGGAGAACGCGGACGGGCCGCGGTAGGTCTCACTGGTCGGGCTGGTGCTGGAACCGCCGCAGCAGCCCCACTTGTAGCTCCAGTTCCGGTTCGGGTCCGTGCCGTTGCCCTGCCGGTTCTTGCGCCACGAGTGGTAGCGGCCGCCGGAGATGTCGTACTCGGAACCGTCCGGGTTCATGTTCGGGATCAGGTAGATCTCGCGGGTGTCGACCATGTTCTTGATCGCCGCGTTCGTGGCGTAGCCGGTGGTGAACCGCTCGACGATCCGCAGGCACATCTCGGTGGTGAGGTGCTCACGTGCGTGCATGTTGCAGGTGAAGAGAACTTCGGGCTCGTTCTCGTCGGTCGCGACGTTGTCGCTGATCTTGATCAGGTTCATCGCGCGGCCCTGGTAGGACTGCCCGACGCTGGAAAGCTTTGCGATGGAAGGAAAGTTCTGCTGCGCGGCCTGCAACGCGGCCGTCGCTTCGGCGAAGGTGTGGTAGCCCTCGTCGCCGGCCGGGAAGTCGGTGATGGCGGCAGGCGCGACTTCGGGAAGTCCCCGCGTCTCGACCGGTCCCCGCGACTCGACGACGAACCCGAGCTTGCGCAGCTGCTCGGCCTGCGCCGCGCTGCCGACGATGGTCGTCGACTCGTTGGTCGCGGTCAGGATGTCCACGCCGGTGCGGGCGACCGCTGTCCGCAGCTGCGGCGTCGCGGTGCCGAGCACCTCGTAGACGTCCTGGGCCTGCGCCTGCGCGGTGTCGGCCATCGCGGGACTCGCCGCGACCCCCGCGGCGAGCAACACGAGAACCGATACGGCGGTCACCATGGAACGTCTCTTGCGCATCGTGATCTCCTGGGTCAGCCGAGGCGTGTTTCGCTAGTTCACCTTGGAGTCACCGAGGAGCCGGAACAATCCGTATGGCTACTCATCTATTGGCGGGGCCCTACCCGTAGTTGGCGAAGCAGAGCGCCTCGATGTCGGCCCGCAATGCGATGAACGGACGCGGGCGTACCCGCTGCTGGACGATCGCGCCCAGCAGATACGAGAGCAACGCCCGTGCCCTGGCCCGCGGATCGTCGACGTCCAGCGGCGCGAGCAGTTCGGTGAGCAGCTCGGTGATCGAGGTCAGCATCGCGTCGATCGCCTGCGGATGCTGCGCGCGACCGGCGCCGATCCAGTATTCGAACCAGAGGAACGCCGCGTTCGGCCGCTCGGCGAACGTGTCGAGGTAGGCCTCCAGTACGGCGAACAGCCGATCGCCGTGGTCCTCGTGGCGGGCCGCGACCTCGCGCAAAGTTGCCACGAAAGCGTTGATGTGCGCGGCCATCGCCCGATCGATGAGCACGTCGATGTCGGCGAAGTAGTAATGGATGGCACTCTTGGTGAGCGGGCCCGCCTCGGCGATCGCCCGCACGGTGCAGCCGGCCAGCCCGTCACGGGCCAGTACCTTCCGCGCGGCGTCGACGATCAGCTCCTGCTTCTGCAGCTGGTTCGGCGAAAGCTCGTCGCTACGCCCCGGCGCTATGCCCATTCGTCTACTCCCTCGTGCCTTCAGGACGCAGAGCCTACCTTTTGGGACGAATGACCTGACTTGCCAGGCGGCCTTTCGGGAAGACCTCGCAGTCGCGCCCGTCTCAATTACGGGATTTGAGTGGCAACGCAGGCGCCGACAGCGCACAATCCGGGACATGGCCACGTCAGCGCAGAACGGACTGAGTCCGAAAGCCCGCGAGCAGCTGCAGCGGGAACTGGTGGATCTTCGCCAGCAACAGTCCGCGTCCGCAACAGGATTGGCCGAACACGACCGTGGTGGAGACGCCGCCGATCAGGCGGATCTCCTCGAGCACGCCGAAACCGCCGCCTGGCTCAACCGCCGCATCGCCGAAATCGAAGCGATCCTCGAACACGGCTTCCCCAACGCCCAGCTACTGGCCGACGGCTCCAGCGTGACCCTTCGCTACGACGACGGTTCCGAAGACACCCTCCGCGTCGCCGCCGTCCCCGGCCAGGACGCCGACATGTCCGTGGTGACCGCCGACAGCCCGCTCGGCGTGGCGCTGGCGGGCCGCGAAGTGGGCGAAGAGATCAAGTACCGCACCCCACGCGGCGAGACGACCGCGACCATCGTCGCGATCGCCCCGCCGGAGTAACTCAGCACGCCACCAAAGGCCTGGAGCAGTTCGGCGCGGCGCTCGACGGGGCGACGGTGACACGCGTGATCGTCGGCGAGACTTCCGTCGTGCGGCTGACCGCGAGGTAGACCGCCAACGCCGTCGCGACGGCCAACGCCACGCCGAGCAACACGAGGGCGAATCGGTACCAACGCGGGGAATGTGAGTACTGGATCGTTGTCATGGCTTTGATCTCCTTTTCTGTTCCCACAAGCGTGCGCGCGCGGAACAAAAGGCGATATTCGCTTTCAGGCGTATTTATCGGGGGTGCGGCGGCGTAGCGTTGAGTGCCGTAGGAGGTGGCCAATGGTCGGCACTCTCTCCGAACGGGACCTGCGTTCGCTGATGGCGGTCGTCGAAGACGGCAGGCGTGACGACCCGAACCGCGCGATGCCCTGGGCTGTCCTGGAAGGCTTACACAGGCTGATTCCCTGCGACTCCACTTGCTTCGTGGAGCTCGACCTTGTCGGTCGCCTCAACCGTATCCAGCAGGGAATAGAAGACGGGGAACAGGAACTCGAGTTCGACGGCGCCACCGATCCGCCGTTCTGGGAACTCGAGCCGACTTTCCTTCCATGCCACTATTCCATCGATAGCGGCGACTTCACGAGCGTCGTACGGTGGTCGGACTTTTACACACCCTCCGAATTACGCAACACCCCTATGTTCGCGGAGATATTCGGTCCCACGGGGGCCAAGCATTCGATGCTCGCCTCGATGCCGACAGCGCCCGGCCACACCCGGCGGATCCTGCTGTACCGCGACTCCGGCAGCGACTTCACCGAGCGCGATCGTCTGGTGCTCCAGCTACTCCGCCCACATCTGTACGAGACCTACCTCGACGCGCAACGACGGCAGAACGGCGTCCCCCGCCTCAGCCGTCGCGAACTCGAAGTCCTGCGACTGGCCGCACAAGGCCTGAGCAACGTGGCCATCGCCCGGGAACTGTTCATCTCCGTCGGGACCGTGCGCAAGCACATGGAGCACGTCTTCGACCGGACCGGCGCCCGTAGTCGTGCCGCGGCGGCCGCGCTGGTGCTCCCGCATCTGAGCGTCGCCGAGCCCCACTGAGCGCGCGAGGCCATCAGAGTTACCTCGGGCGGGTGATTTCCTTGGAAAGTTCCCACAAAAAAGGTCAGGGCCCATCCGCCGTGAGGCGAATGGGCCCTGACCTGGGAGCCGCCTAGGGGAATCGAACCCCTGACCTATTCATTACGAGCGGACCAAAGGGGCCACCGGACTAGGTGGGAACTACACCTGACCTCGGATGCGACGTCCGTGGACGTCCGGGGTGATCCATCGATCTCCGTGCCGGTTGTCACTCAAATTGTCACTCAGCACGCCCCATGTGACCACGCCTGTGTCATCCGCGGGTCGGCAGGAAAGAGGCTGAACCAGGGGGGGTCCCCCTGGTTCAGCCGTAGTTACACCAGTGACACAGAGAGAGAGAGAGAGAGAGAGTGGGAGAAAACGTGTCACCTCCGGTGTCACACCCCTGTCACCCTCATAACCGCAGGTCAGCGCACCTAAAGTGACAGAGTGACAGGTGTGACAGGTAGGACGCCGACTAGCTGTCACACTCAGCCGCGCCGCACCTCAAGTTGAAGGACTTCCCCTGGCTGCGCTGGCGCTAGGCGTTCTTTGGGGCTAGGCCGGCGGCCTGTGCTGTCGGTGACCCGATCCACTGGTCGTGCTCCTGCCATACGCTGGCGATCTGTAGTTCTTCGAGGAGTTCGACGCAAAGGTCACCGACGGGCTCGTTGAACAAGGCGAGCATGTGAACTTCGTCTGGACGTGGGTGCCAGAACTTGCGGTACGTGAGGAGTTGGCCGATCGCTTCCCGGACCGCGTGCACGCCGTTGCCCTTGCGCACCATCTTGGCTTCGATGAGCCACTGATCCCCGTCTCTAGTTGCAACGAGATCCCGAGGATGCACCTTGGTGTTCGCGTCGAAGCTGACAGCCATGAGGTGCTTGCCGTAGTCGTCAACGAGTGTCTCGTGCTTGCGGGACTTCCGGATAGTCCGTCCGGTGATGGTCTGGAAGTAGTCGTCGCTGTTCTTCGGCTTGAACTCACTCTGTGGTTCAGGCTTGAACTTAGGTCCCGGTGAGACAATGACTACCGGATCACTCACGGCGAGATCGTTCCGGATATCGATCGCGACCTGGTATAGCCGGATGAACCTCTCTAGATCGGCCTGCATGTGCGGCTCGCTGGGCAAACTGGCGATCGGGTATGTGATGGCCAAGATGTTGCCGGCTTCATAATCGCGCGGCAGCTGGCTCGAGTGTTTCAGGTCAATCGTCGGAGACGAGCCGATCACCAAGGCTGGCTCAAAGCGGTCGCGAATGGCAGTGGCTTGGCCAGACAGCCGATCGCGAGTCTCACGTTGCCACTTCGCGCGTGCCTCGGTTACCCCTTGGTTGAGGCTCAGGGACACAGTCGACATGTCGGCGGCGAAGAGGTAGACAACGTAGAGACCTCGGGTGGCGGTCTCCGTCTCATCCGGGTCGAACACTGCAATCCACGGCACGTGAGCTCCCTGCCCCATGCCACCGCGCCCGACGATGCTGTAGCGCCTCGCTAGGTGGGCCAGTTCGCGGCCGGCAGAACGGAGCAGCAGCTGCGCAGGGCTGTCCATTTCGGCGTTACGGTCGTAGGTAGCTGCGACACGCGCTACCAGGTTCCTCAGTTCCAAAGCACCCTCCCAGTTCAGCAGCACCGTACCGGGGAGGTCCGACAAATCTGTGGAGTTGGGGAATGAGCCCTCGACCTATCCGCTCACCAGCGGAGCGAGCGGCTGCCTGGCCGGGGAGGGCTGCCTGTAAACCAGACGGCTTAGCCTTCGGGGGTTCGAATCCCTCACTCGCCACACCACGTAAACGCCCCGGTGACCTGCACAACAGGTTGCCGGGGCGTTCTTCGTTGTGTGTGCGGTCCTGTGCAGCTGTATGCGCCCCTGTGCGGGCGTTTGTGGGTCATTCGTGGGTCAGCTGGAAAGAGGCCTGAACCAGGGGTAGTAGTCCCCCGCTCCCCCTGGTTCAGCCGTAGTTGCAGCAGTGACATAGAGAGAGTGGGACCTACGTACAAAGTTGAGCTGTCACTTGGCTGTCACTCCTATTTATGCAGGTCAGATACCCTCAGAGTGACAGGTGTGACAGCACGGATGCGTGCCTGTCACCGTTCGGAGGGCTGGCTGGAGCACCATCGCGGCATTGGCTCTCGCGGGAGCAACGGCCGGCATAGCCAGGATCGCCGATGGGGTAGTAATTCGATGTGCTTGTCGTGCGAATCCAGTCTCAGGGGTCAGGCTGGATTCGCCCGCGCCATGCTGCACGTCGTCAGGCTCGTTGTCTCAACTTTTGCGCACGCTCGTCTAGTTCGCTGACCTGGCGGCTCTGGTCGATGATCTTGGTTGTGAGGCCAATTATCTGCAAACATCCGCCCAGGCCCCACATGAGGGTGGCCAGCGGAAGCCCCACGGCAACTAGTCGCAGAAGCCAGATGGACTGGATCCACGGCCAGCTTAAGGCTGCCACAACGCTCACTGCGCAGGAGATGGCGCAAATGCCAATAACCCATCGGTATGGGCGCATCAAACCACTTAGGCCACTGGGCGTCTGATCGATGAACTTGCCGAAGGCCGGTGTCACAACAACCACGAGCACTGATACGGCAGTCAGCACAAGTGCTACCAGGGCTCCTGAGATGGCCGACATGCCCAGCAAAACTGTTTGCGCGCTTGAGGCAACCGTGCGGCTGAACACCACCGGCAGACTGCACACCAGGCCCAGCGGGACACCTATGTAGAAGTCTGGTGAGAGTAGGATGGCGCCCAGCGTCGAGTACCGCCACGGGCGTCTGCCCTGCGGGTTCGGGGTTCCTACTGTGGCCATGTCTTACAGTGTCGTCCTCTTCTGTCCCGATTGCTACCCTGCGCACCACACTGCGCTGGCCTGGATGTACTATCCGCCGGATTCAGCCCTCGTGCGAGCCTCGCTTGCAGCTGCGCGTGGTTCACGTTCGGCAGCAGCCTCGCCCGCTGCGACGGCCTCGGCCTCTGAGGCTACGGCCTCGGCAAGACTGGCCTGCCCAACTTCACCCGTTTCAGGATGTGCAGGCGCTTCTGTTACTTCCTCTACCGTGTCGATCTCGGTGCTGTAAACGGACTCGTTGCCGTTCTCAGTAATCCCTGTGAGTCGAGCATCGCCGTAGTTGTGCTCATCAACGTGCCTAAGCGTTTGCTCAATGAACGGACTTTCAAGATCAAGACCGGACTCTGACTGCAACTCTAGGCGTCCGACCTCCGCTCGCGCTTGTTCAATGAGTCGTTCGAGGTCGGGAGCGTCCTGGTAGTGCGGGTTGGGCTGGCGGATATGGAACCGAATCCGGGTAACGTTGTCTACGCTGCGGCGCCATTCAGCCAACGTCATCCGGCGAGCAAGGAGCGATACTGCTCGCCATCGCAGGTCGTCGTCGCTGAGAAGTTGGGCGATGGCGTTGGCCACTGAACCCATGATGATGTCTGGCGGCTTCGTTTGGAAGGCGAGCACCAAGTTGGAGGTGTTGATCGCGAACGGGGTTACAGTGCCCGTCCTGATGCTGACGCCAATGAAGTCCTTCTTTTCTTGGTCGTAAATTTCAAATACGCTGGCGTCTCGCTCGTAGCCGATGCGCCCGTAGAGTACTTCGCCGTGTGTTTCAGTCTGACCGACGATCCACGTCCGACGGTATCTCTCGACGCTCTCCCCCGGGGTTATGCGGGACAAGATCCATTGCGCTGGGGTTGAGTCAAGGCGCCACTGCGCTGGCGGCTCAAGCTGAAACCGAGCCACTTTGCCGGTTAGCGAACGTTGTGTAACCACGCCGAGAATTTACAGTACGTGCAGACAAAAGGCGTACAGGGCGGTCGACATGCAACATCCGTTCACCCATTTGCGAGTAGCGCCCACCGCAATGCGCTGCTCGGGTGTCTAGTCGACGAGTCGTCCGGCTGTGGTAACGCAGGGCATGTTGGTAACTGGCACGGTCATGGCGAGCATTGACTGATGATCACGCCTCGGTTGTCACGGTTTGAGTGCCCCGAAGATAATGGTCTAGGGCGGTTACGCTCTAGGTCGCCAGTAAGTGCTCATCCTGGTGTGCTCGTTTGGAGCAGCGTGTGGTTTTCCAGGGTTCCGCTACATGATCGGTTGGGTTGGAAATGGAACATCGATTTATCGCAACTGTAAACGGTGTTCGTAACTCTAAATATGCGGGCCTTACCTTGGCGACCAATAGGGATGTTCAAGGTTTCAGGCTAGGTCCTCCAAGAAAACCTATCAGGTTTTCCGTAGGTCGTCCTGGATATAGGTCTACGGTTTGGCGAGTTTGGGCAAACTTGAAGAAAAGTGACGTATACATTGCGAGCGGGCCAAAGGGGCCACCGGACGAGCGGGCACCGCTCCTGACCTCAGATGCGACGTCCGTGGACGTCCGGGGTGATCCATCGATCTCCGTACCGGATGTCACTCAGATTGTCACTCAGCAACCCTGACCACGCTTGTGTCGTCCGCGGGTCGGCAGGAAAGAGGCTGAACCAGACCGGGGCCCTCTGGTTCAGCCGTAGTTACACCAGTGACATATAGAGAGAGTGGGAGAGAACACGACACAGCACGTGTCACTCCCCTGTCACTCCCATTTGCGCAGGTCAGAACCCCTATAGTGACAGGTGTGACAGGTGTGACAGGGCGGATATGCCCCTGTCACCCGATCTGCAACAGGGCAGTTCAGTTCGCCCTGCAGCTCTGCATTGCTCTATGCCTGTGCCGCACCTACGAAATCCGCCAACTAGGAGCGTCCAACTGGTCGCTGTAGGCCCAACGCGGGGCCCTGCGGCTCCCGTACGCACTGCGGGCACGAGCACGCCCTACCCCAAGGCAATCTCGACGGCAGATCGCCGTGGTCAGCGGGTCAGTCGACCTTGAATCGAGGGCCAGGAAAGCCGTAGGTACTTGATCCGCGCACAGGTCGGCCCTAAAACTTCGCCGCAGGCGCGTAGGCCACATACGACAATACGATTATTGCAGTCCTAACTAATTCGAGACTTTCTTTATAACTCTTATTGTAACGAAAATTTGCACAGGGGGCCACTACAGAGTGCGCATGCCCTATCTTTTCGTCCCCCTGATCTTCAACCGGATCGAACAGAACATCCCAACACTCTTCCGTGTCAGCGTCGCGCACTGCATGGGCACGAAAGGCAAAGACGTACCCATCTTTCTCACCACTTACCTCTACGGGACCCTGCCCCTTACTCATCAGCAATTTTTGCCGATAGCAAGATAGCCCATTCTCGCCGACCTTTAGGCGAAGTGCCGCCCTTTCCATCCTCACTTCTTTTGTAATAAAGTCAGGCGGCTTCACGAAACTTGGAATCTTATTCGGGCATCGCCTATAAAGAATCTCGTCATCGCCAACGAGATTCAGATCAGATTCAACCATTACCCTACCCAACCAAGTTACGCCACTCGGGGTTACTCGTTTTGACATGGGAGGTTAACTTCCCCAGATGCCCTCGGATTTCCCTCAATGCACGAGGGCCGCCCTCGTTAAGGTTTATTGATCGCAGCTTCGTACCCGACCTGACAATGGCGCAAGCATCCCCATCGCAGTCAAAAATTATTTCAAGAGATAACTCTCCGGCGTACCACACGGCCGCAACGCCATTCTCACCATCTGCCGATATATGGGGATAAACAGAGGTGGAGTCGCAGATGAAATAGAGAACCCGCATCAGTTGATCGATAACATCAGGCTCGACGACAAAATCTTCGTCGTACTCGAAAGTCTGAGACATGTACAGAATTTGAGAAGCTTTAGTCTCGATGTGCTCCCAGATCGAATGTCGACCAGGACCTCTAAACTTGAGGCGCAAAGGATCGTCAGGACCCGCCGTTGAGTCAACTCGCCGAGTGACAGCCTCTTGCGCCAATGTCGTGTACCTATGCTTTCGCATACGAACAGCCGCCACAGGAACCGAATGATTCTTCCGATCTTCCCTAAAAGCGGACGGTGCTTCATATCCATTTAGCAGAAGTGCAATTCCACTGACAGTCATTTCTTCCCCCAGGAGGACTTCAAGGAATCGTCGAAGATCTCTAAGAAAAGAGCGTGCGATGCATCGTGCGCCCGGCGCATGCATTCGAACGCGTCATCTCCCTTGTCGATCTTCGCGCGACCACTAATTGTCAGCAGCGTCGCTCGACCTTCACTATCATCCTCTGCGGATTGCGTAACGCCAGGATCAACATCTTCCGGCGACGCATAACTTACGCCTCCACCACGCCCCGTTGAGTCAACTCCAACCAACAGCGTGACGTTTAAATCGTTCTCAGCAGAAGGATGGACATTCTTGCGAACAGCCGTTGTGCCACCAGTAATCACGCCACGGTCACTATTAAGTATCTGTTCACCGGCGACCACGCGACGCGCAACGAGATTCGAGTCAAAGAGGTCCAAATAGTTCTCGTATTCGATTGTAACGCGCACCAGCTCGGGCTCTTCATTCCCCGAGTCTTGAAGCGCCGCTTCAAATTGTCGATACCGACGATTGAAATCCTCACTCAACGCCTTAAATCCAGGATACTGGTTTTGAGAAGTGAAGTACCAGGTCAGACCAAACCTGTCACTCTGAATAAGGATCTGCTTTTCACGTTCCGTAGCAGCAAATATACAAGCAGGCATAGGCCACTTGTCATCCACGAAAGTAATAGCGTCGGCAAGGTTCCATGGCGCCAATGGTGCTTTTTCTTCCACCTTTGGAAACTCAGCCGACCACGCAGTCCGAAGCGATGAAAGATGGAGCGAAGCTAATGTACGGATCGGATCGAACCAGATGGTGAGATTGACTTCTGAGATCGGCGGGCGCGAGAAGGGTGCATCGCTGCCGATCACTGTGTTCGCTCCCACATTGCCGGACATCCTCCACTGTTCATACAGGACAACCGTCCTGTATTGACCTATATCATCGTACATGTGTCCCCGCTCACATCGCCATAGCAGTGCTGCCACTTGAGGAGGCAGGGGGCACCCGTTACGCGAACGTTACCGATTGTCATCCTTTCGTTACCTGTCACCACCTTCCCTCTCGCTCTTGGAGCACCAGGCATAGCCACCTGAAACCTCTCGCATCTTGCACACGTTGCCGCAGCACAATCGGTTCATACTCAAGTCCGTCTGGCACCTTGCTTTTGCCATCGTGCTGGAGCGAACGCTCAGCGGAGGCGATCCGTTACGGAGAGGCGGCCCATCCCGACGAAGTTCAACCAGATGTCGTAGTGATATGGACCACATCAGAATTGGATCAGATGAACTCACAGGCGCCGGAGCAGAGACACCTCTCCACCGCCGCCTGCCACACTGGTTCACTGGAGCGAACCGCGTGCCGAGGGGGATCAAGTGACCGACGTAGCGAACACTGGGAGCTGGTTGCACGTGGCCAACGTCGTTGCTGCACCGCCTGACGGTTCCGATGTCGGCGAGGTCATCCGGTGGTACCGAAAGCACCACAACATGACCCAAGAAGCCGCGGCGAAAACGCTCAACACCACCCAATCCCGACTGTCCAAGCTGGAGAAGGGCACACTCGCTCTCAGCCTCGACGAGCTCCGACTGGTAGCCGAGAAGTTCGGCATTCCACCCGAACGCCTTGGGGTACTGCCTGACCGATCCTCGGATGCTGTACCGAACCCCAAGACTGTCAGTGACTCCCCCGGCGCACCGCTGGCCAGCCAAGAACGCTGGCGAACCGTCCGCGGCACGCTGAACAAGAATCGCGCCGCTTTGGGTGAAATGGCATCAGAGCTCTACCCTCAGGCGCACCGAATTCCGAACACGACTGTTCTCACGAAATCCGAGTGGCTACCGTCAGCGCCCGTTGAACTGGCGAATGTTAACTTGCAGTGGCGACTCGATCGCCCCCCGAAGCCGACGATCACGGGCCAGGACGACGAAACAGAATCGGTGCGCCCGTTGGCCGCCGACGGCGAGCGGTACCGCAAGTACTCCAGCGCATTGCGCGACCTTACACGCCCCAAGTTGCTCGACAATCGAGTGAGCTACCGACTTCTTGGAGTCAACTGGGAGAACGACAAAGGGCTATTTGAATTCGGATATACCAGCTACTTCGATGTGCTCGATATCGGCGAAGCCGTCGGACACGAGTTCGCCGAAGCATGGATCAACTCCAGACAGAAGCGACCGAGCTTTGCGGATCTCCCCCTGCGCCGACACATTGCCGACCCGTTCGACCTCTTGGCGCGACCAATGCTCCCCAGCATCAACACCCTGACGATTAGGCGCGATCCGATCGATGGACACCGCATGTACCTACATCAGCGTGACGCCAAGGCCGTTGCAGTGGCCGGGGGAATGCTTCACGTCATACCCGCAGGTGTTTTCCAGCCCGCTGCGCTTGCGCCTCAGCATCAAGCCAATGACTTTTCCATCTGGCGTAATATTCAGCGTGAATATTCAGAAGAGTTTCTCGGAAATCCCGAACATGACGGTAACTCAGTTGACCCAATCGACTATGAAGATGACGAACCTTTTAGGTCTTTCGCCGAGGCTCGCCAGACAGGCGACTTCCGAGTTTTCGTGTTAGCTACCGTATTAGAGCCACTGACTCTCTGGGTAGAGTTTCTCACCGTGGCCGTAATCGAGGCACCAACCTTTGATCGATTGTTCGCGAACATGGTGAATATCAACGAAGAAGGTTCTTCCGTGAGCACGGCGGCCGGGCAACCACTAGTCGGGATTCCTTTCACTTCGGACTCTTTGGCGCGTCTGAAATCCGAACCGCTATCGCCGATCTCTCGGGCGTGTATCGAGCTGACCTGGGAACACCGACACAACTTGCTGGCGGGCTGACTCATGCGCGTTCTCGTCACGGGTGGTTCTGGCTTTCTTGGCCATGCCGTAGTTGCGTCGCTGCGCCGGCACGGCCACGACACGCTAGTCATGCAGCGAACAGCGGGTGACCGCGAGTCGGTGCAGGGCGATGTTCGCGACCGAGACGCCGTACGGCGGGCCGTTGCCGACGTCGACGGCGTCTGTCACCTTGCGGGACTGGCTAGGGTTCGAGAGTCCTTCACTAGGCCAGTGGACTACTGGGCGACCAATGTAGGCGGCACGATCAACCTGCTTGATGCGCTGGTAGCCACCGCTGAAGATGCGCCCAAGCGACTGGTCCTCGCGTCGACCGCGGCCGTGTACGGCACTCCCGAGAAACAACCGATTGACGAGGACACAGCAACGGCACCGAACAGCCCGTACGGCGCAAGCAAGCTCGCCGCAGATCAGGCCGCCGCGGATGCCTCAAGGCTTGATCTCATAGGCGCTGTCAGCTTGCGAGCGTTCAACATCGCCGGTGATTCTTGTGGCAGGCCCGATTCCGATCGAACTCGCCTCATCCCCAAGGTCCTCGCTGTTCAGGCTGGCCTAGAACCTGACATGTCCGTCAACGGCAACGGCTCCGCAGTCCGCGACTTCGTGCATGTCTTCGACATGGCCGACGCGTTCGCCCTAGCGCTCGCCGCGGCCACACCAGGCAGCTGGCGTGCCTACAACATCGGAGCAGCCCAAGCGAGTGTCTCCGACGTCATCCGGGCAGCTGAAGAAGTGACCGGCCGACCTGTTCCAGTCCGCCACCTTCCACCAGCCAATGAGCCATTAACGCTTGTCGCCGATTCCACTCGCGCGCGCGATGAGCTCGGTTGGCAACCCAAAAAATCGACTCTCCCGCAGATTCTTCAGGACGCCTGGAACGCTCTGACCAGCTGATATGCCGCCTAGGAATAGTCGGATATGGAATATCCCCGAAGCGCCTAGGAATCGCCTACCAAGAGCCTTCCCGTTGCTGTTTTCTTGAGTCATCAAGGAAGCCAAGCACGACACGGGAGGCAGTAATGGCGAAGCAAACGCCGGTTCTACCGAAGGCCGGAGGCGGCTTACTGATGAAGGTTGTCGGCACCGTCGCGGTGGTTGCACTGCTCACAGTGGTGGTCAGGCATCCTGCCGACGCCGCCACGTGGGCAAAGAACCTTGGCGGACTCGTGGCAACGATCGTGGACGGCGTTGCGGCGTTCTTTCGGCAGCTGGCCTAGCGAGCTTTGCTCTCGAACTTGCCCAGTCGCTGATCAAGTTCGGCAACCGTGGCACTAAGTTCCCGCACTTGCTGCGCAAGGGCTTCGACGGTCACGGGCTCATCTGGGATTCCCTTGACGAAGACGCCAACCGAGGCGCGCGACACAACCCATCCTTCGTCTTGCAACAGCCGTAATGCCTTCTGTGCCGTTGCAAGAGCGACGTTGTACGTCGCAGCAAGATCACGGTTCACAGGCAGCTTGTCCCCCGCCTTGAGCGTGCCGCCGCGGATCTCCGCACGGATTACTTCCGCGACACGCTCGAATGGGGCCATACCCGCGCTGTTGTCCATCAGACCAGCGTACCCAAACTGACCGCGCTGACATAGATCACCCGAATGCACTACTGCTGTTTGACATAGGTTGAGCTAGGTTAAGCGATGTCAGGCAACAACGAAGGGAACACATCAGATGAGGTCCGCATACATCACCCGCCGTCAGGCCGAAGGCGCCTTCTCCGAGCTGGACGCCGACGTCGCCGCAGTTCAGGAAGCCGCCGCCCTGGTTTTCGAGCGGGCCGAGCTCGACATGTCCGCCGAGCTGGACACGATGGCCGAGACGATCGAGATCGAGCTGACCGCGGACGAGCAGGCCGCGTTGCATGACTTCCTGCACGACTTCACCGACCAGCGCGCCGCGTCCCGCACCACCCGCCGGGCCCGCCGCGAGCTGCTCCGCTCCCACGTCCTGATCGGTGGCCTTCCCGCGCAGGGCAAGACCGCCGCGGCACGGCTGGCCGTCCTCACCGACGCGCCGTTCGAGGGCGAGGCCGCGTGATGCACAAGACCACCGAAGCCATGATCGCCGCCGCGGCTTACCCGGAGATGACCATCCGGCACCACGACAACGGCCTGACCAAGGTTGTCGCCTACTCCTTCGGCTACCTGCACGAGGACGGCGTACCGGCCGGTCTCGCCGGGGACAGCCCGGAGTTCGTAGTGGACGTCCGGGGCCTGTTCCGCGACCCGCACCACGATCCCGCGTTCCGGCAGCTGACCGGCCGGGACGACGCGGTCCGGGCCCGGGTCCTCGACCAGCCGGGCGCGATCGAGTTCATCGGCCGCCAGACCGCGGCGGTAGCGAGCTTGATCCCCGCGGTGGACCGGGCCGTGCAACCGAAGCTGCTGCGCATCGCGTTCGGCTGCGCCGGGGGCCGTCACCGCTCCGTGGTCCTGGCCGAAGCCGTCGCGCAGCTGCTCAACGGCCTGGGCATCGGCACCGAGGTTATCCACCTGCACATCCGCCGCCCGGTCGTGAACCGGTGAGCGTCCATAGTGACCCCGACCTGGCGACCCACTCCGCCAAGAACGTGCCGACCAGGCCGGGACTCCCCAAGCACTCAGAAGACCGTTCGGAGAGGAACCCCATGGTAAAGCCCACACCCCGCACCGCACTCGGTGCGACGACACGACGGTTCGCCGAGATCGAAACCGACGATCGAGTGAGCTACACCCCCGAATCCCTCAACCGCCTGATTGACACCATCGTGCGCCATGAGGTCGCCGGGCGGCTGCGCGAGCGCGCCAAGTTCCACCATGCCGCGGCCGAGGTGTCCGGTTATGGCACGGACAAGTCGGCATGGCACCTCACCGAGGCTCGGGAGTTGGGCGTTCTGTCGGACCGCGAGCTGGCCGCGCTCGCGGTGGGGCGGGGTGAGGTCCGGTGAACCCCCGCAACCGCGCCCAACAGATTGTCCGGATCTTTGACGGCCGGGTGCACCACGTCGCGCTGTGCCGCGGTTTCCTCGACGGGCTTCCGGTGTTCGGGTGGGGCGAAGCTCCGTCGATTCTGCTCACCCGCACCCAGCTGCGCGACGGGGGACTGCGCCCGAACGGGCAGGATCCGTTGGCGTTGCTGGTGTTCCGCCACCACCGCCCCTACAGCCGCGAGACCGTCGCATCGCTGTTCTCCGTCGAACTCGCCGCGGCCCGGCGGGTGCCGACCGCGGCGCAGCTGCGCGGTATCGGCCGGGCGCTGGCAGCCCGGCGGGTGTGCGTCGAGTGCGCCACGGAGCAGGACTACTACGTGCCGACCTCAACCCGGCAGTGCTGGACCTGTTTTGACGCGGAATCTCTGGCGGTGGCGGCATGAGCACCTTCGACGTCCTGCACCACTACGGCACCGCCGCCCTGCTCCGCTTCGCCGCCGCAGTCGCCCTGTTCCTTCTCCTGCACCTGGTCCGTATCCCGCTCGTGCTCATCGCCCGGGTGCTGGAAGGGGTGATGCGGCGGGTGGATGGCTACGCCGTCCGGCAGGCAACGCAGCGGTCACCGCGGCCGATCAACCAGTTTTTCGCTGACGCCACAACGGAAGGGGAGACGACGTGACCGACACCGACAAGACCGACACCCGCACCGACCAGACCGTCCGGTGGGTCGTGTTCCACGCCGGAGAACTCACCGGCGTCCTGGGCCCGCTGGTCCTGGCCGCGACCGTCACCGAGTGGTTCGCCGCGGTCAGTGCCGCCGCCGCGATCCTCTGGACCGCCCACGAAGTCCACGTCGCTCGCACCCGCCGGGCCGCCCTGGGTTCCGGCCGGCATAACCCCGCCCTGATCACCCGCACCACTACCGACACCGCCACGGACACGCCGAACTCGACGGAGGCAAGCGCATGAGCTGGGCAGAGGAACGCCGCGCCACCAAGGCCGCCGAAGCCGAACAGGCCCGGCTTGACGCCGACGCCGCGACCACCC
>Ga0193717_1001108_pt1 | contig 16814 bp, 12 predicted proteins | sample U2c2metaG_FD_145900 | JGI IMG/M metagenome (GOLD analysis project Ga0193717, IMG submission 145900) | Soil microbial communities from a riparian zone of the East river system, Colorado, United States - U2c2 | ecosystem: Environmental > Terrestrial > Soil > Riparian zone | place: USA: East River... | reverse complement strand
GCATTGGCGTTACGCAATTTGTGCCGACGGATGGGACCTGGCATGCTGCACTGGATCGCGCAGACAGGGCTCTTTACAGATGCAAAGAGGCCGGCAGGAATGGGGTGGTATTGGATTACGAGCCGACCGAGCTATTTCCAGCGAGCCTGGATACGCTGCGGCTCAATCCCTAATTCTCATCTTTAATGCGGGGGCTGTCGAAGCGATGGCGGAAGCAGGGTAGTGCTGAGGCTGCTGGTGGTTTCGGTTAGATAGTAGGTGGGAATCTCGGGGAACTGCTCTTCGACCAGCTGGAGCGTGCGGAAGTCGAAGCTCTGGACCTCGGCGCGAGACTCCATGTGATTGCGCTGGATGGCACCGCAGAGGACGGTAACAAAGGTCTGCGGGTCGACGGTGTGGTTGGTGGTGGGTTCACCATGAGACAAGGGCAGGGCCGCTACAGATCTGCCTGGAGGATCGTTGGGCAAGGGCAGGATCTTGGTTTCGATATTGAAGCGAACCTTGGCCGCGTTGGCAGCGCGGGCGGCGGCGTCAGGGTGGAACTTGCCGGGTCCGGTGCGGTAGTAGTCGGCGTAGAAGGCAGTAAAGCGGAAGACCTGCTCGATGTAGGTGGGGACATAGGGATTGATGAGGCGCTCCTGACGAGCGAAGGCTACAGCTATCGGGGAGAGGCTGAGGTCGTTCTTCTGATCGGGGAACTGGGCAGTGTGGAGCTTGTCGCAGATGAAGGTGCGCTGGGCCTCGGCGCTTGAGATATCGCGGGTATAAGCGCGGTTGGCGAGGGTATAGGGGGAGCCATCGGCATGGCGGCAGGACTCGGGACTGAGGAACTGATCGTGCCAGATGAGAGAGACATGATCGGTGGTGACTCCGGTGTCGGTCTCGATGGTGGTGATGAGATGGTCGAGACCAGCCTCGAAGGCGGGGAGGGTGTTCTCCGGACGAAGACCGCGGGCTCCGCGGTGGCCAGAAACATCGAAGTTGGCAAAATAAGCTCTATTCTCCGGGGTGTCGGGAGAAGCGCGGCGCTCTTCAGCAACGACGGCCTGGAGGATGTCAGGACGGTCCGAAATGATGCCGTCGACACGGCGACGAATGAGGGTACGGATGGTCTCGGGATCGTTGGGGTTCCAGGGAACGACGCGGAAGCCGGCACGGTGGAGCTCGGCGACGTCGATCTCTGGGTGATCGCCAAGGAGGACCTTGTCCTCGGGCGAGAGAACGGGAGCAACGGTAACACCATGGGCGAAGGCGTGGGCACGGGCTGTCGTCATCAGAGCGATATAGGGATGAGTGGTCATGGTGGGGACCTGCTGGGCAGCAGCAATGACGGCGGTGAGGAGGAGGGTCGCGAGGCGGAGAGTCAGGGAATTGAATACCTCGCCATACGCTCTTGTCATAAATCTCCTGTGAAGATCGCGTGCTCATCCAGACTATGAAGAACGCGCTTTCCGCCCCTGCACATGCAGAAATAGGCCGCTGCGACATGACAACCAAGATACAGGCAGCGGCAGTGACGGACAAAAATCACCTATTTGGGCTGCCGGGTTGGTTTGCGGACGCTAAGTTAAGGGAAGAGAACCTTTGGGTGAACTCGCTAACGGCGGGCGCGCTCCCATATAATCGAGACTCCCCCTACAAGGAATCGGCGGGGTGCGATTTTTAGAGCAGTGAGGGTGTGCGTATCTTTACCGTGAATCGAGAGAGCGGAAGCTCCCTGAAGAGTAAGACCAAGCCTGTGTGCACGTGCTCCAGCCGCTCCCGCATCGCTAACGCCGTGTCGATCTTCGCCCTTGCTGTTGGCGGGGCTCCCTTGCTGTATGCTCAGGCACCGGCGGCTCCTACCGCTGCCCAGGCGGAGCAGGGTGTACAGACGCTGTGCCAGCCGCAGGTGATTGGAAACCGTCGAATTCCCAAAGAATCGGTTCTGGCCCGGCTGTTTTCGCACCAGGGCGACCTCTACGATCCGCTGGTCGTGGAGCGGGACTTCAACTCGCTATGGAACACCGGGTACTTCGATGACGTCCGGATCGAACGGGCGGATACGGCGAAGTGCGTTCAGCTGGTGATCTATGTTCGCGAGAAGCCGACCATCCGCGAGATCAACTACAAGGGCATAAACGCAGTCTCGCAGTCTGACATTCTGGAGCGGTTCAAGAAGGCAAAGGTTGGGCTCTCAGTCGAGAGTCAGTATGACCCGACCAAGATCAAGCGGGCTGAGGTGGTGTTGAGGGATCTGCTCTCCGAGCATGGACACCAGTTCGCCACGATTAAGACAGAGATCAAGACGATTCCACCCGCGGCCGTAGCCCTGACCTTCATCGTGAAGGAAGGACCGACAGTGAAGGTGGGCAAGATCGCGTTCGACGGCAACCACACTGTCAACGACCGGACGCTCCGCGCGGCGATGCGGAACCTGAGGCCGATCGGAATACCCCGCTCGATCATCCTGGAGAACCTGTTCGCGCGCACCTTTGACGCGAGCAAGCTGGATGAAGACACGGAACGGGTGCGCGGGGCGTATCGCGATCGCGGATACTTCAAGGCTTTGACCAGCGAGCCGACGACGCACGTTCGCGATGCTGGCGGCATTAACCCATTTACGCTACGGCCATCAAAGGGCAAGCGGATCGACATCCTGATGCCGGTCGAAGAGGGCGAGCGGTACAAGCTGGGCGGCATCACGTTTACCGGCAACAAGGCCTACTCGAACCCGAAGGCGCTTCGGGCGCAGTTCGCGCAGAAGGATGGCGAGTACTTCAATGCGACCTTGTTCGGCAAGGGCTTGGAGCAGCTGCGAAAGGCGTACGGCGAGGGCGGATATATCAACTTCGTAGGAACGCCGGTGCCGCGGGTGGATGATGCCAAAAAGCTGATCTACCTCGACATCGAAATCGATGAAGGCAAGCCGTTCTATGTCTCCCGGATCGAGTTCACAGGCAATTCGATTACGCGCGACAAGGTAATCCGGCGCGAGCTTCTGCTGGAAGAGGGACAGGTCTACAACAGCCGCCTGTGGGATCTTTCGATCCTGCGCCTGAACCAGCTGAACTACTTCGAGGCGCTGAAGGCGGAGCAGGACTCGGAGAGCCGGCAGAATACCGACGACGGAACGGTCGATCTCCTTCTGAAGTTGAAGGAGAAGGGCAAGAACTCGATTGGGTTGAACGGCGGTCTCAGCGGGTTGTCGGGAACATTCATCGGGTTGAACTACGAGACGAACAACTTCCTGGGACTTGGCGAGACGCTATCGGTGCAGGCAAATATCGGCGATCGTTCGCGTAACCTGAGCTTTGGATTTACGCAGCCCTACTTCCGCAACAAGCCCGTCTCCCTGGGCATCCAGGTGTTTACCAGCAAGTATGACTACAACCCGGCGAAGAGCTACTCGATCGCGAACAATCAGAGCCAGAATCTAACGTCTGCACAGCAGTCGCTGTTGACGAACTATAACCAGGCAACGACGGGGTTCACGATCTCGACGAGTTCGCCTCTGCGGCATCTGTTCGCTCGCACAGGCGTAACGCGTGTCGGTGTCTCCTACCAGCTGTCGCGGGCCTCGGTGACGACGTTCAACGACAATACGCGTAACGTCTTCCAGTCGCTGGCATTCCGGTCGGGAGTCGCGGGCCAGAATCAGCTGGACGGCATCATTACGTCGGTAGTAACTCCGAGCTTCACGTTCTCTAGTCTTGACCGTGCGGTGGGTCCGCGCTCAGGCAAGGACTTCAACGTGGCGGTGCAGATCGCTGGCGCGGGCGGCAACGTGAAGTACTACCAGCCAGTGATGACCTACCGTCAGTTCTTCCCTATGAAGGGGCTCCGGGTCAACCGTGAAGGCCACAATGTGCTGGGTTACCGCGTGCAGTTCTCGCATATCTCGGGCTTCGGCGGTAATGTGGCTCCGCCTACCAACCGTATCTATAACGGTGGCGAGTCGGACATCCGCGGATTCGATGTCCGGTCGGCTTCGCCGTATACGTTCATTCCCAACAAGGTGATGTTCAACCTGACGAATCCCGATGGAACGACCGTTCCGCGTGACCCCACGAATCCTAATCTGGGGAACGTGCAGATTCCGCTGCCGCTGTACCGCTTAGTGTCAATCGGCGGAGACACGAGCTTCACGGCGAACCTCGAATATCGAATTCCGATTGTCAATCAGGTGACCTTCGCCTTCTTTACGGACTTCGGCATGACGTTCGACGCGCAGCCGGGCCAGTTGCGCCAGAGCGTGGCGGGACAGTCGACGATCACCAGCCCGTTATATGGATGCCCGACCTTCGTCAACGGAGCCTGCTTTGGCGGCAAGCAGGTCAACTTCCCGTTCCTGTTGCAGACGGTGCCGGGTACGAACTTTGTACCGCGCATGTCGAATGGTGCCGAGCTGCAGGTCATCCTGCCGATTGTGAATGCGCCGTTCCGCATCTACTACGCGTACAACTCGCTGCGGCTTTACAAGGAGCTGCCGCAGGAGCTGGCAACGGACAACGCGACGTTCAAGAGCTTCTTCCCGAACTCGGGCGCTGGGCAGTTTAGCTACCTGCAGGCGTTACAGTTCTATGGTGCGAACTATCTACTGCGCGAGCCGCGTAAGACGTTGCGGTTGACAGTGAGCACGACCTTCTAGGCCTTTGAGCTCGCGAAAGGACCCGCTTCGGCGGGTCTTTTTTTTGTGACAAGATCGGCGAGACTACGACGCAACATGGCCTTCCTTAAATCTTGTCTCTCTTACGAGCACGGCCGCCTATCCAGCTCAGTCCTTTCCCTTCCAAGTAACAAAGGCTTCTCCATCACCCACGAAAGCCGGGTTACATAGCAAAAGCTGGCTGGAGAAAGTTGCCGCTCTCCTAGGCGCGATGAACCGCACCGGAAAGGAAGTACCCAGACTGGGCATGGTCGAGCTAGTAGCTGCGCTGGTACATCCGGGAGATGCGGTCGTGCCAACCCAGGCCATCGTCATCAAGGAAGGCCCAGAGGAAGCCAATGCCCAACGGGCAGACCGAGAGGAAGGCGGCGAAGATGCGCCGGCGCATGGAAGCCCGAGTGGGGTTATCGTCGGAGAAGGTGCAGAGGCCAATGCGAGCATAGCGCATTCCCGGGGTGGCCTCGGAGAAGGTGAAGAAAAGCACCTGGTAGAGAAGGGCCAGAAAGGCAAGGGTTCCCGCAGACGCTATGCCCGCAATTTGGGGGCTCATAGACGAGTTTGCGGGAGCGCCAGCCAGATTGCCGACAGTAAGAGCAACGACCGCGGTGAACGCGATAAAGACAGCCAGAACAATGCAGCCGTCGACGATGGCGGCCATCAGACGCAGATTGAGTGGCGCGGCTTGGGGGGCTGGGCTCGGTACGAACTGGGCTTCGGGAACTTCGACGACCGGCGCGGGGGCAGGTTGGGCTCCAAGAAGGATGGAAGACCACTCGGGCGCCACCGATTCGACGGCAGGGGCGCTGGAGATCTGTGTCGCCTCGACCTCGAAGATGCGAAGCTGCGCGGACTGCTGGTCCAGGGCGGCCTCTTCGCGGAGCGGGCCTTCGGCCAGACGGGGACGGGCCTTGCGGGCAGCGACAAGCTGCCGAGGAAACTCGATGAGGTTGGCAGGGATCTCGACCGGTGCGCTGGCGAACTCGTCGAAGACAGGAGACTGGCGGAAGGCGATCTCGTCATCGAGGGCGAGCCCCTCGGCTTCGTCGAATGGCTCATTCCCGTGGAAGGCATAGGAGCTCACGAAACGCTCCGGGGTGTGGCGACCGACATCGTCGTAGAGCCGAACGGTGAAGCCGGAACTTGGAGCTTCGGTAACGGCCAACCCAGGTGACGCTTCAGCGCTGCCGGCCTGGGGAGATGCCTGGGGAACCGGAGAAGCGCTGGATGCGAGAACCGGCGCCGGAGCAGGAACTTCTGCTGCCAGTTGGTCGAGCTCGAAGAGGAATTGGTTCTGGGCCTCGGCAACGGCTCTGGCGTTGAGCGCTGCAATCTCGGCTGCGGCCTCGGCCTCGCGGATAGCGCGCTCAGACTCTTCGGCGATGAAGGCGCGATAGCTCTGGGAGTGGGCATAACGCTCAGCAACGGCGGCGGCGATACGGGCGGAGCGGGCCTTGGCCGGGGCTGGCGAGGCGATGGGGGTGACAGCAGAGCTTGAGGGCCGGGTCCGGCGAGCCCGGTGGGCGGCGAGGCGCTCCGCTACCTGCTCCTTCAGGGCAAAGGGAGCGGTGGCGGCGTCCTTCTCTCCAATGGGTTCGTCTAGTGGCTGTATATCAAGCTGCGCGGCGCTCATTGTGCTCAAACCTAAACCCACTTCCGTGAAATCGTTTAACCTCAAAGGGTGGTACGTCTGACAAGCTTCGAACCTAGTGAACAAAAATCGCCGGCCCATCGGCAAGGATGGTTGACCTTGCGCCTTCTGTCGTCCGGCGGAGACGCCTGTCTGCAAGCAGTCTCAGGGAGCCGTGAGGCAGCGGGAACGTCGAGGCACTTGCGAACTCTTCGCCGAGGCTGCGCCAGAAGCGCCCTGAAGACCATTTACCTATTGATAACTATCACGGTGTTGGCAGCAAGTCATCCACAGTTGGTGGCGCAACAGGTGACGACTCAGGCACCACCCCGGGCGAGCCTTCCCGATGGGCTTCCGGACGAGCCAGGAGCCGTACTGTATCCCGACGCGAAGGTGCTTCCACAGGAGGATGGCACGACGCTGCTGGAGATTACTTCAGCGGGGCCGCAGTCCAAGATCGGCAACCGCTTCATCCTCGATGATGATGTGGTGTTGACGTATGGCGATCGCACGGTACGTGCGGACCATATCGAATACGACACGGAGACGGGCGATCTGACGGCGACCGGGCATCTGAAGGCGACGGGCGGCGCGAACAACGAGATCATCTCGGCCAGCCACGGGGAGTTGAATCTAAAGACGCAGACGGGCCGGTTCTACGATGTGGTGGGATCGGTGGGGTTGAAGAGCTCGGGGCGAGGGACGGTGTATGTGAGCGGCAACCCATTTCTATTCACGGGCCGAATGGTGGTGAAGACGGGGCCGCAAGCGTACGAGGTCTACGACGGCACGGTGACATCGTGCCAGCTGGAGCACCCCGACTGGATGCTGTACGCCGGAAAGTTCACCGTGACCAGTGAAAAGGCGAGTGCCCACAACAGTGTCTTCCGGCTGCTGAATGTTCCGCTGCTGTATATGCCCTACGTGACGCATCCGGTGGGTGGCGAGAACAGGCAGAGCGGATTCCTGATCCCGGTGCTGGGACAGTCGTCGACCAGGGGTTTCATCCTTGGCGAAGAGCTCTACTGGGTGATCAATCGAAGTGCGGACGTGACGCTGGGGGCGGAGTACTTCTCTCTCCGTGGATGGGCCCAGAGTGGGACCTTCCGGTATCGCGGCCTGGGCAATGACTTTGCGCGCGCTCATTACAACGGCCTGCTCGATCGCGGGTACTACAGCTCGGGGGTGTATGTGAACCAGGGCGGTGAGGACGCGACGTTCTCCGGACGCCATGACTTTTCGACCGCGACACGAGTGGCCGCCGATGTGGAGTATCTCAGCTCGTATCCGTATCGCGAGGCCTTTACGGAGAACTTCAACCAGGCCGTTTCGAGCGATATCCTCTCCTACGCGTATGCGGTCCACGAGGCAGCCGGCTATGCCACGTCGGTGCGGTTTGACCGGTATCAGGGACTGAAAATGGTCGCTACAAGCACGGAGCCCGAGCAGCAAGTTCGCATCTTTCGTTCGCCGTCGGTCGAGCTGGCGACAACGGAGCATGGGCTGGGAAGAACCGGCCTGCTATGGAGCATGGAAACCACCGCTGCGGGATTGAAGCGGGTGCAGCCGGGCTTTGCCACCGCGGGGTTGACGCAGCGCTTTGATCTCCATCCGCAGATAGCCCTTCCGCTAAGCGCGGATGGGTGGCACTTCCGTCCGTCAGTTGGACTTCGCGAGACGATCTACAGCCGTAGCCGGCAGACACCGTACCTTCCGGGGCCACCGGTGCAGAGTGGCAGCGCCGTAAACCGTGCGGACTTTGAGGCTGAGCTCGACGTGCGGGCCCCCGTGGTGGAGCGCACGTTCAGCTCGAAGACCCTGGACAAGCTCTTCGGTGGCGACGTGAAGCATACGATCGAGCCGGAGTTCACCTATCGGTATGTGACCGGCGTTGACAACTTCCTGAACATCTTGCGCTTCGATGATGTCGACGTGGTGAGCAATACGAATGAGCTGCAGTATGGGGTGACGCAGCGGCTGTTCGTGCGTCCATTGAAGGACAAGCCCTGTACGACGAAGGAGACAGATACGAGCAACCCTTTGGACCAGGACGTGGACCGCGACCCCGGCCCCCTCCGCGGCCCCGGTCGTGGAGAAATTCAACACAGTTGCGGCAGGCGTGAGTGGATGAGCTGGCAGCTGGCGCAGAAGTACTTCTTCGACCCCACGTTTGGCGGGGCCGTGATCTCGGGGCGCCGCAATATCTTCGATTCGACGCTGAGCTTCTCGGGGATTGCGTTTCTTACGGAGCCGCGCGAGATCTCACCCCTGATCTCACGCCTGCGGTTGCATCCCTCGGGCAAGGTAGATGTGGAGTGGGACTTCGACTTGGATACCGGCGCGAAGAAATTTACATCGAACAACGTTCTTGTGGACGTGCGCGAGGGAAACACGTTCGCGGGCATGAGCTACGCACGGCTCAACGCTCCGGGTCGCTTCTACACGGAGGGCATCAGCTCCGCTGTGTCGGACTTCAGCCAACTCCGGTTTTTGCTGGGTTATGGTGCACCGACAAAGAAAGGTCTGGGAGTTGCCGCAAATGTGGGTCTCGATCTAAAACTCCTCTCCGTCCAATACGGCGCGCTGCAAACCTCGTACAACTGGAACTGCTGCGGTTTCAGCGTGGAGTATCGGAAGTACGAGCTGGGCTCCGTGCGAAATGAGAACACGTACCGGTTCAACTTCACGTTGGCGAATATTGGCACGGCGGGCAACCTGAGACGGGCGGAACGCCTGTTCTAACCCGCGTCCGAGCTGTATTGAAGCGGGTCGCACGGTCGAGAAGAGGTCCTCTGCGTGAGATAATCGAGGTACTGTGATGACTGTTGTCAAGCCCCTTCGTTCCCTTCTTTTTACCGTTATGCTGGCTGCCGTTGGGTGCCACGCCCAAACTCCCGCCCCGGGTACCGGGAAGCTTTCTCCTGAGCTTGCGCGGCGCGTCGAGGTCTTGCTCCGGTCGAAGACGAAGGTGCCGCCGAACTACGACATCCACATCGGTCCGCGGACGAAGAGCGAGGTATCAGGCTACGACGAGATCGTCGTCACCTTTACCGCGGAGGGACAAGCCAGCAAGCCGCTCACATTTCTGCTGTCGTCCGACGGCAAGACCCTGGCGCAGTTCAGCAAGTTTGATCTCAGCAAAGATCCCAAGGAGCTGGTGAGCGCCGCCAACCGCCCCGCACGCGGAGGCCCGGCCAATGCGCCCGTCGTCATCGTCGGCTTCGATGATCTGGAGTGCCCCTATTGCGCGAAGATGCATGCGCAGCTCTTTCCCGCGTTGATAGACCGCTACAAAGATCAGGTTCGCATCGTCTATCGCGACTTTCCGCTCGATCAACATCCGTGGGCGATGCGCGCGGCAATCGATGCGAACTGCCTGGCTGCGCAAAGCCATACGGGCTACTGGAATATGGTGGACCACATCCATAGCCATGCAGCCGAGCTGGGCGGCGATCCCAAGAGTCTAGCCAAGGCGAACGAGGCTCTGGATACTCTGGCACGCGAGGAGGGCACACGGCAGAAGGTCGATGCCACCGCTCTGAATGCGTGCATCGCCAAGCAGGATGACACAGCGGTCAAAGCCTCCATCAAAGAGGCCGAGGCCCTGGGAGTGGAAGCGACGCCCGCGCTGTTTATTAATGGCGAAAAACTTGAAGGTGCGCTTCCGCTTGAGTATGTCTACCGGATGATCGACAATGCTCTAACGGCCTCTGGCCAGACGCCGCCACCGCCACCACCACAGGCACCGCAACCACCACCGGCAGTCAAGCCTGGCAGCTAGCAGCCAAATGCAGGAGAATGCAGACGTGACGAGATTGTCGACCGATACTAAGTTTTTTATTCCTGCGCGTTCATTTCGTCAGGCTTACATGCCCATTGGGCTGATTTTCATTGCGGGTCTGCTTCCCGTTGCCGGTTGCAACCGCCGCAATAACGCAGATGTTGTCGCCACGGTGAATGGCAAGGCCATCATGCGCGCAGAGATGGACAAGGCCTACACGGCGCAGCTTGGGGATGCGCAGCAGCAGCAACAGCAGCAACAGCCGCCATCGAAGGAACAGGCGGATTCGCTGCGCCTGAGTGTGTTGCGCGGGCTCATCGATGAAGAGATCGTGGAGCAGCGCGCCGCCAAAATGAACCTGACGGCGACCAACGAAGAGGTGGAGGCGAAGCTCGCCGAGATGAAGGCTCCCTACACCCAGGAGCAGTTCGATGAGAAGCTGAAGGCGGGCAATCACACCCTCGATGATGTGAAACACGAGCTCCGCAGGGCTTTGACGATCGAGAAGCTGCTGAACAAAGAGATCAACTCGAAGATCACCGTGACCGACGCGGACATCACCAACTACTACAACCAGCACAAGGCCGAGTTCAACCTGATTGAGACTCAGTACCATCTGGCTCAGATCCAGGTGACGGGTGTGCCCGCGGCGCAACCAGGCAACCTGCAGAATAGCAAGGCGACCAATGACGTTGAGGCTAAGAAAAAGATTCAAGCGCTAAAGAACAGATTGGACAGCGGAGAAGACTTCGGCTCTCTGGCAATGAACTTCTCTGAGCGACCGGAGACCGCGTCGAGCGGCGGCGATATCGGATTCGTATCTGAGACCCAGATGCACAGCGATCCAACAGTCTATGCGGCAATTACAAAGCTGAAGGCTGGGGGGGTTACGGAGATAATACCTGTACTGGATCCTCAGAGCCATAAGGTTGCGGCTTACTCAATCTATAAGCTGATCTCGCGCGAGCCTGCCGGACAGCGAAATTTGAATGATCCGCGGGTGCAGCAGGCGATTCGACAGCAGCTACATGAAGGGCGCTCGCAGTTGCTGAAGAATGCTTACCTGGAAATATTGCACGATCAGGCGAAGGTTGAGAACTTCCTCGCGGAGCAGATCTTCAAGAACGACGCACACTAAAACTCAATAGCCTTGGAGAGTTGACATGGCCCAATCCCCCCTCCGATTTGCGATTCTCGGCTTCGGTCGCCACGCAGTGCGTCGCCTTATCCCCGCATTTGCAAAGTGCGATCATGCGGTACTGAACGGTATGTGGAGGCGCGATCAGGCAGCCGCCGCCGGGGACTGCGCGGAGCATCAGATTCCCCACTGCTTCTCTACCCGGGAGGAGTTGTGCGCCTCCCCGGATATCGATGTAGTCCTCATCACCTCGCCGGATGCGATGCACAAGGACGACATGCTGCTGGCGCTCGCGCACGGGAAAGCCGTGCTGTGCGAGAAGCCCTTGTCGATGAACTCCGCTGAGGCTCAGGAGATGGCTGCAGCCGCCAGTGCCGCGGGCCTGCTCTTCGGAGTGGCGCAGAACTTCCGCTACAACCACACGCTGGATTGGATGAAGGAACAGATCGCCGCCGGGCGCATTGGCCAGCCGCAGCTCGCGCACGCGCAATACTCTTACCCTGCGACAAAGGCTCCGCGAAAGTGGATTATGGACCCCACCCTCGCCTGCGGTGGACCTATTGCGGACGTTGGCGTTCACTGCATCGACGCGCTGCGCTATGTGTTGGGCGAGGATGTGCAGACGGTCAGCACGCTGGCCTACAAGGATGAGGTCTCGGGTGCGGTGGAGGCGGCGGCATCGCTGCAGTTGGAGATGACGGGAGGCGTCCTCGCCAATGTAACGGTGAGCGCGCGTGCACCCTATCGCACACTGGTTGAGATTACAGGCAGCGATGGCGTGCTCGTCGCCGAGAACGGTTTGACCGTCGATCGACCGGTACAACTTTTTCTATGGCGCGGTGGCGAGCTAGTCGAGACCACGACCCTCGAGAACGGCGATGGCTATACGCGAATGCTGGATAGCTTTGCGCTGGCGTCCCGCGGATCCGGAACCTTCCTGGCCTCTGGCGAGGACGGCGTTCACAACATGCAGGTATTGGACGCAGCCTTCAAGAGCTGGAAGACCGGGCTACGCGAGCCGTTGTAAGTTACGCGAGCCGTTTGCCATCGCTATCGGAGCGCCGCCGCCAGTGCCGTGGTTCCGCTGCGATGAGAAGTGGCAATCTCGCGCGGCGGAGTCTTCGCCGCTGGTAGATATCTTTTGTAGACGCTGATGTGGAAACACGCCTGCTGAAACTCCTCTTCGACATCGATCTTGCCCTCCTGCACCAGCGGGAGAAGGTAGCCGCGAAGCCAGGCGATCTCGGTAAGCGATAGGCCGTGCTTTGCGATGTCCACAGCCTGCCCGGTCAGATGAGGAGAGGCCGTCTCGCCCTCGGCAGGAGCGGCGTTCCCATTGGTGCGCTGAAGCCGCTGTTGGAACTCAACGGTACGGACGGCTTAGTTGACCTGAAGCGGGCTGTGGAAACGAGCGTAGTGGGCGCGAGCCAGCGTGGAGAGGAACTGCGCAGTCCAGGGACGGCTATAGCGGCGATTCGCCGGCAGACGCTCATCGACCTGCAGGCCGCTGCTGACGGGCAGCGCGACCAGCATCCTCTTGTTACGCATATCGATCAGGTCGTCGTCGTTCTGGATGCGGTCGAGACCGTCGCGGTCGGCAACCTGGTTCTGCCGCAGGAGGATCTCGCGCGAACCCTTGAGGGGCGGAGGAACGATGAGGCGCCCACGCTTGTTATACAGCGTGGGCAGGATCATTGGGGTCGCCGCCGTCTCCTCTACGCTCTCCAGCTGCGGCCTGGCGGTTGTCTCACGGATCACGTTGACGACAGGGACGGCCTTTGCGGGGGAGGCGGTCTGTCTACTGCGAGCGTGAGAGGACTGGGCGGTCTCATCATTCGATGGCGGTGTCTTGATTGCGAGAGCCTTATCCCGTCGGGGAGCCTCGGCGTCCACATCGGAGGCCTCAGCCCGCCCGGAAGCAGCTTCGAGAAAGTCTTGCGAGGTAGCCTTCTTCGCACCCGAATCCTGGGCCGCTACGTCTGTCCGGGAGACCGGAGCCGCCTTCCGTGTCGCTGCCCCGGGGGTGGAATGAACGTGGCGCGTGGCGCGGACGCGGTTGACGGTTGGAGGACGGCTCGGAGCTTCCTCTTGCCGAAGCCTCCCTGTGCCGTGACGTTTGGGCTTATGTGCGCTGCGTGAGGTTGTGGGAGACGCAGCGGCGGCCTTGCTATGGACGTGCTTGGTTGCGGCAGGCTTCGCGGTCGCCGCCTTGTGGGCAGCGCGATGCGCGGGCTTGGCGAGGAGCGTGGCAGGCAGAAGAGACAGAACTGCAAACGCCAGAAAGGACGATATGGGGGCGTTCAAACGCATCATGATTTCAGGAGGCGCGGAACGCCAGAGCATCTTCTACCTTAGAGAGGAGAGAGCGTGGGTGTAAGTAATCAGGTGGGTTCCGTATACTTTTTGATTAACACCGGAGGATGCATGAGGAGGTTGTTTGCTGGGCTGGGTGGGTGTGCTATTGCTTTCATGCTGTGGGGCTGCAGTCCTGGAGTGCAGTTGCCGAAGGAGGAGGATCCATTGAAGCCGGGGTTCTATACGACGCAGGTGAAGCCGATCTTTCAGTCAAACTGCTATCGATGCCATGGAGGGATGAATCATAAGGGGGGGCTGAATTTCGCGACCAGGGCCGGGATGTTGAAAGGGGGACACTCTGGCGCGGTGCTGGTGCCGGGAGATCCCGCAAAGAGTCTGCTGGTGACGTTGATCCGCCACGAGGGGCCAAAGAATAAGCCCATGCCAATGCCGCCGAAGACGAAGCTCTCGGATGCGGATATCGCGACCGTGGAGCGGTGGATCAAAGCTGGAGCAATTATGCCGGCAGATACGCCCAAACCATAGCACTCGATAGGACAGAACACGACTTCAAGCCATGAATCGACCTTTCCTCACCCCTCTTCAGCCATGCCGCAAGCCTTTGCTAACAGGTGCAGATTAAACCACTTATGGCATGTCTTGCTATATCGACCTTTTGAGTCGTGTTTTGCGGCAGTACCCCCCGTTAATTGCGTCTAATGAGGAATGGATGAAGCGAGCGCAGGCCGAAAGAGCTGGGCGAGAAAGATTGGCGGATGGGGGTTGCTCATTGCTGGGGTGGCGGGGTGCGTGCTCCCAGTCGCTCCGGGAATTCCGTTGGTCATTGCCGGACTGGTCCTGTTGGCTAAAGACTATGCGTGGGCGCAACAGGCTCTGAAGCGGGTGAAGTGCTGGGTGATCCAACTGCGTAGGAAGGCACGGGCCAAAAGGGAGGCGCGGCCGATGGTTACGCAGGGAAGGCCCGGAGATGAACCCCAACCCTGAGGAAAACCCCTGAGAATTGTGAATAAAGCACTCCACAATTCACCACAACATGTCCACGTTTGCCACGCAAAAACACCACGTTTACACGCCAGAATTCGCAAAAATCCCTGCAAAAACAACAATCCACCACACTCAAAAATTCGCGCAAAAAACCTACAAAATATACCGTGAAAGATCCTGATCCTTCACAATCGAAGCCACTTGCTGCCGCACATACTCCGGATCCACCACAATCACCTTCTCAATCCCTGTAGCCGTCTGCCGCTCAATCACCGGCAGCGGCGGCAAAGGCTTATGAGCATCGCCCGTAAGTGACATAGAAGCATGTACTTCCGCGACCACGCCCTCTTCCGTCACCTCAGCCCGTGGGCTCTTGAACAAATCCGGAGCCTGAAAGCTGATCTCATCCAATACCCGCTCCAGTATCGTATGCAGCCTCCTAGCCCCAATGTTTTCAGTAGTTTCGTTCACCCGGAACGCAAACTGCGCCATCTCCGCAATCGCCTCCTTCGTAAACTCCAGCTTCAAACCCTCCGTCTCCAGAAGCGCCGTAGACTGCTTCACCAGCGAAGACTTAGGCTCCGTCAAAATTCGCACGAAGTCGTTTACTGTCAACGATTGCAGCTCCACCCGAATCGGAAAACGCCCTTGCAACTCCGGGATTAAATCACTCGGCTTGGACACATGGAAAGCTCCAGCCGCAATAAAAAGGATGTGATCGGTAGAGACCATCCCATATTTCGTGCTAACCGTAGTCCCTTCAACAATAGGCAGGATATCCCGCTGCACTCCCTCACGAGAAACATCCGGCCCATGCCCTCCCTCGCGCCCCGCAATCTTGTCGATCTCATCGAGAAAAACCATCCCAGAATCTTCCACCCGCTCCACCGCCAGCCGCGTAACCTGATCCATATCAATCAGTCGGCTCTCCTCCTCCTGCACCAGGTAGTCGAATGCCTCGACAACCTTCATCTTTCGCTTCTTCGTGCGCTGTCCGAACAACCCTGGCAACATATCCTTTAGGTTGATGTCCATCTCCTCGGAACCCTGGTTCGAGATCACCTCAAAACTAGGCGTGTTGCGATCCCGCACATCCAGTTCCACCATCCGCTCGTCCAGCTTGCCCTCACGAAACTGTTGCCGCAGTTTCTCCCGTGTCCGCTGCTCCCTGTCCCCCGGCTTTTCGTCGCCATCCTCCACAGGAGTCGCGGCAGGCAGCTGAATGACATTGCTCCCCGGCTCATGCGTGGCCGCAGCAGCAGTGGCAGCAGCAGGAGTCGGCGGCAATAACAGATCGAGCAGCCGATCTTCGGCAGCTAGCTCTGCCTTGTCCTCGACCTCCTCCATCTTCTCCTCGCGCACCATATCGATCGCAATCTCCACCAGATCGCGCACAATCGACTCGACATCCCGCCCGACATAGCCCACTTCAGTAAACTTCGAGGCCTCCACCTTCAGAAATGGCGAGTTCGTCAGCTTCGCAAGCCGCCGCGCGATCTCCGTCTTGCCTACACCCGTCGGCCCAATCATGATGATGTTCTTTGGCATGATCTCGTCCGCCAGTTCAGGCGCGAGCTTCTGCCGCCGCATCCGATTACGCAACGCAATCGCCACGGCACGCTTCGCTGCATGTTGGCCCACAACGTACTTATCCAACTCAGCCACGATCTCGCGCGGCGTCATCTCATCGAGTGCGAGTGCCTGATCTTCAGCAGCTCCAGGTAGAAAAATTGCCATGGTGCGGTACTCCTTGTTGCAAAAGCGTAGTGACAAATCGTATTTCTTATCTCTAGAGGACAGTACGAAGGCCTTCAGCTGCTGGTTCGTCGTCTATTCAGCCTTCAACTCTTCAATCGTCATCTGATCATTCGTGTAGATACAAATTTGCCCGGCAATCGTTAGACTCTTCACCGCGATATCTCGCGCGCTCAAATCCGTGTTCTCCATCAGCGCCCTCGCACTTGCCAGAGCATAGCTCCCACCGCTGCCGATCGTAGCAATCCCCTCATCCGGATCGATCACATCGCCCGTGCCGCTGAGCAGAAATGTCTGCTTGGCGTCCGTCACAATCAGCAAAGCCTCCAATTGACGTAGCATCTTGTCCGTCCGCCAGTCCTTGGCCAGCTCTACCGCTGCGCGTCCCAGGTTGCCGGCATACTGCTCCAGCTTGGTCTCAAACCGCGCAAACAAGCTAAAAGCATCCGCCGTCGATCCAGCGAACCCCGCCAACACTTTGTCGTTGTAGAGCTTGCGGATCTTCTTCGCTGACCCCTTCATCACCGTAGCCCCAATCGACACCTGCCCATCAGCCGCCATAACG
>Ga0193717_1001107_pt1 | contig 16831 bp, 18 predicted proteins | sample U2c2metaG_FD_145900 | JGI IMG/M metagenome (GOLD analysis project Ga0193717, IMG submission 145900) | Soil microbial communities from a riparian zone of the East river system, Colorado, United States - U2c2 | ecosystem: Environmental > Terrestrial > Soil > Riparian zone | place: USA: East River... | reverse complement strand
CGCGAGCCGGCTGGTCGGGCGGGCCCTTTTGGGGTGTCCGGTGTGCTGTGAAGGACCCCTTCAGGGCGTTGAGTGCTGTGAAGGGGTCCTTCACGGCATTGCTGCCACTGGGTCCGGGGCTTCACCACACTGCTCCTGGTAGTGCGCGTGCCAGTTGCTGCATCTCCGCCAGTAGTGCCGCCAGCGCCGCCGTGTGGGCGCCGTCGCGGCCTGGCCCGCCCGTCATCGGGTCGGCGACCGGACGTGCCAGCGACGCGGCCGTGCACACCTGCGCGAGCACATCGTCCACTTCGGAGCGGACGGCAGCCGGGTCCACCGCCACGTCCGTCAGCCTCAGCTCCACCTCGTGCGGTGTGAACAGCTCGTCCACCAGTGGCCACACCTGATCCAGGCCCGCGATCATCCGTTCCCGCGAGTACGCCGTGCCGCCCGCCAACCGGAGCGTCCACTGCGCCGCGTGGTCCCGGTGGTACGCCAACTCCTTGACCCCCTTGGTCGCGATCGCCGCCAGCACCGGGTCGGCCGACGACGTCAGCCGCCCGAACACGGCCAGTCGCCACGACGAGAACACCAGCAGCCGCGCCATCGTCACCGCGAAGTCGCCGCCGGGACCGGGGCCGCAGTCGACCTCGACGAGCCGCACGTTGCGGAACTCGTGTGCGTCCCGCAGGTACGCCAGCGAATCCTCCGATCCAGAGCCCGCGACCTCGGCCGCCCGCGACAGCAGCAACCGCGCCTGCCCCAACAGGTCCAGCGCGATGTTCGCCAGCGCGACGTCCTCCTCCAGCTCCGGCGCGCGCGAGCACCACTCGGCCAGCCGCTGCGCCAGGACCAACGCGTCGTCGCCCAGCATCAGGCAATAGGTCGACAAGTCCGCATTGGACACACCGGCCGGCACCGCACGGTCCACATCGGACAGCGGGTCGTCGAAACCGGTGCCGAACGCCCAGTGCTGATCAGAACCGGACGAGACGAGCGCGTCGTACGCGTTGTCGAAGCTCATAGGTGCGGCACGTCCTGCGGAATCGCGTAGAACGTGGGATGCCGGTACACCTTGTCGCCGCTCGGGTCGAAGAACGAGTCCTTCTCGTCCGGCGACGACGCGGTGATCGACGCGGCCGGCACCACCCAGATCGACACGCCCTCGTTCCGTCGCGTGTACAGGTCCCGCGCGTTTCGCAGCGCCATCTCGGCGTCCGGCGCGTGCAGCGACCCCACATGCACGTGGTTCAGCCCGCGCTTGCCCCGCACGAACACCTCGTACAGCGGCCATGACGACCTCGGCGCAGTCACGAGGCCACCGCCGACGAAGCAGAAGACGCGTACGCCGCCGCGGCCTCTCGCACCCACGCGCCGTCCTCGTGCGCGGCCCGCCGGTGCTCGACACGCTCCTTGCTGCACGGCCCGTTGCCGCCAACGACCTGCCAGAACTCGTCCCAGTCGATCTCGCCGAAGTCGTGGTGACCACGGTCAGCGTTCCACCGCAACGCGGGATCCGGCAGCGTCACCCCCAGCGCCTCGGCCTGCGGCACGGACATGTCCACGAACTTCTGCCGCAGCTCGTCGTTGGTGTGCCGCTTGATCCGCCACACCATCGACTGCGCCGTGTTCGACGACGCCTCGTCCGACGGCCCGAACATCATCAGCGACGGCCACCACCAGCGGTCGACCGCGTCCTGGACCATCCGCTTCTGCTCGTCGCTGCCACGCATCATCGTCATCAGCAGCTCGTAGCCCTGCCGCTGATGGAACGACTCCTCCTTGCAGACCCGGATCATCGCCCGCGCGTACGGCCCGTACGACGTGCGGCACAGCGGCACCTGGTTGCAGATCGCGGCGCCGTCGACCAGCCAGCCGATGACGCCGACGTCCGCGAAGGTCAGCGTCGGGTAGTTGAAGATCGACGAGTACTTCTGCCGGCCCTCGATGAGCTTGGTCGTCAGGTCCTCGCGGTCCGCGCCAAGCGTCTCGGTCGCCGCGTACAGGTACAGCCCGTGCCCGGCCTCGTCCTGCACCTTGGCCAGCAGGATCGCCTTCCGCCGCAGCGACGGGGCGCGGCTGATCCAGTTCGCCTCCGGCTGCATCCCGATGATCTCGGAGTGCGCGTGCTGGGCGATCTGCCGGATCAGCGTCCTGCGGTAGCCGTCGGGCATCCAGTCCCTCGGCTCGACGCGTTGTTCCGCGTCGACGAGACGGTCGAAGTCGCGCTGAAGTGCATCGCTCACGACCCGATGTTACACCTGAACGCGCGAATTGCGGAGAAGTGTTACACCCGTCGCCGCAGCCACCACATGGTCGGCACCAGCACCGCCCACACGCCGACCAGCGTCAACCCGACCGGCAACAGCGTGATGAGGGCCCCTCGGCCGGCCACTCGCACCTGCTCCGGGTTGTCCAGCCGGTACTCGACCTCCACCACGTCACCGGTCGTCAGACCGGACGGGTACAGCACGCCGACCTGCGGAACGTGCTCCGCGCCGTCGGCCGTGTAGAAGCGGACGAGCGTCTTGGAGTAGTCGACGGCCAGCACCTCGGCGTCCGCGTAGCCGATGTCCCGGTCGATCGAGATGTCCTCGGTCCACGCGGCGATCACGAACGTGACGCCGAGGAACGTGATAACGATTCCGAGCGCGAGCAGGGACCGCGCCGCCACCCGGTGCACGAACCGGCGGCGCCCCTCCCGGGTGTTTGTCACCTGCTGAACCACGCCGCTGAGCCTAGCCGTCCGCCGCCGAGCGAACGGCAACCTACGGCCACCTGGACCATCACTCCCGTGTTACTCCGTATGGATTACTCCGTTCGTCGGGTCCAAAAGATATTCGCGGTGCGTAACATCTCGCGTCGCGCGAGGTCAGTCTTACGGGTGACCCGTGCTGACCTTTAGCGATCCGGGAGGACGCGTTGCAACGAAGAATTCTCGTCGGCCTGACGAGCGTCGCCATGGTGGCGGCAGGGCTGACGGCACTGGTTCCGGCCGCACAAGCGGCGCCGTCCACCGACAGCGCTCACGAGGCGTCCGTCGGTATCGACGACCTGCCCAGCGCCGGTGAGGAGAAGCGCCGCTCGCTGCGTCAGGAAGCGCTCGCCGACGTACTCACCGGCTCCAAGAAGACGGAGAAGCGGGGCTCCAGCACCGTCGTCAAGGTGGGCAAGAAGGCGCCCGCGAAGTCGAAGAAGAAGGCGAAGTCCGGGCCGGTCGACCAGTACGTCGAGCTGTCGCGTGAGAAGACCGACAAAATCTTCGTCGTCCTCGCCGAGTTCGGCAACGAGCGGCACGCGAACTACCCCGACCAGGACACCGACCCGAACACGGTCGGCCCGGTCAAGTTCGACGGCCCGCTGCACAACGCGATCCCCCAGCCGGACCGGTCGAAGGACAACTCGACCATCTGGCAGGCGGACTACAGCCAGCAGCACTACAACGACCTGTACTTCTCGACCGACCCCGGCGTGGACTCGGTCGCGAACTACTACAACAAGCAGTCATCGGGTCGTTACTCCGTGCAGGGCATGGTCACCGACTGGGTGAAGGTGCGCTACAACGAGGCCCGCTACGGCCGCTCCAACGGCTACCCCTGCGGTGACAACGTCTGCAGCAACTCCTACGCACTCGTCGCCGACGGCGTGAACCAGTGGTACAACGACCAGATCGCGGCCGGCAAGACGCCCGCGCAGGTCAAGGCGGAGCTCGCCAGCTACGACGAGTGGGACCGCAACGACTACGACGGCGACGGCAACTTCGACGAGGCCGACGGCTACATCGACCACTTCCAGATCGTGCACGCCGGTGGCGACCAGGCCGACGGTGACCCGATCCAGGGTGAGGACGCTGTCTGGAGCCACCGCAGCTTCGCGTTCTCCAACACCACCTCCGGCCCGGACGGCAACCTCCAGGGCGGTTCGCAGATCGGCACGACCGGTCTGTGGGTCGGTGACTACACGATGCAGCCGGAGAACGGCGGCCTCGGTGTGTTCGCGCACGAGTACGGCCACGACCTCGGTCTGCCGGACCTCTACGACACCATGGGCCCCGGCCAGAACAACGTCAACTGGTGGTCGCTGATGGCGCAGCAGCGCGTCTCCGGCCCCGGTGAGGTGCTCGGCTCGCGGGTCAACGACATGGACCCGTGGTCAAAGCTGCAGCTCGGTTGGCTGGACTACGAGGTTGTGGTCGCTGGCCAGAACAAGACGCTGAACCTCGGCCCGCACGAGTACAACTCGAGCAAGGCGCAGGCCGCGGTGGTGGTGTTGCCGGACAAGACCGTCACGTCCGAGTACGGGGCGCCGTTCGCCGGTGCGAACCAGTGGTGGAGCACCAAGGGCGACGACCTCGACACGACGATGACCCGTGCGGTCGACCTCACCGGTAAGACGAGCGCGTCGCTGGATCTCAAGGCGCGCTTCGACATCGAGGCCGACTTCGACTACCTGTACACGCAGGTGTCGCAGGACGGTGGCGCGACGTGGACGTCACTCGACGGCACCGTCGGCGGCCAGCCGTTCCAGCGGGACTCGAACGACGACCCGGCGATCTCGTCCAGCTCCGACGGCGAGTGGCTCGACATGCACGTGCCGCTCGACTCGGTCGCCGGCGGTCCGGTGCAGCTCCGCTTCCGCTACAAGACCGATGGTGGTCTGGCGCTCAACGGCTTCTTCGCCGATGACGTCGTGGTCAGTGCGGACGGCCAGCCGCTGTTCACCGATGGCGCCGAGTCCGGCGACAACGGCTGGACGCTGGACGGTTTCCGCGCCACCACCGGCACGGAGACCCAGGCGTACGACAACTTCTACATCGCGTCGAACCGGACGTACGAGTCGTACGACAAGTACATGAAGACCGGTCCGTACAACCTGGTGAACCCGTCGAACCCGGACTGGGTGGAGCATTTCCCGTACCAGACCGGTCTTGGTGTCTGGTACTGGGACACGTCCCAGCCGGACAACAACACCAGCACGCACCCCGGCTCCGGGCTGATCCTCCCGATCGACGCGCACCCCGCGCCGATCTACAACCTGGAAGGCGGGATGTGGCGCGAGCGGGTCGGTGCGTACGACGCGCCGTTCTCGCTCAACAAGGCCGACTCGTTCACGCTGCACGTGAACGGCAAGCCGAGCTACATCCGTGGTCAGGCGGCCGTGCCGCTGTTCGACGACACCAAGAAGTTCTTCTACACCGAGCAGCCGACCGCGGGCGTCATGCTGCCTGCCGTCGGTGTGACGATCAAGGTGCAGTCGGCGAGCGGCACCTCGATGAAGATCAAGGTCGGCTCGAAGTAACTTCGCGCTGACTGACCGAGAACGGGCCCCGCACAACGGCGTGCGGGGCCCGTTCTCGTCGTTTTTGTCGGCGCCCGTTTGTCGGCGCGCGTTTTTGTCGGTGCTCGCGGCTAGGCTCCGCGCCATGGAAGATCTCATCCGCCGGATGCCGAAGTGCGAGCTGCACCTGCACATCGAGGGCACGCTGGAACCTGAGCTGAAGTCGCGGCTCGCCCAGCGCAACGGGGTGTCGTTACCCCCGCAGAAGCCGTACGACTTCCACGACCTGACGTCGTTCCTCGTCGGGTACTACGAGGGCATGTCGGTGCTGGTCACCGAGCCCGACTTCTACGACCTGGCGTATGCCTACTTCACCAAGGCCGCCGCGCAGGGCGTCGAGTACGCGGAGATCTTCTTCGACCCGCAGGGCCACACGTCCCGAGGCGTCCCGTTCGACACGGTGATCCGCGGCTTACGCAGGGCGCAGCTCGACGCGCGCCGGGTGCTGGGCCTGCACTCGCAGCTGATCATGTGCTTCTTACGCGACTTCCAGGCCGAGTACGCGATGGCGACGCTGCTGGAGTCGTTGCCGTACCGGGAATGGATCATCGGGGTCGGTCTCGACTCGGACGAGCGCGACAACCCGCCGGCCAAGTTCGCCGCGGTGTTCGCCAGAGCCCGCGCCGAGGGCTACCTGCTGACCATGCACTGCGACGTCGACCAGCCGAACTCGATCGAGCACATCCGGCAGGCGCTGATGGACGTCGGCGTGGACCGCATCGACCACGGCGTGAACATCCTGGAAGACGCGGCGCTGGTGGCGGAGGTGAAGCGGCGCGGGCTCGGCCTGACCATGTGCCCGGTCTCGAACCGTTTCGTCACCGACGGCACGAAGGCGCCGGAGTTGTTGCGATTACTGGAAGAAGGCGTCCGGGTGACGGTGAGCTCCGACGACCCGGCGTACTTCACCGCGTATGTGCTGGAGAACCTGCTGACCGTACAGAAGGAGCTCGACCTGACCCAAGCACACATGATCACCCTGCAACGCAACGCGATCGAGGCGTCCTGGGCGCCGCCGACCGTGCGGCAGGCGTTCCTCGACAAGCTGGCCGCATTGACAGATTAATCGTCAATACGACAACGACCCGTCAGCCTCGAGAAACGTCAGCGCTCGCAGTTGACAGGCAACAGTGACCCTACGGACTCAAAGTTACTGAGAGTGACATCTCTGTCGCCTTAAGGATGATCCGTTCACGTTGACGAATTATCCGACAACATGGATGCTGAACACACGCTGTTCGCGCCGCCATCACTGGACGCCGATGACCTTCGAGTCATCGGCGAGATCGACGACTTCCGCAAGCGCCTTCGACACTTCCTGAACGAGCCACGCCGCTGGAAAGGTCACCTCAGGCGAAATCTCAAAGCGCGGGCAATTCGCGGATCCAACAGTATCGAGGGATACGACGTCACGCTTGACGACGCCGTTGCCATTATCGAAGACGAAGAACCGCTCGATGCGGATCGGCGAACCTCATTGGAAATCGTGGGCTACCGAAATACATTGACATACATCCAACAACTCGCAAACGATGAATTCGCCACCTTGGACCAGTCTCTGGTCCGGGGGCTACACTTTATGATGCTCGGGCACGATTTGAGCAAGAGCCCTGGACAATACCGGAACAAATCTATTTACGTGCACGACGAGGGAACTGATCAAGTAGTCTACGAAGGCCCAGATGGCGACGAGGTTCCCCGACTGATGAAAGAGCTAGCAGCCTCGCTAATGTCACCCATATTCTCGCAAGGGAGGGGATCCTCGCACCCGAGTTCAGCAGCATCGAAGAATGGCTCGGACGAAACATCAACGCCTACTACGATGTCCTCGCAGATGTCGGCAGCGGTTCATGGCAACCCGAACGAAACACCCACCGCTGGATCCGATTCAACTTGATAGCCCACCACATGCAAGCACAGACCGTACTACGACGAGTCGAAGAAACTCGGGAGATATGGAAGCGTTTGGATGCGATACTCAAAGACTTCGGCTTGCCGACAAGAGCCACTTCGGCATTGTATGATGCGACCATAGGATTCCGGGTTCGTCGATCAAACTATGAACGTGACGCCGACCTGGAACAGGGAACCGCCCAACGCGATCTTCGTATACTCGTCGCAAAAGGCCTTCTGGTTCCGCAAGGTGAAACAAAGGGCCGCACTTACGTCGGCGGCGAGATGCTACGCACAATTCAGCGAGAGGTGGCCGCCGATCGCCACATCCTGATCAATCCGTATGGCACCGAAGCCCCAGATCTTACCGCCCGTCCCCGGCGCAGCGTCATCACGACCAACTAACTCGGTGCTTTCCAAAAAAGCCTTCGTGACATGCTGCGACGGCATCACTATTGATACGTTCGCAGCAGCTGGGTCAGTAGCCGGTTGCGCACACAGGTTGGCCAGCAGATCCTCGCGCTCGCGTCCGCGCCAGGCGAGGATGGCGAACCTCGCCGCAGAGCATGTGGTCACGTCCGCCGCAGCCACCGTGCCATCGTTACCGTGACTACCACCCCCGCCATCCGACCAACTGATGCCGGCATGACGCTGAGCCAGCTCGTCAGCGTGGGTCTGAACGACTCGAGCCGGTGGTCAGCGCGGTGGTGGGATCCGCAACATCTTCCGGAGCCAGCCGCGCGTGGAGAGACTGGCCCAGTAGTGGGTGAAGCGCGGGAAGAAGAACAGGATCCCGAGCGCGGCGACGAACATCGGCACGGTGACAAGCGGTCCTCGGGTGTAGTCGGCGACCACTCGAGGGGCGCCGGCCATCAGCGCTACCGGCTGGTCACAGGTGATGGTCGCGGTTCCGGTGAAGTCCGCAGACGTGGGCTCGCCGACCCTGAACCAGCGGTTACGTTCGGCGGGCCGTCCCTCGGGGGTCACCGTGCAGGCGACCGTGGGATCACCCGCGTTGCGCTTACCGGGGATGCGGTCGAGCGACACGGTCTCGCCGGCCGGCCAGGTCGCTTCCTGACCTGGTCCGGCAGGCGGAGCGGTCGAGACCGCGATCGCTCCGGCACCGAGCATCAGCGCGGTGCCGACCGCACCACCGATCAGCATGCCCCATGCCGTGCGGCGTAAGGGTTTGCGGGGCTTGTTCAGGGTTCCTCCCGCAGGGTGGTCAATGCCGCGGCCGCGATCTCGGTGACGCGTCGGCACTTCGGTTCCGCCACATCATTCACCAGCAGCACGGCCTGCTCGGCCACGCCAACCATGAGTCGGCACTGACGTCCGCTGTCCAGGATCGCCGGATACCGCTCGACCGTAGTCGGCGCCCAGGTCGTGCACGCTGCTGGCGCGTTCGCACCGCGACACTGGGCAACCAAGTCGGCGAGTCCTCGGTCGGTCATGAGCTGGAGCTGGACTGTGGTAACCGTGTCTCCGGGCGGGTGCAGCAGACACTCGACGGTGCCAGCCAGCTCTTCCTGTTCGGTGCCGGGAAGCCCCAGGTCGGACCGCTGTTCGGGCGCGAGCAGCGCGCACGGGTCGGTGGCGAAGCGACCGGGGTCGAGCGGGTCGGCGATCGCGGGGACCCCGTACTCCGGCGGGAGACCTGACGGCGAGCCCGCCGTCACGGTGGACTCGGTCTCGGCCGGCTCGTCGACCTGGGTGTCGGTGCCGCCGCAACCGGCGAGTAGGACGGCGAGCGCGGCCAGCGCCGCGGCGGCTTTCACCACGCCTGCCGTATCACTTGCGTCGCTTCTTGAGTACGCCGCCGCCGAACAGATCCTTGGAGTCCGACTCCTCGGCGCGTTCCTGCTCGCGCCGCTCCGCCTCGGCCGCCCTCTCCTGCTCCCGGCCGAGCTCCTCGGCGAGCACGCCGCCGTCGAACTCCTTGGCCTTCTGCAGGCTCTCCTCGACGAACTCCGCGTAGGCCGAGTGGGTCGCGATCGTGTGCCAGGTCATCGAGCGGTCGGCGATGCCGCTACCGATCTCCCGCAGCATCGGGTCGTTGCTGGCCTTCAGCGCGTCCAGGAACATCCGTTCCAGTGCTTGCTCGTCGGTCGCGAGGTGCTCGTACGGGGTGCCCTCGGCAAGCTCGACGAGCTTGTTCAGGTTGGTCGGGAACTGAGTCATCGAAGTCCTTGTCAGCGCGGGGTTTCCGGGCGGGGCGGCAGCCGGGGCATGGCCGCCTGGCCGGACAGGCCGCCGAAATCGGTCTGGGCGGCCTGGACCACGCTCAGCGCGGTGTCGAGCTTGCCGCGGAGGTCCATGATCTGCTGGATGCCGTCGATCACCCGCTTGATCTTCCAGGCGGCGAACAGCCCGGCACCGACTGCAACCGGCGCGCCGACGCCGGTAGCAGTCGGTGCCGCCACTGACGCCGGCGGCGACGGCCGCCTCGATGGCCGCGTCGCCGATCTCGTTGAGCACGTTCACGACCGCGTCCCGGAGCGTGACCATCTCCTCCGACGCGATCTTGTACTGCTTGCTCAGCTCGACTAGCGGCTGCTGTGCGTTGTTCAGCGGGCGGCCGAGGTTCATCAGGTACAGCGCGGAGCCCTCGCCTGCGCGGCCGGTCCATACGTCCTCGGTGCTCTGCGAAGCCCAGTTGATGTTGATGGCCGCGCCCCGGGAGAGGTGCCCGAGCCGCTCGAAAACGTCGGCCGCGGCCCGCACTCCTGCCCAGTCGCCGACCCACGGCTTGACGATCTCGGCCTGCGGGTCGATCGGGCGGTCCATCCAGCCGAGCTGAGCGGCCAGCCAGGTGACGCTCTCGATGGCGTTGCCGATGTGTGCCATCGGGCTGAACGCGTCCCACCAGTTCGGCGAGCCGTCCAACTCCTGGTTGTAGTCCTTCAGTTCTCGCAGGTGCCGCTGTGGCTCGACCACGTCGCCGTACCGGGCGGTGTCCTCCGGCGGCTCGATCGGGACGTAGTCGGTGTGCTCGCGGGCGTCGGTCAGCTCGGCCGGCGGGTAGGTCGCGTCGAGCTGCGCGGCAGCGGCCTGGTCGGTGCGTTCGTAGTAGGCGGCGGCGTCGGTGACCGCGGTGGACGTGGCCACGAGCGCGCCTTCGGCGACCTCGCCGAACCAGCTGTCGAGGGTCCGCACGACCGCGTCGTGGCTGTCGGTGATCCGGTTGATCAGCCCCTCGCCGGTGATCTGGGAACGCCGTCGTGCAGGTACTTGCGGCCAGCTTGGAAGTCTTCGTTCGCTCGGTCGAGCAGACCTGCCAGCTCGCGCAGCGCCGGCGGCTGGACACTGAACCCGGTCACGCTGGACATCCCCCCATAACGGAACGTGACGACTCGAACGCTAGGGCAGTGGCCGCGATCAGAGAGAACTGTCGGCCATCGGGCCGTTCACCGATTGTTCACTCACGCTGGTCGGTGGCCGTCCTTCTGCCCTGAAGGTGGCCTTCGGGGCATCGTCGCTGTCCCCAACGCGTCCTTCACGACGGGCTTGACCAATCACGCGAACGGCGCGTTCGGGACATGGCTGATGCCGTGAAGGACCCCTTCACGGCACTCAACGACATGAAGGGGTCCTTCACGGCATCGGCATACGTCTCGACCGACCACTTGGGTTACGCGCGGACGAACGCTTGCCAAGAAGCGAAAGGGAAGGTCAGAGCGGGTCCGGTGGTGTGCTTCGAGTCTCGGACCGCGGTGATCGTTTCCGATGAGCAGGCCACCTCAACACAGTTGGACTGGCTACCGCTGAAGCTGCTCTTGCGCCAGGCGACCTCGACACAGTTGGATTCGCTGCCGCTCCGACTGCTCTTTCGCCACTCACACTGGGACAGGTCCGGCGTGGTCATGGGGTGCTCCTAGATCAGGTCAACTCGCCGGCGATCTCGGCAATGAGCCGCGCCGAGTCCTCCGGCGACAGGGCCATGGAACGAAGTCCTCGCCAGGCAACTTTAGCCCTGCTCAGCTCAGCCGGCTCCTCCAGGAAGCCACTCGCGCTCCGGATCTCCACGTGCACGAGGGTCGGCTGATCCAAGAACTCCAAGATCACCATCGGGCCTTCCAGCCCCGGGTTCGCCCCCACGGCGAACGGCACCACCCGAATCTCGACCTTCGGCCGGCTAGCCATATTGAGCAGGTGCTGAAGCTGGCCGAGCATGCACCCCGCGTCACCGATCGGCCGCCGAAGCACCATCTCATCCATCATGACCGTGAGCGTGGGGGCGTCGTGGCGACTCAGCAGCACCTGCCGCCCCATCCGAGTGCGCACCAACTGATCGACGGCACCCTCGGCCAGTTCGCGGTTGCCGGCACCGATCACGGCGCGGGCATAGTCGCCGGTCTGGAGCAGGCCCGGCACGAACAGCGGTTCGTAGTTGTAGATGGCTGTCGCGTCGTTTTCGATGCGGATCAGGTTCTTCCACATCTTCGGCAATCCGCTGCCGATCTGGATCCAGTTTGGCTTCTCGCCCTCGCGCACTAGATTTAGTAGCTCTTCTCGTAGCTTGGATGGCGCTTTGAGGTAGCCGAGCATGGCGGCGACGTCATCAGGGAAGAGTCCCCGTACGCCGGTCTCCATGCGGCTGACCTTGCTGACCGACCAGTCGAGTGCGTCGGCCACCTCCTGGCAGGTCAACTTCTTGTCCTGCCGTAGCGCACGCAACTCCGCCGATACCCTGCGCTGGCGCACGGACGCGCCCTTGTCCCGGACCATGCGTCAAGAATGCTTTGTTGCCAGCTTGGCAAGGAATACGGTTCACCCGATCGGAACTTGTTTGCCAATGTGGAGAAATTCCATGGTATGGCTGACAAGTGGAGGTAACCATGGAACACACGTGGACACTCAACGGCGGCTATGCCAACTGGACGATGACGATAACAGCCACAGCGCCGGAACACTCAGAACTCACCGAACCGGACCTCCCGACGTTCCCGGTGGAGAACTTCGCGAATCTGGGACGACAGTTCCACGACACCGTGAACCTGTTCGAATGCCTGCGCTTCGAGGACGAAGTGGTGCAGAAGATCCCCTTCGGCACCATCGCGGCGTTCTAACGGAGTGCCGCGTCGGTGACGGCGGCGCGCAGGCGTGCGTGCAGGTCGCGCAGCAACGCACGATCGGAGCGGACCTCGACGACCCGCAGGCCGTCGACGACGGTGAGGGCGGCGCGGAGCTCTTCTCGGGTGGTCGCGAGGGTGTGTAGCACCCGATATCCCTTGCACAGCGCGGCGAGGTCCGCGCCGTGCGGGGTGCCGAAGATGCGCTCGAAGGTCGGCTGGTACTCGGCAGCGCCCTGTTCGAGCAGGGTGAAGATGCCGCCGCCGTCGTCGTTGTGGACGATGACCGTCAGGTCGGGGCGGCGTTCCGGCGGGCCGATGAGCAGGCCATTCAAGTCGTGCAGGAGCGTTAGGTCGCCGATGAGCGCGAAGGCCGGGCGCTCGTCGGCGAGGGCCATGCCGACGGCGGTGGCGACGTTGCCGTCGATGCCGGCGACGCCGCGGTTGGCGTAGATCGCGACGTCCGAGCGGGGCTCGGCGACGAGGTCGACATCGCGGACAGGGTTGGAGGAGCCGAGAAACAGCGCCGAGTCGGGCGGTAGCGCGTCCATCACCTCGGCCGCGAGCTGGAGGCCGGTGGGCCACTCCTGTTCGCCGAGGAGCTTGTCGACGGCGGTGACGGCGTGCGCGTCGGCCTGCCGCCACGCGGACAGCCATTCCTGGTCGATCTCGTCCACATAGGACAGATCGTCGAGGTCCAACCATCCCCGCACGTGCGAGGCGACGAACTGTGGGTCCGTCCACTGTGGATGGTCGCCGATGCCGTAGACGGGCGCGCGGCCCATGAGCCCCCGCACCCCGCGCGAGAGAGTCGGGCGGCCGACCACGACAACCGCCTCGGGCCGCATGTTCGCCGGCAGCTCGCCGCCAGCAAGGAGAAGCGCCCCGCACCGGAGTACGGCCGCGCCGCCGGACATGGCGGCGGCCTGCCCGGACGGCTCTGCGATCGCGGGCCACCCGGCGCTGGCGGCAACGGCCGCCGCCGCGAGCGCCCGGTCCGCCCGGCCGCTCCCGAAGACCACGAGAGTCCTGGCAGGCAACCGAAAGTCGACGCGACTGCCGGGCATGATCACGGGCGCGGCAGAGGTCGTCCAGCGAAGCCCGCCGTCGCGGCCGTCGAGCGCCTCGGGCCACGGGCGCTCGAAAGTAGGCACCAGCGGCTCACGGAACGGCATGTTGACCTGCACCGGCCGCCCGTGCTCCGCCTGCGCGACCGCGCGGCAGACCAGCCCACGCCACACCTGGTTCTGCCCGTCGCGCCGCTCGGCGACAGGGAACTCGACGGTGATGGCGGCGGGCCCGAAGAGGCTGCGCTGGTCGATGGTCTGGTTGGCGCCGGTGCCGTGCAGCTCGGGCGGGCGGTCGGCGGTGAGCACGAGCATGCCGACGCCGGAGTGGTAGGCCTCGAGTACGGCGGGATGCAGGTTGGCGGCGGCGGTGCCGGACGTGCACGCCACGGCGGCGGGCCGGCCGCCCGCGCGCGACAACCCGAGCGCGAGGAAGGCGGCGGACCGCTCGTCGATCCGCACGTGCATGGTGAGCCGGCCGGTGTCCGCGGCGTGGTGCAGCGCGATGGCGAGCGCGGCGTTCCGGGAGCCAGGACACACCACCACGTGCCGCACCCCGTTGCGGACCAGCTCGTCGACGATGACGGTCGCCTGCGCGGTGGACGGATTCACGCTCTAGACGTTACGACCAACTCGTGAAACGGGCCGCACCAGCCGATGAGATGGTCCTCACGAACGGCGCAGCAGCAGATGACCCCGACGGAACCGCTCCTCCGCGCCGGGCGCACGCAGCATCCGACCGAGCTCGACGAACCCGGCGTCGCGCGCCAGCGCGGTCAGGTCGTCGATCGGCCACCGGTAGGCCGGCGTGACCTTGTGGTCGAACACGGTCACCGGCTCGCCGTCGGACTCGAAGAAGCCGAGCAGGAGGTGGCCACCCCGCGCCAGCACCCGGCGGAACTCGCTGAAGTACGCCGGCAGCTCCCGCGGCGGGGCGTGAATGACGGAGTACCAGGACACGATGCCGCCAAGCTCGCCGTCGGCCAGGTCGAGGGCGTCCATCGAACCGACCTCGAAACGCAGGTCGGGATAGTCCGCGCGGGCCAGCTCGATAGTCCGCCTCCCCGGAATTAAAAGTGTTGGTTGCGTCCCAGCGAGCGGTGCGGACCGCCGGTGGTTAGTGGCTGGGTGCCGTCACGTTCCCCTGAGGTGGCTGTTCGTCGGCGCGGACTTCACACGAAGATCCAAGGGACACGCCCTGCCCACCGGTCAGTCCACTACTCCGCCCTGGAGGGTTCTCGTGCGGAGGGCGGCCTGCACCACGCGTTCGCCGAAGGTGGTCAGGCGTTCTGACTTGTCGCGGGTGGTGCCGCCGGCCGTGTGGAGGTCGTCCAGCAGGGTCACCACCGTGCTCCGGACCGTCTCCTGCGGCATCGGTTCGTTGTGCGCGTCGCCGCGCCAGCCGGTCTCGTACAGGACCATGCCCACCCGGTCGACCAGCATCTCCAGGTCGACCGCGTCGGACAGCATCAGCATGGCCAACAGCGGAGCGACGACCTGCCTCGCGATCCGGTCGTCGCTGTCGAGCAGACCGGTGCAGATCGCCTCGAACATGAGCACCGGGTGGGCCAGCGCGCGGTCGCCGTCCTCGGTGCGGATCAGTGCGCCGTCGACCGTCTCCACCAGGCCGAACTTCTCGGCGACGCGCAGGCGTGGGGCCGAGGCGTCCAGGTCGTGCAGCGCCTCGCTCAGCGGGCGGGTGCCGGTGAGGAGCAGCTCCGGGCTAAGGTCCATCGGCTTGCTGACGTCCGGCGCGATGCGGACCAGCAGCTCGCGCATGGTCTGGCTGCCGCACCGGGCGCGCCACCGGTCGAGGCGTTCGGTGAACAGCAGGTCGAGCAGTGACTCCGTGTGTCCGTCCGGCGGTCGCTCCAGCGCCGCGAGCGCGATGCGTAGCCGGCTCTGGTCTTCGGCCGGGTCGAGCTCACCCGCGACTATCGCGCGTTCGAGCGCCCTGGTGATCGCGTCGTAGGCGGCGACCTCGCGTGGGCCCTGCTCGTCCAGCCAGGTGATGCGCAGGCCGGGCGGCGGCATGATGCCCGACTCGTGGGTGGCCTCCGCGTACAGCTCGAAGCACTCCAGCTCGTCCTCGGCCGACGCCAGGATCCGCGCCGTCTGCTTGCCACGGCAGATCGCCGCGTAACGGGGCTGGTCGAGCTGCTCGAAGAACCAGGCCGCCTCGTCGACGACGGTCTGCCAGTCGGGCATCGGGTTCAGGTCGGCAGGCGGCACGCGGATTAGCTGCGGCAGCGTGAGCCACAGGAAGTTCTGCACGTCGAACTGCGACATGAGGTAGTTCGGCCGGTCGTCCGAGACGTCGTACCAGCACGCCGCGACCACGAGCCCCGCCTCGTCGTGGTCGGCGAGCTCCTCGACGACAGCCTCGACATCCTGCATGCGCCCAGCTTGGCATGCCGGCCGGACAGCCCGCGATTCGTCCTCGGCTCCCCATATGCTCGGCGGCGTGGCTGAACCGACTGTTTCCGAGCTGTTCGACCCGACCGCGTGGCAGGTCGTCGAGGGGTTCGACTTCACCGACATCACCTATCACCGGGCCGTGGCGACCGGGGCCGTGCGGATCGCGTTCGACCGGCCGGCGGTGCGTAACGCGTTCCGGCCGCACACGGTCGACGAGCTGTACCGTGCGCTCGACCACGCCAGGATGACCCCGGACGTGGGATGCGTGCTGCTGACCGGCAACGGTCCGTCCGCGAAGGACGGCGGGTGGGCGTTCTGCTCGGGCGGCGACCAGCGGATCCGGGGGCGGACGGGGTACCAGTACGCGTCCGGCTCTTCGTCGGACTCCGTTGATCCGACGCGGGCCGGGCGGCTGCACATCCTCGAGTGCCAGCGGCTGATCCGGTTCATGCCGAAGGTCGTGATCGCGGTCGTGCCGGGGTGGGCCGCCGGTGGCGGGCACAGCCTGCACGTGACGTGTGATCTCACGCTCGCCAGCGAGGAGCACGCCCGGTTCAAGCAGACGGACGCCGATGTCGGCAGCTTCGACGGCGGCTTCGGGTCGGCGTACCTGGCGCGGCAGGTGGGGCAGAAGTTCGCACGCGAGATCTTCTTCCTCGGCCGGACCTACTCGGCGGCGGACATGCACCAGATGGGCGCGGTCAACGCGGTCGTGCCGCACGCGTCGCTCGAGGCCACGGCGCTGGAGTGGGCCACGGAGATCAACGGCAAGTCGCCGACCGCGCAACGGATGCTGAAGTACGCGTTCAACCTCATCGACGACGGGTTGGTCGGGCAGCAACTCTTCGCCGGCGAGGCGACACGACTGGCGTACATGACGGACGAGGCGGTAGAGGGCCGAGACGCGTTCCTGGAAAAACGCACCCCAAACTGGACCCCGTACCCGTACTACTACTGAGTGGGTGGAGTGCCGTGAAAGGCGCGTTTAGGGCAGTGGGCCTGGATCCACCGGTGAATGATTTGGTGGGTGCGTGTCGGGAGCGGGCAGATGCCCTTTGACCTGGG